>Ga0209959_100494_pt1 | contig 27228 bp, 21 predicted proteins | sample ThiBiot_300_biof_2_FD_183943 | JGI IMG/M metagenome (GOLD analysis project Ga0209959, IMG submission 183943) | Wastewater bioreactor microbial communities from Cape Town, South Africa - Thiocy_expt_300_biof (SPAdes) | ecosystem: Engineered > Bioremediation > Thiocyanate > Unclassified | place...
GCCCCGAGTCGGCCAACAACGCGGGCTCGCAGACCTCGTTCATCCCGCTGCTGACGCTGGGCATCCCGCCCAACGCGGTGATGGCGCTGATGGTGGGCGCGATGACCATCCACAACATCCAGCCCGGCCCGCAGGTGATGACCAGCAACCCCGAGCTGTTCTGGGGCCTGATCGCCTCGATGTGGATCGGCAACCTGATGCTGGTGGTCCTGAACCTGCCGATGATCGGGCTGTGGATCAAGCTGCTGTCCATCCCCTACAAGTGGCTGTTCCCGGCCATCGTGCTGTTCTGCGCCATCGGCGTCTATTCGGAGAACAACAACACCTTCGAGATCTGGATGGTGGCCATCTTCGGCGTGGTGGGCTACGTGTTCCACAAGCTCGGCTGCGAGCCCGCGCCGCTGCTGCTGGGCCTGATCCTCGGCCCGATGATGGAAGAGAACCTGCGCCGCGCGCTGCTGCTCTCGCGCGGGGACTGGGGCGTGCTCGTCACGCGGCCGCTGTCGGCCTCGCTGCTGGCGGTGGCGGCCGTGCTGCTGGTGATCGTGCTGCTGCCCTCGGTGAGCAGGAAGCGCGAGGAGGCGTTCGTCGAGGATTGACCGCCGCGCCGCCTGCGTCCCGGGCCTTCAGACCCGGGGCGCGGCGGCCATCGGGCTATCGGTTCTGGTTCGCCTGGCTGTCCTGCGGGCGCAGGAACGGCAGCGGCACGTCGGCCGGAATGGGGCATTCGTAGGGCTTGCCCTGGCGGCGCTGCAGCAGCTCGGCCTTGGCCTGGGCGATGAGCCCGGGGCGCCGCACCAGCTCGATGGCCGTGGTGGCGAGCACGCGCGCCGCGCGCACCATGCCGGCGTGGGCCAGGGCGGACTGGCCCTGGGACACCATCTGCCACGAGTGCATGGGCGTGCCGAAGGCGTAGCAGGCCACCCAGGCCTGGGCCGTGGGGGTGATCCAGCTCACGTCGGCCACGTCGGTGGAGCCGAACAGGATGTCGTTGGCGTCGGGGTCGTAGGGCGCCACGCCCTCGAACACGGCGGGCACCTTGCCGCGCAGCACGCTGGCCAGGGGGCGGCTGACGGCGTCGATCTCGTCGGCGCTGAGCGTGGCCTGGAAGTCGGCGGCCTTCGTCTGCGCGCCGGCATCCACCGCGAGCGCGCCTTCGGCCAGCAGCCTGGCGTGGAGCACCTTGTTGAGCGTGGTGTTCTGCAGCAGGTTGGAGCAGGCCTTGTCGAACACGATCTCGACCCGGCAGCCGGTCATCAGCGCGGCGCCGCGGGCCACGTTCTGCACGCGCTCGTACAGCTCGGCGGCCTCGTGGTTGCGCGCGGCGCGCACGAGGTACAGCACCTCGGCGCGCGCCTGCACCACGTTGGGCGACATGCCGCCCGAGTCCGTCACCGCGTAGTGCACGCGCGCGTCCGGGGGCATGTGCTCGCGCAGGTAGTTCACGCCCACGTTCATGAGCTCTACGGCGTCGAGCGCGCTGCGCCCCAGGTGCGGCGAGTGCGCGGCGTGCGAGGCCTTGCCGTGGAAGATGAACTTGGCCTGGATGTTGGCCAGCGTGCTCTGGCTGAACACGCCCGTGAAGCTGGCCGGGTGCCAGGTCAGCGCCGCGTCCACGTCGTCGAACACGCCGGCGCGCGCCATGAAGGTCTTGCCCGAGCCGCCTTCCTCGGCCGGGCAGCCGTAGTAGCGCACGCGCGCCTGCTGGCCGCTGGCCTGCAGGTGCGCCTGCAGCGCGATGGCCGCGAAATGCGCCGATGCGCCCAGCAGGTGGTGGCCGCAGCCGTGGCCGGCCAGGCCGGGGCTGTCCACCGAGGGCGTGCACACCAGCGCGCCGCTTTGCTGGTTCAGGCCCGACAGCGCGTCGTACTCGCCCAGGAAGGCGATCACCGGGCCTTCATCGCCCCACTCGGCCATGAAGGCCGTGGGGATGCCGGCCACGTCGCGCGTGATGCGAAAGCCCGAGCCGGCGAGCGCGTCCATGTGCAGCCGGGCCGAGGCCGTCTCGGCGTAGCGCAGCTCGGCCAGCGACCAGATCCGGTCGGCCAGCGCCGTCATGCGCGGCGTCTCGCGCGCGAAGAAATCCTGCAGCAGTCCCATGGTGTTCACCTGTTCACTCGGGCTTGACGCCGGCCTTGTCCAGCAGCGCCTTGTTGCGCTTGAGTTCCTGGGCGATCTGGGCGGGGAACCGGCTCTGGTCCATGTCGGTGGCGCTGGCGCCCAGGTTCTTGAGGTGCTGCTGCACGTCGGGCAGGTGCGCGGCCTTCACGGCCGCGTCCTGCAGGCGCTTGACGATGGGCGCGGGCGTGTTTTTGGGCACGACGATGCCGAACCAGCTGATGCCCAGTTCGTTCAGCTCGTCGTAGCCCAGCTCCTTGAAGGTGGGCACGTTGGGCAGCTCCGGCGACCGGGCGTCGGCGGCCAGCACCACGGGGATGAGCTTGCCGCTCTTGATGTGGGCCATGGACGAGGGCAGCTGGTCGGGCATGACCTGCACCATCCCGGCCAGCGCGTCGTTGAGGGCGGGGCCGCTGCCGCGGTAGGGCACGATCAGGATGTCGGTCTTCAGCGTCTCGTTGAACGACGCCAGCATCAGGTGGCCCAGCGTGCCCGGGCCGGGCACGGCGCCGCTGATCTTGCGGGGCTGGGCCTTCACCTTCGCCACGAAGGCGTCGAAGCTGTTCACGCCCAGGCTGGGGTGCACCGTGTACACCGAGGGCATGGTGACCAGGTTGGCCACCGGGGCGAGCCTGGCGCCCAGGCCAGCGGCGCGGGTGTACAGCAGCGGGTTGATGGTCATGGTGCTCACCGTGGCCATGCCGACGGTGTAGCCGTCGGGCGCGGCCTGGGCCACGGCCTCGGTGCCGATCAGGCCGCCGGCGCCGGCCTTGTTGTCCACCACGATGGGCTGGCCCAGGGTGGTGCGCATGCCCTCGGCGAGCACGCGGGCCACGATGTCGGTGGAGCCGCCGGCGGCAAACGGCACGATGAGTTTGATGGGCTTGCCGGGGTAGGCGTCGGCGGCCTGCGCGCCCTGGGGCAGGGCCAGGGCGGCCGTGGCGGCCAGGGTGGCGACGGCCAGGGCCTTGAGGCTCGGGCGGCGGGCGTGGGTGGTGCGCATGGTGGGCATCCTTCGGGGTTCGGGCGTAGAGGCGCGAGACTGCGGGGCATGCGTGCGCCGTGGCCTCTCGTGCACGCGCCGCATGGGCTGGCGACTATAGGAAAAACGGGCCGCGCGGGCGCGCCGTTTTTGGGGCGAGCCATAAGCGCCGCCGATGGCGTCATACTCCGCATCCGCACGACTTGCGAGACGTCCATGCGTGAATCCGAACACTTTCCCGAGGGCAGGGTGCTGTTCTCGCGCCTGGCCAGGCAGGTGCGCCTGCGCCAGCTGCAGTTGCTGCTGGCGCTGCAGCAATGCGGCTCCATCGGCAAGGCGGCGGCCCACCTGGACATGAGCCAGTCCGCGGCCACGCAGGCGCTGGCCGAGCTCGAACGCGTGCTGGGCATGCGGCTGTTCGAGCGCCATGCGCGCGGCATCCGCCCCACGCAGGCGGGGCAGGCGTGTCGGAGACGCTGGCCGCCCTGCGCCTGGGCGCCTCGGCGGCCCTGCGCCTGGGGGCCATACCGGCCGCGGCGCACTCCATCCTCGCGCCGCTGCTGGCGCGGTTCTATGCGCTGCGCCCGCAGGTGCACGTGGACGTGCAGGAGGGCGAGGGCGCGCGGCTGCTGCCGCTCCTGATCGGCGGCGGGCTCGATGCCGTGTTCTGCCGCCGGCCGGCGCTGCTGCCCGAGAGCCTCGTCTTCGCGCCGCTGCTGCCCGACGAGGCCGTGTTCATCGCCGCCCGCGGCCACCCCCTGGCGGGCGCCAGGCAGGTGCCGCTGGAGCGGCTGGCCGATGCGCGCTGGGTGCTGCCCACGTCCAACATCGCCGTGCGCGACATCTTCGAGCGCGTGGTGCTGGCGCGGCTGCCCCAGGCGCAGTGGTTCCCCGTGTCCACCGTGTCGCTGCCGGTGCTGGAGGGGCTGCTGAGCCAGCCCGGGGCCGTGGCCGTGATGCCGCGCAGCATCGTGCCGCGCCTGGGCCATGCCGGCCCGCGCGCCGGCGTCTGCATCCTGGACATGGTGCTGCCGGAGCATGAGGCCCTGGCGCTCGCGCCCCTGGGGGCCGTGTACCGCGGCGAGGCCACGCCGGCGCTGCTGCTGGAGATGCTGGCGCTGTGGCGCGCGACGCAGGGCGCCGCGTAGCCGGCTTCAGCCCACCAGGTACAGCAGGCCGGCGGTCATGACCAGGTAGCGGAAGAACTTGCCGATGGCCATGTACATCAGGCAGGGCCAGAACGGCAGGCGCAGCCACCCGGCCACGGCGCACAGCGGGTCGCCCACCACGGGCAGCCAGGAGAGCAGGCAGGTCTTGGCGCCCCATCTGCGCAGCCACACCCGGGCGCGGCGCTCGGTGCGGCTGAGCGCGCGCGGGGGCTTGGCGTCGGGGGCGGCGATCTGGCCGGCGCGACGGCGGCGGCGCGCCGCGTCCCAGGCCCGGTGGGCGCCCAGCCCCATCCACCAGCTCACGGCACCGCCCAGCGCGTTGCCTGCCGTGGCCACGAGCACGGCCGGCCAGAACAGGTCGGGGTTGAGCTTGACCAGGCCGAACACCGCGGGCTCGGACCCCATCGGCAGCAGCGTGGCCGAGACGAAGGCCACCAGGAATACCGTGCTGAGACCGAACTGCGGCAAGGCCAGCAGGTCCAGCAGTTGTTGCATCCAGGTTTCCATAGCAGGGCTGCAAGTGTAGGGGCTCCGATGCCGGTGGCCGCCGGCCGGACGCGCCGCGTTTTCGTTTGCTGAAATTTTGAGCAGGTAAAATCCTTCCCTTCGCCCGCCCCTCTCCCGCGCACACCCCCGGCTTTCCATGCACATCGGCCACATCCCCCTGGCGAACCGTTTGTTCGTCGCCCCCATGGCGGGGGTGACGGACCGGCCGTTTCGCCAGCTGTGCAAGCGCCTGGGCGCGGGCTATGCGGTCAGCGAGATGGTCACCTCGCGCAAGGACCTGTGGGCCAGCCTCAAGACCAGCCGCCGCGCCAACCACGAGGGCGAGCCGGGCCCGATCGCCGTGCAGATCGCCGGCACCGACGCGGCCATGATGGCCGAGGCGGCGGTCTACAACATCGACCGCGGAGCCCAGATCATCGACATCAACATGGGCTGCCCGGCCAAGAAGGTGTGCAACAAATGGGCGGGCTCGGCGCTGATGCAGAACGAGGCGCTGGCCGTGCAGATCGCCGAGGCCGTGGTGGCCGCGTGCGCGCCGCGCGGCGTGCCCGTCACGCTCAAGATGCGCACGGGCTGGTGCCAGCGGCACAGGAATGCCGTGCAGCTGGCGCGCGCGTTCGAGGGCGTGGGCGTGCAGATGCTCACCGTGCACGGGCGCACGCGCGAGCAGGGATACAAGGGCCAGGCCGAGTACGACACCATCGCCGCCGTGAAGGCGCAGGTGGCGGTGCCCGTGGTGGCCAATGGCGACATCACCAGCCCCGAGAAGGCGCGCGCGGTGCTCGCCCACACGGGGGCCGACGCGGTCATGATCGGCCGCGCGGCCCAGGGCCGGCCGTGGATCTTCCGCGAGATCGGCCACTACCTCGCCACGGGCGAGCATCTGGCGCCGCCGCTGGTGGCCGAGGTGCGACGCCTGCTGCTCGAACACCTGCAGGACCACTACGGCCTGTACGGGCAGGCCAGCGGCGTGCGCAGCGCGCGCAAGCACATCGCCTGGTACGTGCGCGACCTGCCGGGCGGCGAGGCCTTCAGACAACATATCAACACCATCGAGGACTGCGCGGCGCAGTGGCAGGCGGTGGCCGGTTTCTTCGACGCCCTGGGCGAGCGAATGGACCGGCTGCCGCCGGCGCGCGACGACGCGGACCCGCAGCAGAGGGAACGGATGCATGAGCAGGAACAACAGCATTGAGCAATGCGTGCGCGAAAGCCTGCAGAGCTACTTTCGCGACCTGGACGGCGAGGCGCCGGACGGCGTGTACGACATGGTCGTGCGCCTGGTGGAGAAGCCCCTGCTGGAAGTGGTGATGAGCCACGCCGACAACAACCAGTCCCGCGCCGCCGAATGGCTGGGGCTGAACCGCAACACCTTGCGCAAGAAGCTCGTGGAGCACAAGCTGCTCTGACGGTGCTTCTGAAAACATAGCTGCAAGCGCTTGTCTGGAAAGCGCTGGGGCCCGATTTCAATCCAAACCATACCAATCGCCATGAACGCACTCATCTCCGTCTCCGACAAGACCGGCATCGTCGAATTCGCGCGCGCGCTGCACGCGCTGGGCATCCGGCTGCTCTCCACGGGCGGCACCGCCCAGCTGCTGGCCAAGGAGGGCCTGCCCGTCACCGAGGTGGCCGAGGTCACGCAGTTCCCCGAGATGCTCGACGGCCGCGTCAAGACCCTGCATCCCAAGGTGCACGGCGGGCTGCTCGCGCGCCGCGACGTGCCCGCGCACATGGCGGCCTTGAAGGAGCACGGCATCGACACCATCGACCTGCTGGTCGTGAACCTCTACCCGTTCGAGGCCACCGTGGCCAAGGCCGGCTGCACGCTGGCCGACGCCATCGAGAACATCGACATCGGCGGCCCCGCCATGGTGCGCAGCGCCGCCAAGAACTGGAAGGACGTGGGCGTGGTGACGAGCGCGGACCAGTACGAGGCCGTGCTGGCCGGGCTGAAGGCCGGCGGCAGGCTCTCCGACAAGCTGCGCTTCGCCCTGTCGGTGGCCGCGTTCAACCGCATCGCGCAGTACGACGGCGCGATCAGCGACTATCTCTCGTCGGTGAAGTTCGAGGAGGAAAAGCTCTCCGAGGCCTACGTGCCCGAGCGCAGCCTGTTCCCCGGCCAGAGCAACGGCCACTTCGTCAAGGTGCAGGACCTGCGCTACGGTGAGAACAGCCACCAGCAGGCCGCCTGGTACCGCGACCTGCACCCCGCGCCCGGCTCCATCGCCACGGGCGTGCAGCTGCAGGGCAAGGAGCTGTCGTACAACAACATCGCCGACGCCGACGCCGCCTGGGAATGCGTCAAGAGCTTCAAGCTGCCCGCCTGCGTGATTGTCAAGCACGCCAACCCCTGCGGCGTGGCCGTGGGCGCGAGCGCGCTGGAGGCCTACGGCAAGGCCTTCCAGACCGACCCGACGAGCGCCTTCGGCGGCATCATCGCGCTCAACCGCGCGGTGGACGGCGCGGCCGCGCAGCAGATCTCCAAGCAGTTCGTCGAGGTGCTCATGGCGCCCGACTTCACGCCCGAGGCGCTCGACGTGTTCAAGGCCAAGGCCAACGTGCGCCTGATGAAGATCGCCCTGCCGCCCGGCGGCGACACGGCCTGGAAGCAGGGCCGCAACGCCATGGACGCCAAGCGCGTGGGTTCGGGCCTGCTGCTGCAGACGGCCGACAACCACGAGCTGGAGCTGCCCGACGTGAAGGTCGTGACCATCAAGCAGCCCACGCAGGAAGAGATGCAGGACCTGATGTTCGCCTGGAAGGTCGCCAAGTACGTCAAGAGCAACGCCATCGTGTTCTGCAAGGGCGGCATGACCATGGGCGTGGGCGCGGGCCAGATGAGCCGCCTGGACTCCGCGCGCATCGCCAGCATCAAGGCCCAGGCCGCGGGCCTGTCGCTGAAGAACACCGTGGTCGCGAGCGACGCCTTCTTCCCCTTCCGCGACGGCCTGGACGTGGTGGTCGATGCGGGCGCCACCTGCGTGGCCCAGCCCGGCGGTTCCATGCGCGACCAGGAGGTCATCGACGCGGCCAACGAGCGCGGCGTGGCCATGGTCTTCACGGGTGTACGCCACTTCCGGCACTGACGCGCCACGGTGCCAAAGAGAAAGGCCCCGCGGGGCCTTTCTTGTTGGAGCATCGAATCGGCCCCTGGCGCCCGTCCATCAAGCGCTGGAAGCTATGATTTTCATAGCTTGCCGAACACCTCGCGCGCCAGCGCCACGGTGTCGGCGACGTCCTGCGCCGAGTGGGCCGCGCTCACGAAGCCCGCCTCGTACAGCGCCGGCGCGATGTACACGCCGCCATCGAGCAGGCCGTGGAACAGCCGGTTGAAACGCGCGCCGTCGGTCGTGAGCACCTCGGGGTAGTTCTGCGGCAGCCGGGGCAGCAGGAAGAAGCCGAACATGCCGCCCTCGCTGTCGGCGCAGAAGTCCACGCCCGCGGCCTGGGCGGCGCCCGCCAGGCCATCGGTCAGCGCGCGCGTGCGCGCGGCCAGCGCCTCGTAGAAGCCGGGCCGCGCTATCTCGCGCAGCGTCGCCAGCCCGCAGGCCGTGGCCACCGGGTTGCCCGAGAGCGTGCCTGCCTGGTAGACCGGCCCCAGCGGCGCGAGCTGCTCCATGACGGCGCGCGGCCCGCCGAAGGCCGCGAGCGGCATGCCGCCGCCGATGACCTTGCCGAGCACCGTGAGGTCGGGCTTGAAGCCGGGGATCTGCTGCGCGTACAGGCTCTGCGCGCCGCCGAGCGCCACGCGAAAGCCCGTCATCACCTCGTCGATGACCAGCAGCGCGCCGTGCTGCGTGCACAGCTCGCGCGCGCGGCGCATGAAGGGCACGCTGGCGCGCACGAAGTTCATGTTGCCCGCGATGGGCTCCATGATCACGCAGGCCACATCCTTGCCGTGCAGCGCGAAGGCCTCCTCGAGCTGCGCCACGTCGTTGTATTCGAGCACCAGCGTGTGCTGCACCACCTCGGGCGGCACGCCGGCGCTGGTCGCGTGGCCGAAGGTGGCCAGGCCCGAGCCGGCCTTGACCAGCAGCGAATCCGCATGGCCGTGGTAGCAGCCGTTGAACTTGATGATCTTGGCCCGGCCCGTGGCGCCGCGCGCCAGGCGGATGGCGCTCATGCCCGCCTCGGTGCCCGAGCTGACCAGGCGGATCATTTCCATCGACGGCACGTGGCGGATGATCTCCTCGGCCAGCTCCACCTCGCGCTCGGTGGGCGCGCCGAAGGAAAAGCCGTCCACGGCGGCCTTCTGCACCGCCTCCAGCACGGCCGGGTGGCCGTGGCCCAGGATCATCGGGCCCCAGGAGCCGATGTAGTCGATGTAGCGCCGGCCGTCGGCGTCCCACATGTAGGCGCCCTGGGCGCGCTGGATGAAGCGGGGGGTGCCGCCCACGGCCCTGAAGGCGCGCACGGGCGAGTTCACGCCGCCCGGGATCAGCGCCTTGGCGCGTTCGAAGAGGGTCTGGTTGCTGTCAGTGCTGTGTGTCATGGGGAGGCATGTCGAAGCCCTGCGGACCGCCGGAGGGCTCGTCGTCATTGTCGTCTTCATCGTCGGGCTGGGCCCAGAACATGCGGTCGGGCAGCACATGGCCCATGCCGGGGCGAAAGCCGTGCTCCAGCGCGCCGTCGAGGTAGGTGAGCGCCTCTTTCATGGCCTCGCCCAGGTCGCAGCCGCTGGCCACGAGGGCCGCGAGCGTCGCCGACAAGGTATCGCCCGCGCCGATGAAGCTGGCCTCGAAGCGCTCGAAGCGGCCGCTGCCGAGCACCGACTGGGCCGAGGCCAGCACGTTGTCGATGTGCTGGTCGGCCGCCGGAATGCCCGTCACCAGCAGGTAGGGCACGCCGCTTTCCGACGCCGCCATGGCGAGGTCGCGCGGCGACGGCGCCCGCTCGCTGCTCCAGTCGGGCAGCAGCCAGCGCCACAGCGTGCTGTGGTTGCCCACCAGCACCGAGGCCTGGGGCAGCAGCAGTTCGCGGAAGGCGTCGTGGTACTGGTCGATGAGATCGTCGCGCCACCACGACAGGTCGGGCATGTAGGCGATCACGGGTATGTCGGCATAGTCGGCCGAGATCCCGGCGATGGCGCTCAGGTTCTCCGGGCTGCCCACGAAGCCGACCTTGATGGCCTGCACGGCCATGTCCTCGAGCACGGCGCGGGCCTGCTCGGAGACCATGTCGTCGTCGAATGGGTAGTGGTCGAAGACCTCGGCGCTGTCGCGCGCATAGGCGCCGGTCACCACGGGAACGGGGTGCCCGCCGACCGAGGCCACGGCCGCGACGTCGCCCGCAAGCCCCCCCGCGCCGCTGGGGTCGTTGGCGTTGAAAACCATGACGCAGATGGCTGGCGCTACGGTGTCGTCATCATCCGCGGCCATGTCTGGGGTACCCGGTGATGAAGGAGTTGTGTGGTTTCATGGAAGGGCGCCAGCGTAACCGGTGGCACGAAAGCTGCGCTCCGCAGTCATGACTAGATACAATCGTTGCATTCTATGTGAAGGCCCCTTAAGCTGTGGCGTGACCGATCCACGAACTTGGATGTGCTTGATTTGCGGTTGGGTATATGACGAGGCCGCGGGCTCGCCCGAACACGGCATTGCGCCCGACACCCGCTGGGCGGATGTCCCCGAGAGCTGGACATGCCCCGAATGCGGGGCACGCAAAGAGGACTTCGAGATGGTCGAAATATGAGGCGCGGCCACGGCCAGCGTTGTTTTTCGTTCCCTCAGGAGCAGTGAGAAATTGGCTACGACGACAACCGGTTCCACCTTCAAGGTCCTCGTGGTGGACGATAGCAACACCATCCGGCGCAGCGCCGAAATCTTCCTCAAGCAGGGCGGCCACGAGGTGCTGCTCGCGGACGACGGCTTCGACGCCCTGGCCAAGGTCAACGATTACCGGCCCCAGCTGATCTTCTGCGACATCCTGATGCCCAAGCTCGACGGCTATCAGACCTGCGCCATCATCAAGCGCAACGCCCGTTTCGCCGATACGCCGGTGGTCATGCTGTCGTCCAAGGACGGCGTCTTCGACAAGGCGCGCGGCCGCATGGTCGGCTGCCAGGAATACCTCACCAAGCCATTCACCAAAGACCAGTTGCTGCAGGCCGTGCAGCAATTCGGAAATGCGCAACAAGGAGCCATGTGATGCCGATCCGGAAAGTCCTGGTCGTGGACGACTCGAAAACGGAGTTGATGTACCTGACCGACTTGCTGCAGAAAAAAGGCATGCAGGTACGCACGGCCGAGAACGCCGAGGAAGCCTTTCGCCGCCTGACCGAGGAAAAGCCCGACCTGATCCTCATGGACGTCGTCATGCCCGGCCAGAACGGCTTCCAGCTGACGCGCACCATCACCCGCAACCCGGAGTACGCCGACGTGCCCATCATCATGTGCACGAGCAAGAGCCAGGAGACGGACCGCGTCTGGGGCATGCGCCAGGGCGCGCGCGGCTACATCACCAAGCCGGTCGATCCTGCGGAGCTGCAGGCCAAGATCGATGCGCTGAACTGAGGGTGCCGCGTCCGCCATGGCCAATCGCGAAGCCCTGAAGGATTTCCAGGCGCGGCTTGCCGTGCGCCTGCAGGAGGCAAGGGACGAGGGCGTGTCCGTTTCGTCCTGGCTGGCGGTGGAGTCCGCCGGAGGGCATTTCCTCCTGCCGCTGGCGCAGTTGGGAGAGATCTTCCCGTGGGGCGGCGCGCAGTCCGTCCCCTATACCCAGTCCTGGTTCATGGGGGTGACCAGCCTGCGCGGCACGCTCACGGGCGTGGTGGACCTGGCGGGGCTGCTGGGCGCCGTACAGCCGCGTTCCGAGCAGGCGCTGCTCGAGTCCAGCGTGCTGGCCCTCAATGGCGCCCTGGAGGTGAACGCCGCGCTGCTCGTGGACCGGCTGGCGGGCCTGCGCGGCGTGCAGGCGTTCGTCGCGTCCGAGCCGTCCGCGCAAGGGTCGCCGGTGTATTTCGGCAGCGCCTATGTCGATGAGCAGGGCATGCGCTGGCAGGAGCTCGACCTGCAGGCACTGTCCCGGCACCCCGCGTTTCTCAGCATCAGCGCTTGATTTTTCTGTAAGGCTGCACCATGTCCGTCGTCAATCCCTTTGGAAAACTATTCCACCGCAAGCCCGCCGAACCGGATGCCGACCTGAACCCGTCCTACATGGCGGCGGACTCCATGATCGCCGGCCCGCTGTCGCAGGAATACCAGGCGGACGGCATGGGCAGTGCGCAGGGCGTGGGCGGGGTCTCGCAGTACTACGAGGAAGGGGCGTCCGAGGACGACCTGGTGGCCTTGCCCCTGCTGGGTAGCGCCACCGCGACCGCGCACCAGCGCCGCTTGCTGCTGCTGCTCGGCATCGGCCTGCTGGCGCTGGCGCTGGTCGCCGGCTGGGTGCTGCGGCAGGCCAACCGCTCTGCGCAGCAGCTGACGGCCACCGGCCAGTCGCTGATGCAGTCGCAGCGCCTGGCGAAGTCGGTGACCCAGGCCCTGGCGGGCAGCCCGCAGGCCTTTGCCGACGTGGCGGAGAGCTCCGGCGTGCTGGTACGCAATGCGCGCGCGCTGCGCAGCGGCGACGGCGAGCTGGACGTGCAGGCGCTGGGCGATACCTTCGAGCCCGACCTCGACGCCATCATGCCCCTGGTCGAGCGTGCCGAGCGCAATGCCGGCGTGGTGATGGGGCAGAAGAAGATCCTGACCCAGGTGGGCGACGCGCTGCGCACCATCAACAGCGAGTCGTCCGACCTGCTGGAGATCGCCGAGACCATCGCGTCGCTGAAGCTGCAGCACAACGCCCCCGCGGCCGACATCTCCGCCGCGGGCCAGCTCGTGATGCTGACGCAGCGCATCGGCAAGTCCGCCAACGAATTCCAGAGCTCTCAGGGGGGGAGCCCCGAGGCCGTGTTCCTGCTGGGCAAGGACCTGAACTCCTTCAAGGAGATCGCCCAGGGCATGCTCGACGGCAGCGCCGAGCTGCGGCTGACCGCCACGCGCGACGCGCAGGTCCGCGAGCAGCTGCAGGCGCTGATCAAGCTCTTCGACCAGACCCGCACCCAGGCCGGCGCCATCCTGGGCAACCTGCAGGGGCTGGTGTCGGCGCGTGAGGCCCAGGCGGCCATCGTCGCCGACAGCGAGCCGCTGCGCCGCCAGCTGGAGGGCCTGCAGGGCAAGCTGTCCGCGCAGTCGGGCGTGGGCGCGGGGCAGTTCGCGGCCCTGGTGGTCGCGGGCCTCTTCGTGCTGCTGTGCGGCGTGGGCATCGCCCGCGTGCAGCTGCTCGACAGCCGCAACCGCCAGAACGCCGCCGAGGCGCTGCAGCGCGACGCCCGGCGCCAGGAGCAGGAGGCCAAACGCGTCAACGATGCCAACCAGGCCGCCATCCTGCGCCTCATGAACGAGCTGCAGTCGGTCGCCGAGGGGGACCTGACCCAGGAAGCCACGGTGACGGAGGACATCACGGGCGCCATCGCCGACTCGGTGAACTACACGGTGGAGGAACTGCGCGTGCTCGTGGGCAGCGTGCAGAACACCGCTGCCCGGGTGGCGCAGACGACCGAACAGGTGGACAACACGTCCACGGAGCTGCTGGCGACGTCGTCAGAGCAACTGCGCGAGATCCGCGAGACCGGCCGCTCGGTGCTGGACATGGCCGCGCGCATCAACGAGGTGTCTTCCCAGGCGCAGGAATCGGCCTCGGTGGCCCGCCAGTCGCTGCAGGCGGCGGACCAGGGCCTGCAGGCGGTGCAGAACGCCATCGGCGGCATGAACGCCATCCGCGACCAGATCCAGGACACCTCCAAGCGCATCAAGCGCCTGGGCGAGTCGTCGCAGGAGATCGGCGAAATCACCGAGCTGATTTCCGACATTACCGAGCAGACCAACGTGCTGGCCCTGAACGCCGCCATTCAGGCCGCGTCCGCCGGCGAGGCGGGCCGCGGCTTCTCGGTGGTGGCCGAGGAAGTGCAGCGCCTGGCCGAGCGCTCCGCCGATGCCACGCGCCAGATCTCCGCGCTGGTGAAGGCCATCCAGACCGACACCCAGGACGCCGTGGCCGCCATGGAGCGCTCCACGCAGGGCGTGGTGGAGGGGGCCCGCCTGTCCGACGGCGCCGGCACCGCACTGACCGAGATCGACCGCGTGTCGCGCCGCCTGGCCGAGCTGATCGAGCAGATTTCCGTCTCGACGTCGCGCGAGGCGGAGCTGGCCAACGGCGTGGCCGACAACATCCAGCACATCTTCGCGGTGACGGAACAGACCGGAGAAGGGACCCGCACGACCGCCCAGCAGGTGCGCGAGCTGTCCCACATGGCCGAGGAACTGCGGCGGTCGGTGGCCCGATTCAAGATCGCCTGACTTCCATCAACGAACTGGCTCGGCAGCAGCCGGGGACTCATCCATGTCATCTCTTGACGCCGTAACCACACCAGGCGCCGACGGGGCCCAGAGCGAGCAAGACCTCGGGCCGCTGGCATGGGTGCTCGACGAGCTGCGCAAATCCTTGGACAGCGCCGTCAAGGCCATGCGCCGCTTCGTGCGCGATGCCGAAATCGCCCGCGAATCGGACCTGGCGGCCCTCGACGCGGGACCGCTGCGGATCGCGCGCCAGCAGTTGCACCAGGCCAGCGGGGCGCTGGAGATGGTGGGCATGGCGCCGCCGGCCCTGTTGCTGCGCGCCATGGAGAGCGCCGTGCAGCGCTTCGTGCAGCGCCCGGAGCTGTGCAGCGACGAGGCCGCGGCGACGATAGAGCGCGCCAGTTTCGCGCTGATCGAGTATCTGGAATGCGTGCTGGCCGGCAAGGCGGTGTCGCCGGTGGCCTTGTTCCCGCAATACCGGGATTCCCAGGCGCTCGCGGGGGCCGATCGCGTGCACCCGGCCGACCTGTGGCCGGTGGAGCGCCGCCCGCGCGAGATCGATCTGGCGGCAGGGGCGGCGGAGCCCCTGGCCTATGGACCCGAGGCGCGGGCGCGCCTGGACTCTGCCGTGCTGCGCATCGTCAAGAATGCCGACCCGGCGGCGGCGGCCGACATGCGGACCGTCTGCCAGGGGTTCGCCGCGGCGCAGCCGAAGCCCGAGGTGCGCGCGTTCTGGGGCATCTGCGCCGGGTTCTTCGAGGCCCTGGCGCAGGGTGCGCTCAAGCCGGACGTCTATGCCAAGCGCGTGGCGTCGCGCGTGCTGATGCAGTACGCGACCCTGGCCAAGGGCGACGACGGCATCGGCGAACGCCTGGTGCAGGATCTGCTGTTCTTCTGCGCCCAGGCCGCCGCGGATGCGGCCAGGATGCCCGCCCTGCAGGCCGTGCGCGAGGCCTTCGGCCTGCAGCGCCACCGGCCGGTGGACTATGACCAGCCGCGCTTCGGCCGGTTCGACCCGGCCGTCCTGGCGCAGGCGCGCAAGCGCATCGCCGCGGCCACGGAAACCTGGTCGGCCCTGGCCGGCGGCGACCGCAACAAGCTCAAGCCCGCGGCGGACCAGTTCAGCCTGGTGTGCGACTCGCTGCGCAAGCTCCATCCCGACAGCGACAGCCTGGCGCAGTCCCTGACGCGCGCCATGGAGGCCACGCTGCGCTCGGGCGAGCCCCCGTCGGCGGCGCTGGCCATGGAGGTCGCCACCGCCGTCCTGTACCTGCAGGCGTCGCTCGAAGAGCTCGACGGCGCCGGGGACGCCATGGCGCAGCGGGCGACGCGCCTGGCCGAACGCCTGGATGGCGTGGTGGCGGGCGGGGAGTCCCAGCCCCTGGAGCCGTGGATGGAGGAGCTGTACCGCCGTGTCAGCGACCACCAGACCATGGGCAGCGTGGTGGGCGAGCTGCGCGCCACCCTGTCGGAAGCCGAAAAGTCCATGGACCAGTATTTCCGCCAGCCGGAAAACCCCGAGGTCCTGCGCTCCGTGCCCGGCAGCCTGCAGCAGATGCGGGGCGTGCTGTCGGTGCTGGGCCTGGACCAGGCGTCGCTGGCGGTGGTGCGCATGCGCGACATGGTGGAGCGCCTGCTGATCGACGCGGTTGCCGAGGGCGAGCGCCAGCAGGTCTTCGAGAAGCTGGGCAACAGCATGGGCGCGCTGGGCTTCCTGGTGGACATGCTGAGCTACCAGCGTGCCATGGCGCGCAAGCTCTTCGTCTATGACGAGGAGCTCGGCGAGCTGCGCATCCTCATGGGGCGCGTGCGTGCGCCCGAGGCCGCAGGAGCCGAGGGCCAGGCAGAACCCCCGTCCGCAGACCTGGGCGCTCCCCTTGGCGCCGAGGCGGGTGTACAGGCCGTGGAGCCGCCGCCCGAGCCTGTCGCAGAGCCCGAGCCGCCTGCCGCGCCCGCACTGGAGCTGCCCGCCCTCGCGGCTGCACCGGCGCCCGTGGCGGCCGATGCCGACGACGGGCAGGAGCTCCTGGACATCTTCCTCGAAGAGGCGCGCGAAGTGGTCGCCGCCGGCCAGGCCGCCATCGATGCGCTGCATGCCGAACCTGGCGACCTGAGCGAGCAGACCACGCTGCGCCGGGCGTTCCACACGCTCAAGGGCAGCTCGCGCATGGTCGGGCTCGGCGAATTCGGCGAAGCCGCCTGGTCGATGGAGCAGGTGCTCAATGCCTGGCTGGCCGAGCAAAAGCCCATGCAGGCGCCGCTGCTGCAGCTGTCCGCCGATGCGCTGCAGGCGTTCGCCCGCTGGGCGGACGACATCGCTGCCGGCACGGCCGATCACTGGCAGGCCCAGGCCTTCCGCGCAGCGGCCGATGCCATGCGCCAGGATGGCACGCTCGTGCCATTGGCCGCGTCCGCCGCGGCGCAGCCGCTCGCCGAGGAGGAGGCCGCCGTCGCGCCGGATGCGCCGATCGACGCTGCCATGCCCGGCGAACTGCCGCGGGAGCAGCCGCCCGCCGCGGCCGGGCCGCAGGCCATTGCCCAGGCACCCGAAGACGCGGCCATATCCGGTTTCGACCTGCTGCTGCCCGACGCCGAAGACGCGCCGCAACAGGATTTCGCGGATACCTGCATCGACGCCTACGACCCCGGGCGCGACGCGCAGGCGCCCGCACCCGCACCGGACCTGGCCGAAGAGGTGGATTTCGCGCTGTTCGAGCAGGCCATGCAGGCCGGCGCCGATGCCCAGGAGCCGCCCGCGCAGGAGCCTGCCGGCGTGGCTGCGGAAGAGGCCGTGGAAGACGAGCAGCCGCAGGCCCTGCCCGCGCATGCCTTCGACATCGAACGGGCCGAGGCCGCGCCCGTTGCAGAGCCCGACGAGCCCGCGGCGGAGCCGGCCTCCGAGCCGCCGCCCGCATGGGCCGATGCCGCCGGGAGCGCGGAGCCCGACGTGCCGTCGCCGGCGGACGAGGCGGTCAAGGTCATCGAGCACCTGCGCATCGGCATCCCGCTGTACAACGTCTATCTCAACGAGGCCGATGAGTGGTCGCGCCGCCTGTGCACGTCGCTGCAGGAATGGTCGCTGGAGCTGCACCAGCCGCTGCCGGACACGGCCGTGGCGCTGGCGCACTCGCTGGCCGGCAGCTCGGCGACCGTTGGCTTCACCGCCCTGTCGGGCATGGCGCGCACGCTGGAGCATGCCCTGCAGCACGTGCAATTGCTGCCGCAGGGCCTGCCCGAGCACGCCCAGGTCTTCAATGCGGCGGCCGACGACATCCGCCGGCTGCTGCACCAGTTCGCGGCGGGCTTCCTCAAGGAGCCCAATGCCCTGGTGCTGGAGCGCCTGCAGGCGCTGCTGCTGATCGAGGTGAGCAGCAGCGGCAGGGTGCCCCTGGAGGAAGCCGCCGGCGAGGAGGCGGGCGCAGGGACTGCGGCGGAGCAGGGCGCGCTGGGCAGCATCCTCGAACGCGAGCTGCAGGTCGACGAGGCCATCGCCCGCGCCGTGGCGGCCTCGGTGGATATCGACGACGACATCGATGCGCTCGACATCATCGACCCCGACCTTTTCCCCATCTTCGAGGAAGAGGCGCTGGAACTGCTGCCCGCGCTGGGCACCGCGCTGCGCCAATGGTCGGCGCGCCCGGAGAACCTGGGCGCACGCAACGAACTGCTGCGCGCCCTGCACACCTTGAAGGGCAGCGCGCGCCTGGCCGGCGCCATGCGGCTGGGCGAGCTGGCCCACCGCATGGAAACGGCCGTGGAGCAGGCCGGCACCGACGGCGTCACCGCGGCCGACATCGAGCCCCTGCTGTCGAGCTTCGACGCCCTGCAGGCCGGTTTCGACGCCTTGCGCACCATCGGCGCGCAGCCGCTGCCCGGGCCCGTGGCCGTGGAGCCGCCGGCGGCGGCGCCCGGTGCCGCCACGGCCGCGGCGCCTGCCGAGCCGGACCAGGCCAGGGCGCCGGTGGCCGCGCCGCTTGCCTGGGCTGCCCCTGCCGGCACCTCGCCCATGCCCCCGCGCGTGGCGGGCGGGCAGTCGGTGCGCGTGCGCGCGCAGCTGCTCGACCGCCTGGTGAACCAGGCGGGCGAGGTGGTGATCGCGCGCTCGCGCCTGGATGCGCGCATGTCGCAGATGCGGGCCTCGCTCGGCGACCTGACGGACAACCTGGAGCGCCTGCGCCAGCAGCTGCGCGACATCGAGGTGCAGGCCGAGTCCCAGATGCAGTCGCGCCTGGCGCTATCCAAGGATTCGGCGGCGGGCTTCGACCCGCTGGAGTTCGACCGCTTCACGCGCGTGCAGGAGCTCACGCGCATGATGGCCGAGTCGGTGAACGACGTGGCCACGGTGCAGCGCAACATGCAGCGCGCCCTGGAGGGCGCCGAGGACGACCTGGTGGCCCAGGGGCGCCAGGCGCGCGAGCTGCAGCGCGACCTGCTGCACACCCGCATGGTGGAGTTCGAGGGCATCTCCGAGCGCCTCTACGCCGTCGTGCGCCAGGTGAGCAAGGAAACCGGCAAGCAGATCAAGCTCGACATTTCCGGCGGCTCCATCGAAATGGACCGCGGCGTGCTCGACCGCATGACGCCGGCTTTCGAGCACCTGCTGCGCAACTGCGCGGGCCACGGGATCGAGGCCCCCGAGGTGCGCACGGCCGCGGGCAAGCCCGCGGTGGGCACCATCACCATCGCCCTGCGCCACGAGGGCAACGACGTGTCGGTCGAGTTCCGCGACGACGGCGCCGGCCTGGACATCGCCCGCATCCGCGCCAAGGCCGTGGCCCAGGGGCTGGTCCCCGCGGACGCGCAGCTCTCCGATGCCGAAGCGGCCAACCTGATCTTCCTGCCGGGCCTCTCCACGGCCACCGAGGTCACGGGCCTGTCGGGCCGCGGCATCGGCATGGACGTGGTGCGCTCCGAGGTCCACGCCCTCGGGGGGCGCATCGAGACCTGGACCGAGGCCGGCAGGGGCAGCGCCTTCCGCATGGTGCTGCCGCTCACGACCGCCGTCACGCAGGTGGTCATGCTGCGTGCCGGCGGGTTGACGCTGGGCGTGCCGGCCAGCCTGGTGGAGATCGTGCGCCGCGGCTCCGCCGCCGAGCTGGAGGCCGCCTACGCCACGCACGCGTTCTCCGACGGGCAGGAGAACCTGCCCTTCTACTGGGCCGGCGCGCTGCTGCAATCGTCCGCGTGCAGCACCGAGGCGGCGGGCAGGTACCGGCCCGTGCTCATCCTGCGCAGCGCCGCGCAGCGCATCGCCGTGCACGTCGACGAGGTGCTGGGCAACCAGGAAGTGGTGGTCAAGAACCTGGGGCCGCAGCTGTCGCGCCTGCCGGGGCTGACGGGCATGTCCGTGCTCGCATCGGGCGCCGTGGTGCTGATCTACAACCCCGTGGCCCTGGCGACGGTGTATGGCGACCAGGCGCGCGCCGCCATGCGCGCGCCTGCCGCCACCCAGCCCGAGGCGGGCGTGCCGGCGCAGGCGCCCGTGGCGCAGGACCACCAGGTGCCGCTGGTCCTGGTGGTGGACGACTCCATCACGGTGCGCCGCGTCACCCAGCGCCTGCTGCAGCGCGAGGGCTACCGCGTAGCCCTGGCGGCCGACGGGCTGCAGGCGCTCGAACGGCTGCAGCAGGAGCGCCCGGCCGTGGTGCTGTCCGACATCGAGATGCCGCGCATGGACGGGTTCGACCTGGCGCGCAACATCCGCGGCGACGCGGCGCTGCGCGACCTGCCCATCATCATGATCACCTCGCGCATCGCGCAGAAGCACCGCGACCACGCGGCCCAGCTGGGCGTGAACCACTATCTGGGCAAGCCCTATTCCGACGAGGAGCTCATGAGCCTGGTGCGCCACTACGCCCGGCTGGCGGCGCCCATGGAAAACGCCTGACAGGCGCCGCTGGCACGCGCATGGCCCGGCCGGCTTGCCGCCCGCCGGGCCATTCGGCTTGCCGGCTTGGCCGTAAAATCGCGGCATGCCTGCCCCGCCCGCGCCCATGAATCTGACGCACCATTTCCTGATCGCCATGCCGGGCATGGAGGATGCGTCCTTTGCGCGCAGCGTGGTCTACCTGTGCGAGCACAACGAGCGCGGCGCCCTGGGCCTGATCATCAACAAGCCCACGGACATCAGCCTGGCAGGGCTGTTCGAGAAGGTGGACCTGACCCTGGGGCGCGATGACCTCACGCGCCAGCCCGTGTTCCTGGGCGGGCCCGTGCAGACCGAGCGCGGCTTCGTGCTGCACGACCCCGTGCGCGGCACGCCCGAGGGTGCGCCCCCCGAAGGCGAGAGCCAAGGCGGGGACGAATCCCCCTACGCCTCCACGATGAGCATTCCCGGCGGCCTGGAGATGACCACCTCCAAGGACGTGCTGGAGGCGCTGTCGCACGGCGCGGGCCCGCGGCGCGTGCTCGTGACCCTGGGCTACTCGGCCTGGGGCGAGGGCCAGCTCGAATCCGAGCTGGCCGAGAACAGCTGGCTCACGGTGGATGCCGACGCCTCCATCATCTTCGACACCCCCGTGGACGAGCGCTACGAGCGCGCCCTGGGGCTGCTGGGCCTGCAGTCGTGGATGCTGTCGCGCGACGCGGGGCACGCATGACATGCCCCGCCGCCACCGTTCCCGCGCATTTCCAATCCTTTCTCGCCTTCGATTTCGGGCTCAAGCGCACGGGCGTCGCCGTGGGCACGCGCATGCTGCGCACGGCCACGCCGCAGGGCACGATACGCGCCGAGGGTGATGCGCGCTTCGCCGCGGTGGCCGAGCGCATCCGCGAATGGCAGCCCGATGCCCTGGTGGTGGGCGTGCCCTGCCACCCGGACGGGGCGCCGCACGAGAACACGGCCCGGGCCCTGAAGTTCGCGCGCCAGCTGCGCGGGCGCTTCGGCCTGCAGGTCTTCGAGGTGGACGAGCGCTACAGCACCACCGAGGCCCTGGCCGCCGGCGCGGGCGATGCCGATGCGGCGTCGGCCTGCATCATCCTGGAACAGTTTTTGAGGAATCTGCCATGAGTTCTGCTCCCTCCGCGGCGCCGGGCGCCGTACGCCAGGGCCACCTGGCGCTGGACGCCGAGGCGCTCTACGCCGAGCTGCTGCGCGGCGTGCGCGCGCTGCGCGGGCCCCATACCCACCTGGCGGGCATCGCCTCGGGCGGCGCCTGGCTGGCCGAGCGGCTGCAGCGCGACCTGGGCCTGGCCGGCCAGGCGGGCGTGCTGTCGTCGGCCATGCACCGCGACGACTTCGCCCAGCGCGGCCTGGCCAGCAGCGCGCAGACGGCGCTGCCGTTCGACGTGAACGGGGCCGACATCCTGCTGCTCGACGACGTGCTCTACACCGGCCGCACGATCCGCGCCGTGATCAACGAGCTGTTCGACTACGGCCGCCCGGCCTGCGTGCGCCTGGCGGTGCTCGTGGACCGCGGCGGGCGCGAACTGCCCATACAGGCCGACTTCGCCGCGGCGCGCGTGCTGCTGCCGCCCACGCAGCTGCTGTCGCTGGCCCGCGCCGAGGGCGGTGCATTCCATTTCGACGTCAAAGAGGTCTGACGGTGCTGTACAAGCGCAACCCCCAACTCAACAAGAACGGCGAGCTGATCCACCTGCTCTCGATCGAGGGCCTGCCCAGGGAGATCGTCACGCACATCCTGGACACGGCCGCCAACTTCACCAGCGTCAACGACCGCGAGGTCAAGAAGGTGCCGCTCTTGCGCGGCAAGAGCGTGTTCAACCTGTTCTTCGAGAACAGCACGCGCACGCGCACCACCTTCGACATCGCGGCCAAGCGCCTGTCGGCCGACGTGTTCAACCTGGACATCGCGCGCTCGTCCACGGCCAAGGGCGAGACCCTGCTGGACACCATCGACAACCTGACCGCCATGGCGGCCGACATCTTCGTCGTGCGCCACAGCGAGTCGGGCGCGCCCTACCTCATCGCCCAGCATGTGGGCCCGCACGTGCACGTGGTCAACGCCGGCGACGGCCGCCACTCGCACCCCACGCAGGGCCTGCTGGACATGTACACCATCCGCCACTACAAGAAGGACTTCTCCAACCTCACGGTGGCCATCGTGGGCGACGTGCTGCACTCGCGCGTGGCGCGCTCGGACATTCACGGCCTGACCACGCTGGGCGCGGCCGAGGTGCGCGTGGTGGGCCCGCGCACGCTGGTGCCGGCCGACATGGCGCAGATGGGCGTGCGCGTGTTCCACAACCTGGAGGAGGGCATCAAGGACTGCGACGTGGTCATCATGCTGCGCCTGCAGAACGAGCGCATGAGCGGCGCGCTGCTGCCGTCGAGCCAGGAATACTTCAAGAGCTTCGGCCTCACGCCCGAGAAGCTGCTGCACGCCAAGCCCGACGCCATCGTCATGCACCCGGGCCCGATCAACCGCGGCGTGGAGATCGACTCCGCCGTGGTGGACGGTCCGCAGTCCGTGATCCTGCCGCAGGTCACCTTCGGCATCGCGGTGCGCATGGCGGTCATGTCCATCGTGGCGGGGAACGAGGCTTGAATGCTTCTATTTTCATAGCTTATAGCGCTTGATGGGCGGGCGCTAGAGGCCAATTTGACTTGAAAAAATGAAGATACTCATCCAGAACGGCCGGGTGATCGACCCGGCCAGCGGGCTTGACAAGGTATGCAACGTGGCCCTTGCAGCGGGCCGCATCATCGCGGTGGACCGCGAGCCCAAGGACTTCACGCCCAGCCGCGTGATCGACGCCGGCGGCTGCCTCGTGCTGCCTGGCCTGGTGGACCTGGCGGCGCGCCTGCGCGAGCCCGGCCACGAGCACGAGCGCATGCTGGAATCCGAGATGGCCGCCGCCGTCGCGGGCGGCGTGACCAGCCTGGTCTGCCCGCCCGACACCGACCCCGTGCTCGACGAGCAGGGCCTTGTCGAGATGCTCAAGTTCCGCGCCGAGAAGCTGCATCAGGCGCGCCTGTTCCCGCTGGGCGCGCTCACGCGCGGCCTGGCCGGCGAGGTGCTGACCGAGATGGCCGAGCTCACCGAATCGGGCTGCGTGGGCTTCAGCCAGGCCGACGTGGCGCTGGCCAGCACCCAGGTGCTGCAGCGCGCGCTGCAGTACGCCGCCACCTACGGCTACACCGTGTGGCTGCGCCCGCAGGAGCTGCACCTGGGCAAGGGCGTGGCCGCCAGCGGCCCGCTGGCCACGCGCATGGGCCTGTCGGGCATTCCGGTGGCGGCAGAGACCATCGCCCTGCACACCATCTTCGAGCTGCTCAAGACCACGGGCGGGCGCGTGCACCTGTGCCGCATCTCCAGCAGCGCGGGGGTGGAGCTGGTGCGCCAGGCCAAGGCCGAGGGGCTCGCGGTCAGCTGCGACGTGAGTATCAACTCCCTCATGCTCACCGACGTGGACATCGGCTACTTCGACAGCCGCGCGCGCCTCATGCCGCCGCTGCGCCAGCAGCGCGACCGCGACGCGCTGGCGGCGGCCCTGGCGGACGGCACCATCGACGCGCTCGTCTCCGACCACACCCCCGTGGACGAGGACGCCAAGGCCCTGCCCTTCGCCGAGGCCGAGCCCGGCGCCACCGGGCTGGAGCTGCTGCTGTCCATCGCCCTGAAATGGTCGCAGGGCGGCGGCGCGCCGCTGGCGCGCGCGCTGGCCACGGTGACCAGCGAGCCGGCGCGCGTGCTGGGCAGCGCCCTGGGCACGCTGCAGGCCAGCGTGGGCCGCATCGTCGAGGGCGGCGTGGGCGACCTGTGCGTGGTCGATCCCCACGCGCACTGGACCGTGCAGGCCGATGCGCTGGCCAGCCAGGGCAAGCACACGCCGTTCTCGTCCTACGAGCTGCCGGGCCGCGTGCGCTGCACCCTGGTCGGCGGCCAGGTCGCCTTCGAGCGCGGCTGAACGCCGGTCCATGCTGCGAGTCCTGCGCGCCTGCTGGCGCGTGCCGCGCATGCTGCTGCACGCCCTGCTGGGCCTGTGGGTCGTGGCGCTGCGCTTCCCGCGCCTGGCCGAGGAGCAGCAGCAGGCGCGCGTGCAGGCCTGGGCCCTGGGCCTGCTGCGCTGCGCCGGCGTCACGCTGGAACTGCGCGGCCGGCCGCCGCGCACGGGGCCGGTGCTGCTCGTGGCCAACCACCTCTCGTGGCTCGACATCCCCGTGATGCATGCGGCGCGCTATTGCCGCTTCATCGGCAAGTCCGACGTGCAGGACTGGCCCATCGTGGGCACCCTGGCCACGGCCGCGGGCACGCTCTACATCCAGCGCGAATCGCGCCGCGACGCGCTGCGCATGGTGGCCAGCATGCACGAGGCCCTGCTGCGCGGCGAGGTGCTGGCCGTGTTCCCCGAAGGCACGACGGGCGACGGGCGCGAGCTGCTGCCCTTCCACGCCAACCTGCTGCAGGCCGCGCTGGCCGCCGACGTGCCCGTGCAGCCCGTGGGCCTGCGCTTCGTCGATGGCCAGAGCGGCGCCACGAGCTTCGCCCCCAGCTTCGTCGGCGACGAAAGCCTTCTGGGCTCCATCTGGCGCACTCTATCGGCCCCGGGCATCACCGCCGTGGTGCACTTCGGCACGCCCGAGCGCGCCCAGGGGCGCGACCGGCGCGCCTGGAGCCAGGCGCTGCACGCGGCGGTGGACGAGCTCAGGCGACGCTGACCGGCTGCAGCGTCGGTATCGGTTCACGCCGCATGCCACTGGCGCGCCCCAGGCCAGCGGACGCCGCGCAAGGGCCGCCCCGCCGCGCTGGCGTCGTCCTCCTTCCCGCGCGCAGCGCGAGAGAAGGGGGAAGCGGCGAAGCCGCTCAGGGGGTTGTCTTCGCCCTCGGGAAGGTCACCACGTGGTCCACCTGCGGGCGGATGCCGATCCAGTCGCCCATGGCGTGGTCGTGGTGGCTGGGCACATGGGCCATCACGGTGAGGCCGCCTTCCAGCTCCAGCGTGTAGAGGAACTCCGAGCCGCGAAAGGCCTTGCGCACGATGCGCGCGCGCACGGGCGCGGCGTCGTCGTGCACCACGTCGTCGGCGCGCAGCAGCACATCGCACTCGCCGCGCGGGTAGCTCGAGGGCAGCAGGCAGCCGTCGATGTCCGTGAGGTCGCCCAGGGCCGTACGGGCCACCACGTGGCTGCCCTGCTGCACCAGCGTGGCGGGTGCGAACACGCCGTGGCCGATGAAGTCGGCCACGAAGCGCGTGGCCGGGCGGTGGTAGAGCGCGTAGGCGTCGTCCCACTGGTGCAGGCGGCCGCTCTCCAGCACGCCGATGCGGTCGCCGATGGCGAAGGCCTCCAGCTGGTCGTGCGTGACGAACAGCGCCGTGGCGTTCGCGGTCTTGAGGATGCCGCGCACCTCGTGCGCCAGGCGCTCGCGCAGGTCCACGTCGAGGTTGGAGAACGGCTCGTCCAGCAGCATCAGCCGCGGGCGCGGCGCCAGCGCGCGCGCCAGGGCCACGCGCTGCTGCTGCCCGCCCGACAGCTCGTGCGGAAAGCGCGCCTCGCTGCCCGCCAGGCCCACCAGGTCCAGGGCCTCGCGCACGCGCTGGGCCTGCTCGCCGCGCGGCAGGTCGTGAATGCCGAAGGCCACGTTGCGCCCCACGGTGAGGTGCGGGAACAGCGCGTAGTCCTGGAACACCATGCCGATGCGCCGCTGCTCGGGCAGCACGCTGCGGCCGGGCGCTCCCACCACCTCGCCGCCCAGGCGTATGCTGCCGCCCGCGACGTCCTCCAGGCCCGCCACGGCGCGCAGCAGCGTGGTCTTGCCGCAGCCCGAGGGGCCGATCAGCACACCGATCTCGCCCGCCGCCAGCCCCAGGGTCACGCCCTGCACGGCGGCCTGTGGGCGGTTGGCGTAGCGTACTTCCAGCTGAGAGACTTCGAGAAACATGGGAGGATTCTAGAAGCCGGTTGCGTAGAATCATTCCGATTTGCATCACGGCCGCATGCAGCCATTGGCGCATGCCGACGCTTCCCGCCACGGGCTATCCCTTGCTTCCGATCCAACGCGCCCTGCGCTCCATCGCTCCCATCGTGCTGGCGCTGCTGCTGGCTCTGCCCGTGCTGGCGGTGCTGGGCGCGTGGCTGCCCCAGGCGGAGGGCGGCGCCCAGTCCGGTGCCATCCTGCGCGAGATGGCAGCCACCGTACTGCCGGACTACCTGTGGACCACGCTGTGGCTGGGCCTGTCCGTCGCCGTGGGCGCGGCCGTGGTGGGCACGGCCACGGCAGCCGCGGTGACGCTGTTCGACTTCCGCGGCCGGCGTCAGCTGGAATGGCTGTTGCTGCTGCCCCTGGCCATGCCGGCCTACGTGACGGCCTACGCCTATACCGACTTCCTGCAGTTCAGCGGCCCGCTGCAGGTCTGGCTGCGCGCCACCTTCGGGCTGGAAGGCCGCCTGTTGCCCGAGGTGCGCAGCCTGGGTGGCGCGGTGTGGGTGTTCATCTTCTCGCTCTACCCCTACGTGTACCTGCTGGCGCGCACGGCGCTGGGCGAGCGCGCCGCGCACCTGATGGAGGCGGCGCGCCTGCTCGGCGCATCGCCGGCGCGGCGCATGCGCAGCGTGGCGCTGCCGCTGGCGCGCCCGGCCGTGGCGGCGGGCGTGGCGCTGGTGCTCATGGAGACCCTGGCCGACTTCGGCGTGGCGTCCTATTTCGGCATACAGACCTTCACCACGGGCATCTACAAGGCCTGGCTGTCCATGGACGACCGGCTGGCCGCGGCGCAGCTGGCCACCTTCCTGCTGGCCCTGGTGGCGCTGCTGCTGCAGCTGGAGCTGCGCGCGCAGCGGCGCATGCGCTTCGCCACGGGCGGCGTGGGCCGGGCCGGCTCGGCCGAGGCGCAGCCCACGCGCCTGCGCGGCCCGGGCTGCGCGGCGGCCTGGCTGGTGTGCGCGCTGCCGGTGCTGATGGGCTTCGTGGCTCCGGTGCTGTTCATGCTGCGGCCGCTGGCGGCGGATTGGTCGGTGCTGCCCTGGGACCGCTTCGTGCAATGGGCGGGCAACAGCGTGCGCCTGGGGGGCATCACGGCCGTGCTGGCCATGGGCATCGCGCTGGCGCTGGCGTTCGCCGTGCGCCGCCGGGGCGGGGCGCTCACGCGCGCGGTGGTGCAGCTCGTGGGCCTGGGCTACGCCGTGCCGGGCGCGGTGATCGTCGTG
>Ga0209959_100503_pt1 | contig 26603 bp, 22 predicted proteins | sample ThiBiot_300_biof_2_FD_183943 | JGI IMG/M metagenome (GOLD analysis project Ga0209959, IMG submission 183943) | Wastewater bioreactor microbial communities from Cape Town, South Africa - Thiocy_expt_300_biof (SPAdes) | ecosystem: Engineered > Bioremediation > Thiocyanate > Unclassified | place...
CCGCGCGACGATCGAGGAAGAGCATGCGCTGGAGCTGCGCACGCGCGACCGCGAGCGCAAGCTGCTCAAGAAGATCGAGCAGTCGATCGCGCGCATCGATGCGGGCGACTACGGCTACTGCGACGAAACGGGCGAACCCATAGGCGTGGGCCGCCTGCTGGCCCGCCCCACGGCCACCCTGTCGCTCGAGGCGCAGCAGCGCCGCGAGCTCAAGCAGAAGATGTTTGGCGACTGATCAGGCCCTGGCCGCAGGCACCAAGTGAATCCATGAGCAAGGACGACACGGCACCCGGCGGACTTCTGTCCAAGATGGTGAAGTTCGTGCGCAATCCCACGGTGAGCTGGTCCGATCTCGACGCGATCGACGCCGACCGCGAGAGCCAGTACAGCAGGCAGATGCTCAAGGAGATGATCGAGCGCAAGCGGCGCAACGACTTCGTGCGCCGCCGCGAGTTCGACCAGCTGCGCAAGCTGCGCCAGCGCGAGGCCCAGCAGGGCCGCCGCCTCGACGACGCGCTGGCGCGCGCCTCGTTCTTCCAGACCAGCATGACCTCGCCCGGCGAGCGGGCCGTCACGCTCAAGAAGATCGACGAGATCGAGGCCCAGATGTCGCAGCAATGGTGGCGGGGCACGAGGCAGGGCGACGCATCGGCGCCCGCCGCCGCGGCGCCCGAGCCCACCGCGCCGGCCGCGCCCCTGCAGCCGCCCGCCGTGGCGCAGCCGGCCCCGGTTCCCCCCCTGGGGGCCGGCGCGCTGCACGCCAATCCGGACCACGCCTTTGCGCCCACCGCGCCGCTGAGCATGCCCGCCATGCTCGGCGCGGTGTCTGCCGGGCAGCTGATCGCCGGTGCGGGCCCCCTGGGCGCGGCCGAGTGGAGCGATGGCGCGGGAGCCGGCCAGGCGGCGGTGCCCGTGGCCGAGCCGTTCGTGCACGAGCCCGACCTCGAGGAAGCCGCGATCCGCTTCGCCAGCGGCGACTACGCCCAGGCCGAGTCGGCGCTGAAGGAGGTCCTGGCGCAGCACCGGCAGGACGAGCCGCGCCAGCAGCACGACATCTGGATGACGCTGTTCGACCTGTACCGCGCCACGGGGCAGCAGGAGCCGTTCGACATGCTGTCCATCGACTATGCCGCGCGCTTCGGCCGCTCGGCGCCGCTGTGGTTCTCGCTGCCCGAAAAGCTGGGCCTGCAGGCGGCGCAGGAGCAGCCGGGGCAGCCCGGCGCCGCGCCGCACGAGCTGAGCTGGAACGCGCCGCCCACGCTCACCCAGCAGTCGGTGGCGGCGCTGCAGGCCTCGCTGGCGCGCAGCGCGCCGCCGTGGACGATGAATTGGTCGCGCCTGGCCGAGGTGGAGCTGTCCGCCGTGCCCGCGCTGGTCCAGCAGTTCGAGGACTGGGCCGGGCGTGACGGGCAGATCCGGTTCGTGGGCGTGCAGACGCTGCAGGCCCTGCTGCACGCGCACACACCCTCGGGGGACCGCGAGGCCGATCCGCAGTGGTGGCGGCTGCGGATGGCGGCGCTGCGCCTGATGGGGCAGCCCGACGAGTTCGAGCTCGTGGCGCTGGACTACTGCGTGACCTACGAGGTCTCGCCGCCGTCCTGGGTGCCGCCGCGCTGCGGCTACAGCGGCGACGACGGCGTGCAGCCAGCGGAAGGCCTGGACATGGCGGACAGCGCCCCGTTCCTGTCCAGCTTCGGGCCGTCGCAGCCGCCGCAGGCCCAGGAGGGCCCCGTGGCCGTCCTGGAGGGGCATATCGAGGGCGACGCCACGCCAGCGCTGGAGTCGCTGCAGGCCATGGCGCGCCCCGGCGCGCCGCTCACCGTCAACTGCGAGCGGCTGGTGCGCATCGACTTCGCGGCGGTCGGCTCGGTGCTGAACTGGGCCGCCGCCCAGCAGGCGCAGGGGCAGACGGTGCAGTTCACCCACCTGCATCGCCTGGTGGCCGTGCTCTTCAACGTGATCGGTATCAACGAACACGCCTGGGTGGTGCCGCGCGCGAATTGAGCGCGGTTTTGCGCGCGCCCGGCTTGCAAACCGGCAGGCCCGCCCCCATATGGCATTCCCATGGAACAGTACCACGGCACCACCATTCTCAGCGTGCGCCGCAAGACGGCGCACGGCATACAGGTCGCTCTAGGGGGCGACGGCCAGGTCACCCTGGGCAACATCGTCGTCAAGGGCACGGCACGCAAGGTGCGCAAGCTCTACCAGGGCCGGGTGCTGGCGGGCTTCGCGGGCGCGACGGCCGATGCGTTCACGCTGTTCGAGCGCTTCGAGGCCAAGCTGGAGAAGCACCAGGGGCATCTGACGCGCGCGGCCATCGAGCTGACCAAGGACTGGCGCACCGACCGCGTGCTGCGCCGCCTGGAGGCCATGCTGGCCGTGGCGGACCATTCCGCCTCGCTCATCATCACCGGCAATGGCGACGTGCTGGAGCCCGAGGAGGGCATCGTCGCCATCGGCTCGGGCGGGGCCTATGCCCATTCGGCCGCCAAGGCGCTGCTGCACAACACCGAACTGCCCGCCGTGGAGATCGTCAAGAAGTCGCTGGAGATCGCGGGCGAGCTGTGCATCTACACCAACATGCACCACACCATAGAGACGCTGTAGTCTCGTGGCGAGGACTATTCTTTTAATAGCTGCTGGCGCTTGCTGGATAAGCGCCATGGGCTGATTTGGGCTGAAACATGTCTTCCATGACCCCCCAGGAAATCGTCTCCGAACTCGATAACCACATCGTGGGCCAGGCGGCCGCCAAGCGCGCCGTGGCGATCGCGCTGCGCAACCGCTGGCGCCGCCAGCAGGTCGACAGCGGCCTGCGCCAGGAGATCACGCCCAAGAACATCCTCATGATCGGCCCCACGGGCGTGGGCAAGACCGAGATCGCGCGGCGCCTGGCGCGCCTGGCCGACGCGCCCTTCATCAAGGTCGAGGCCACCAAGTTCACCGAGGTGGGCTACGTGGGCAAGGACGTGGACTCCATCGTGCGCGACCTCGTCGAGGTGGCCGTCAAGCAGACGCGCGAGGCCGACATGAAGAAGGTGCGCGCCCGCGCCGAGGACGCGGCCGAGGAGCGCATCCTCGACGTGCTCATTCCCCCGCCACGCGGCGGCGAGAGCGAAGGCGGCACGGCGCGCCAGGTGTTCCGCAAGAAGCTGCGCGAGGGCCAGCTCGACGACAAGGAGATCGAGATCGAGGTGGCCGACGCGCGCCCGCAGCTCGAGATCATGGGCCCGCAGGGCATGGAGGAGATGGCCGAGCAACTGCGCGGCATGTTCAGCCACCTCGGCCAGGAGCGGCGCAAGACACGCAAGCTCAAGATCGCCGAGGCGCTCAGGCTGCTGACCGACGAGGAGGCCGCGAAGCTCGTCAACGAGGAAGAGGTCAAGACCCGGGCGGTCTCCAACGCCGAGCAGAACGGCATCGTCTTCATCGACGAGATCGACAAGGTGGCCGCGCGCCAGGAGGCGGGCGGCGCCGACGTCTCGCGCCAGGGCGTGCAGCGCGACCTGCTGCCGTTGGTGGAGGGAACCACTGTCTCGACCAAGTACGGCATGGTCAAGACCGACCACATCCTGTTCATCGCCTCGGGCGCGTTCCACCTGTCCAGGCCCAGCGACCTGATCCCCGAGCTGCAGGGGCGCTTCCCGATCCGCGTGGAACTCGGCTCGCTGTCGGTGCAGGACTTCGAGGCCATCCTCACGCAGACGCACGCATCGCTCGTCAAGCAGTACCAGGCGCTGCTGGCGACCGAAGGCGTGGCGCTGGAGTTCACCCCCGAGGGCATCACGCGCCTGGCGCACATCGCCTACGACGTCAACGAACGCACCGAGAACATCGGCGCGCGCCGCCTGTCCACGGTGATGGAGCGCCTGCTCGACGAGGTGAGCTTCGACGCGACCCGGCTCTCGGGCCAGACGGTGGTGGTGGACGCGGACTACGTGAACGCGCGCCTGCAGTCCCTGAGCCTGGACGAGGACCTGTCACGCTACATCCTGTGATGGCCAGTTTTACAAATCACTTGCATACCTGCATGTAAGTGCTTAATCAATAAGGACATTTGCCCGATATCCACCTCTGAATCGGGCTCTAAGTCCTTGATTTCATTACAAAATTTTGTCGATTCCCCTGTTGCCTGGCGTGCTTTTCCTGCTACAGTGCAAAAAAGTGCAATTAAGTGGTGAAAAGTGCCCTGTCGGCCCGATTTCGGGGCTCCAAGGGCTTTTCCAAACAGAGGTCTCGATTCGTGTTCCAAGGGGCGTCATCGCTGAGTCTGGATGCCAAGGGGCGGCTTTCCGTGCCGACCAGGCACCGCGACGCCCTGCTGGCGCAGGCCGGCGGCAGCCTGACCATCACCAAGCACCCTGACGGCTGCCTGATGGTGTTCCCGCGTCCGGAGTGGGAGCAGGTGCGCGAGCGCATCGCCAAGCTGCCCATGTCCGCCCAATGGACCAAGCGCATCTTCCTGGGCAATGCCATGGACGTGGAGATGGACGGCACGGGCCGCGTGCTGGTCTCGCCCGAGCTGCGCGAGGCGGCCGGCCTGGCCAAGGAGGCCATCCTGCTGGGCATGGGCAGCCATTTCGAGCTGTGGGACAAGGCCACCTACGAGGCCAAGGAGGCGGCGGCCATGCAGGCCGAGATGCCCGATGTCTTCAAGGACTTCTCTTTCTGAGGGCTGCGCGTGAACCAGCCCCTGCAACACACCACGGTCCTGGCCAGCGAGGCGGTCGACGCCCTGCTCGGCGGCGGCGCCGCGCCCGCCGGGACCTTCGTCGATGGCACGTTCGGACGGGGAGGGCATGCGCGGCTCATCCTGCAGCGGCTTGGCGCCCAGGGGCGCCTCGTGGCCTTCGACAAGGACCCTGAGGCCATCCACGAAGCGGCGCGCATCCACGATGCGCGCTTTTCCATTCGGCACCAGGGGTTCAGCCACCTGGGCGAGCTGCCCGCCGCCAGCGTCGCCGGCGTGCTGCTGGACCTGGGCATCAGCTCGCCGCAGATCGACGATCCGGCGCGGGGCTTCAGCTTCCGTTTCGACGGCCCGCTGGACATGCGCATGGACACGACGCGCGGCCAGAGCGTGGCCGAGTGGCTCGCGGGGGCCGATGCGGCGCAGATTGCGGAGGTGATACGTGACTACGGTGAAGAACGGTTTGCTGGCCCCATTGCAAAGGCGATTGTTGCTAGGCGCACGCAGGGCGGCCCCATTGCCGGCACCGCCGAGCTGGCCGACATCGTGGCTGGCGCGGTCAAGACCCGCGAGCCGGGCCAGAACCCTGCAACGCGCACATTTCAGGCTTTTCGGATTTTCATCAACGCCGAGCTTGAGGAACTGCAACAGGCGCTAGAGGCGAGCCTTGCGGTGCTCGCGCCCGGCGGGCGGCTGGTCGTGATCAGCTTCCATTCGCTGGAGGACCGCATCGTCAAGCAGTTCATCGCCCGGCATTCCAAGGAGGTGTTCGACCGCCGGGCGCCGTTCGCCGCGCCCGCGCCCATGCGCCTGAAGGCGCTGGGCCGCGTCAAGCCCTCCGCTGCCGAGGTGGCGGCCAACCCGCGCGCGCGCAGCGCCGTGATGCGCGTGGCCGAGCGCACGGAGGTGCCGGCATGACCAGGATCAGCGTGGTCCTGCTGCTGGCCGTGATGGCCAGCGCGCTCTACCTCGTGCACACGCAGTACCAGTCGCGGCGCCTGTACACCGAGCTCGACCGCGCGCTGGCCGAATCGCGGCGCCTGGAGACCGAGCACCAGCGCCTGCAGGTGGAAAAGCGCGCCCAGGCCACGCCGCTGCGCGTGGAGCGCCTGGCGCGCGACAAGCTGCAGATGCGCACGGCCACGCCGGCCATCACCCAGTACGTGACGGCCGACGGCGCTCCCGTGGTGGCGCCCGCGGCGCCCGTGGCGGCGGGGGGCAGGCCATGAGCAGCCGCAGCGTGAACTACACGTCCAGCCCCCTGCTGGCGAGCCGCACGCCGCTGTGGCGCAGCCGCTTCATCGTGGCGCTGATGGCGCTGGGCTTCCTGGCGCTGGCCGGGCGCGCCGCCTACGTGCAGGTGTTCGGCAACGCCTTCTTCCAGCGCCAGGGCGAGGTGCGCTTCGCGCGCACGCTGGAGCTGCCGGCCAACCGCGGCCGCATCCTGGACCGCAACGGCCTGATCCTCGCCTCCAGCGTGCCGGCGGCGAGCATCTGGGCCATTCCCGAGGACGTGGAGACCGACAAGCCCGAGGTGAAGCCCAAGCTCAAGGAGCTCGCGCGCCTCATGGGCATGCCCCTGCCCGCGCTCATGGCCAAGCTGGCCGACGAGGACAAGACCTTCGTGTGGCTCAAGCGCCAGCTCGACTGGGACGTGGGCCAGCAGATCCATGCCCTGGGGCTCAAGGGCATCTACCAGCGCAAGGAATACAAGCGCCAGTACCCCGAGGGCGAGGCCGCCGCGCACGTGGTGGGCTTCACCAACGTGGAGGACCACGGCCAGGAGGGCATGGAGCTCGCGTTCGACAAGGAGCTGGCCGGCAAGCCCGGCTCGCGCCGCGTGATCAAGGACCGCCTGGGCCGCGTGGTCGAGGGCGTGGGCGCCGACGTGCCGCCCATCGACGGCAAGGACATGCAGCTCTCGATCGACAGCAAGGTGCAGTTCTTCGCCTATCAGAAGCTGCGCGACACCGTGACCGAGCACAAGGCCAAGGCCGGCAGCGTGGTGGTGCTCGACGCCCACACGGGCGAAGTGCTGGCGCTGGCCAACTACCCCAGCTACGACCCCGGCAAGCGCGTGAACCTGACGGGCGAGCAGCTGCGCAACCGCGCGCTCACCGACGTGTTCGAGCCCGGCTCGACCATGAAGCCCATCACCATCGGCCTTGCGCTGGAGAGCGGCCGCGTCAAGCCTGAGACCATCGTGGACACCACGCCCGGGCGCATCACCATCACGGGCTCGACCATCAGCGACACGCACAACTACGGCGTGCTCACCGTGGAGGGCGTGATCCAGAAGTCGAGCAACGTGGGCACCACCAAGATCGCCATGCAGATGCCCGCGCAGGAGATGTGGGAGACCTTCTCCGCCGTGGGCTTCGGGCAGAAGCCCCAGATCGCCTTTCCCGGCGCGGTCAGCGGCCGCCTGCGCCCGTACAAGAGCTGGCGGCCCGTGGAGCAGGCCACCATGTCCTACGGCTACGGCCTGTCGGCCAGCCTGTTCCAGATGGCGCGCTCCTACACCGTGTTCGCCAACGGCGGCAAGGTGATCGGCGCCACCATGCTCAAGACCGACCAGCCCGCCGTGGGCGTGCCGGTGTTCTCCGAGCGCACCGCCAACCAGGTGCGCAAGATGCTGCAGATGGCCGCCGGCCCCGGCGGCACGGGCCAGAAGGCGCAGACCGTGGGCTACTCGGTGGGCGGCAAGTCGGGCACGGCGCGCAAGCAGGTGGGCAAGAGCTATGCCTCGGGCAAGTACCGCGCCTGGTTCACGGGCCTGGCGCCCATCGACAAGCCGCGCATCATCGTCGCCGTGATGATCGACGAGCCGAGCAACGGCGTGATCTACGGCGGCGCCGTGGCCGCCCCCGTGTTCAGCGAGGTGGTGCAGCAGACGCTGCGCATGATGGGCGTGGCGCCCGACATGGCCGTCAAGCCGCTGATCGTCACCAACGCCGTGGAGGAGTCGCTGTGAGCGCGCCGCAGGCACTGGCATCCGTGGACGCGGCCGTGGCCTGGCTGCGCGCGCGCGTCACGGGCACGCTGCAGACCGACAGCCGGCTCGTCGCGCCCGGCGACGCCTTCATCGCCTGGCCCGGCGCGGCCACCGACGGGCGCGCCCATGTGGGCGACGCCATGGCGCGCGGCGCCGTGGCCTGCCTGGTGGAGCAGGAGGGCGTGGAGCCCTTCGGCCTCGCGGGCGCGCACATCGCGGCGCTTGCCGGCCTCAAGGCCGCCACCGGGCTCATCGCCGCCGAATGGTTCGGCCGGCCCAGCGAACGCCTGCAGGTGCTGGCCGTGACCGGCACCAATGGCAAGACCAGCACCGCCTGGTGGCTCGCCGATGCGCTCAACGCGCTATCGAAGAAGGAGCTGCCTGCGCTTGCCGGGTGCGCCCTGGTGGGCACTTTGGGCATGGGCGTGCCGCCCGGGCTGAGCAGCACCGGCATGACCACGCCCGACCCCGTGCGCCTGCAGCGCGCCTTCGCGCAGTTCGCCCGGGAGGGGCTGGGGGCCTGCGCCATCGAGGCATCGTCCATCGGCCTGGCCGAGCAGCGCCTGGCCGGCACGCAGATCGGCGTGGCGCTGTTCACCAACTTCACGCAGGACCACCTGGACTACCACTGCGACATGGCCGCCTACTGGCAGGCCAAGCGCGTGCTGTTCGACTGGCCCGGCCTGCGCGCGGCCGTGGTCAACATCGACGACGCGCATGGCGCGCGGCTCCATGCCGAGCTGCAGGGGCGCGGCATGGACCTGTGGAGCGTCTCCATCCAGGGCCCGGCGCGGCTGCAGGCGCGGGACATCGCGCACCGCGGTGCGGGCCTGGCCTTCACCGTGGCCGAGGGCGCACAGGCCCTGCCGCTGCAGACGCGGCTCATCGGCCTGTACAACGTGTCCAACCTGCTGGGCGTGATCGCCGGCATGCGCGCCCTGGGCGTGCCGCTGGCGCAGGCGCTCGACGCCTGCGCGCGGCTCGCGCCCGTGCCCGGCCGCATGGAGCAGCTGGCCTTCGCGGGCCAGCCCCTGGTGGCCGTGGACTACGCCCACACGCCCGACGCGCTGCACCAGGCGCTGGCGGCGCTGCGGCCCATGGCGGCGCAGCGCGGTGGCCGGCTGTGGTGCGTGTTCGGCTGCGGCGGCAACCGCGACGCGGGCAAGCGCCCGCTGATGGGCGCCGTGGCGCAGCGCGAGGCGGACCGCGTCATCGTCACCAGCGACAACCCACGCGGCGAGGAGCCGCGCGCCATCATCCACCAGATCCTGCTGGGCACGATCGCCTCTACCTGCGTGCGCGCCGAGGAAGACCGCGCCGCCGCCATTGGCTTGGCCGTGGCCGAGGCCGAAGCCGCCGACGTGGTGCTGATCGCCGGCAAGGGCCACGAGGACTACCAGGAGACGGCCGGCCGGCGCCAGCCGTTTTCCGACATGGCGCATGCGCGCGCCGCGCTCGCGCGCCGAGGAGCCGCGGCATGAGCCACACCAGCACGCCCCCCATGATGACCCTGCGGCAGGCCTTCGATCTGCTGCGCGCGCGCATACCCGCGGCGCGCCTGGTGGGCGACGGCGCCACGCCGCTCATGCGCGTGCACACCGACACGCGCACGCTGGCCGCGGGCGACCTGTTCGTGGCCCTGAAGGGCGAGCGCTTCGACGCCAACGGCTTCCTGCCCCAGGCGCGCGCGGCCGGCGCTGCCGCCGCCGTTGCCCATGGCGCCCTGGAGGCCGCGGGTCTGCCGGGCGTGGAGGTGCCCGACACGCTGGCCGCCCTGGGCGCGCTGGCCGCCGGCTGGCGCGCGCAGCGGACGCTGCCGCTGGTCGCGGTGACCGGCAGCAACGGCAAGACCACGGTCACGCAGATGATCGCCTCCGTGCTGCGCGCCTGGAAGGGCGATGCGGCCCTGGCCACGCAGGGCAACTTCAACAACGACGTGGGCCTGCCCCTCACGCTGCTGCGCCTGCGCCCCGCGCACGAGGCGGCGGTGGTCGAGCTGGGCATGAACCACCCGGGCGAGATCGCCTACCTGGCCGGCATCGCGCGGCCCACGGTGGCCCTGGTCAACAACGCCCAGCGCGAGCACCTGGAATTCATGCACACGGTGGAAGCCGTGGCGCGCGAGAACGGCAGCGTGCTGGCCGCGCTGTGCGCCGGCGGCGTCGCGGTGTTCCCCGCCGCCGACGCGTTCACGCCGCTGTGGCGCGGGCTGGCGAGCGCGCACCGCTGCATCACCTTCGGCGGCGACGCGGCCGACGTGCGCTGCGCGCACGCGCAGTGGCAGGACGGCGCCTGGCAGCTGCGCGTGCAGACGCCCCAGGGCGCGTTCGACACGCTTGTCTCCATCGCCGGGCGGCACAACGTCACGAATGCGCTGGCCGCCGCCGCCTGCGCCCTGGCTGCCGGCGCGCCGCTGGCCGCCATCGCCCGGGGCCTCGCGGCCTTCGAGCCGGTCAAGGGGCGCTCGCGCGCGTTCGCGGTGCGCTGCCGGGGCCGCGCCATCACGGTGGTGGACGACAGCTACAACGCCAACCCCGACTCCGTGCGCGCCGCCATCGACGTGCTGGCCGAGCTGCCCGGTCCGCGCCTGCTGGTGCTCGGGGACATGGGCGAGGTGGGCGGGCAGGGGCCGCAGTTCCACGCCGAGGCCGGCGCCCATGCGCGCAGCAGAGGCATAGAGCAGGTGTTTGCCCTGGGCGCGCTCAGCGCCCACGTGGCGGGGGCGCGGCATTTCGAGGACATGGCATCGCTGATAGCGGCGGTGCGCGCGCAGCTGCCCGGGGTGGGCAGCGTGCTGGTGAAGGGATCGCGGTTCATGAGGATGGAACGGGTGGTGCAGGCCATCGAAACCACGGACACGGACGGGGAGGACGCATGCTCCTGATGCTGTCCCAATGGCTGCAGGGCCTGTCGCCCGACTTCAGCTTCCTGCGCGTGTTCCAGTACCTCACCTTCCGCGCGGTGATGGCGGCCCTGACGGCGCTGCTCATCGGCCTGATGGCCGGCCCCAGGGTCATCCGCATGCTGGCCGCGCTGAAGATCGGCCAGCCCATCCGCGGCTATGCGATGCAGTCGCACCTGTCCAAGAGCGGCACGCCCACCATGGGCGGCGTGATGATCCTGGGCTCCATCGCGCTGTCCACGCTGCTGTGGTTCGACCTGTCCAACCGCTTCGTGTGGATCGTGCTGGTCGTCACGCTGGGCTTCGGCGCCATCGGCTGGGTGGACGACTGGCGCAAGGTGGTCAACAAGGACCCCGAGGGCATGCGCTCGCGCGAGAAGTATTTCTGGCAGTCCGTGATCGGCCTGGCCGCGGCGCTCTACCTGGTGTTCTGCATTTCCGAGAACTCCAACGCGCGCGTGTTCGAGCTGTTCGTCACCTGGGTGCGCTCGGGCTTTTCGCTGGACCTGCCCCCGAAGGCCGGCCTGCTCGTGCCCTTCTTCAAGGAGGTGAGCTACCCGCTGGGCGTGCTGGGCTTCGTGGTGCTCACCTACCTCGTGATCGTGGGCGCGAGCAACGCCGTGAACCTGACCGACGGGCTGGACGGCCTGGCCATCATGCCGGTGATCATGGTCGGCTCGTCGCTGGGCATCTTCGCCTACGTGACGGGCAACGCGGGCTTCGCCAAGTACCTGCTGTTCCCGCACATCGCGGGCTCGGGCGAGCTGCTGATCTTCTGCGCGGCCATGGCCGGGGCGGGCCTGGCCTTCCTGTGGTTCAACGCCCACCCGGCCCAGGTCTTCATGGGCGACGTGGGCGCGCTGGCCCTGGGCGCGGCGCTGGGCACCATCGCCGTCATCGTGCGCCAGGAGATCGTGCTGGCCATCATGGGCGGCATCTTCGTGGTCGAGGCCCTGTCGGTGATGCTGCAGGTGACCTGGTTCAAGTACACCAAGCGCCGCTACGGCGAGGGCCGGCGCCTGCTCAGGATGGCGCCGCTGCACCACCATTTCGAGAAGAGCGGCTGGAAGGAGACGCAGGTCGTCGTGCGCTTCTGGATCATCACCATGCTGCTGTGCCTCGTGGGCCTGTCCACCCTGAAACTGCGATGAACGACGAACGCCCCGACTCCCTGAACCCCGAGGCGCCCGCTCCCGAAGCGGCGGCCCCGGCGGCTGCGCCCGCGTTCGACTACCAGGCGCCGGCCGTCTCCGCCGCGGCCCAGGCCAAGGAGTTCGTCGCGCGCATCTTCTCGGACATGGGTGGCGCCGAAGAGCCCGCCGCGCAGCCGCAGCAGCCCCCGCAGGAAGAGGCCGGCGCCGCACCCGATGCCGCGCCCGAAGGTGAAAGCCAACTCCCCGCCATCCGCCCCGGCGAGGTGCTGGGCTACATGGCGGGCCGCCGCGTGCTGGTGCTGGGGCTGGGCGCCTCGGGCCTGGCGATGGCGCGCTGGTGCGCGCGCTGCGGCGCGCAGGTGACGGTGGCCGACACGCGCGAGAACCCGCCGCAGCTCGCCCAGCTGCGCGCCGAGCTGCCGCAGCTCGAATTCATCGCCGGGCCGTTCGGCGCCGCGCTGGTCGAGGGCCGCGCGCTGGATGCGGTCTACCGCTCGCCGGGCCTGGCGCCGGCCGACGTTGCTCCTGTCATGATAGCTGCAAACGCACGACAGATAAGCGTTGGAGGGGAATTGGGCTTGTATTCCGAGGCGCTGCGCGAGCTGCGCGCGCGCCACGGCTACGCGAGCGCCGTGCTCGCCATCACGGGCACCAACGGCAAGACCACGGTCACCTCGCTTACCGGCCTGCTCGTCGACTGCGCGGGCAAGAGCGTGGCCGTGGCGGGCAACATCGGCCCCACGCTGCTGGACACGCTGGGCGAGCGCCTGGACGCGGGCCAATTGCCCGAGGTCTGGGTGCTGGAGCTGTCGAGCTTCCAGCTCGACGGCGTGCAGGGCTTCGAGCCCACGGCCGCCGCCGTGCTGAACGTCACGCAGGACCACCTGGACTGGCACGGCAGCATGCAGGCCTATGCCCAGGCCAAGGCGCGCATCTTCGGGGCGGCGGGCCTGATGATCCTGAACCGCGACGACCCGCTCGTCATGGACATGCTGCCGCCGCCCGTGCGCGTGAAGCTGCAGAAACCCCAGCTGCGCGCCCACGTGACCTTCGGCGGCGACATGCCGCAGCGCCCCGGCGACTTCGGCATCGAGGTGGTGAGCGGCATGGCCTGGCTCGTGCGCGCGCACGAGGCCGACGAAACCGCGCGCCGCGGCAAGGTGCAGGAGGCCGAGCTGCACGTGCAGCGCCTCATGCCCGCCGACGCGCTGCGCATCCGCGGCCGCCACAACGCGCTGAACGCGCTGGCCGCGCTGGCGCTCGCACAGGCGGCGGGCTGCGCGCTCGCGCCCATGCTCTACGGCCTGCGCGAATACCGCGGCGAGCCGCATCGCGTGGAGCCCGTGGGCATGGTGCAGGACGTGGAGTACTTCGACGACAGCAAGGGCACCAACGTGGGCGCCACCGTGGCCGCGCTCGCCGGCCTGGGGGCCGACCGGCGCCTGGTGCTCATCCTGGGCGGCGACGGCAAGGGCCAGGACTTCTCGCCGCTGGCCGCGCCCGTGGCGCGCTACGCCCGCGCCGCGGTGCTGATCGGCCGCGACGCGCCGCAGATCCGCGCCGCACTCGACGGCTGCGGCGTGCCGCTGCTCGATGCCGCGACGCTGCCCGAGGCCGTGCAGCTGGCCAGCCAGCGCGCCCATGCGGGCGACGCGGTGCTGATGTCGCCGGCCTGTGCCAGCCTGGACATGTTCGACAACTATGGCCACCGCGCCCGGGTGTTCGTCGCGGCCGTGCAGGCGCTGGCCGAGGACGCGGGCCAGACGCTCGAAGGGGGGCAGGCATGAGTCCCTGCACGGCCGTTCCGAAGGGGGCTCGCACCGCAGTGCGAAGCACGGAGGTTATCCAATGAGCGCCGCTGCACGCCCCAGCCTCTGGCAGCGCCTGCGCGCCCTGGCCGGCACGCAGCCGGCGAAGGCGGCCGACGTGCTGCCCGTGCGCGTGGGCGGCACCGAATACCGCCGCACCACGGCCACGCCCGCGCGCGTGCTGGGCTTCGACCAGGCGCTGTGCTGGGTCGTGGTGCTGCTGCTCGCCTTCAGCGTGGTGATGGTGTATTCGGCCTCCATCGCCATGCCCGACAACCCGCGCTTCGGCAACATCGCGCCCACGCATTTCGTGGTGCGCCACGTGGTGGCCATAGGCGTGGGCTTCGTGGCCGCGCTGCTCGCGTTCCAGGTGCCCATGAACAGCTGGGAGCGCATGGCGCCGTGGCTGTTCGTGGCCTCCATCGCGCTGCTCGTCGCCGTGCTGATCCCGCACGTGGGCACGGTGGTCAACGGCGCGCGGCGCTGGCTGTCGCTGGGCATCATGAACTTCCAGCCGTCGGAGCTGGCCAAGTTCACCGTGCTCGTCTACGCCTCGGACTACATGGTGCGCAAGATGGAGGTCAAGGAGCGGTTCTTCCGCGCCGTGCTGCCCATGGGCGTGGCCGTGGCGCTGGTGGGCGCGCTGCTGCTGGCCGAGCCCGACATGGGCGCCTTCATGGTGATCGCCGTGATCGCCATGGGCATCCTGTTCCTGGGCGGCGTGAACGCGCGCATGTTCTTCCTGATCGCCGCCGTGCTGGTGGCGGCCTTCGCCGTCATCGTGATGACCAGCCCCTGGCGGCGCGAGCGCATCTTCGCCTACCTCGACCCGTTCAGCGAGGCGCACGCGCTGGGCAAGGGCTACCAGCTCTCGCACGCGCTCATCGCCATCGGCCGCGGCGAGATCTTCGGCGTGGGCTTAGGGGGCAGCGTGGAGAAGCTCCACTGGCTGCCCGAGGCGCACACCGACTTCCTGCTGGCCGTGATCGGCGAGGAGTTCGGCCTCGTGGGCATGCTCGTGCTCATCGTGTGCTTCCTGTGGCTCACGCGGCGCATCATGCAGATCGGCCGCCAGGCCATCGCGCTGGACCGCGTGTTCTCGGGCCTCGTGGCCCAGGGCGTGGGGATCTGGATGGGCTTCCAGGCCTTCATCAACATGGGCGTGAACCTGGGCGCGCTGCCCACCAAGGGGCTGACGCTGCCGCTCATGAGCTTCGGCGGCTCGGCCATCCTCATGAACCTCGTGGCGATCGCTGTGGTGCTGCGGGTGGATTATGAAAACAAGCTCCTCATGCGCGGAGGCCGCGCATGAGGAGCTTGTTTCACCAGAACAAGCTGCGGCCGTGCGCAAGCACGGCCAGGCGCGTAGCGCCGATGAGGGGAGGCCGCGCATGACGCAGAAAACCGCCCTCATCATGGCCGGCGGCACCGGCGGCCACATCTTCCCGGGGCTGGCCGTGGCCGAGGAGCTGCGCGCGCGCGGCTGGCTGGTGCGCTGGCTGGGCACGCCGGGCAGCATGGAGTCGCGCATCGTGCCGCAGCATGGCTTCGACGTGGAGACCATCGACTTCTCGGGCGTGCGCGGCAAGGGCCTGGTCACGCTGGCGCTGCTGCCGCTCAGGCTGCTGCGCGCGTTCTGGCAGGCGCTGGCCGTGGTGCGGCGCGTGAGGCCCGACGTGGTGCTCGGCATGGGCGGCTACGTCACCTTCCCCGGCGGCATGATGGCCGTGCTGGCAGGCAGGCCGCTGGTGCTGCACGAGCAGAACTCGGTCGCGGGCATGGCCAACAAGGTGCTGGCCGGCGTGGCCGACCGCATCTTCACGGCCTTCCCCGGCGTGTTCAAGAAGGGGCAGTGGGTGGGCAACCCGCTGCGCGCCGCGTTCACGCGGCAGCCCGGCCCGGCCGAGCGTTTCGCGGGCCGCCAGGGGCCGCTCAGGCTGCTGGTCGTGGGCGGGAGCCTGGGCGCGCGCGCGCTCAACGAGATCGTGCCGCAGGCGCTCGCGCTGATCCCCGAAGGGCAGCGCCCCGTCGTCACGCACCAGAGCGGCGCGGCGCAGATCGAGCAGCTGCGCGCCAGCTACGAGGCCGCGGGCGTGCAGGCCGAGCTCACCCCGTTCATCGACGACACGGCCGCGGCCTATGCCGCAGCCGACGTGATCGTCTGCCGCGCGGGCGCGAGCACGGTCACCGAGATCGCCGCCGTGGGCGCGGCCGCGGTGTTCGTGCCGTTCCCGCACGCGGTGGACGACCACCAGACGACCAACGCGCGCTTCCTCGTGGACGCGGGCGGAGGCTGGCTCGTGCAGCAGGCCGACCTGACGCCGCGCGGCCTCGCCGATATGCTATTGAATATGGAGCGCCCTGCGCTTGTCCATCGGGCGCTGGAGGCCAAAAAAATGCAAAAAATCAACGCTGCCCGCGAAGTGGCGACCGCCTGCGAGGAGTTGGCTCAATGAAGCAAGCCATCCGTCACATCCATTTCGTGGGCATCGGGGGCTCGGGCATGTGCGGCATCGCCGAGGTGCTGCACAACCTGGGCTACGGCGTCTCGGGCTCGGACCTGGCCGACAGCCCCACGCTGCGCCGCCTGCGCGCGCAGGGCGTGGCCACCCACGTGGGCCATGCGGCCGCGCACATCCAGGGCGCGGACGCGGTCGTCACCTCCACGGCCGTGCAGCAGGACAACCCCGAGGTGCTGGCCGCGCGCGAGCGCAAGATCCCCGTCGTGCCGCGCGCCGTGATGCTGGCCGAGCTCATGCGCCTGCGCAAGGGCATCGCCATCGCGGGCGCGCACGGCAAGACCACCACCACCAGCCTCGTGGCCAGCGTGCTGGCCGAGGCGGGGCTGGACCCGACCTTCGTGATCGGCGGGCGCCTGAACAGCGCGGGCACCAACGCCAAGCTGGGGCAGGGCGAGTACATCGTGGTGGAGGCCGATGAATCGGACGCCTCCTTCCTCAACCTGCTGCCCGTGATGGCCGTGGTCACCAACATCGACGCCGACCACATGGAGACCTACGGCCACGACTTCGGCCGGCTCAAGCAGGCGTTCGTGGACTTCCTGCACCGCATGCCGTTCTACGGCACGGCCATCCTGTGCGTGGACAACCCGGCGATCCGCGACATCCTGCCCAGCGTGACCTGCCCGGTCACGAGCTACGGCCTGTCGGAGGGCGCCGAGGTGCGCGCGCTCGACGTGCGCGCCGTGGGCACGCAGATGCACTTCCGCGTGCAGCGGCGCAACGGCGTCACGCTGCCCGATCTGGATGTGGTGCTCAACCTCGCGGGCGAGCACAACGTGCTCAACGCCCTGGCCGCGATCGCCGTGGCCACCGAGCTCAACGTGCCCGACGAGGCCGTGCTGCGCGCCCTGGCCGGCTTCACCGGCGTGGGCCGGCGCTTCCAGCGCCATGGCGACCTGCCCACGCAGGACGGCGGGCGCTTCACCCTCATCGAGGACTACGGCCACCACCCCGTGGAGATGGCGGCCACGCTGGCGGCCGCGCGCGGCGCCTTCCCCGGCCGGCGCCTGGTGCTGGCCTTCCAGCCGCACCGCTACAGCCGCACGCGCGACTGCTTCGAGGACTTCGTGAAGGTGCTGGGCACGGCCGACGCCGTGCTGCTCACCGAGGTCTACGCCGCGGGCGAGGCGCCCATCGTGGCGGCCGACGGCCGCTCGCTCGCTCGCTCGCTGCGCGTGGCCGGCGCGGTGGAGCCGGTGTTCATCGACGACGTGGCCGAAATGCCCCAGCGCATCGCCGCCAGCGCGAAGGACGGCGACGTGGTGCTGTGCATGGGCGCGGGCTCGATCGGCGGCGTGCCCGCGAAGATCGCCGAGATGCTTCAAAAAAATGAGCTGCCAGCGCAGGAAGGACGGGCGCAATGACCCAAAATGACCTGAAGATCGACGTGCAGGCGCTGGGCAAGGTGGCCGTGCTCATGGGCGGCGATTCGGCCGAGCGCGAGGTCTCGCTCATGTCCGGCGGCGGCGTGCTGCAGGCGCTGCGCGCGCGCGGCGTCGATGCCCATGCGTTCGACCCCGCGCACGCCGACCTGTCGGAGCTCAAGACCCACGGCTACCAGCGCTGCTTCATCGCCCTGCATGGCCGCCACGGCGAGGACGGCACGGTGCAGGGCGCGCTGGAGCTGCTGGGCATCCCCTACACCGGCCCCGGCGTCATGGCGTCCAGCATCGCCATGGACAAGATCATGACCAAGCGCATCTGGCGCTTCGAGGGCCTGCCCACGCCCGACTGGCGGCTCGTCTCCAGCAGCGCCGAGACGGCCCAGGCCTTCCAGGAGCTGGGCTCGCCCATGATCGTCAAGCCCTCGCGCGAGGGCTCCACCATCGGCCTGACCAAGGTCACCTCGCTGGGCCAGTGCGAGCAGGCCTACCGCCTCGCCGCGCAGCACGACCCCGAGGTGCTGTGCGAGCAGTTCATCGACGGCGACGAGACCACCTGCCCCGTGCTCGGCCAGGGTGGGGCGGCGCGCGCGCTGCCGGTGATCCGCATCGTCGCGCCGGGGGGCAACTACGACTACCAGAACAAGTACTTCACCGACGTCACGCAGTACCACTGCCCGAGCGGCCTGCCCGATGCCGAGGAGCGCGAGATCCAGCGCATCGTGGTGCAGGCCTACCGCACCCTGGGCTGCCGCGGCTGGGCGCGCGCCGACATCATGGTCCGCAAGATCGACCGCAAGCCCTTCCTGCTGGAGATCAACACCTCGCCCGGCATGACCGGCCACTCGCTCGTGCCCATGTCGGCGCGCGCGGCCGGCATCAGCTACGAGGAACTGTGCCTGCGCATCCTGGCCGGCGCGTCGCTGGACGCATTGCAGGGGAAGTGACCACATGAACGCCACGCTGCCCGCACCGCTGGACGTACGCCTCATGAACATGACCGCCACGGTCCTGTTCGTGGGCTGCGTCGCGGGCGTGCTGGTGGCGGGCGGCGCGTGGCTGCTGCGCCAGCCCGCGTTCGCGATCGGGCATATCGCCGTCGAGGGCGACCTGGTGCACACCAGCGCGCTGAGCCTGCGCGCCAACGTGGCGCCGCAGCTCGTGGGCAACTTCTTCACCGTGGACCTGGAGGCCGCGCGCCGCGCCTTCGAGCAGGTGCCCTGGGTGCGCAGCGCCCACGTGCGCCGCGAGTTCCCGAGCGGCCTGCGCGTGCAGCTGCAGGAGCACGACGTGGCGGCCTACTGGGGCCCCGAGGGCAGCGCCACGCTGGTCGACAGCCAGGGCGAGGTCTTCGAGGCCGATGCCGACGACGTGGAGCAGGACGGCCTGCCGCGCCTGCTGGGCGCGCCCGGGCGCTCCGCCGAGATGCTGGACATGGTCCGGCGCCTGGCGCCCGTGCTGGAGCCGCTGGGCGCGGGCATCGACACGCTGGAGCTCACGGGCAACGGCGGCTGGCGCGTCGCCCTGGCCGGCGGCGCCGTGCTGGAGCTGGGCAGCGGCACGCAGGACCTGGTGCTCGACCGCGCGCGCCGCCTGGTGAGCACCTTGCCCGGCGTGGCCAGGCACCAGGGGCGCGGCGTGGACGCGCTGGAATACGCCGACCTGCGCTATGCGGACGGCTACGCGCTGCGCCTGCGCGGGGTGACCACGGTGGCCACCGAGGCGCAGCGCGTGGCCGCCCAGCGCGAGGCGGAGCGCAAGGCGGCGGCGCGCGCGGCGGCACGCGCGCGCGCGGCAGCAAAGAACAACCGAGGGCAGGACTGAGAACTATGGCAAGAGAATACAAAGACGTGGTCGTTGGGCTGGACATCGGCACCGCCAAGGTCATGGCCGTGGTGGCCGAGGTGATGCCGGGCGGCGAGCTCAAGCTCGCCGGCCTGGGCGTGGCGCCCAGCAACGGCCTCAAGCGCGGCGTGGTGGTGAACATCGACGCCACGGTGCAGAGCATCCAGCAGGCCCTCAAGGAGGCCGAGCTGATGGCCGACTGCAAGATCCAGCGCGTCTACACAGGCATCACCGGCAGCCACATCCGTGGCCTCAATTCGAGCGGCATGGTGGCGGTGAAGGACAAGGAGGTCACCCAGGCCGACGTGGCGCGCGTGGTCGAGACCGCCAAGGCCATCAACATATCGAGCGACCAGCGCCTGCTGCTCGTGGAGCCGCAGGAGTTCGTGATCGACGGGCAGGACGTGAAGGAGCCCATCGGCATGAGCGGCATCCGCCTGGAGGCCAAGATCCACATCGTCACGGGCGCGCAGAGCGCGGCCGAGAACATCATCAAGTGCGTGCGCCGCTGCGGCCTGGAGGTCGAGCAGCTGCTGCTCAACCCGCTGGCCAGCAGCCAGGCCGTGCTGACCGACGACGAGCGCGAGCTGGGCGTGGCCGTGGTGGACATCGGCGCGGGCACGACCGACGTGGCCATCTTCACGGGCGGCGCGATCCGCCACACGGCCGTGATCCCGATCGCGGGCGACCTGATCACGAGCGACATCGCCATGGCGCTGCGCACGCCCACGAAGGACGCCGAGGACATCAAGGTCGAGAGCGGCTACGCCAAGCAGCTGCTGGCCGATCCCGAGGCGCAGGTCGAGGTGCCGGGCCTGGGCGACCGCAGCCCGCGCATGCTGAGCAAGCAGGCGCTGGCCGGCGTGATCGAGCCGCGCGTGGAGGAGATCTTCTCGCTCGTGCAGCAGGTGGTGCGCGAGTCGGGCTACGAGGAGGTGCTGTCCTCGGGCATCGTGCTCACGGGCGGCAGCTCGGTCATGCCGGGCATGGTGGAGCTGGGCGAGGACATCTTCCTCAAGCCCGTGCGCCGCGGCATCCCCAAGTATTCGAGCGCGCTGGCCGACATGGTCGCCCAGCCGCGCGCGGCCACCGTCATGGGCCTGCTCGAAGAGGCGCGCCTGGCGCGGCTGCGCGGTTTCAAGGTGGCGGCCAAGAGCGGTTCGGTGAAGACCGCCTTCGGCCGCTTCAAGGACTTCATCGTGGGGAATTTCTGAGATGACGACGGCCCCACTGCTCTGGCTCGCGCGCGCCGGCCCGCCCCGCAGGAAGCGGGGGCGATGGCGAAGTACCGCTCCGCCCCCCGGCGGGACGACCCGTCACAGGACAGGAACACGCACAAACCTTTGGCAATTGCATATCACAACGGAAGTTTCAGGAGCAGCATCATGACCATCGAAATGATCGAGTCCGAAGAGTTCAACCAGGGCACGCAGATCAAGGTGATCGGTGTCGGCGGGGGCGGCGGCAACGCCGTCGCGCACATGATCGCGCGCAGCGTGCAGGGCGTGGAGTTCGTCTGCGCGAACACCGACTCCCAGGCGCTCTCGCGCAGCACGGCGCACCGCACCATCCAGCTGGGCAGCAACGGCCTGGGCGCCGGCAGCAAGCCCGACAAGGGCCGCGAGGCCGCCGAGGCCGCGCAGGAGGACATCCGCCAGGCCATCGCCGGCGCGCACATGCTGTTCATCACGGCCGGCATGGGCGGCGGCACGGGCACGGGCGCAGCGCCCGTGATCGCGCGCGTGGCCAAGGAGATGGGCATCCTCACCGTGGGCGTGGTCACCAAGCCCTTCGACTGGGAGGGCGGCCGCCGCATGAAGAACGCCGACGAGGGCCTGTCCGAGCTGGAGGCCAACGTCGATTCGCTGATCGTGGTGCTCAACGAGAAGCTGCTCGAAGTGCTGGGCGACGACATCACCCAGGACGAGGCCTTCGCGCACGCCAACGACGTGCTCAAGAACGCCGTGGGCGGCATCGCCGAGATCATCAACGAGTACGGCCAGGTGAACGTCGACTTCGAGGACGTGCGCACCGTGATGGGCGAGCCCGGCAAGGCCATGATGGGCACGGCCACGGCCAGCGGCCCCGACCGCGCGCGCATCGCGGCCGAGCAGGCCATCGCCTGCCCGCTGCTCGAGGGCATCGACCTGTCGGGCGCCAAGGGCGTGCTGGTGCTGGTCACGGCCAGCAAGGGCAGCCTCAAGCTGTCCGAGTCGCGCCTGGCGATGAACACCATCAACGCCTACGCCTCGCCCGACGCGCACGTCATCTTCGGCGCCGCCTACGACGACAGCCTGGGCGACGACATCCGCGTGACGGTGGTGGCCACGGGCCTGTCGCGCCAGAACGCGCGCCGCCAGACCATGCAGGTGGTGCAGTCCCTGCGCACCGGCACCGACAACGTGGCCTACCAGATGCCCATGGCGGGCGCCGCCGTGCCGGGCGGCGTGCTCGGCGGCGCGGCCCAGGCCGAGTACGGCAACATGCAGGTGCCCAGCGTCTGGCGCAGCACCCGCACGGCGGCCACGGCACGCGTGGACGCGCTGTCCTCGGGCGGCATGGACGAGCTGGAGATTCCCGCGTTCCTGCGCAAGCAGGCGGATTGACCGCGCGGCGGCAACGCCTGCGGCCCAGAAAAAAACCGGTGACTCGTCACCGGTTTTTTTGTTGGGTGCGACCGCCGGCTCAATGCGGCGCGAAGGGCTTGAGCACCTCCCGGCTGATGATGAGCTTTTGGACCTCCGTCGCGCCTTCGTAGATGCGCAGCGAGCGGATGTCCCGGTAAAGGCGTTCGAGCGGATTGCCCACGGTCACGCCCTTGCCGCCGAACATTTGCAGCGCGCGGTCTATCACCTGCTGCGCCGACTCGGTGGCTGCCATTTTCGCCATCGCCGTTTCCGCGGTGGATGCGCGCTTTTGCACGTCACGCACCCACGCGGCCCTGTAGGTGAGCAGGGCGCTCTGGTCTATGGCCGTGGCCATGTCCCCGAAGGCGGCCTGCGTCAGCTGGAAGTCCGCCAGCGTCTGCCCGAACATCCTGCGCCGGGTGGCGTGCTGCAGGCCTTCCTGCATCGCCCGGCGCGCAAAGCCGATGGCCGCGGCGGCGACCGAGGCGCGGAAAATGTCGAGCGAGCGCATGGCCAGCTTGAACCCCTGGTCGGGCGGCCCCAGCATGCAGCTTCGGGGAACCCTGCAGTTCTCGAACCGGAGCGAGGCCAGCGGGTGGGGCGAGATCACGCTGATGGAGTCGTCCACGCTCAGGCCCGCGGTACCGGCATCCACGATGAAGGCGGAAATGCCGCGCGAACCCGCATCGGCCTGCGTGCGCGCGAACACGCAGTAGAAATCCGCAAGCCCTCCGTTGGAAATCCAGGTCTTGCTGCCATTGAGCACGTAGTCGTCGCCATCGGCTTCGGCCCTGCACGACAGCGCAGCCACGTCCGAACCGGCGTCGGGCTCGGACAGTGCGAACGCGCCGATCTTCGTGCCCCGCGCCACCGCGGGCAGATACGCCGCCTTTTGCGCATCGCTGCCTGCCAGGGAGATGGTGCCGCTGCCCAGCCCCTGCATGGCGAATGCGAAGTCCGCCAGGGCATGGTGGCGCGCCAGGGTCTCCCGGATGATGCACAGGCTGCGGGAGTCCAGCTCGGCCGCCTGGCCGCCGAACTGGCCCTCGTCGCCCGCGACGACGCAGTACCGCAGCCAGCCGCCTTGCCCGAGCGCGGAAACCAGGGCCCGGCACGCGGCACGCAGATCGGTCTCGTCGATGTGCTGCAGGTGGTCCTGGCACCAGGCGTCAAGCTCCATGGCGAGCCGGCGGTGGCCGTCGTCGAGAAACGGCCATTCGAGCCAGGCGGGGGGGCTCTGGGTGTGTTGGGTGGTCATCGTTCATTCCTTGCTTGCGAATTGCCGCAGCAGCGGCGTCCAGCCGGCCAGCGTGTCCTTCAGGAACGCCCCGAAGGCCGCGGAGTCCTTGAAGTCGGGCTTCAGGCCGAACTGGTCCGCGCAGCTTTGGAACTCGGCCGTCTGGATCGCCTTGTGGAAAGCGTCCTGCAGCTTCTTCACGATGGCCGCGTCCATTCTTGCGGGCCCCGCGATGCCCAGGATGCTGGGGGCGACGAGGTCGTACCCCAGCTCCCTGAGGGTCGGCGCATCGAAGCCCTTGATGCGCTCGCCGGTGAAGACCGACAGCAGGCGCAGGCGCCCGTCGCGCACATACGGCACCCACTCCGCGGTCTGTGCCATGAAGTCGACGTCTCCGCGCATCAGCGCGGTGATCGCTTCCGGGCCGCTCTTGTAGGGGGCGTGGACCCACTGCGTGCCCGTCTTCTGCGCGAGCCGCTCCGTCGTCAGGTGCTGCGGCGTTCCAATGCCTGCAGTGCTGTAGGTCAGGGGCTTCCTGGCGCTCTGGGCCGCATTGATCAGATCGGCCATCGTCTTGTACGCCGAGTCCGCCCGCACCAGCAGGCCGACCTGGTACTGCGCCACCATGGCGATGGGCGTGAGGTCTTTGGTGACGTCGTACTTGACGTTGGGTGAAAGCACCTGGTTGAGCACGCCCCCCGTGGAGAGCGACGCGATGCTGTAGCCGTCCGGCCGCTGCCGGGTGATGAAGCCGACCGAGAGCGACGAGCCGGCCCCGGGCTTGTTGTCCACCACCAGGGGCTGGCCCAGCTGCCTGCCGACGTCCAGCGCCAGGGCACGGTTGCAGACGTCGGTGCCGCCGCCGGCTCCGTACCCTACGACGAGGGTGATGGGCGTCCTGGGATAGTCCTCCGCGGCGAAGGCCGGCAGAGCCAGGGCGGTGGCGCACGCCAGTATGGCGGCGCGCTTGAGCATGGAGGAATGCATGGATGTTCGTCTCCTGTAGAAGGGCCGTACGGACCGGGGCAGGCTTCGCCTGCTCAGTTCCGCTTCACCAGGGGACAGGTGGACTCGCCCAGCGGTACGAAGGCCTTGTCGGCGGGCACCGAGCCCATGACCTTGTAGTAGTCCCACGGGTATTTCGATTCGGCCGGCGTCTTGACCTGGAATAGGTACATGTCGTGGACCATCATCCCGTCGGTGCGCAGCTTCCCGTTCTTGACGAAGGTGTCGTTGACCGGCAGTTCACGCATCTTGGCCATGACCGCGCCGGCGTCCGTCGTGCCGGCCGCCTCGATGGCCTTGAGGTAATGCTTGACCGAGGAATAGACGCCCATCTGGCTCATGTTGGGCATGGCGTTCATCCTGGAGAAGAACTTCTTTGCGAACGCACGCGTCTCGTCGTTCATGTCCCAGTAGAACGCTTCGGACAGCAGCATCCCTTGCGCGGTCTTCAGGCCCAGCGAGTGCACGTCGGTGATGTACATCAGCAGGCTGGCCAGCTTTTGCTTGCCGTCGGGCTTGATGCCGAACTCGCGCGCCGCCTTGATCGAGTTGACCAGGTCATTGCCGAAGTTGGCCAGGCCCACGACGTCGGCCTTGCTGGACTGGGCCTGCACGACGGCGGACGAGAAGTCGGATGCGTTCAGCGGGTGCTTGGCCTCGCCGATGACCTTGCCGCCCACGGTTGCAATGGCCTGGGTCGTGGCCTTGACCACGTCCTGGCCGCCCGAGTAGTCGGCCGCAATGAAGAACCAGTTCTTGCCGAAGCGCTCGGCCGCCGCCTTGCCGACGGTGTTGGCCAGCGCATAAGAGTTGTATGCCCAATGGGCCACGGTGGGTGCGCACATGTCGCCCGTGATGCGGTCGCTGGCGGGGCCGCTCATCACCAGCACCTTGTTCTTTTCCTTGGCCACGTTGAGCACGGCCAGCGCGGCGGCGGAGCCGCTTGCCTCGTGGATGGCATCGACGCCGTTGTCGTACCACTCCCTGGCTTTCGATGCCGCGGAATCCGCCTTGCTCTGGTGGTCGAAATTCAGCAGCTCGATGGTGCGCCCGAGCACTTTGCCGCCATGCTCCTCGATCGCCATTTGCGCACCCGTGATGCTGCCCTTGCCCGTGACGGCGGAGTACACGCTGGACTGGTCCACGATGAGGCCGATGCGCACGGGCTGGCTGCCCTGTGCCTGGGCTGCCGTGCACAGCAGCGCGACGGCGGCCGCCGCGCAATGGTGTCTGAATGACATGGTGTCGTCTCCTTCTCTCTTTGTGTGATGGATGGTTGGGTGGATGAAGCAATGGGCCGCCGCTGCCGGCTTCACAGCCGGGCGGCGCTGATGGTCAGGCCGCCGTCGATGTGCAGCGTCTGCCCGGTCATGTAGCCCGCCAGCGGATGCAGCAGAAAACCGATGGCATGGGCGATTTCCTCCGGTTCCGCCACGCGCTGCAGCGGCACCGCGGCCAGCAGGGCGCGGGTCTGCTCGGCGCCGGGAGGGCTGGCCTGCTTGAACAGCTCCGTGGCCACCGGGCCGGGCGCGATGACGTTGACGGTGATGTTGTGCGGGGCCAGCTCCAGCGCCCAGGTCCGGCTCATCCCGATCAGGGCCGCCTTGGTTGCGCTGTACGCGGTGCGGTTGGGTTTGCCCAGGGCCGCGCGCGAAGAGATGTTCACCACCCGGCCCGCGCCGGCCTGCCGCATGCCGGGCATCAGGGCCTGCAGGCAGACCAGCGCGGCGTTGACGTTCAGGGTCATGGCCTCGTTCATGTCGGCGACCCGCGTGTCGGCGATGCTGGTGGTGTGGGCGATGGCGGCGTTGTTGACCAGGGCGTAGAAACCTCCCTCCCGGGCCAGGCCTTCGACGACCTGGCGCGCGGCCTCCAGGTCCGCCAGGTCGCATTGCACGAACCGCTCGTCCGGGCGCGCATCGCCAGGGGCATGGCGCGCCAGGCCGACGACCTGGTAGCCGGCATCGGCCAGATGGCGCATGGCGGCACGGCCAATGCCGCGGCTGGCGCCCGTGACGAGGACGCGCCGGGTGGTTTGCGGGGGTGTCGGGCTCATTTCGATGTCTCCTGTGCGAGCAGCGATTGGGCGAGCTCCCGGAGCTCGTTGCGTTTGACCTTCGTGCCGTTGGGCCCCGTGGTGCAGGGAAAGGCGTTGACGGCGAAGATGCGGATCGGCACCTTGTAGCGGGCGATCTGCTGCTGCAGCCGGGCCTTGACGGCGCTTTCGTCCACGGCCTTCCCGGCGTCCGGAATCACGAAGGCGACGGGCCGGGAACTGCCCGCCGCATTCACCGCGACGACCTGGCAGGCACTGGCGCCGCTGGCGTTGAGGACGGCCTCTTCGATCTCGGCCGGGTTGACCAGAAAACCACCGATGCGCAGCACGTCGCCCAGCCGCGACACATGGGTGAAGCCTCCGTCGCCGTTCACGTA
>Ga0209959_100512_pt1 | contig 26060 bp, 17 predicted proteins | sample ThiBiot_300_biof_2_FD_183943 | JGI IMG/M metagenome (GOLD analysis project Ga0209959, IMG submission 183943) | Wastewater bioreactor microbial communities from Cape Town, South Africa - Thiocy_expt_300_biof (SPAdes) | ecosystem: Engineered > Bioremediation > Thiocyanate > Unclassified | place...
ACACGACGTCGGTGGCACCGGTCACGTTGTTCAGGCCGCCCATCTGCGTGGTGACGAGGCGCGTAGCCGTACCGCTGAAGGGATTGCCGTCGATGGTCCAGTCCTTGGCCGAGTGATTCGACGGAAGGTATTCGCCATAGCCCTTGCCGTAGCGTCCGAAGAGGCTTGCGGTGGATGCCGTGTACGACGCACTACCGACGTGCTGCGACGACTGGTCGAGTTTGGCGAAGGACTCGGCCTTGTTGTCGGCGTGCTTCATGATGGCCGCGGACGTGAAGTCCTTCGCGGCCTTGTCCGGGCGGTTGCCGACGATGGCATCGATGGTGGACGACTTCCAGAACTCCAGGCGTGGTGCGGCATCCTCGGCATGGCAGGCCAGTTCGAGGAAGGGAATCCTGTACGCTGCGGTCGGCTCCACGGTGACGTCGATGTGCATCGTATCGTTCGTGGCCATGGCCTTCATGGCCGAAAGGACGTCTTCGTCGAGCGGGATCTCCCAGATGGCGAAGGTGTCGGCAAGGACGGGATCGAAGACATGGTCACGCGAGAACTCGTAGTCGAGCTGCACGGGTGCGACGAGTCCCCCGCCGCTGAACGTCACCCTGCCGATGAAGGTCCATTCGAGGGACGACAGTCCGGTGACGACGACGCGAAGGTGTCCGGCATCGATGTCGGCGGATTCGCGGTGGAGGTAGTCCTTGTCCGTGTTGTCGGCGATGTAGTCGATGCGGATGTCGCTGTTCTGCGTCATCGTGCGGCCATCGCTGAGGTCGGTACACAGACGCTGGACGACGGGAGCTGCCTCCATCGAACGGAGGCGGTAGTCGTCGTACGTCGTATCGGTAGCCGGAACGGCGGGAGCATAGCAGAGGGCCTGCGCGTAGGTGTGCACGTTCCTCGTGCGATGACTCCAGAGCTTGACGTAGGGCGGGCGCTGCGTCCAGCCCGTCGAGGGAATGTCACCCGGTGCCCACGACATCGCGCGGTTGTCGGAGACGTCCGTACGGCCATAGGTCAGATTCTTGTCGGGACCATAGGACGTCGTCTCGCGTCCGTCGAGCGTCGAGCCATTGTGCACCGGCAGCGGAAGCGTGTCGATGGTGGTCCCCCCGGGATTCATGCGGCGGACGGTGGGTATGACGGCGATGGGGTCGTCGTGCAGGTAGTCGAAGTCGTTGATGGCGAGACCGAAACTCGACACACCTGCGTTGTCGGTACGGGTCGCACTGGGCGCACCACCGGACTTGTAGGCGAGCATGATCACCGACCCCTGCTGATCCTCGAAGAGGCGCGGCAGGCGGGCCCGCGTACCGTTCGTGTAGGCGATGGTCTGCGTCGTATACGGCGCGGAGGCCTTGAGTCCTCCGGCGTCGGACTGACCGTACGTCTTCAGGCTCGTTGCCGACCCGCGGTGTGCGAGTACGAGCAGGTTGCAGACACCGCTCGTCTGATACGTGACCTCCCTGCCGCCGATGAAGTGGCCGAGCTGGTTCTCGATGGAGATGGAGGACGGCAGTCCCCAGATGGGACAGAGCCGGAACGAATGATAGAAGTAGAACGGATTGACGTCGAGAACGGGAGAGAAGTTCGAGATCGCACCCGACCCGTTCCGCAGTGCGTCGAGGGCACGGCGTGTGGCGGATTCGGCCAGGGTCGTATCGTCGTACGTACACGTCGTTGCGCCATAGAGCATGTTCGTGGCCAGCGACGTCTCGATCGTACGGAAGACGTTCGTCGTCGACGTCGGCTCGTAGATCTCCTGCGTGATGGTCGAGAGTCCGCGTCCGTAGGCGGCCTTCATCGCTGCCGACGGATTGCCGAACGTCGCGTGCGTCATGTCGTAGTAGTCCGCGAAGGTATAGGCATAGGTGCTGTGCGCCGTCTGCAGGTCCGCATTGGCGAGTCCGTCCCGCACCCACGTCGTGTTCTCCGTCAGGTAGAAGAACATGTTCGCGCCACCGCCGATGGGTTCTTCCTTCCGGTAGACCGTCGTCATGACGTCGCCCGTCGTGTCGAAGGAATTGCGCAGGTAGCGATAGATCTGCTTGTCGAGGGCACCGTCGATGGATGCGGTAGCGCTCTTCCATGCCCAGTAGTTGAGCGTCTTCTGCCGCAACTGATTCGTCAGGAGCGTACGGTCCTCGATACGGATCGACGTCGCATACCATCCCGTATCCGTCGACGCATAGGGATTGTACCAGTCGAACAGCGTACGGCGAAGCTCCTTCGGCGTGCTATGGTTCGTGGACAGCGTCATGCTCTTGACGACGCTGTTGACGTTGGGCTGGACGTTGCGTCGGGCTTCCTCGAGATACCATGTCTCGTAGTGTCCCGTAGGATAGCCGATGACGGGATCGGGGTCCCAGTATTCGATGTCGGTGATCTCCTGGCGCGTCGTGACCTTGTTCGGCCGGAAGCCGCTCCACCACGACCACGGCGAGTTGCGTTCGAACTTCTCGTAGGCGACCTTCGTGACTTCGCCGTTGGGCTGGACGATGGCACGGATCATCATCCGGGCCGCATTGACCCACTCCTGGCGGTCCTCGCTGTGGAAGGAGCGTGTGCGCGAGCCGAAGTCGGCCCAGAGCGTCGTATTCGCCTCGTCGTCCAGATAGCTCGTCGCTCCGTTGATGTCGTTCACCGGCACCGTGAACTGGTCCGTCATGAGCAGACGGTGCGTATGGCCTTCGGCTTCAATCGTGACGAAGTTGTTCTCGTAGGAGATGCGGTGACCGTGGAATTCCTCGACGAGGGCGCGGCCCGGCGACAGGTCGTGATCGGTGGCCGAGGGATAGTGCTTCGATCGCTTGAGCGTGAGGATGTTGACGTTGTCGCGATTGATCTCTTCGAGATAGAAGACCGTCGGCATCACGCCGAAGAGCGAGTCACCGGATCCGTTCGTCAGTTGATTACGGCCATAGGGCAGGACGATCTCGCGGAAGACGTATTCGAGGCCGTCACCGGCGTAGTAGCGGACGACGCGGGGCCGCACGGCCCACTCGCTGACGTACGTCGTCTTGCGTCCGACCATGAGGTCCTGTATCCACGTCGGATAGTAGGTGTCGTCGTACTCGACGACGGCGAAGGCATTGGTGTTCACGCCGTTGACGTAGTACCAACCGACGTAGCGATCCTCTTCGTCGGCCACGGCATCGTGCGGGATGGCATTGCGCAGTTCGAGGACGGAGCCGTCGGCCTGAAGGAGCTTGATGACGTCGGGCTCCGCAAGTTCGGTCAGCGTCGTCATGCGATTGCAGACGTCGTATCCGACCGTCAGCCAGTTACGGGAGGAATCTTCGGGCTCGGGTGTATAGGTCCTCGACGGGGAGTCGTATTTCTGGACATAGTTAAAGAGCTGGACGACGAAGCCGTTGACGCAGATGGCCCAGCCGCCGTGATGGCGCATCGCCGACGTCCAGGTATTGTAGCCGGTCGTGAGCGGCGGATTGTTGACGCCGAAGGTGAAGGTCTGCTCGGTATAGCAGACCTGTTCGAGGCTCGGAAGCCATGCGAGATGGACGTCGACCGGCGCGGTATTGACGGTCGTGCTCGTGATGGGATAGACGTAGGTCATCTCCCCCGTCATCGCATTGAGGCCGGTCTGTGCTGCGGCATCCGAAGGCGCCGCACCGATACCGGTGACGACGATCATCATGACGAGAAGGAAACGGCGCATCATCGTGAACTCCGGAACGAAGGATGTCGGCATGGGTGAAGGCACTCGTGTAGGCATCATCGCTGCACCACGAGAAGGGATTCGGCAATCGTACGTGCTCCATCGACGATCTTCACCACATAGCTTCCGGAGGAAAGACTCCGGATATCGATCGTCATCGCCGCGGCATCGTCCCCATCCATACGGCGGCTCATCACGAGGCGCCCCGCATTGTCCATGATCCTCAGCACCGGCGACGTCAGCCCGTCCGCCCGCAGATGTATCCTCACCTCGTTCACCGCAGGGTTCGGCGCCAGCGTGAGCATCGCGCCCGGCGTCTTCACCAGGATCGTATCGGCAGGACGAGGCGCACGTTTCTCGCTGCGCGGGCGGTGATTGAGCGGCGTCACCGTATAGCCCGTCCCCTTGATCTTCCGCGACTGCGTCGTATCGGCGGCATCCATGTCCGCAAGCCATGCGGCGGCCTGACTGCGCATGCTGGCCCCCCGGAACGCGCCTTCATGTCCGCATCCGGACGGATGACGTAGCGTCTGCGAGCCGTACCGCCGTCATCGCGCTTCTTCGACGCATAGACGACGATGTCGCGGATGCCGTCCTTGTCCGTGTCGTAGAGATAGGCGTCCATGGACTCCCCGCCATTCAGCGTCACGTCCAGGATGGTCGTGTCGGCCACGGCGTTCTTGTCGTCCCGGTCGTAGCCCCAGAGGATGGCGGCGAGATTCACGCCGCGATAGCGTCTGCCCGTTGCGGCATCCTCACGGACGGTCGCCGTCACGACGTCCGGAAAACCGTCGGCATCGAAGTCCTCCGTGCCGAGGACGACACTGCGGCGCACGACGTCGCCGTCCTGCGCATATGAAGGCATGACGGCCGCACACATCATCACGATCGCGACGACGACCCACCCCTGTAGACGAATCATGGGAGACTCCGGTAGTATCGATAGTTGCGATGCACGGGATGTGGCGCGCGGCAGGACCGGACGTTCGTGCGCTCATCGAGCGACGATCGTCCGTGCGACATGCACGACTCCTTGATCAACCTGCACAACCCTGTCTCGGACGGGAATGGGTCCGCCTGCACTGTGTCCGGCACCTAGCCGGACCGCCACACACATGCACCGATCGGCTGCGATGTTATCACCGGAGACTATGACAAACCAACCGATACTTGTCCACACCATGACATCTGTTGACCGGCAACCGCGTAACGGATGGGTAATCAGGCGGACGGATGCAACGTTCCGCATCCGTCGCGGTACGGCACGATTACTGGGCTGGCGGACGGTCCGGGATGGCGTTCCCTTCGCCGGGATGCACCGCAACCTGGCAGCGACGCGGGGTGACAAATGCCGTAGTGCGGTCCCGGGGTTCGGGTCATGGACGGGGGATGATCCACGACGGGTGAAGGACGTCATGGACCGGGCCGTGAAGATCGGGACATCTCACGACCATGGACGATACGACGATCCCCTCGAACGGAATTCCGTTACGCCGCCGCTTCCAGCGGGAGGTCGACGATGAAGGTCGCGCCCTCGCCCGCAGTGCTTTCGCAGGTGATGAAGCCGCCGATACGTTCGATGTCGCGCTTGATGATGTAAAGGCCGAGCCCTGAGCTGTCCTCGCCCCGGGTGGGTTTCGACGAAAGCTGCCGGAAAGGTTCGAAGAGCCGGCCGAGGTCTTCCTTCGTGAGACCGGGTCCCTGATCCCTGACGCTCAGGCGCAGGCAGGCCGAGTCGTTCCGGTGGGTCGTCGTCCTGATATCGACATCGACGGTGGTCGATGCCGGTGAGAACTTGACGGCATTCGATACGAGGTTCTCGATGATGGAGACCAGGACCTGTTCCGTGATCCTGACGGGATAGGTCGTCCTGTCCGCTGCGACGCGCAGGACGATTCCCTTCTCCGCAGCGCGCAGATGCCATGATTTCAGGACGTGCTGCCACACCATGAGGGCATCCACCACGCCGACGTCTTCGGCGTCCGGATGCTGGGTCCGTGCACGATCGAGCAGGGTGTTGATCATATCGAACATCCGCGACGAGATCTGCAGGATGTGCTTGTTGAAGTCCTGGCGATGCTCGTCGGAAAGGTCGACGTTGTCCGACAACAGCGATGCGATGAGGCGGATGGTACTGAGCGGTCCCTTGAGCTCGTGCGCCATGAAGGCCAGGTATTCGGACTTCTCCCTGTTGCTTTCTTCCAGGCGTCGTACGGCGCTTGCGAGTTCCACGTTACGGAGGCGTTCGATCTCGGCGCGGGCCGCGGCCTGATCCGTATCGAAGCGTGCCTTCATGTAGAGCAGCCGTGTTTCCGCACGGGCACTGGACAACCGCATCCTGTCTTCCAGGACCCGTTTGTACATGTCCAGCGCCAGCGCCGTCTCACCGGCTTCGTCGAGCATCTGGGCCAGCGTTTCGCGTACTTCGACCGCTACGTCGCCGATGTCGTGTTCCTCTAGCCATACCAGTTCCCGCAGTCCGATTTCGTAGGCATCCTTGATGTTGCCTTCGAAGTAGTGGACGTACATGTTGGCCAGACGTGCATAGACGGCGCCGGCCGAGTCCGTCTGGGCATGAGGACGCTGAAGGACGTCATTGACGAGGACCCGTGCCCGGGCTATCTCGCCGCCGTAGAGCAGACACTGGATGTAGCGGTTGTACCACTGCATGATCTCGTCCGGCTCGCCTTCGTCCTTGCGCATCGCGAGCGACTGTTCGAGCAGTTCCATCGCCTTGTCATTGTCCCCTGCCGTGCGGTACTGCGAGGAGAGGTTGGCATAGGCCTTGGACAGGCCTACGACGTCTCCGGCCCGCTGATAGAGTTCGATGGATTTCCGGAAGAAGGCGATCCCCGCTTCGGTATCGTTCAGGAAGTGCTCGTAGAAGCTGGCCATGTTGTGCATGACCTTGGCCTGCATCTGTTCGTCGCCGAGTTTCTGTGCCGAGGCCAGGACCTGTTCGTACAGGGTGACGGACTTGATGAAGTCGGTGCGCCGGTGATAGACGTTCGCCATGTTCAGGCGGACCTTCATCAGCCCCGTTTCCTCGTCGGATCCTTCGAGGAACTGCAGGGCCTTCTCGTATGCCGCCATGGCACCGTCGTAATCCGCAGCCACGAAGCACAGGATGCCGAGTTCGTTGTATGCCAGCCCTTCCAGGATGGGCAATGCCATGTCATGGGCCAGACGGCGTGCGCGTTCGGCCAGGACGTTGCCTTCGTCGAGTGTTCCGATGTAGATGTGGGCGCGTGCGCCGAGCAGCAGCGCATGTATCACCGATTCGTCGTTCCGTCCGGGACCATCGAGATACGGCACCAGGAGTTTCGCGGCTCCGCGCGGATTCTTCCGAAGAAGCTCGTCGGCCTCTGCCAGAATCCGTGATGGAACCGTCGCTACCGTTGCCGTTACTATGTTCACCGGAGTTACTTCCTGTTCTGTACTTCCTTCGCGGCTTCCTGTACGGCGCCGATGATCTGCTTGAACTTCTCGGCTTCCGCAGCCTTGAGCGTTGCCCGTTGCATGAGGACGTAGAAATTCTGCGCTACGTCGAGACGCATATCGACCACGATCATGTCGTCGTCCTTCTTCCCGGCCTTCGTCGCTGCATCGACGGCCGTCGTCAGCGCATGCTTGACGTCAAGATACGCATCCACTTCGTTGCCCCGTATTTCCACACCACCCAGGAAGGAACTTACGGCACGGACGTCGGCGAGGACGAGCTTCGGACGGATGACGGTTTCCTGCTGCGACTGCAGCAACGATGGCTGCTGGGTCTGCTGGGCCCGTACGGTGGCAGGAATGAACGTCGTTGCGGCTACGACCGCGGCGGCAAACAGGACTGTACGCATGGATAGGATATATGGTTGACGGATGATCTTCGATGGATCACAGGCGCAGACCGACGCTGACCCTGTGGAGCAGCGCCGCCGCACCGAGCGAACTTACGGCATAATCGACGTTCACCTTCGGGGTGACGATACCGACGCCTCCGGACAGGCCGGTGAGCTGCGTGCTGACGTTCACCCCGCTGAGATTGCGGGTCGAATTGTCGTAGCCTACCCGGAGCTGGACGGCCTTGCCGAGGTAGAGCTCGCCACCGACGGAGAAGTTCAGGAACCGGTCGGTGAACGAATCGACGTCGTCGGCGAGATGATTCAGCGAGGCATTCACCAGCAGGGGCAGTCCGCGCAGACGGTGGTTCACGCTGATGCGCATGTCCACCGGCAGCCTGTCGCGGGTACCGTCGTAGGTCGCGAGCTGGGTACCGAGCTGCAGGATGGAGATGCCGACGTTCGTGCGGCTCTTCGGGATCTGGAACAGCAGGCCCGCGTCGAGGGCCACGGCCGAAGCGGCCATATCGTCCAGCGAGCTGTAGATGAACTTCGCCGTCACGCCGTAGGAGATCAGCGTGTCGATCTCGTTGGCATAGGACAGGGCGAAGGCGACGTCCGACGCGCCGAACGTGCCCGACCGGACGCCGGCACCGTTGGTACGGTCGAAGGAGCCATAGGACGTGAAGACGGCACTCGCCGCCAGCGTTCCCACGCCGTCGATATGATCGGCATAGACGGCCGATCCGGAGTTGATGTCGAGGACGTGCTTGAGGAAGGTGGCCGCAACACGCTGCCCTTCCACCGTCGGCAGGGTGGCGGGGTTGAGGAAGACGGCCGTCACGTCGTCCGTCACGGCATTCGTGGCTCCGCCCAGTGCTGCCGACCGTGCGCTCAGGTTGAATCGCAGGAAGGAGAAGACGGAGGCCTGTTGCGCCTGGACCACCGACGTGGTCACGTTACAGACCGCCACTGCGATCAAAAGTGCACGAAGGCACTGCAGACATGTTCTGTGGGTCATAGAGCAACGGTCGGTGTGAACTGTGCACGTTCTATGGCTTCGATGAAGATCCGGGGAGGGCGCGTCGGCTTCCAGACGTCCGCACGGACGAAGCTGTGACGCGTGTAGCCCGTGGCGACGACGTCCGTTCCTCTGAAGATCTCGTATCGCATCGTCAGCGTTGCCGAAAGGCTGTCTTCGTAGGTGGTCACGATCTCCAGTTCGTCGTCGTAGTACGCGGGCATACGATATTCGGCGTGAGCTTCGAGTACCGGGAGCAGGTAGCCTGCGCGCTCGAGTTCCACGTAGGGCAGTCCGAGCGAGCGCAGGAGCTCCGTACGACCGATCTCGAAGAACATGAAGTAATTACCGTTGTAGACGATTCCCATCTTGTCCGTATCCGCATAGCGGACGCGGACCGTGGTGCCATGCCGTATCGGTAGCCGCGTCATGCCTTGTCCGAACGCTCGAGGTTGGAGAGAAGGTCCAGCAGACGTTCGAGTTCATCGAGGGAATAGAATTCCACTTCGATGGCGCCTTCCTGGCTGCCCTTCATCTTGACCTTGACCTGCGTGCCGAAGATGTGCCTGAGCGTATTCTCGAGTTCGGACAACGTGTGGGCGAGCTCGCCTACCGCTACGGATGTTGTGGAAGAGCGAGCTTCGATCTTATTGTGAACCGGACGGATGTCGCCGCCCTTGGCGATGTCCTTGCGGCCCAGTTCGAGATCCTTCACCAGTGCTTCCGTCTTGCGCACGCTGAGATCGCGTTCACGGATCTCGTGCAGGACGGCCATCTGCGCAGACTCGTCGGAGAGTGCCAAGAGGGCGCGGGCGTGCCCCATGCTGATCTGCCTGTTGCGCAAGGCCTGCTGTGCATCGTACGGAAGTTTCAGCAGCCGGAGGTGATTGGCCACGGTGCTTCTGTCCTTCCCCACCTTGACGGCCACGTCTTCCTGCTTGAGATGGCATTCCTCGATCAGCCGCTGATATCCATGGGCCACTTCGAGCGGGTTGAGATCTTCGCGCTGGACGTTCTCGATGATGGCAAGCTCCAGCATCTGCGCGTCACCGCTGACGGTGGTCACGTAGGCCGGAATCTGCTTCAGGCCGGCTTCCTTCGACGCACGCAGGCGGCGCTCGCCGCTCACCAGCTCGTATCCGTCGAAGAGCTTCCGCACGGTGATGGGTGTGATCACACCGTGCACCATGATGGAGTTCTTGAGTTCTTCCAGCGCGCGCGGATCGAACTCCTCGCGGGGCTGGAAGGGATTGGGCTTGATCTTGTCGATATCGATGAAGCCGATACCGTTGGCGGCGCCATCCGTCTCGTCGACGATGGTCTGCTGCGCCGTCTGATCCTGCTTGATGAGTTCCTTCGGAATCAGCGCGCCGATTCCCTTTCCGAGACCGAGTGTCTGCTTCATGATGTTCTCCCTTCACCTTCGTGCCCGGCCTCGACGGCGAGCATGCCGTTACGCGTCAGGATCTCGGTGGCGAGTTCCAGATAATTCTGCGATCCGATACTCGAAGCATCGTAGAGCAGAACGGGCTTGCCGTGACTCGGCGCTTCGGAAAGACGCACGTTCCGCGAGATCACCGTCCTGAACGCCTTGTCCTCGAAATGGCGCCGCACTTCGTCCACGACCTGGTTCGAGAGCCTCAGACGGCTGTCGTACATCGTGAGCAGCACCCCTTCGATATCGAGATTGGGATTGGTACTGCGCCGCACGATGGCGATGGTGTTCAGCAACTGGCCGAGACCTTCGAGGGCGTAGAACTCGCACTGCACGGGTATCAGGACGGAGTCGGCGGCCGTAAGGGCGTTCAGCGTGAGGAGGCCCAGCGACGGCGGGCAGTCGATGACGATGAAGTCGTACTGATCCCTCACCTTGGCCAGTTCCTGCTTGAGCAGGTGGCCGCGCTGATGCGCCTCGACGAGTTCGATCTCCGCGCCGACGAGATTGATGTGCGACGGTACGAGATCGAGATACGGCATCTGCGTCTTGACGACGGTTTCGGCGACGGGCAGACGTCCGACGAGCACTTCGTAGACGGTCTTGTCCAACGCCGTCGTATCCACGCCGTAGCCGTGGGATGCGTTGGCCTGCGGGTCGATGTCCACCAGCAGCGTCCTGTGCTCCGTGGCCGCCAACGAGGCGGCGAGGTTCACGGACGTCGTGGTCTTGCCCACTCCGCCTTTTTGATTCGCGATCGCGATCACCTTGCTCATACGTTCAGTCTCCAGTGCCGGCTAGCGGCAGGCGTGTTATCGAATGGATGCAAATTAAGAATGCGGGAGGTAACGGGAAGCCCCGTTTCACAAGGGTTTCACGCTATCTATCGACCGCCCGAGATGGAAAGCCGTACATCGAACCCGATCTGGGTCGTGCTGAAGCCCGGATTGGCCGCCCCTTCGCTGAAGGTTCCTTCGTACCGGACGAAGGCGGAGGCCGTGACGCGATTGCTGATCGTATACCGCGCCCGCGGCTCGATGGTGATCTGCGTCGTGCCCTGGACGGTCGCTCCGTCGGGCTTGTAGTCGAGAACGTCGAACTGGGCCTGCTTGCTCTGCCGCAACTGCGTGAGGAAGGAGAACTCCATGTCGTTCTGCAGGTCGATGCCGAGGAACTTGAGCGAGACTCCCCTGCGCAGGTAGGAGGCCTGGATCTGGAGCTCGTTCTGCGTTTCCCGCGAGATGGTGGCCCGCGCCGATCCGTTCAACGAGTGCGCCGTCGTCGTGTTGTATCGCACGGTCGCCGTCAACGTCCCCTTCAGCGCCTTCTCGTCGAAGTTCATGGTCACACCGAGCAACGGCTGGAAGCCGCTCTTCACCTGCTGCACTTCGATGATCCGGCCATTGTCGTTGATGCGTGCGTTTTCCTGGTAGTTCGACTGGTACGAGTGTTCGAGGAAGATCCGCTGTGCGATGCCCTTGAACGGGCCGAACTTCTCGATACCGTCCCATCGCAGTGCCCAGTTCACACCGGGCATGATGCGGGCCAGCTCGCCGGAGAACAGTTGCAGCGATTCGAAGCCTTCGCGGAAGGACAGGGCCAGGGCGTCGAGCAGACGCTGGTTGCGCATCGTGCTGTCGGGCGCCGCTTCGATGACGGCCTTGCGCTGGTTGTAGAGCTTGATGACCTGTTCGATGTTGTCGTTGAAGGCACTGAAGACGAACCACGACGGAATGCTGATGAAGGACCGGTCGAGCGTCTGACGCTGGTTGACGTTCGTGAACGTCGGAACGCCGTTCGCATCGGTGATCACGCGCTGGTTGCGGGAATAGCCCATGTCCGACTTCATCGTCAGGTCGAGCGTGGCGCCGGGCCAGAGCGGCCGGCTCGTCTGAAGCTGGATGCGGGCCGTCTGCGAGAAGTCGTCCTGCATCACGCCGTTGGCCGGACGCAAGCCGGGGCTCGTCGAGAACTTGAAGAACGGAAAGGCCGAGCTGGGTTCGATGGAGATGCCGCCATGCGGATTGCTCACGAGGCCGAGCTGATAGGCCGTGCTGGGACCCCACATCGGATCGTTGTCGCGGAACGTCAGCGTACGTGCGAAGAGGTTCGTGAGGCCCGGACCTCCGAGTACGCCGTTGTTGGATGCGTTGTTGGTGACGCTGAACAGGAAGGTCAGGTTCTCGAAGCCGAAGAGCACTTCCTGAAGGATCGCTCCCGCCGTGCCGAGCGCACCCGACGACGTCTTCGACGAGGGCTGGCCGAAGATCTCGTTACCGAACTGACGCCATCTGAAGACCGGGCTGAGCCGGAACGTGGCGTTGTACTTGGCCGTACGCACGAGGTCGCGCTGCCGCGGATCGGGCTGCAGAGGATCGAACCACAGGTACGTCACGTTGTACGAGCCCGTCGTTTCGATGAAACGGTTCAGACCGAGGATGTCGGGCAGGCGCGGACGCAGGGAGATCGTGACGGTCTGGTTGACGTTGTTGTCCCTGCCGAGGTTGATCAGGGTTCCGTCGTTCAGGAACAGTTGCGACGCCAGGTCGCTTCCCGTCCGCTGACGTCCGTTGGCATCGAGTTCGTACGGTACGAGCGTTCCCATCGCCACGTACTTGTAGTCGATGATGGGGCTGAGGAAGCCGTTCTCCACGAGCTTCCAGTTGAAGCCGAACATCTTCTCGGCCGTGAACTCGCGCACGATGGGACTCGGGAAGTCGAGGAAGCGCGACTGCTCCGTGATGCGTGAGCGCGTCATGTTCAGGCTGGCATTGATGTTGGAGGGCAGAAGATTGATCTTCATGTCCTTGTATGCCTTCAGTCCGAAGATGCCGTCGAGGAAGCTCAGCGGCTTGAGGTCGTACTTCGACGGAATCGTGACGGCATAGTCGACCTTGAAGCGCCATCTCCATTCGAACCGCTGCTGCACCACCTGGCTGCGCTGGAATTCCTGCGCATAGGAGAAGTTGAACGTCAGTTTGTTGAAGGTATCGTCGATGAGCCAGTTCTTCACGGGAATGCCGAGACGCAGTCCCGTGAGGGCCCACTGGTCCTGCACGCGGACGGTCTGCGAGCGCGAACGGACCTGGTCGGCAACGCTCGACGCCACTTCCGGCGTAGCGCCCTTCGACAGCGTATCGAGTCGTGCGGCCTCGGCGGCACGTTCGAGATCCACGTCGTTCTGCGCCTGATACAACGGCGATTCCGCGAATTCCGTATGCGAATACATGATCGGAATCTTCGTGTCCTTGAGATCCTTCGGAAGGAACTTCTCGAGCCCGGCCGTCATGTTCACGTTCCAGCTCGTCACGTTGCTCCGGTTCCCGAAGCGCTCTTCGAGACGGTGGAAGTTGGGTGCCGTATGATTGAGCGAGGCCGTGATCTCGCCGAGATCAGCGAGCTTGAGATTGGTGCTCGCGATGGCGGCCCAATCGCTCGTGCTCGTCGGATCGACGAGGCGGAGCTCGTCGACCCACATCGACGTCGTGAGTTCGTTCGGGAAGCGTTCCGCGGGATTGGCGATACCGAAGCCCACGAACTGGACGCGCGTGAGGATCGGACTGCCCTTGATGGCGAAGATGGCCTCGGGATCGTTCGGTACCGGGAACTCCTGTCGTTCCAGCGTACGGGAACGGTCGCGGGTTTCCTTGATGGCCGTGAGATCTGCCATGATGATGCGCAGGTCCTGCCATCCGCGAAGGAGCGGGCGGCGGTATTCGTAGTAGTTGGCCGAATCGACGCCGAATCGCACGAAGGCATAGGCCGGAGGCGTCGAGCCGGGCGTCACCTTGTCGGGCATGGTCTGATCGCCGTGGATGAAGAAGGCCATCTCCTTGTAGAAGAAGAGGTCCTGCGGACGATACAGACGTACGGCCATGCGTTCTTCGCCGTATCGCAGGTTGCGCGTACGGACGACGAGCGACTGCTCGTTGGTGAAGATATCCTGCGTAGGGTCCGGATTCTGCAACTGCCGCGGCGGCGTCACGCACGGCGGCATCGTATAGTAGTCCGGCGCGTTGCTGTTCTCCTCACGGCTGACGTACGCCACCTGGATCGTGCTGTCGCCGGGCTGGAGGCCAGGTTGCAGGTTGTGGTTGCGCAGCCAGTACGATCCCACCAGGCCCCAGTCGGCGATGGAGACCTTGGTAAGGCCGCCACGGAATGCGATACGGACGTACTGTATGTTGGTGTAGAGCGGATTGCCTACGATGGTATCGGGGCGTCTGACGGGAATACGGAACAGGTACCAGCCCTTGTCGGGATTACCACCGACGATCTGCGGATTGGTCGCAGCATTCGGATCGAGCTTGATTTCGTACCGGAAGTAGGAATTGTCGAGTGAAATGGTCTGACCATTGTTCTTGTTCAGGATTTCCGTGTCGGGGAACTGGCCGAGTTCGGACTGCGTGGCATTGCCTTCGAAGTTGTTGTACCGGACGAAGTCGCCCTCCTGCTGGTCCGCCCTGTTGCCCGAGAAGTTGAAGAAGTAATCGTCACGCGCCGGGTCGGTCTCGCGGTTGAGAGGATCCGGATATTCGAGGCGTTCGTCGGCGTTGAACAACGTATCGATACCGCGGTCTTCACCGACGTCGATGAGGTTGTTCGGCGGCGAGCGGTCTTCCGTATTGAGGCGCTGATTGGGGATGACGTCTTCGGAGACCTGACCGAGATCGATGTACATCTTCGAGCCAGGCTCGTAGGCGTCGATGTGCATCATGATCTCGATGTAGTCGATGTTGAAGGCGGAGAGCAGGCGCATCATACCGCCCCATACGCGGTTGCGGTTCTCGGCCTGGAACTGCTGGACGCCTGCACGTACCTGGAGACTGTCGGCGTCGTTCCACCGCGGATTCGCGGCGTCGAGGAACTGCGCATTCCTGTTGTAGATACCGCGATGATCCGGATCGAAGACGAGGCGGATGGGATTGATGTTGCTGCGGCCGGTGATGCGTGCACGGTTCGGATAGACGTCTGCCTGGGGCACGTCCGGCACGAACTTCTGATACCAGAAGGAGCGGCCACGATAGTAGGCGGCCGTCGTATCGGCATCCCAGAGCGTCTTGTCCTCGAAGGCCGAGGAATGGCTCCACACCGACGGTGTGAGACCGAAGGAGAGATAGCGTCGGGCGCTCTCGAAGTCGTCGAGATATGCCACGGCCTTGCTGTTGTCCGAACAGATCGTCGAGATGCGCTTGTTGGGATCGGGTGCCACCATGGCCCATTCGCCGGTGACGGTGAAGAGCGACTTCTCCTTGGTGTCGTAGATCGGAAGTGCGTCGAGGGCACGGGTCAGCCATGGAAGCTCGGCGTTGAACTTCGTATCGAATCCGATCATGAAGTTCGCATTCGGCTCCTGGCCAGGCTGCACGCGGTCGATGACGGCGGCCTGGTCGTAGTTCATCATGGTCATGCCGATGCTGCCGCTCATCTTGCGTTTACTGAACAGCAACATGTCGGCACGAAGCCCTACAAGGGTCCGAGTCGTGAGATTGAAGATGTCGTTCTGTTCGAATTCGACGTTGAGGTTGGCATTGGGCAGCGAGGCCCTGGCATTCATGATGTTGAGCTGGCCCGTGTAGTAGTCCACGGTGTAGTCGACGCCTTCACGCAGTTGCATCCCGTCGAGCGTCACACGTACGCTGCCGGGAGCCGTGTTGTATCCCAACTGGATCCTGTTCCCTGCCGACGTACCGCTGGCTTCGCCGATGATGAGGAAGCGGTCCCGCGCCGAATTGAGACGGGCTGCCTGGTCCGTCGTGTCGTAGATCTCGTTGAAGACGTACTGCTCGGCGACCTGGGCATTCCCCTTCGCGGCGAAGTAGTCGCGGAGACCGGCGCGGAAGGGTTCGAGACTCGGGAAGGTGATCTCTCCTCGCGCCGCGTTGAAGACGGGTGGGCGAGCATCGAAGACACCGTCCGGCGGCTGCGCACCCGTACCGTTGTTGACCTGGTCGATGCGCATGATGGTCACGATCTTGTCCGGCGCGCCATTGAGCACGTCGGCGGAGTCGTTCGTATTGCGGAAGTACCACATGCCGATCTTGGCGTCCTGCGAGCTCACGTTCGTGATGCCGATGTTGTACCGGTTCCGCATCTGGCGCTTCCAGATCAGACGGAAGCCGGGCTGGAGCTGCGGACGCGAGACGAGCTTGAGGATGAGCGTATCCTTCTCGTTCGCCGTCGACGTCAGCGTACCGTGGTAGTTGTCGTCCGTCGGTGAACTCGACGGCCCTTCCGTACGATACGACACGGCATAGGTACGGTCGTTCCGGAGATTGAGGATGGTGAGCGTACCGAGGTTGAGGTCGACTTCGTACCGGGTATGATCGAGGCGCAGGAAGCGTCCGCGCTCCACGGAGCCGACCTGGATACGCTGTTCCTTGACGCTCGCGGGATAGCGCTGGCCGAGCTGGTACTGGATGGGCTGAAGATCGTCGATGGCGATGGCTTCGTTGGCCTGGACGTCCTTCAGGTCATTCGTCGATTCCCAGACTTCGATTTCCTTGATGACGAGAGCCGACGAATTCTGCGGCAGCACCGGTGTCTGCGAGCGGTAGTATTCCCGCCATACGTCGAAGTAGGCAGTGTCGACGAAGAAGTGGTTCCGCGAATAGTCATAGGCCCGCACCGTGAAGTACTGCTTTGCGGAACCGCCGCGTGCGTTGACGAAGCGACGCTCACCGCGACGCTGCGAAGCGATGGTCTTCAGGAAGAGAGGACCGAACTGGAAATCCGCACGGACGCCGAAGAGTGTCTGTCCCCCGCCGATCAGCGTGCTCTGCGTCTCCAGGTTGACGTTACCGAATTCTACCTTCTTGATGATGTCGTCGTCGTACCCTTCGTAGCCGATCTTGAACCGGTTGTTGAACTCGAACTGGTTCAGCGTGTTCCAGTCGACGTTCATGCGGAACTTGTCGCCGATACGTCCCGATACGTTGACCTGGATGTTCTGGTTGAAGATCGGTGCGGACTGGGTCTGACCGAGTACGGATGCCGTACCGAGGCGTTGCGTGTCCCAGCGCCATCCGGCCTGGACGTTGACCTCACCGTTCACGTTGATGGAGATCTCCGGCTTGCCGAAGATGCCGAACAGCGGATTGGGCGGCAGCGGGATGGTGATGTTCGTGGCCTGGTCGATGAGCTTGGTGAGCTCGCTGCCCGAGAGCGGTTTCTTGATCTCGTAAGCCATCAGGGACGAATCGCGGAGGGCCGACAGGATTTCGTCGCGCCGCTCGGACATGTAGAGGTCGAGTGGAATCGGCACGTCCACACCGATGTCGTATCCGTTCATCAGCTCGCGCAGACGTATTTCGCGAAGAAGGGAGTCTACGGAACCGGCCGTGGAATATCCCTTCGGAATCGGGATGGAACGGTCGCGGCGCTGTTGCGGGGAAAGGCTACGCCTGGTCGTCTTCGAAGGCGGAAAAAAAAACGGGAGGTCGGTATTGGTCGGATCGCCCGAGTTGATCCTCAGGGAATCGTCGTTCAACTGGGGCGCCACGGAACGCATCGCGGGCACGACGGCGGAAAGCACCGTCCACGAGGCAACGCGCATGCCCATGGCATGCATGTTGTCGGCCGCGAACTCAACGAATGGCTCGGCGGAAGCAATGGTCGTGCAAGCGGCTGCCACACAACACACGACGACCATCATCACCAGGCGTATCACCTTGGTACGTGCGTCCATAACCCTAGGGAAAATCGAGACAGACGCCGGCACCTACCGACGTCATGTGAACTACGTACCAACGGGCAGCGATACTGTCTTTCCTTGAAAATGGCTATCAGTGCAAAGATATGAGAATACGGACATCTTGGACGTCATGGCGGTGCGGTCTAATTTTGCCCTCTCAGCGACCGCGCCATAGTGGCGTGGTACGTACTTGTTGCCAGTCTATTGTAGCTCATGACGCGCGCCACCATCCTTCTTTGCGCGGCCCTGTTTCTGGCAGGTGCCGTCCTTCCTCTTCATTCGGCGGACCACAATGTCTATCAGCGTCTGGGTACGGCGCAGGTACAGGCGCTGATTCCCGCTCCGAAGCGCACCGTCATCGATCTCAGCGGTCCGTGGCAACGGGAGATCAACGGTTCGGCCGCAGGAACGGCCCAGATACCCTCCAGCGAGGAACTCGCCAACCGCATCGTCTATAAACGATCGGTACGCATCGAAGGCAGTACACTGCAGAACCATTCATGGCAACTGCAGTTCTTCGGTGTGAGTGACGAAGTGGAGCTGCGGATCAACGGACGCTTCGTCCTCCGCTATCCCGGCGGGCTGATTCCCTTCACCGCACGTATCCCGGAACGCATCCTCACGAGCGGAACGAATACGATCGAACTGGCCGTATCGCCCGCGGGAGAAAAGACCCAGCTCATCGATGCCTTCGGACGTTCGTCGAAGAAGATGACGATGGGCATCGTCCGCGAAGTCTTCCTCGTCGGCACACCGCACGTCTGGACGAACGACGTCAAGACGACCGTCTCCATCGCATCGAACAGATCGTCGGCATCCGTCGCCGTCTCCGCGACGGTCTTCGGTGGTAACGTCGATCGCCTGATCAACAGGGACGGTAGCGGAGACGCCCTGGCGAACGACAAGGTTCCGGTCACGGTCGAGGCCATCCTGACGGCTCCGAATGGTTCCGTGGTCGCCACGTCGGGTGCGACGACGGTGGTCACCGAACGTGCGCGGCAGACGACGACGTCCTTCCAGCTCGGCCTGCAGTCCCCCATCCTGTGGTCGACAGCCAATCCCGCACTCTATACGGTGACGATCAGGGTTGCGCACAACGGTTCCGTCATCGACGAGTTCTCCCATCCCGTAGGTATCAGAAGCGTTCGCATCACGACCCTCGAACGCGGCCGCGGCATGCAGCTCAACGACTCGAACATCATCATCAGCGGTGTCGAATACGTCGAGGAATATCCGAACCTCGGTCCGTCGATGTCGTGGCGCCAGATGGAACAGGACGTAGCGATGATGAAGACGCTCGGCATCAACGTCGTCCGCTTCCGCCACGGCAGCCCCCATCCCTACTTCCTGCATCTCTGCGACAAGTACGGTCTGATGGTCTTCGCCGAACTGCCGGCCGCCGACATTCCGGAAGGCCTGCTCGAACACGAGGAAGTGACGGCACGGCTGCGTAACGCCGCCGAGCGTCTCGTATCCTATGCGGACAGCCATCCGGCCGTGATCGCCTACGGTGTGAGCGACGGCATCGGAGAGGGCACGGCCACGGCCGCCGCCTTCCATGGACAGCTCGTCAAGACGTTGCGCGCCGGTGGCAGCAAGCTCCTGTACAAGGTCGTCACCGCGGGTTGCCTGCCCAAGGTGAGCGAGGGAGGTTTCGACATCATCATGGCCCGCTTCACTACCGTCGACGAACGGGCACGACTGCAGTCGCTGCTTCAGGGACTGCAACGCACGGTGCGTACGGCGGCCATCCTCACGAACTTCGGTGCCGTCGTATCTCCGGCCAACATGAACGGCTTCTCCGATCCCCTCTCGAACGAAGCCCAGGCCGTGTCGCTGAGGGACTGCTACAAGACGTCGATCAGCAGCGGCATGGCAGGTTGTATCGTGTGGTCGTTCAACGACTATACGCTTGAGAAGCCCACGATGCTCGTCGACCACTACGATGCATATACCTGTACGTCGGGACTCGTCGACGTCTGGCGACAGCCGCGCGTTTCCTACAGCATGCTGAAATCGCTGGTGAACGACGAGAAGGAGCCGCTCCTCCAGGCACGCGACTATTCGCCCGACACACCACTCGTCTTCATCGTGACGGGAATCGTCCTCGCCCTCGTGCTGACGTTCCTCGTCAACAGATCTCGCCGCTTCCGCGAATACGTGCTGCGCGCCGTCCTCCGTCCGTACAACTTCTATGCCGACATCCGTGACCAGCGCATCCTGTCCACCATCCAGACGACGATCCTCGGCGCCGTCATCGCGAGCTGCCTGGGCCTCGTCGTCGCATCCCTGGTCTTCTTCCTGCGCACCGATCCGGACGTCGAATATCTCCTGCACCTGCTGCTGCCATCGAATCTCGCCTATGGCATCCTGCGCGCTATCGCGTGGCAGCCTGCCCTTTCGCTCTTCGTCTGTTCGGCGGTCGTCCTCCTGATCCTCCTCGCCATCGCCGTGATCCTGCGCGTCGGTGCGATGTTCGTGCGCGGTCGCATCTACTATCGCGATACGCTGACCATCGCCGTCTGGAGCGCACTGCCGCTCGTCGTACTGCTGCCCATCGGCATCGCTCTCTACAAGATGCTCAGCACGGATGCGATGTCGTTGTGGGTTCCCGTCATCATCGGCCTCATCGTGTGCTGGTTCATCTTCCGCATGCTGCGTGCCACGGCCGTCGTCTTCGACGCCCCACCGCTCGTCGTCTACGGCATCGGCGCCTTCCTGATCCTCTGCACGGCAGGGATCACATTCTGGATGTACAGCGCACGATACGATCTCATCGACTTCCTCACGTTCTACGTCAACGTCGTCAGCGCATGACAGCTACCGTGGTACAATTGTCCGGCGATCGTCAGGATCTCACCGAACGTGAGCGGATGATCCTGCGGGCGATCATCCATCTGTTCATCCTGCATGCCACGCCGGTGGGATCGAGGATCGTCTCGAAGTATCTCGAACGCGAGTTCGCGCTGAGTCCGGCAACGATCCGTAACGTCATGTCCGATCTCGAGGAGATGGGCTATATCACCCATCCCCATACGTCGGCGGGACGCATGCCGACGGACAAGGGCTACCGTTTCTACGTCGACTCCCTGATGGGTTCCGAACTGCTCAGTACGCTGGAGACGGAAACGGTCCTCGGCAATCTCCGCGGCAGTCCGCGCGAAACCGTCCTGCGCGACGCCTCGCGAGTCCTCGGTTCGCTGTCCCACTACCTCGCCCTCGTCCAGCTGCCGCAGCTCGGAGACGTCATCGTCCAGAAGGTGGAGATGCTCAGACTCTCCAGCGAACGGCTTCTCGTCGTCGTCGCACTCGAATCGGACATCGTCCGTACCGTGACCATCGAGACCCATCATCTGCCGGAGCATGCTTCGCTCGACGAGATCACACGTGCCATCAACGAACGCCTGGCCGGACGCCCCCTGAGTATGCTGAATGCGTTGTTCCCGGACATGCTGGACGATACCCATTCGTCGGATGGAGCGCTGATACGGCTCTTCGTGGACCATGTGGGACGGCTCAACGATTCGTCCCTGCAGGCACCTTCGTCGATCCACGTCGCCGGCACGCAGAACCTGCTCACCCATCCCGAATTCGACGATCCCGAGCGCATGCGCAGCGTGATCGAGCTCGTCGAGAACGAGGACGTCATCATCCACCTGCTTGGAACGGCGCAGGAGAACGATGGCGTGGCCGTACGCATCGGCAACGAACTGCAGAACGAACAGCTCCAGGACTACAGCCTGATCGCCACCACCTATCGGGTGGGATCGGCCAGCGGGAGCGTCGGCCTCATCGGTCCGAAACGCATGAATTACAGCAGGATGGTCTCCCTCGTCCAGTTCGTGGGCACCGTCCTGAGTTCCACCCTGCGCTCCAGATAATCCGACACACTTCATAAAATGCCCGGCCGTACGTCATATGGCCAGCAACCTCCACGGAACCCGGAATCATGATACACGAAGACAACGACATGCTGGATCGATCTGAAACCCCCGAAGGCACGACAATGCCGGCCGGCGACGACCGCATCGCCGAACTCGAACGCGAAATCGCGGAATGGAAGGACCAGTACGTCCGCAGCAAGGCCGAAACGGAGAACATCAGACGTCGCTCAACACTGCGTGAGCAGGAGCTGATCTCCTATGCATCGGAACACCTCATCACGAAGATGCTTCCCGTGCTGGACGATCTGCACGCTGCCGTCGAAGCGGCACGGACGTCGACGGACGCCGAAGCCATACGCGCCGGTGTGGAGATGATCTACAACAAGGCCGTACGCATCTTCGAGGAAGCGGGAGTGCGGACCATCGATGCAGGCGTCGGACAGCCCTTCAACGTCGAAGTGCACGAGGCCCTGATGCACATGCCCAACGACGTACATCCCGAAGGAGCCGTCATCCAGGAAGTGCAGCGCGGATACAAGCTCCACGACAAGGTCATCCGCCATACCAAGGTCATCACGTCTGCCGGAAAGGATGCATAAGGATGGCGCAACGCGACTTCTACGAAGTGCTGGGTGTCACCAGGACAGCTACGCAGGAAGAGATCAAGATCAGCTATCGCAAGCTTGCGATGCAATACCATCCGGACCGGAATCCGGGCGATGCGGAAGCCGAGGAACGCTTCAAGGAAGCCGCCCAGGCATACGACGTCCTGGGTGATGCGGACAAGCGCGCACGCTACGACCGCTTCGGTCATGCGGGCATGGGCGGCAACGCCGGTGGTGGTCAGGACTTCCACAACTTCACGAACATCAACGACATCTTCAGTGCCTTCGGCGACATCTTCGGAGGTCAGGGCGGCGGCATCTTCGAACAGTTCTTCGGTGGCGGTGGCGGGCGCGGACAGCGCCGCACCGGCATGGGCGAACCGGGTGCCGATCTCCGCGTGCGCATGCCCCTCACCCTCGAGGAAATTGCGACGGGCGTCGACAAGACGATCAAGCTGCGCCACTGGAAGACATGCACGACGTGCACGGGCTCCGGTGCGAAGGCAGGTTCCACGCCCATCACGTGCTCCCAGTGCAACGGTACCGGCGAGCTGCGCCAGGTCTCGCGCTCGATGTTCGGTCAGTTCGTGAACATCTCGGCCTGCGCCAACTGCGGCGGGTCGGGGCAGGTCATCAAGGACAAGTGCACGGACTGCGACGGTGAAGGCCGCGTCGATGGCGAGACGACCGTCAAGGTCACGATTCCTGCCGGTGTACGCACAGGTAACTATCTGTCCGTAACGGGCAAGGGTCATGCGGGCCGCCGCGGTGGTTCGGCAGGTGATGCCGTCGTCGTCATCGAGGAACAGGAACACGACGTCTTCGAGCGTCATGAGGACGATGTGGTGATGGATCTCACCGTCGACTTCCCGAAGGCAGCGCTCGGCGGAGAGGTCGAAGTACCCACGCTCGAAGGCGCATCGTCGCTCAAGATCGACGCGGGCACGCAACCCGGTACGATCCTGCGCATGCGCAACAAGGGCATACCGCACCTGAACAGTTCCGGACGCGGCGACCAGCTCGTGCGGTTCTCCGTCCATGTGCCGACATCGCTGAACAGCAAGGAGAAGGCGACGCTCAAGGAACTGGCCGAGAGCGACCACTTCAAGCCCGGAACATCCAAGGGTGCGAAGGATTTCTTTCAACGTGTGAAGGAAGTGTTTTCCTGACCCCGACATGGTGAGGCCGCTTCCTCTGGAGTGATCCATGAAGCGGCTTCTTTCCCTGCTGCAACGCCATGCCGGGACCACGCGCAACGAGACGATCGTCGTCCTGACCCTTCTCTGTGGTCTCGTCGCAGGAACGATCGTACGACGTCTCTCACCACGCACCGCACCATCCCCCGTTCGGCCTGCCAGTGGCCTCGACATATCCCGACGCCTCGACTCCCTTGCCGCATCGCCACCGGCACCACCCCGCCCTTACGACCGATCCCACCCATCGTCCGCACCGTCGACACCGAAACGGACATCGGGTACGGTCAACATCAACATGGCATCGATCACGGACCTTCAGTCCTTGCCCGGCATAGGCAAGGCCACGGCAGAACGTATCCTCGAACGACGCAGGCAGCGTCCGTTCCGGCGCATCGACGAACTCATGGATGTGCGCGGCATCGGTGAAAAAAAGTTCGAACGGATGCGCCCGTTCCTCGCCGTGCAGTAACTTGTACCCCATGATCGCAGCGCTCTATCTGCACCACGAACGGACGGTGGTGGCACAATGGCAGACGGACGAGTCCGCACCTACACTCACGGCCCTGGAGCTCCTGCCTCCCATCGCCATGACGACCGATCCGCTTCCGGCCGACGTCGCAAGGGCCCTTGCCCATGCGATGGGTGAGGCCGACGACATCCGGCTCGCCGTTCCGTCACGTTCCATCCTGCTGCATCGCTATCCCGTCGAAGCCGACGAGGCCGAAGATCTCCGCAGGGCGTTCGAACTCGCGACCTGTGTACCCGTCATCGATCCCGTTCATGACCAGATCACCGACGTCGACCTGCCAGGCCCGGTGAACGAATCCGCATGGCATGCCCTCATCGCCGTGCCGCAGCGTATCATCGCACGGGCGCACGACATCGTCGGAGAACGTCCGGCGGCCACCATATCCGTCGTCCCTTCCCTGCTCGCCGACATCTCGGCCGCACGACGTGCCGGCTTCGTCGGTCAGGGACATACGACCATGCTGATCGGGCTGCGTGCCGACGCAATCGAAACGGTGGTCTTCGATCCGGCCGGTCAGCTCCTGCATCTGACCTTCGTCCCGCGCGAAGAACGCTACGACGCCTCGGTGCAGGCACGCGAACTCGTCCTCGATGCCTGCGCCAGCATGGACCTCGCCATCGACGACGTCGTGCTGTACGGCGACGATCTTTCGACGTCGGTACTCGACGACTGCACGCGTTCGCTCGACGAACTCGTGGGACGCGTCCTTCGGTTCACACCCTTCAGGGCGACCCGAGCCGCCGTCGACGACGAGAGCAGGTCGACCTGCCTGCGTCTCGCCCATCGCCTCGGCCCCGTCGTAGGATTGCTGTGACATGCGTATCATCGCCGGCTCCCTGAAAGGACGTACGCTGTCCGCTCCTCCCGGTATGTCCACGCGGCCTACCACCGATACCGTCCGGGAAATGATCTTCTCCCTGCTCGATCACCACGTGATGTGGGCCGGACTGCGCATCATGGACCTCTGCTGCGGCAGCGGCGCCCTCGGCTTCGAAGCCCTGAGCCGCGGTGCCGCCCACTGTACCTTCGTCGACAGCTCCCCTGCCGTCATGGCTCTGGTGCAGGAGACTGCGGATTCCTTCGGGCTCTCCGAACGAACGACCGTGGTGCGGTCGGACGTCATATCCTTCCTTAGACAGTGCGGCCCCGGCAGCGCCGACGTCGTCTTCGCCGACCCACCCTATGCGGACAGACTCTGCACGCGCATCGCCAACGGCCTGCTCAAGCTGGCCATCCTCACACCCGGCGGTATCTACGTCGGCGAGCATGGGGACAGGGAGATCATCCTTCCGTCGCCGGAATGGACGGTTCTCGCGCACAAGGAGCGGGGCCGGACCGTGGTCGATGTGCTTCGCTATGAAGCGTCCCTGCCGTAACTTGCATGTCCTTCAAGGGACTAGCCATGCAGAAACACGCCATGTATCCCGGATCGTTCGATCCGATCACCAATGGCCACGTCGACGTAATCGAACGTGCGGCGACGATGTTCGCCAAGGTCACCGTCGTCATCGCCAAGAACAGCAAGAAGACGCCGCTGTTCGATGAGGAAGAACGCATCGCAATGGCCCGTGAAGCGCTGCAGCACCTGACGAACGTCGACGTCGTCCTGCATCAGGGCCTGGTCGTCGACTTCGCCCGGACGAATGCCGTCAACGTCATTATCCGCGGCCTTCGTGCCGTGACCGACTTCGAATACGAATTCCAGATCGCGCTCATGAACAGGAAGCTGGAGCCGGCACTGTCCACCATCTTCCTCATGCCTCACGAGCGCTACACGTATCTGAACTCGAGTATCATCCGCGAACTGGGACGCTATTTCCAGGACATTTCCGAGTTCGTGCCCACCGTCGTGGCCGAACGCATGAAGAAAAAGTTCCCCCGTCCATGACATCCACTCCCGATCGCCGCAAACCCGGTATGGCGGAACAGCCGCGCCGCGTCCATATCATCACGCTCGGCTGCAGCAAGAATACCGTCGACAGCGAAACGCTCGCCGGACATCTCCGTGCGAACCACCTCGAACTCGCCTCGAGCGTTGACGATGCCGATACGCTCGTCATCAATACCTGCGGCTTCATCGATGCAGCCAAGGAAGAAAGCGTCAATACCATCCTCGAAGCCGGAAAGCTGAAGTCCGAAGGCAGGCTTCAGACCCTCATCGTGGCGGGATGTCTCTCCGAACGCTATGGCG
>Ga0209959_100515_pt1 | contig 25753 bp, 26 predicted proteins | sample ThiBiot_300_biof_2_FD_183943 | JGI IMG/M metagenome (GOLD analysis project Ga0209959, IMG submission 183943) | Wastewater bioreactor microbial communities from Cape Town, South Africa - Thiocy_expt_300_biof (SPAdes) | ecosystem: Engineered > Bioremediation > Thiocyanate > Unclassified | place...
GTTGATGTTGATCGAAAGGCCGCGGTCGATGTCCGCGTCGGACATGGTCTCGAGCTGGCCGCCCACCGCGATCCCGGCATTGTTGAACAGGAAGTCGAGCCGGCCGCCGCTCTTGCCCGCGAAATCGGCGAGCGCGGCCTGCCATGCGCCACGGTCGCGCACGTCCATCGCATAGGTTTCGGCACCCGGGATCGCGGCCCTCGCCGCTTCCAGCCCCGCCGCGTTGACATCGGCCAGGCCGACCAGCCAGCCGTCCGCCGCCAGGCTCTTCGCGACGGCGAAACCGATACCCGATGCGCCGCCCGTGATGAATGCCGCCTTGGCCATTGCCTCGCCTCTCCTCTTTTGACCTTTGCCATTTCATCCCGCACAAAGCGCCGCGATGCCAGAGCAAAGCCGCTCCGTTACCTTCAAAAATGTCAGCAAGGTCTGGCCGGGGGGCGTGAGAGCCGTGGACGGCGTGTCGCTGGACGTGGCCGCGGGCAGCTTCGTGGCGCTGGTCGGCGCTTCGGGATCGGGCAAGTCGACGCTGCTCAAGATGGTCAACCGGCTGATCACCCCGAGCGAAGGGGCGGTGCTGGTAGGCGACGCCCCGGTGGATGCCGGCCCCGCGCCTGCGCTGCGGCGGCGGATCGGCTATGTCTTCCAGAATGTCGGCCTGTTCCCGCACATGCGGGTGGGCGAGAATATCGCGATCGGGCTGCGGCTGGCGGGCGAGAAGGACATGGCTGCGCGGGTCGCCATGCTGCTGGAGCTGGTCGAACTTTCGCCCGAGATGGCCGGACGCATGCCGGACGCGCTTTCGGGCGGACAGCGCCAGCGCGTGGGCGTGGCGCGGGCGCTGGCGACGGGCCCCGGCATATTGCTGATGGACGAGCCCTTCGGCGCGCTCGATCCCGTCACCCGCGACGGACTGGGCAGGGCGATCCGCGCGCTGCACGACCGGATGGAGCTCACCACCATCCTCGTCACGCACGACATGGCGGAGGCGCTGTTGCTGGCCGACCGCGTGCTGGTGATGGAGCGGGGCCGGATCGTCGCCGATGCCACGCCGCGCGAACTGCTCGCCGGCAAGGGCGGCGCGGTGGCGGACGCATTGGTCGCCGTGCCGCGCGAACAGGCGCACCGGCTGGCGGAGCTGGAGAAATGAACGCGCTGGCCCGCGTGCCCGACCTGCTCGCGCAGCATCTGCTGCTGGCGCTGGCCGCGCTGCTGCTCGGGCTGGCGATCGCGCTACCGCTGGCGGTGTTCTCGGCGCGCAACCGGCTGGTCGGGCGCATCGCGCTGGGCTTCGCCAGCCTTGTCCAGACCATCCCGAGCCTCGCCCTGCTCGCGCTCTTCTATCCGATCCTGCTCTCGCTTTCGGCCCTGGTCGGCGGCGGCATTCCGGCGCTGGGCTTCCTGCCTTCGTTGCTCGCATTGTCGCTGTACGCGCTGCTGCCGATCCTGCGGAACGGCGTGACCGGGCTGGCGAACATCGACCCTGCGGTGATCGAGGCGGCGGACGGCGTGGGAATGACGGCGACGCAGAAGCTCCGGCTGGTCGAGGCTCCGCTGATACTGCCGGTGCTGATGGCCGGTATCCGCACCGCCGCGGTGTGGACGATCGGCGCGGCGACGCTGTCGACCACGGTGGGCCAGCCCAGCCTGGGCGACCTGATCTTCGCCGGCCTCCAGACGCAGAACTGGTCGCTGGTGCTGACCGGCTGCATCGCCGCCGCCGCGCTCGCGCTGGCGGTGGACGGGCTGCTGGGACTGGCCGAGCATGGCATTGCGAAGCGGAAGCGCGGGCTGATCTGGGGCAGCCTCGGCACGTTGCTGGTCGTCGTCGCGCTGGCGCTCGTCCCCGCGCTGCCGGCGGCGCGCGGCACCGTAACCATCGGGGCCAAGGGCTTTTCCGAGCAATATATCCTCGCCCGGCTGATCGGGCACCGGCTGGAAGCGGCGGGATACAAGGTCCGCTATCGCGAGGGGCTCGGTTCCGCGGTCGCCTTCAGCGCGCTCGCGAGCGGCGATGTCGACGTCTATGTCGACTATTCGGGCACGATCTGGACCAACCAGATGCGGCGCAGCGACGTGCCGCCGCGCGACGCCATCGTGCGCGGCGTGGCCGACTGGGCCCGCGACCGGCACAAGGTGACGCTGCTGGGCTCGCTGGGCTTCGAGAACGCCTATGCCTTTGCGATGCGGGGGGACGACGCCCGGAAGCGCGGCATCGCCAGCATCGCCGACCTGGCGCCGGTCGCCGGCAGCCTCAACCTCGCCACCGATGTCGAGTTCCTCGAACGCCCCGAATGGGCGGCGGTGCGGAAGGCATATGGCCTGAGCTTCAAGTCCGCCCACCCCTATCAGCCGACCTTCATGTATCGCGCGCTCGCCTCCGGCACCGCGGACGTGATTCCCGCTTTCTCCTCGGATGGCAGGATCGCGGCGGACGGGCTCGTCGTACTGGCCGATCCCAAGGGCGCGATCCCCGGCTACGACGCGATACTGCTGCTCGCCCCCGGCCGTGCCGACGACCTGCGCTTCCAGGCGGCCCTCAAGCCGCTCGTCGGCGCGATCCCGGTCGAGCGGATGCGCCAGGCCAACTACATGGTCGATCGCGACAGCGACAAGGCAAGCCCCGACCAAGCAGCGCGCTGGCTGGAGCGTGGACTCGCCCGATGAATTCCTGTTATCGCTACCAGAATATAAGAAGAGGAGGAGAGTGAAATGCGGCCCGGCCTGAAGCTTCTGCTGTCGACCACCATCATCTGGGCCGCATCGCCGGCTTTTGCGCAGCATGCGCCGACAGCGCTGTCGGATGCGAGCACGGCGCACCCCGGCAAATGGCCGACGGCCGGCTCGCAGGGCCTGGTCGATCCCGCGACCGAGAAGTTCGTCACCGATCTGATGGCGCAGATGACGCTGGAGGAGAAGGTCGGCCAGATGATCCAGGCGGACATCGGCGCGATGAAGCCCGAGGAGCTGCGCCGATATCCGCTGGGCTCGATCCTGGCGGGCGGAAGCTCGCCGCCGCTGGGCGCGCCGGACCGCTCGCCTGCTGCCCCCTGGGTCGCGACCGCCCAGGCCTTTCGCAAGGTGGCGATGGAGCCGCACGGCAAGCACAGGCCGATCCCGCTGCTCTTCGGCATCGACGCGGTGCACGGCAACAACAACGTGATCGGCGCGACGATCTTCCCGCACAATATCGGCCTGGGCGCGATGCATGATCCCGCGTTGATCCGCCGGATCGGCAGGGCGACCGCCGTCGAGACCGCCGCGACCGGCCCCGACTGGGCGTTCGGCCCCACCCTCGCCGCGCCGCAGGACGATCGCTGGGGCCGCAGCTATGAGGGCTATTCGGAGGACCCGGCGGTGGTCCGCTCCTATGCCGGCGCGATGATCCGCGGGCTGCAGGGCGAGCCCGGCACGAAGAACCGGATCCAGCAGGGCTATGTCGCGGCATCGGCAAAGCATTTCCTGGGCGACGGCGGCACGTTCGAAGGTGTCGACCAGGGCGATACCCGCGTCTCCGAGGACGAACTGATCAGGGTCCACGCCCAGGGCTATGTCCCGGCGATCCAGGCCGGCGCGCTCACCGTGATGGCCAGCTATTCGAGCTGGAACGGCGCCAAGATGCACGGGAGCAAGTCGCTGCTCACCGATGTGCTGAAGGGCCGGATGGGCTTTCAGGGCTTCGTCGTCGGCGACTGGAACGGCCATGGCCAGGTGCCGGGCTGCACCAAGGAGGATTGCGCCGCCACCTTCAACGCCGGGCTCGACATGGCGATGGCGCCGGACAGCTGGAAGGGCCTGTTCGAAAGCACCGTCCGCCACGCCCGGGACGGCACCATCCCGATGGCCCGCATCGACGACGCCGTGCGCCGCATCCTGCGCGTGAAGGCGAAGCTCGGCCTGTTCGACCCCGCCCGTCCGATCGAAGGCAAGGCCGGCGTGCTGGGCAGCGCCGAGCACCGCGCGATCGCGCGCGAAGCGGTGGCCCAGTCGCTGGTGCTGCTCAAGAACCAGGGCGTGCTGCCGGTGAAGGCCTCGGCGAACATATTGGTCGCTGGCCCGGGCGCCGATTCGATGGCGCAGCAGACGGGCGGCTGGACGCTGAGCTGGCAAGGCGACGGCAACGACAATTCGATGTTCCCCAACGGCCAGACGATCTTCTCGGGCATCGCCGAGGCGGTGCAGGCCGGTGGCGGCACCGCGACGCTCTCGCCCAACGGCAGCTTCTCGGCCAAGCCCGACGTGGCGATCGTGATATTCGGCGAGCAGCCCTATGCCGAGATGCGCGGCGACATCCCCACTCTCGAGTTCCAGCCGGGCGACAAGCAGGCGCTGGCGCTGCTCGGGAAGCTCAGGGCCGCGGGCGTGCCCACCGTCTCGGTGTTCCTCTCGGGCCGGCCGCTCTGGGTGAATCCCGAGATCAACGCCTCCGATGCGTTCGTCGCGGCCTGGCTGCCGGGAAGCGAAGGCGCGGGCGTGGCCGATGTGATCATCGGCGACAAGGCGGGCAAGCCGCGCAGGGACTTCCACGGCACGCTCTCGTTCAGCTGGCCCAAGACCGCCGGTCAGTTCACGCTCAACAAGGGCAAGCCGGGCTATGATCCGCAATTCGCGCTCGGCTACGGCCTCAGCTACGCCAAGCCCGGCAAGGTCGGTACGCTCGGCGAGGCCCCGGGCTTCGATGCCTCGGCGCGCAACACCGGTGTCTATTTCGCCAAGGGCGTGACGCCGGCCCCCTTCGCGTTCGCCGCCGATTCGAAGGTGACCCGCGCACCGATCGACGGGCCGCAGACGCAGGAAGGCGCACAGCAGCTGTCCTGGCCCGAGGGCCCGGCGACGCTTCGCATCGGCGGCAAGCCGATCAACCTGGGGCGAGAGGCCAATGGCGACCTGTCGCTTGCCCTCACCTATCGCCTCGATCGCGCGGCCACCGGCCCGGTGACGCTCGCCATGGGCGAAGGCAAGGGCTTCGATGCGACCGGCCTGTTCACCGGCGAGACCGGCAAATGGCGCACGGTGAAGATCCTGCTCAAATGCTACCAGGCCAGCGGCACCGACATGAACGCCGTTTCGGCCCCGGTGGTGATCGGCGCCGCGGGGCCGCTGGCGTTCAGCCTGTCCGATGCGCGGATCGTGTCGGATCCCGCCAACTCGATCTGCCCCGGCGCGAAGTGACCCTGATGGCAGGCGATCCGATCGAAACGGTCGCGATCGCCCGCGGCCCCTATCGCGCCGAACTGATCCCGCTCGGCGCGGCGCTCCGCCTGCTCGAAGTGCCGGATCGCCAGGGGAAGCCGGCGAACGTGGTGCTCGGCTTCGCGGACCTCGAGGACTATCGCGGGCCGCCGCGCTTCTACGGCGCAGTGACCGGCCGCTATGCCAACCGGATCGGCAGGGCGCGTTTCACGCTCGACGGCACCGAGCATCGCATCGCGGCGAATGACGGCGCGAACAGCCTCCATGCCGGACCGCTCGGGCTCGACCAGCAATTCTGGGAAGTGGCGGCGCGATCGGAGGAATCGGTCAGGTTCCGCCATATCAGCCCCGCCGGGCATAACGGCTTCCCCGGCACGCTGACGGTCGAGGCGCACTATGCGATCGAAGCGGACGGGCTTGCGATCCGCCTGACCGCGTTCACCGATGCGCCGACAGTGGTGAACCTCACCCATCACGCCTATTTCAACCTGGCCGGCGAAGCCAGCGGGACGACGATCCTCGACCACCTGCTGCGCATTCCCGCAGGCCGGACCACGCCAACCGACGCCGGGCTGATCCCGACGGGTGCGCTGGCCGACGTGGCCGGCACGCCCTTCGATTTCCGCATGCCCAGGCGAATCGGCACGGAGATCGATGCGGACGACGAACAGCTCCGGCATGGCCAGGGCTATGACCATAATTTCGTGATCGACGCTGCGAACGGAGAGCTTCGCCGCGTGGCGACTCTGTTCGATCCGGGCTCCGGCCGCGTGCTCGACCTCCATTCGGGCGAGCCGGGTCTGCAATTCTATTCGGGCAACCACCTCGCCGGCGGCGCGCCCGGGACGAGCGGGCGCGGGTACGCGGCGCGCGGCGGGCTGTGCCTGGAGCCGCAGAAGTTTCCGGACAGCCCGAACCGGCCGGACTTCCCCTCAGCGCGGCTGGATCCCGGCAAGGTCTACCGTCACGACATCGCCTTCCGCTTCCGGACGGCGGATGGCGTGGAAGCGGCCTTCCGCATCTGATTCCCTACCGGCGGCGAGGATCCGGCAGTGCATGGAGACCTCCGGTTGCAGGGAGGTCTCCAGCCTGAGGCATTTCGCGGCGGCCCGGCACGCGGCCCGGGCCGAACGACCGGCGGGATGAAGGTCAGCAGGCTATAGCGTCGGCTTGCCGTCGATGCGGCGCGGCACGCCCGCATCGCCGTCGCGCAGTTCGGCGGGAAGCAGCGCCGCCGGCAGGTCCTGATAGGCGACCGGGCGCAGGAAGCGATCGATCGCCAGCGTGCCTACCGAGGTGCTGCGGCCGTCCGCCGTCGACGGGAACGGGCCGCCATGGACCTGCGCGTCGGTGACTTCGACGCCGGTGGGCCAGCCATTGGCGAGGATGCGGCCGGCCAGCCGCTCGAGGATCGGCAACAGCCGGGCCGCGGTCTCGGTATCGGCATCGTCGAGGTGCAGCGTCGCGGTAAGCTGGCCTTCGAGCAACGAGACGACCGCGAGCAGTTCGTCCAGGCTGGCGCAGCGCACGAGCAGCGAGGCCGCGCCGAACACTTCCTCGGCATGGCTGGGATCGGCGATGAAATCCGCGCCGGTCATCGTGAACAGCGCGGCGCGACCGCAGCTGGCCGCACCTTCCTGGCCCTGGGCAACCCGAGTCAGCCCCGGTGCCGAGGCCCAGCGCGCGACGCCGTTCTCATAGGCCTTGAGGATGCCGGGGGTGAGCATGGTCTGCGCCGTCACGCCGGACACGGCTTCGGTCGCCGCTGCCAGGAAGCGGTCGAGCGCCGGGCTCTCCAGCGCGAGGACGAGGCCGGGATTGGTGCAGAACTGGCCGGCGCCCATGGTCAGGCTGGCGATATATGCCTTGCCCAGCGCCTCGGCCCGCGCTTCCAGGGCGTGCGGCAACAGGAACACCGGGTTGATGCTGCTCATCTCCGCATAGACGGGGATCGGCACCGGGCGGCTCGCGGCGAGCTTCATCAGCGCCGTGCCGCCGCCGCGCGAGCCGGTGAAGCCAACCGCCTTCACGCGCGGATCGGAGACCAGCGCCGAGCCGACCTCGTTGCCGGCGCCGTTGATCAGCGAGAACACGCCCGCGGGCATGCCGGTCTTCTCCACGGCCCGCGCGATCGCGCCGGCAACCAGCTCCGAAGTGCCGGGATGCGCGGAGTGCCCCTTCACGATCACCGGGCAGCCCGCGGCAAGCGCCGAAGCGGTGTCGCCGCCGGCGACCGAAAAGGCGAGCGGGAAGTTGGAGGCCCCGAAGACGACGACCGGGCCCAGCGGGATCATGCGCAGGCGCAGGTCCGGCTTGGGAGCAGGCTGGCGATCGGGGATCGCATGATCGATGCGTGCGCGCAGATACTCGCCGAGGCGCAGTTCCCGGGCGAACAGGCGCAGCTGGCCCGAGGTACGGCCACGCTCGCCGGTGAGGCGCGCGTGCGGCAGGCCGCTTTCCTGCATCGCGCGCTCGGTCAGCGTCTCGCCCAATGCGTCGATCTCGTCGGCGATCGCCTCGAGGAACGCGGCGCGCTTCTCGCGCGGCAGGTTGGCATAGACGGGAAAGGCAGCTTCGGCGGCGGCGGCGGCGGCCTCGACATCTTCTCGCACTGCCATGCTGAAGCTCGGCTCCAGCGGCGTGCCGGTCGAAGCGGCAACCGCCTGGAAGCCCGGTCCGTCGCGCCGCACCCGCTTCGATGCAATGAACAATTCGCCGGTCAGCGCCATGCCTGCTCTCCTGTCTTTCCGATATACGTTAGCGATAACATTGCCCTTGCGGGACTTAGGCAGCGCCATAGCAAAATGCAATCGGGCGCACCTGCGAAGTTGCGCGGCGGGACGATCGGAACGGCGCTCAGCGGGCGAGGCGCCGATCGCCGGCGCCGTTCGCGGGTTTGCGCGCTTCCATGGTGTCCTGGAAGCCGCGCTCGACCAGCCGCGCCATCGCATCGTGCGCGCGTTCGGCATCCTGCGCTTCGATCGCCTCGAGCACGGCGAGATGGACCGGCAGCGCGTCGTGCGGGGCGGGCAGGTGCCGCTGCTTGAACGCGGTAGTCAGTTCGATCGCCGCCGCGACGCCGCTGGTGAGCGACATGATGAAATCATTGCCCGAAGCTTCGAGCAGCGCCGAGTGGAACGCTTCGTCGCAGCATCGCCCCTCCTCGGAATCGAAGCCGTGGCGATCGACGCCTGCGAGCCCTTCCTGCATGCGGGCGAGCTGCTCGGGCGTGCGGCGGAGCGCGGCGAGGCGGGCGGCGTCGGGCTCGACGATGCGGCGCAGTTCGAACAGGCTCTCGATCAGCGCATCGTCGGGCGCTCCGGCAAAGATCCAGCTGAGCACGTCGGGATCGAGCAGATGCCATTCGCGGCGCGGGCTCACCTGGGTGCCGATCTTGGGCCGGGAATGGACAAGGCCCTTGGCGGCCAGAATGCGGATCGCCTCGCGATAGGCGGTGCGGGAAACCTTGAACTGCTCGCTCGCGGCGATCTCGCCGTCGAGGATCGCGCCCGGCGCGATCTCGCCCGAGACGATGCGGACGCCGAGCGTCCGGGCGACGGTGCCGTGCAGGCGCAGGGAGCGCGGCCGGGGCTTGCGCGAACGGGGCTTTTTTTCGGTGAGCGTGGAGGAAGCGCCTCGCATCGAATTTCCTAGGCGACGGCGAAGACGGGAGGTTTCGTCTGCCAGCTGGGCATGGTTCGAACCCCTAGGCCCTTTGCATCCCACTGCCAAGAGCCGTGCGAATCGCCGGAAGAGTCGGAAATACCCTGCCCGCCCAAGCGTCCGCTTCGGTGGGGTGTCCGGGAGAAACCGGGGGAAATCAAGAGCTTAAAGGAGTGGCGGAGACGGAGGGATTCGAACCCTCGATACGGTTTCCCGTATGACGCTTTAGCAAAGCGTTGGTTTCAGCCACTCACCCACGTCTCCGGATAACGGCTCGAAGGCGAGCGCTATAGCGAGGGGTTTCCAGGCAATCAACGCCCAGCTTGACGTGAAATCGACTCAATCCGCCGCTCGTTCATTGCCGGGACAGCCGCGCCCTCTATAGATCGGGCATCTGCTGGGCTGGGGTAATTCGACCATGCGCGTTCGTGATCTGGTGTTGACGGCGGCGACGGCCGCGCTCGCGATGGGCGCCCCGCCCGTCGCGGCGCAGCAGCAGATGACCACGATCGACCCCAACACCGCGATCGATTCGGACCTGCACACCCCGCCGCCCGCGCAGGACCCCTATGCCGCCCCCGCGCAGCAGCGCCAGGATGCGCCGCCCGCGCAGGACGATCCCTATCCGGCCCAGCAACCGCCCCAGGGGCCCGCCGGCCAGGCCCCGTACAATCCCGGCGGCAGCGCCCGCCAGCAGGCCACCACCTATCAGCGCGACGAGTTGGTCGGCGCGGCCGAGGGCGTGTTCGGCAAGGGCGCATCGGGCCTGGGCAAGCTGATCGAGGACATTCTCAAGGACCAGGGCCAGCCCAACGCCTATATCGCCGGCAGCGAAGCCGCGGGCGCGGTGGGCGTGGGCCTGCGCTACGGATCCGGCATGATGTTCCACAAGGTCGAAGGCCAGCGGAAAGTCTATTGGACCGGCCCGTCGATCGGCTTCGACCTGGGCGGCGATGCCAACAAGGTGTTCGTCCTCGTCTACAATCTCTACGACAGCCAGGAGCTGTACAAGCGCTTCCCCCAGGGCGAAGGCCGCGCCTATTTCGTCGGCGGCCTCTCCGCATCCTATCTGCGGCGCGGCGACGTGGTGCTGATCCCCGTCCGCCTGGGCGTGGGCTGGCGGCTGGGCGTGAACGCCGGCTACATGAAGTTCAGCGAGAAGAAGCGCTGGCTGCCCTTCTAGGGCGCCGACCCCGGAGCAGACCATGCGAACCCGCCGGCGCCGACCGTTCCGCGCCGGCCATTTCGCCTATCTTGCAACGAACCAGATAGGTACTTTTCGATTGACATCGTAACGCTGATATGGCACAAGCAACGCACGCTGAAGAATTGCGAGTCGGGCCGGGGCGGCAACGCCCTCCGGCCCTTTTCATGTCGGGAGAGGCATTGTGGAAGAGGATGGGCGGCTGACCCCGGCCTCCATCCTTCTCCGTCATAACCGTCTCCATCGCCCTCCCCGCGAAGGCGGGGATTCCGGATAGTATCGGGACGGAAACAATCTCGAGGACGTGTTTGCGTTCTCAACCCACGCCGCTTCCCGGCGGGGGGCGGACCACCCGGGTTTCAGGAGACGATGCATGAAATGGTTCGGGCGGAAGTCCGCACGCGAAGGCGCGCGGCCGGCATTGTCGCGCGCGGGAACCCAGATGGGCGCGATCGGCGAATGGCCGCGCAGCTACGAAGCCCAGGTACGTGAAGCCTATTGCCACAATCCGGTGGCGCAGCGCGCGGTGAAGCTGATCGCCGAAGGCGCAGGCAGCGCGGTGCTGTCTGCAAGCGACCCCGCGCTGCTCGCGCTGGTGACGGCGCGCTCCGGCGGCCAGCCGCTGATCGAGACGCTGGCGGCGCACCTGCTGCTGCACGGCAACGGCTATGTGCAGGTGCTGGCCGACGAGGGCGGCGCGGTGCGCGAGCTCTATGCGCTGCGGCCCGAACGCGTGACGGTGGAACCCGATGCGCGCGGCTGGCCGGTCGCCTATCGCTACCGGGTGGGAGAGAATGTCGCACGGCTGGCGGCGGAGGATGCGTCCGGGCGCCCGGCGGTGATCCATCTGCGCAGCTTCTCGCCGGTCGACGATCACTATGGCCTGGGCTGCCTGGGCGCGGCAGCGGGCGCGGTGGCGATCCACAATGCCGCGGCGCGCTGGAACAAGGCGCTGCTCGACAATGCGGCGCGGCCATCGGGCGCGCTCGTCCATGATCCCGGCGACGGCAGCGCGCTGGCACCCGACCAGTTCGAGCGGCTGAAGCGCGAGATGGAGGCCGGATTCGCCGGCGCGGCCAATGCCGGCCGGCCGATGCTGCTCGAAGGCGGGCTGAAATGGCAGGCACTGAGCCTTACTCCGGCCGACATGGATTTCGTGGGGCTGAAGGCAGCGGCGGCGCGCGACATCGCGCTGGCCTTTGGGGTGCCGCCGATGCTGCTCGGGCTGCCGGGCGACGCCGCCTATGCCAATTACCGCGAGGCCAATCGCGCATTGTGGCGCCTCGCCATCCTGCCGCTGGCCGGCAAGCTATTGCGCGGGATCGCCGAGGGGCTGGCGGGCTGGTTTCCGGAAGCGGCGCTGGCGGTGGACCTGGATCGGGTGACCGCGCTGGCCGAGGATCGCGAGCGGCTCTGGGCGCAGGTGAGCGCCGCCGGCTTCCTCTCCGACGACGAGAAACGCGAGATGGTGGGCATGCGCCCCTGATTGGCCCGCGGATGGGGAGCGGGCCGGCACGGAAAGGAACGAGAGATGAGCGAGGAGATGCTGGCGCAGCTGATCGGCCAGGCCGAGAGCGAAGGCGCCGAGCTGGTGACGCTGCGCGCGATCGCCGAGGAAGCGGGAACGCTGGGCGCCCAGCGGGCGCTGGCACGGCTGGGGCTCGAGGATGCCGGCGCCGCCAAGGACATGAGCGAGCTGCGCGAATTGCTGGGCGCATGGCGCGATGCCAAGCGATCGGCGTTCAAGGCGGCCTTTCAATGGGCCGGCCGGATGGTGGCGGCGCTGGTGCTGGTAGGGCTGGCGGTGAAGCTCGGCTTTCCGGGCTGGCTCAGGTGAGCGTGCGCTTCGCCGGCTATGCCGCGGTGTTCGACGCGGTGGACCGTGGCGGCGACGTGGTGCGCCGGGGCGCCTTTGCCGGCGCGCGCCGGGTGCCGCTGCTCTGGCAGCACCGGGGCGCGCCGGTGGGCGAGATCGAGGCGATCGGCGAGGACAGGCGGGGCCTGCGCGTGATCGGATGCGTCGAGGCGCCGGAGCTGGCCGAGCGGCTGCGGCGCGGCGCGGTGACCGGGCTCTCCTTCGGCTATCGGGTGAAGCAGGCGAGCCGCGGCACGCCGCGCGAGATCACTGCGCTCGACCTGATCGAAGTGAGCCTGGTCGCCAGTCCGATGCAGCCGCTGGCGCGGGTGCACGCGCTGGACTGACATTTTCGAAGGACCGGATTTCTGCCCGGCGGGACGCTCCCGCCCGGGTCCCTTGGCATGGACGGGAGACGAGGATGATCGAAGTGAAGGCGGACGCGCTCGAGGCAAGCTTCGAGGCGATGGAGAAGGCGGGGCTGCCGCCCGAACGGCCGATGCTCGCCGGAGCGCGGCCCATGACGGGCGCGGCGTTCGAGCAGTTCCTGCGCGCGGGCGGCGGGATCGAGGCCAAGGCGATGAGCGGCGCGAGCGACGGCGCGGGCGCCCATGCCGTGCCGGACGAACTCGACGCCCGGATCGATGCGACGCTGAAGAGCGTGTCGCCGATCCGCGCGATCGCCAGCGTGGTGCAGGTGGGGTCGAGCGGCTATCGCAAGCTGGTGGCGAGCGGCGGCTTCGAGAGCGGCTGGGCGGCGGAAACCGCGGCCCGCGACGAGACCGACACGCCGGTGTTCAACGAAGTCGCGCCGCCGATGGGCGATCTCTACGCCAATCCGGCGGCGAGCCAGGCGATGCTCGACGATGCCGCGTTTGACGTCGAAGCCTGGCTGGGCGACGAGATCGCGCGCGAGTTCGCGGCGGCCGAGGGCGCGGCGTTCGTCGGCGGCAACGGCGTCAACAAGCCGCGCGGCTTCCTGGCGGCGCCCAATGCCGCGGCCGGCGATGTGACGCGCGCGTTCGGCACGCTGCAATATATCGCCAGCGGCGCGGCGGGGGCGTTCGCGGCCAATCCCGAGGAGAAGCTGATCGACTTGGTCCAGGCGCTGCGCCCGCCCTATCGCCAGGGGGCGAGCTGGGTGATGAACTCGGCGACGCTGGCCCGGGTGCGGAAGTTCCGGACGAGCGACGGCGCCCTGCTCTGGCAGCCGGGGCTCGCCGCGGGGCAGCCGGCGACGCTGCTGGGCTATCCGGTGGTCGAGGCCGAGGACATGCCCGACATCGCGGCGAACAGCTTGGCGATCGCCTTCGGCAATTTCCGGGCGGGCTATCTCGTCGTCGAACGCGGGGAGACGCAGGTGCTGCGCGACCCCTACAGCAACAAGCCGTTCGTCCATTTCTACGCGACCAAGCGCGTGGGCGGGATGGTGAGCAATTCGGAAGCGATCAAGCTGCTGCGATTCTCGGCAGCCTGACCCTTGCCGGGGCGCCGTTCGGGGAGGGCGGCGCCCGTTTCTCCACACCGATGGGAGGTGACATGGATTCTCCGCCTTTTCCCGCGGCGGCGATCGCGGCCGCGCGCGAAGCCGCCAAGGCGCATCTGCGGATCGCCGGGGCGAGCGAGGACGCGCTGATCGACGGGTTGGCCGCGACGGCGCTGGCGCTGGCCGAGCGCTTCACCGGCACCGTGCTGATCGCGCGCGACTTCGCGGAGGCGCTCGAGCCGGCGCGGCATTGGCAGGCGCTGGGTGCGGTGCCGGTGACGGAGATCGAGGCCGGGCTCGACGCGGCGATCGACATCGACGCCCAGGGGGTGGGCCGGGTGCGCACGGCGGCACGGGCGCGCGTCGCCTATCGCGCCGGGGCGGCGGCGGGCTGGGGCGACCTGCCGCCGCCCATCGCCACGGGGGTGGTGCTGCTGACCGCGCACCTGTTCGACCATCGCGGGGGCGAGTCGGCGCCGCCGGCCGCAGTGACCGCGCTGTGGCGGCCGTGGCGGCGTATGCGGCTGGCAGCGGCATGAGCGGCGCGGTGAGGCGCGCGATCGGCCGCGTGGCGGCGGCGGTGCGCGTGGCGGCGCCCGACGCGCGCGTCGAGGTTCGCGACGACGGCATCGCGATCGAAGGCCGCCGCCTGCGCGCGCGGCTGCGCTGGATCGGAGGGCTGGTACGATGAGCGTGCAGGAAGTGCTGCAGGCCGCACTGGTCGAGGCGCTGGCCGGGCTGGCGGTGACGCGCGTGTTCGACGCGCCGCCGGTGCGCGCCGCCCGGCCCTATGCCCTGGTCGAGGAGGCATGGCTCGCCGACTGGAGCACCAAGGACATGGCCGGGCGCGAGGGCCGGTTCGCCGTCGCACTGTTCGACACGGGCGAGCGGCCGGCCCGCCTGCGCGCGCTCGCCGGAGCGGCGGAGGCGGCGATCGAGGCGATGCCCCGGGTGCTGGGGGAAGGCTGGGCGATCGCCAGCCTGACGCTGCTGCGCAGCCGCATCGCCCGCGACGGCGATGCGCGCTGGACGGCGATTAGCGAATTCCGCGTGCGGATGCTCCGCAGCGAATATTGAAAGGAAGCGAAATGGCGGCGGAAAGAGGCAGCGCGTTCCTGCTCAAGGTGGGGAATGGCGCGACGCCGGCGGTCTATGCGACCGTGGCGGGACTGCGCACCACCCAGCTGAGCGTGAACGGCGAGATGGTGGCGATCACCAGCAAGGATTCCGGCGGCTGGCGCGAGCTGCTCTCCGGCGCCGGGGTGCGCTCGGTGAGCGTGTCGGGCGCGGGCGTGTTCACCGGATCGGCCGCGGAGGCGCGCGTGAAGGCCAATGCGCTTTCGGGCATGCTCGACGACTATCGGCTCAGCTTCGAGAGCGGCGAGACGATGACCGGCCGCTTCCTGGCCACGCGCCTGGACTATGCCGGCGACTTCAACGGCGAGCGCAGCTACACGCTGAGCCTCGAAAGCTCCGGCCCGGTGGTGTCGGCATGAGCGGCGCGGCGAACCCGGCGCGCGGCGAGGTGGCGCTGGTGCTGGGCGGCGTCTCCCATGTGCTCCGGCCCAGCTTCCAGGCACTCGTGGCGGCGGAAGGCGAGCTCGGGCCGCTGTTCGAGTTCGTGGAGCGCGCGGCATCGGGCAAGCTTGGCATCGCCGAGATCGCCGGGCTGTTCTGGCATTGCCTGAAGGATCCCCCGGCGATGGATCGCGCGGCGTTCGGCGACGCGCTGGCCGCTGCCGGCCTCAAGGCACTGGCGCCGGCGCTGCGCATGCTGATCGGACAAATACTGGCGGGCCGGTGAAGCGGTTCGCCGAGAATGCCCGGCGGCTGGCCGGGGCGGCTGGCGCGATGTTCGGCTGGCCGCCCGACGCCTTCTGGGCGGCGACTCCGGCCGAGCTGGGCGCGCTGCTCGACGCGATCCGCGGCGAAGCGGCGCTGCCGCCCGACGCGGGCACCCTGGCCAGGCTCAAGGAGCGATTTCCCGATGGATGAGGAAGAGATCGAACGGCTGATCGTGAGCGTGCGCGCCGACACGCGCGCCTTTGCCCGCGACGTGGAGGAGATGCGCCAGGGGCTGGAGGGGCCGCTGGGCGCGGGCGCGGACCGCGCCGGCCGCGCGATCGAGAATGCGCTGCTGCGCGCGGTGCGCACCGGCACCTTCGGGTTCGAGGACCTGAAGCGCGTGGCGCTGGGAGTGATGGACGAGATCGCGCGATCGGCGCTGCGCGACGGCATCGCTTCGCTGGGCGGCGGCGGCTCCGGTGGCGGCGGGCTTGCCGCGCTGACCGGCCTGGCGATGTCGCTGTTCGGCGCGCCCGGCCGGGCGACCGGCGGGCCGGTGAGCCCGGGCCGTCCCTATCTCGTGGGCGAGCGCGGCCCCGAACTGTTCGTGCCGGCAAGCGCGGGCAGCGTCGCCGCCACGCCGGCCGCTGCCGGCCCGCGCGAGGTGCGCGTGGCGATCACGGTGAATGCCGCGGCAGACACGGCCCCGCGGGCGCTGGCGCAATCGAGCCGGCAAGTGGCGCGGGCGGTGAAGGCGGCGCTGGCGGGGGCGGACTAGGCGCGTGCGAAGGCTTCCGGCCTGGGCCGAAATTCGTTCAAGTGGAGGAGTAACGCATGGTAATTGCTGTAAATTCCGTGGCCGGCGTCAAGGCTATGGACGTTGCCGACCTGTCGGTCATTCTCGACGCGGCGGGTCTCGAAGGTCTGTTTTTCTGGACCGAAGGCGATTTTACCACCCAGGCTGCCGACACCGACAATATCATCGAAAGCGATGACGTGCCGATCGCCGATGGTGCCTGGGTGCGCCAGACGACCGACGCGATCACGCACGCGCATTTCGCGCCGGGCGCGGTGCGCCGATCGGCGGCCGCCAAGCTGACGGAATGGGTTTCGGTCACCGATTTCGGCGCCAAGGGCGATGCCGACCGCAGCGGCGGCGGCACCGACGATACCGCCGCGATCCAGGCGGCGATCGATGCATCGAACAACGTCTATTTCCCGGGTTCGCGCCAGGGTCGGCTCTACAAGTTCAGCAACCTCATCCTGAAGACCCGGACGCGGCTGCATGGCGACGGGCCGCGGGCTTCGGTGCTGCGCCAGCTTCCGACCGCCATGGGCTATGCTCTGCGGGTGGTCGAGGATCTTGGCGGCCCGCCGCCCGCGGTGCCGGTCAACGACATCAGCGAAGGCGCGTTCGGCTTTCGCGACCTGGGTATCGAGGCGTCGCCGCTCGCGGGCACGACCATTGGCATCGGACCCGGTTCGTGCGCGTCGATGCTGACCACCGAGAATCTCCGGATCGCGAACCAGCACGCCGAAACGCTGGTCGGCGAGCCCTATTCGGTGCCGCCCGGCACCGTCGCAATCGCTTTCGACGGCGGTCCAGGCCAAGTAGGTCCGGTGTTCGTCGGCGACCATCGCAATCTGGAAATCCGCTCCTTCGAGACCGCTGTCTGGGCGCGTAACGGCGTGAACGAGCAGAATTTCTCGAGCACCTGGATCATCGACTGCCGGCGCGCCTTCGATCTGGACATGATCTCGACCTGGTCGGTGGAGGCATCGGTCGAAACGAAAGTCGCGGACGCGCGAGGCTTCGTCCTGACCGGACCGGTGGGCAATCTCAACATTCGTGGCGGCCGATATGAGATGCTCATCGACGGCAGCTATCTCTTCGAGCTCGGGACATCGGCAGCGCTGGAGAATGTCGTCGTCTCGCCGCCGCCGAATCTGTTGATCCGAGGGGATAGCGGCAGCGTGTTTCTTCCGGGCCGGAAGGTGTTGGGCGCTTGGCCCAAGCAGCTCTACATCGAAGGCTTCGAGACCTTTGCCGATGCCACCAAGGGGCGCCGGATCGTCGCGGGCTCGCGGTCGGCCGATAGTAGCGGTTCCGAATATCAGTTCGCGGTCAAGCAGCTGATGCTCGGCGGCGCGGCCGCCGGAAACGGCAAGTTCGTGATCGGCGACAATTCAGGCACCGCCGACGCCGTCCTCGAGAATGACGGCAGTCATTTCAACCTCTCCTACCCGGGCGGCGTGCGCTTTCCCCAGTCTGGCGGCACGACCGGCTATGCGCATCCGGTGTGGCTTGGCAGCTATGCGCTGTGGGTGGATGGCAGCGGAACGCTGCGCATCAAGTCCGGGACGCCGGCCAGCGATACCGATGGCCAGGTCGTGGGCTCGCAGACCTAGGGCATATCGACTTGGGCAGCCGGGCTTTCGCACCCGGCTGCCCCTTATCCGAGGGAAATCGTAGATGGCCTACTGGCTCGCCGATGCGCGTCGCGGGCAGGCCGAGGGCGTGCTCTCGCGCTTCGATCCCGCTTACTGGACGGTCAATTTTCCGCGGCCGATGATGGCTTCGGTGGTGACCACCGCGCCCGATGCGCTGCGGGTGGACGCGGTCTTCTATCGCCAGGACGACCTTGCCGGGCTGATCTGGGAGGCCGAGGACCGGCACGATCATCCGCTGCTACGCTACGAGACCGCGCGGGACTTTCGCGACTGCCGGCTGCGCTTCCGCTGGCGCGCGTCGGGCGTGAAGCCGCTCGACGCGGTCAACGGCCCGGTGCTGACGATCGAGGGGCGCGACGCCGCCGGCGATCCGCGCGCCTGGTACGTCCGGCTGTGGAACTATGCCGAGGGGACGGCGGAGGATGCGCTGGTCTCGATCGACTTCGCCACCGTGCAGGGCGGCTTCCTACTGCCGGGCGAGGCCGATCCGGTATGGGCCGGCGATGTCGACCGGATGTTCGTCTCGCTGGTCGCACCCGGCCATAGCGGGGCGGATGCCGACCTGGCGGCACCGGCCGAGGGCTGGGTCGAGCTAAGCCAGATCGCCTGCGAGGGCCCGGGCTCGGTGCTGGCGATCGGCGACGTGATCGTGCCCGAGCATGGGCTGGAGATCGCCAATGGCTATGACGACAATTATCACCTGACCCCCGAGCGGCTGCTGCGCAACATGATGCAGCTCGGCTGGCGCGGGGCGATCCTGCACTATGTGGGGATGAGCCATTATTTCCGGCTCGAGGCCAGTTCGGGCGGCCATTATGCGAGCCTGGGCGCGACGGCGCTCAACGTGGCGTGCCGGGCCTGGCACGCGGACTATGCGCGGCGGGCCAGGGCTTTGGGCTATGCGCTGATCCTGTCGCTGTCCTACGAACTGTTCGACCGGCATTGCTGGGGCGACTGGAAACAGCGCGCGGCCGACGGATCGCCGGCGCTGACCGGCTGGGAGCCTCCCTCCACCCTGCTCTCGCCCGCTCATGCGGGAGCAATGGCCTATCTGCAGGCGGTGGCGCGCGAATTCGCCGGGATCGCGAAGGAAGCGGGCCTCAGGGTGCGCTTCCAGATCGGCGAGCCCTGGTGGTGGACGCTGCCCGACGGGAGCCTGTGCATCCACGACGCGGCGGCCCGGGCGGCGCTGGCCGGGGCAAGCGACGTGCCGGCGGCAGCGGGGGCGCTGCTCGCCGCATCGACGCTGGCGCTGCGCGACGCGGTGCGCGCGGTGGATGCCGGGGCGGAGGTGCTGCTGCTGGTCTATACGCCGACCGCGCTGACCGCCCCGGCGGCGAACGTGCCGATCGGCTGGGCGGCACCGGCCTTCGACGTGCTGCAGCTGGAGGATTATGACTGGGCCGCTACGGGCCATGAAGCGGCGAGCGTGCGCGGGATCGCAGCGGTGGAGGCGCGGCTCGGCTACTCCGTGACGGATCAGCACTATCTCGCCGGCTTCGTGCTGCGGCCCGAGGATCGCCGGCAGTGGCGGCACATCGAAGCCGCGGCGGCGCGGGCACGGCGGCGCGGCGTGGCCCGCACCTTCCTGTGGGCGCTGCCCCAGGTGCTGCGCGACGGCTTCGTGCATTTCGATCAGGAGGAAGCGATGGACGCGTTCGACGACGTGCTGTTCCCGCTCGCGCTGGGGCGCGAGGCGGAAGTGGCGCCGGAGGTCTCGACTTCGATCGTGACCAGTGCCGGCGGGCAGGAGAAGCGCAACGCCGAATGGGCCGAGGCGCGGACCCATTATGATGTCGGGCCCGGATTGCGCTCCGAGGACGACATCGCCGAGCTGCTCGCCTTTTTCAGGGCGCGCATGGGGCCGGCGCGTGGCTTCCGCCTGCGCGACCCCTTCGATTGCGAGGCGTTGGACGAATTGATCGGCACGGGCGACGGCACGACCGCGCGGTTCGCGCCGGTGCGGCGCTACGGCGATGTGGCGCGGCGGATCACCCGGCCGATCGCCGCGACGGTACGGATCGCGATCGACGGGGCGGAGACCGGGGATTTCGCGCTCGGGGCGGGCGGGATGGTGACGCTGGGCCGGGCACCGGCCGCGGGAGCGGCGGTGCGCGCTAGTTTCGTGTTCGACGTGCCGGTGCGCTTCGCCGACGACCGGCTGCAGGTGAGCCGCGCGACCTTCCTGGCCGGCGCGCTCGCCTCGGTGCCGCTGGTCGAGATCCGCGAATGAGCTGGCTGGAAGGGGCGCTCACCACGCTGGCCCTGTGCTGGCGGATCGAGCGGTGCGACGGCGTGACGATCGGGCTGACCGCGCATGACCGCGACCTGGAGTGGAACGGGCTGGTGCATCGCGCGGCCCCCGGCATGGTGCCGAGCGCGATCACCCGCGGGGCGGGGCTCGATCCCGGCGGCATGGACGTGACCGGCGCGCTGACCAGCGCGGCGATCAGCGAGGCCGATCTGCTCGCGGGGCGCTGGGACGGGGCACGGGTGACGATCTTTGCCTGCGACTGGACCGACCCGGCGAGCCAGGTCGCGCTGGGCGAAGGAACGATCGGCGCGATCGAGACTCGCGACGGCGTGCTGACCGCCGAATTGCGCGGCGCGATGGCGGCGCTCGAGCGGCCGGTGGCGGAGGAGACTTCGCCCGAATGCCGCGCCGCGCTGGGGGACCGGCGCTGCCGGGTGGCGATGGCCGGGCGGAAGCGCTTCGCCCTGGTGACCGCGATCGAGGATGCGGTGCTCATGCTCGATGCCATGGAACCTCTGCCCAACGCCTATGGCCAGGGCCGGCTGCGCTGGATCGGCGGGGCCAATTCCGGGCTGGACGATGCGATCCTCCGCTCCGACGGCGCGACCGTGACACTGCGCCGGCCGCCGCGCTTCGATGCCCCGGGCAGGGTGCTGCTGATCGAAGGATGCGACAAGACGCTGGCCATGTGCGCGGCGCGCTTCGGCAATGCCCTCAACTTCCGCGGCGAGCCCTATCTGCCGGGCATCGACCTGCTGACCCGCTATCCGGGCGGATGAGCGGCGACCTGGTGCTCGCCCGCGCGCGGGCGGCGATCGGCACGCGCTTCCGGCCGCGAGGGCGGACGCCGGAGAGCGGGTTCGACTGTGTCGGGCTGGCCGGATGGGCGCACCGAAGGGCGGTGCCCGCCGGCTATGCGATGCGCAGCGCCGATGCGGCGCGGGTGGCGGCGGTGGCGGAGGCCGCGGGGCTGGTTCCGGCGGAAGGGCGGCGCGCGGGAGACCTGGTGCTGCTCGCGAGCGGCGCGAGGCAAATGCACCTGGGCATCGATAGCGGGTCAGGCCTGGTCCATGCCGACGCGATGCCGGGTGGTGGAGCGGCCCGATCCGCTGCCCTGGCCGGTGATCGGCCGCTGGCGACGAAAGGAGGACTGACATGGCGACGATGGTGCTGACCATGGCCGGCGGCTTGATCGGCGGCCCGTGGGGCGCGGCGATCGGCGGGCTGATCGGCAATGCCGTCGATCACGCCATCCTGCCCGCCGGCAAGCGCCGCGAGGGGCCGCGGCTGAGCGACCTAAAGGTGCAGACTTCCTCCTATGGCACCCAGCTTCCCAGCTTGTTCGGCACGATGCGGGTGGCGGGATCGGTGATCTGGGCCACCGACCTTGTCGAGCATCGCGACAGCCGATCGGGCGGCAAGGGGCAGCCTGGCAGCACGACCTACAGCTATACGGCCAGCCTGGCGGTGGCACTCTCGGCGCGGCCGATCCTGGGGGTGGGGCGGATCTGGGCGGACGGGCAGCTGCTGCGCGGCGGCGCCGGCGACTTCAAGGCACGCACCGGCTTTCGCCTGTATCTGGGCGGCGAGGACCAGCCAGCCGATCCGCTGATCGCGGCTGCGGAGGGCATCGGGCTCGCCCCGGCGCATCGCGGCATCGCCTATGCCGTGTTCGAGAATCTGGAGCTGGGGCCCTGGGGCAATCGAATCCCGTCGCTGACGTTCGAAGTGCAGGCGGATTCGGGGCCGGTTGCCGCCGGCGACATCGCCGTCGCACTCGGCGCAGTGGCGGCGAGCGGCCCGACCCTGGCGCTGGCCGGCTTCGCGGCGCAGGGCACGAGCCTGGCCGCCGTGGCGGAGCTGCTGGCGGAAGCCGCGGGCGGCTCTGCGGGCCAGGGGACGCGATCGTCATCCAGGACGAAGGCGCCGGCGGCCGGGGACGCGCGAACCGGTCGGTCGCGCCCGCGACGCGCGCGCCACGGGCGCTGACGCTCAGCCATTATGACCCCGCCCGCGACTATCAGATCGGCGTGCGCCGTGCCGCCGCGCCCGGGGCAGGCCTGAGCGAGGCGCGGATCGAGCTGCCCGCCGCGATGGATGCCGGCACCGCGCGGACGCTGGCGGAGGCGGCATTGCTCCGGGCCGATATCGAGCGGACCCGGCGAAGCGTCCATGTCGGCTGGGAAGCGCTTGCCATCCCCCCTGGCGCGCGCGTGCGGATCGCCGGAACGCCCGGGATCTGGCGCGTCGACGGCTGGAAACTCGAGGCGATGACGATATCGCTCGACTGCGTTGCGCTGGCCCCGGCAGTGACGCCGATCGCCGCGAGCGGCGGACGCGTGAACCACGCGCCCGATACCGCGATCGGCCGGACGATATTGCACGCGTTCGAACTGCCGCCGGTCGACGATGGCGTGGCCGCCGTGCCCCGCCTCGCCGTGGCGGCGGCGGGCGACGCCGCCGGATGGCGCCGCGCCGCGCTGCTGCTCAGTACCGACGATGGCGCGGCATGGCGGCCGAGCGGCGGCACCCGCGGCATCGCGGTGCTCGGCGACATCCGCATTCCCCCGGGCTCCGCCCCGCCGCAGATCGACGATCGGCGCAACTGGACCGAAGTGGCGCTCGCCCACGCCGCCATGCAGCTCGACCAGGCCGATGCGACGGCACTCGACCAAGGCGCCAACCTCGCGATGCTGGGCGACGAACTCATCCAGTTCGCGCATGCACAATCGCTGGGCGGCGGCCGCTGGCGCCTTTCCGGACTGTGGCGCGGACGGCACGGCACCGAGCGGGCCATCGGCACCCAGCGGTCCGGCGACCGCTTCGTGCTGCTCGACGCGGATGCGCTAACGCTGATCGATCTGCCTCGAACGGCACTGGGCACCGAAGTGCGACTGCTGGCCGAAGGGGCCGGCGACACGGGTGGCCCCGCCGAGGCCCGCGCCCCGATGCGCGGCATTTCGCTGCTGCCATTGGCGCCGGTGCACCTCGCCGCGCAGCCGCTCCCCGATGGGGACGTCCACCTGCGCTGGGCACGGCGCGGCCGGCACGACTCGCGATGGCGCGATGGCGCGGACGTGGCGCCCGAGCCCGGGGGCGAGCGCTATCGCATAATGCTGAAACCCGCCGCCGGCCCCGCCTGGACGGTGGACATGCTCGCGCCGGGAATGCGGCTCGGCACCGCTATCGCCGCCAGCGGGCTGGAGATCGAAGTCCGCCAGGTCACCGCCGCGGGCCTTTCGCCCGCCGCGACCCTGACCCTGCCGATTCGTGGAGAGGAAGCATGACCGAGACGACCGATCGACTCGCCCTGCCGCTGTTGAACGCGGCCCAGGCGCAGAAGGAAATGTACCACAATGAAGCGCTGGTGCGGCTCGACTTGCTCACCCAGGCCGCTGCCGAGGGGGTCGGCGCGAACACCCCTCCCATCGATCCGCAGCCCGGCCGCTGCTGGATCATCGGCGATGCGCCCGAAGGCGCCTGGCGGGGGCGTGCCGGCGAGGTGGCCGGCTGGACCGAAGGCGGCTGGCGCTTCGTGACTCCGCTCGAGGGCATGCGCCTGTGGCTCGGCCGGGGCGCGGGCCATGCCCTCTTCACCAACGGCGGCTGGCGTGCGGGCGAGGTCCATGGGCGGCTGATCGTCGAGGGGCAACAGGTCATCGGCGCTCGCGCCACCGCGATCCCGGAACCAGAAGGCGGGACGGTGGTTGATGCCGCAGCGCGGGCCGCAATCTCCGCGGTACTGGTTGCGTTGCGCGCCCATGGTCTGATCGAAGAAGGCGGACTGTGACGTTCATGCAACAGTACCCGGATTTGTGCGCTTGCGCAGAAACTTTCGTTTCGGTACTGAGTTTTTCGCTGTCCGTAGTGACAATCATGAAAGGGGATTAAGATGCGGAAGCTTGCCGTTACTCTGGCACTCGCGACGACCGCGCTCAGCACGCCCGCCCTCGCCCGCGACGATGCGTGGTACGTGGGTGTCGAAGGCGGCGCGATGCTCGTCGAGGACATCAAGTTTGACATTGGCGCGGCTAAGGACGCCGCGACCGTGCATCACAAGGCCGGCTGGGATGCCGACGCTGTGGTCGGTTACGATTTCGGTCCGTTCCGCGCGGAAGCCGAAGTCGGCTATCGTCAGGCTTCGATCAACCGGCTCACCAGCACGGTCACCATGCCGTACCGCAATTCGGCCGGTGCCGCGTTCAATGCACCTCCCGGCAGCTATGGCTATGCCGGCGGTCGTTCCTCGGCGCTGAGCTTCATGGTCAATGGCCTGCTCGACTTCGGTGAAGACACCGGCGTGCAGGGCTTTGTCGGCGGCGGCGTCGGCGTGGCGCGCGTTAAGACGAAGCTCGGCCTGAACACCTATCAGGATGCGATCGACGATTCGGACCTGAACAACTCCGGCTCGACGCTGGACGATTCCGACACGGTCTTCGCGTGGCAGGCGATCGCGGGTGTCCGCGCACCGCTGACCAGCCATGTCGACGTCTCGCTGAAGTATCGCTTCTTCAACGCCGACAATGTGAAGATCACCGACGTTTCGGGTCGCGTGTGGGACGGTCGCTTCCGTTCGCACTCGATCCTGGGCGGCCTGATCTTCAACTTCGGCGCCCCGGCCCCGGCCCCGACGCCGGTTCCGACGCCGGAGCCCACTCCGACGCCGACCTGGACGCCGACTCCGGAGCCGACCCCGACGCCGACCGTCGTCTGCACCCCGGGACCGTACATCGTGTTCTTCGACTGGGATAAGTCGGACATCACGCCGGAAGCCGCGAGCATCCTCGACAACGCCATCAGCAACTATCAGAACTGCGGTAACGCGCAGGTGATGCTGGCTGGCCACGCCGATCGCTCGGGTTCGGCCAGCTACAATGTCGGCCTCTCGCAGCGTCGTGCTGACTCGGTGAAGGCCTATATGACTGCCCGTGGCATCGCCGCCGGTGTGATCTCGACCGAGGCCTTCGGCGAGAGCAAGCCGCGCGTCGAAACCGCCGACGGCGTTCGCGAGCTGCAGAACCGTCGCGTGGAAGTCACCTACGGTCCGGGTTCGGGCAACTAAGCCAGACCCGTCCGCAAGGACTGACAATTGGGGAGGTCGGGAAACCGGCCTCCCTTTTTCTTGATGATAATCTCGATTGCGAACGCGCCCGCCGATTATGGCAGCGTTTGCCGCAATGCCATCCTCACCCCGGGCCTGTCCCAGGTAAAGGCCGAACGGGGTAGATCGCCGGAGCTGGCAATCCACACAATCGCCCTTTCCCTCGGCTGCGGAGCCTTCGCGCAGCGGGCTAAGGCCAAATGTCGCCCGCTTGCACGACAAACAGCTGGGAGCTGAAATCGCGAATCCCGATATCCTCCAGGCGCGGCGACTCCCCCAGCGCCGGATCGGAATCCGGCTTCGATTCCGGCAAGGAAGGCAATGCCGCGCTCTGGCGGCGGCGAAATTCCTCGATGGACGTCATTTCTCGGGACACCAGCCCCTGGAGGATATGAGGCAGATCGATCTGAGGGGCGTCACCCCCCGCGCTCGTGCAATTGCCGGCCTCCGCCTCTGTCAATGCCTCGGGTCGCGTGGCGCGCAGCGGCGCCCTTCCTGCCGCGACCGCCGGCTCAGCATGGCTTCCAGTTCGGATAGCCCCAGTCCTTCGATCTCCTCCGGTTCCGACATTCCGCAATATGTCGCGCCATCGAAGGAGACATGATGGGCCTTGTCGTCGCCAACGGCACCGATATCGCGCGGCCGACAGGCTTCCCAGACTGTCCGCCAACGCTCTCGTCAGCGCGAATCCAAGGGAGAATTCCGAAATCAGCGATCGCATGCTCTTCCCCGCGAGCACGCCCCTTGGGCGCCATCGGCGG
>Ga0209959_100517_pt1 | contig 25667 bp, 19 predicted proteins | sample ThiBiot_300_biof_2_FD_183943 | JGI IMG/M metagenome (GOLD analysis project Ga0209959, IMG submission 183943) | Wastewater bioreactor microbial communities from Cape Town, South Africa - Thiocy_expt_300_biof (SPAdes) | ecosystem: Engineered > Bioremediation > Thiocyanate > Unclassified | place...
GGGGTGCGCCGCAGAACTCACTGCGCTGCTGCGCAGCTCCGTTCGGACAACCGCGGCGAGTCAGACAACGAAGCATGGGCGCTCCGACGCCCATGCTCACCCCGCAACCGCCCCGCCACAGGCGCAGCCACAGGGGGGAACAGCCACACGGGCCATCGCTGCGCTCGGCCTGGAACGCGCGGGCGCTACGCGCCGCGAAGGCTGGGCCGAGCGCAGCGACGGCCCGTATCGCGGGTTCCCTTCTGGCCGTGCCGAGGAGCGCAGCGCATGGGGTGGGCATGGGCGTCGAAGCGCCCATGCTTCGTGAACTGACTTGCCGCATTTGTCCGAACGGAGCGCGCAGCGCGCAGTGAGTTATGCGGCACACCCCATGCGCGAGCACCGCAGGTTGCCCGCAGCGAAGCGAAGGGACACGGACAGCAGGGTCGTCTTTTCTTTGGTTCCTTTCTTTTGACGAAGCAAAAGAAAGGGACTGCGCCGCCGGGCGCACATCCCGGCCAGCAACATAGAAAACCCACAACACAAATCAAAAAAGAGAGCTGCTAGCGCTTGCCAGATAAGCCCTAGAGCCCAATTCAACCCAAAAACCAAATCACGAAAGATCAGCCAAAAACTCCCAGGCCGTCTTCTGCCACGCGCACCCCTCCTCGCGCAGCAGGTGCGCGGACTGGGGATAGCTGGCGGACCAGCCCTCGCGCGACCGCACGATGCAGCGGCGGCCCTCCAGGCGCAGGGTGATGCCCTCCACGTCGGGCGCGCGGCGTGCGTGGCACAGGGCCACGGCGGTGCGCAGGCACATGAGCTGCAGCGCGAACACCGGGTCGTCGAGGTCGGCGGCCTGCAGCTTGCGCAGCTTGCCGCGGTGCCCCAGCACCAGCAGGCTCAGGCGGTGGAGCTCGGGCAGGGCGAAGCCGGCCGCGTCGGCGTGGTCGAGGATGTAGGCGCCGTGGTGGTGGTAGTCGCCGTGCGAGATGCGGCGGCCGATCTCATGCAGGCGGGCGGCCCAGTCGAGCTTGCGCGCGGCGCGCTCGCTGCCGGGCGGGGCGGCGTCCGTGAAGAGGCGGCAGGCCAGCTGCGCGACGCGCTCGGCGTGCTCGTGGTCCACGGCGAAGCGCCGCATGAGCGCGCGCACGCTGTCCGAGCGCAGGTCGGTCTCCGGCTGCTCGCGGTCGAGCAGGTCGTAGAGGGCCCCCTGGCGCAGCGCGCCCTGGGCCACGGTCATCCGGTCTATGTCGAGCAGCTCGAAGACGGCACGCACGATGCTCACGCCGCCGCCGATCACGGGACGGCGGTCGTCCTTGAGCCCGTCCAGGCGCAGGCGGTCGACGTGGCGCGCGCGCAGCAGCTGCTCCTGCAGCCAGTCCAGGCCGTCGCGCCGGATCACTCCCTTCTCTCCTCCCGCGGCGGCGAGGATGGCGCCCACCGCGCCCACGGTCCCAGAGGCGCCGTAGGCCACGTCCCAGGCGCCGCGCTGGTAGCTGCCGATGGCCTCGTCCAGCACGGCCTTGGCCGCGGTCTCCGCGGATGCGAACGCCTGCCGCGTGAGCGCGCCGTCGGCGAAATGGCGCGCCGACCAGGCGACGCTGCCCACGCGGCAGGACGCCACCGCGGCGGGCGTGAACTGCCGCCCCAGGATCAGCTCGGTCGAGCGCCCGCCGATGTCCACCACCAGCCGCCTTTCGTCCGATTGCGGCAGCAGCCGGGCGACGCCCTGGTAGATGAGCCGCGCCTCCTCGGGGCCGGAGACGATGTTGATGGGAAAGCCCAGGATCTCGCTGCCGCGCGCGATGAAGTCCTCGCGGTTGCGCGCCTCCCGCAGGGTCTGCGTGGCCACCGCGCGCACATGGTGGCGCGGGAACCCGGCCAGGCGTTCGGCGAAGCGGGCCAGGCAGTCCCAGCCCCGCTGCATGGCGGCGGGCGTCAGGTTGCGGTCTTCGTCGAGGCCGCCGCCCTGGCGGACCGTTTCCTTGAGGTATTCGACGCGGTGGATCTGCCGATGGTCGAGGCGGCCGATTTCGAGACGAAAGCTGTTGGAGCCCAGGTCCACGGCCGCGAGCAATGTTCCGTCCTGCATGGGGATGCGCGGGTTTTCGTTGAGGGGGGGAGGTTATACGGCATTCGTGACGGCCGCGTGACACGCCCGTGGCGGGCGCGCCGGCAGCGGCGTGACGGCGGAGGGCGGGTGTCACGGCGATGTCACAAACGGCACCTAGAGTGGCGGCATCGAGTTTTTTCAACCAAGAGGTCTCTTTCATGAAACTCTCCGCGATTCGGGTTCTGGCGTCTGGTGTGGTGGCCATGGGTGCCTTCTCCGGCGCCTGGGCGCAGCAGGAAGCGACGGGCGCGGGCGCCAGCTTTCCCGCGCCGCTGTATGCCAAGTGGGCGGCCGACTACCACAAGGCGACCGGCGTGAAGATCAACTACCAGTCCGTGGGCTCGGGCGCGGGCCTGCGCCAGATCGAGGCCAAGACGGTGGACTTCGGCGCGTCCGACGCGCCGCTGAAGGACGACGAGCTCGCGAAGAAGGGCCTGGTGCAGTTCCCCACCGTGATCGGCGGCATCGTGCCCGTGGTCAACATCAAGGGCATGCAGCCGGGCCAGCTCAAGCTCAGCGGCCAGGTGCTCGGCGACATCTACCTGGGCAAGATCACCAAGTGGAACGACGAGGCCATCAAGGCCCTGAACCCCGGGCTGAACCTGCCCGACGCGCCGACGGCTCGGGCACCACCTTCGGCTTCACGAACTACCTGTCCAAGGTGAACGCCGAGTGGAAGGACAAGGTGGGCGAGGGCACGGCCGTGAACTGGCCCCTGGGCGCCGGCGGCAAGGGCAACGAGGGCGTGGCCGCCTTCGTGGGCCGCCTGCCCAACTCCATCGGCTACGTGGAGTACGCCTACGTCAAGCAGAACAGGCTGACGTTCGCGCAGCTGCAGAACAGCGCCGGCCAGTTCGTGTCCCCCGACGAGGCCACGTTCAAGGCGGCTGCCGCGGGCGCGGACTGGAGCAAGAGCTTCTACCAGATCCTCACGAACCAGCCCGGCAGGCAGGCCTGGCCCATCACCTCGGCCACCTTCATCCTGATGCACAAGGCGCAGGACAAGCCGGCGCAGGCCGCCACGGCGCTGAAGTTCTTCGCGTGGGCCTACAAGGAGGGCGACAAGACCGCCGCCGACCTGGACTACGTGAGCATGCCCGAGAGCGTCAAGGCCGTGATCATGAAGTCCTGGGCCGATATCAAGGACGGCGCGGGCCAGCCCATCGTCCTGAAGTAATCTGGCGGGCGCTGCGGCCCCTGCGGGGGGCCGCGCTGCGCACCCTTTGACTAGAGCGTGTTATGCACTTTTACGTACCCGCGTTGGCCCCACAGGCCGATGATCGCAAGGCGCAGCGCGCCGCCAAGGCTCATGCCTTGGCAAGCGCTGCAACGCGGCGAGCGCCGGCCTGTGGGGCCAACCCTTCGGGAAAGCCGGGGAAAGGCCCGGAAACTAGGCGCAGGACGCGCCACGGTATGGATACCGCAAGCGGCCTGCAACGACGTGGCCGGGCCTTTCCCCGGCTTTCGCGGGCACGTAAAAGTGCATAACACGCTCTAGGCAACCACCGTGTCCACTACGCTGACCACCCGCCAGGCGCCGCCGCAGGCGGCCGCCGACGCCTTCGGCGGCTCCCTGCCGCCGCGCGCCGGCATGTTCTCCGGCGCCCTGGCCGACCGCATCTTCGCCGCGCTGGCGCGCGGCGCGGCGCTGCTCACGCTGGCGCTGCTGCTGGGCATCCTGGCCTCGCTGGTGCACGGCGCCTGGCCGGCCATCGAGCGCTACGGCCTGGACTTCCTGGTGCGCAGCCAGTGGGACCCGGCGGGCAACGAATACGGCGGCCTGGTGATGATCTACGGCACGCTGGCCACGTCCTTCATCGCGCTGCTGATCGCCGTGCCGGTGAGCTTCGGCATCGCGCTGTTCCTCACCGAGCTCTCGCCCGCCTGGCTCAAGCGCCCGCTGGGCACGGCCATCGAACTGCTGGCGGCCGTGCCCTCCATCGTCTACGGCATGTGGGGCCTGATGGTGTTCGGCCCCATCCTCGCCACCTGGGTGCAGCAGCCGCTGCAGGCGCTGTTCTCCGGCGTGCCGTACCTGGGGGCGCTGGTGTCGGGACCGCCCGTGGGCATAGGCATCCTGTCGGCCGGCATCATCCTGGCCATCATGATCATTCCCTTCATCGCCTCGGTGATGCGCGACGTGTTCGAGGTCACGCCGGCCCTGCTCAGGGAGTCGGCCTACGGCCTGGGCGCCACCACCTGGGAGGTGGTGTGGAAGGTGGTGCTGCCCTACACCAAGACCGGCGTGCTGGGCGGCATCATGCTCGGCCTGGGCCGCGCGCTGGGCGAGACCATGGCCGTCACCTTCGTGATCGGCAACATGAACCAGCTCAATTCGCTGTCGATGTTCGAGGCCGCCAACAGCATCACCTCGGCCCTGGCCAACGAGTTCGCCGAGGCCGGCGAGGGCCTGCACCAGGCGTCCCTCATCTACCTGGGGCTGGTGCTGTTCTTCATCACCTTCGTGGTGCTGTCCCTGTCCAAGCTGCTGCTGGCACGCCTGAAGAAGAACGAAGGAGCGCGTGCATGAGCACATCGCAGAAGCTGATCGCGGGCGCCGACCTGGCGCAGGCGCACCAGGCCCGCTACGCGGCGCGCAAGCGCATGAACCAGGTGGCGCTGGCCCTGTCGCTGCTGGCCATGGCGTTCGGCGTGTTCTGGCTCGTGTGGATCCTGTGGGAGACCATGCGCCTGGGCCTGGGGGGGCTGAGCGCGTCCCTGTTCACGCAGACGACCCCGCCGCCCAACGAGGCGGGCGGGCTGGCCAACGCCATCTTCGGCTCCTTCGTCATGGTGCTGCTGGCCACCTTCGTGGGCACGCCCATAGGCATCATGGCGGGCGTGTACCTGGCCGAGTACGACCCGCGCGGCTGGCTCGCGGCCACCACGCGCTTCGTCAACGACATCCTGCTGTCCGCGCCCAGCATCGTCATCGGCCTGTTCGTGTACGCGGTGGTCGTGGCCCGCTTCAAGAGCTTCTCGGCCTGGGCGGGCATCATGGCGCTGGCGCTGATCGTGATTCCGGTGGTGATACGCACCACCGAGAACATGCTGATACTGGTACCCGCCAGCCTGCGCGAGGCCGCCTACGCGCTGGGCGCGCCCAAGTGGAAGGTGATCCTCATGGTGACGCTGCGCGCCGCCCGCGCCGGCGTCATCACGGGCGTGCTGCTGGCCGTGGCGCGCATCTCGGGCGAGACCGCGCCGCTGCTGTTCACGGCGCTCAACAACCAGTTCTGGAACTCGGACCTCTCCAAGCCCATGGCCAGCCTGCCGGTCACCATCTTCAAGTTCGCCATGAGCCCGTACGAGAACTGGCAGCAGCTGGCCTGGGCCGCGGTGTTCCTCATCACGCTGGCGGTGCTCGGGCTGAACATACTGGCCCGCGTGCTCACGCGCCAAAAGTAAAGAAGCCGGATTGCTCCCCGGAAAGACGCACATGCCTTCCACCAAGAACACCGCCGCCGCCGCGCGGCCCAAGCTCACGGTCCGCGACCTGAACTTCTACTACGGCAGGTTCCATGCCTTGAAGGGCATCAACCTCGACATTCCCGAGAACAAGGTCACGGCCTTCATCGGGCCATCGGGCTGCGGCAAGTCGACGCTGCTGCGCACCTTCAACCGCATGTTCGAGCTCTACCCCGAGCAGCGCGCCGAGGGGCAGATCCTGCTCGACGGCGACGACCTGCTCGCCAGCCGCCAGGACGTGGCGCTGATCCGCGCCAAGGTGGGCATGGTGTTCCAGAAGCCCACGCCGTTCCCCATGTCGATCCACGACAACATCGCCTTCGGCGTGAAGCTGTTCGAGAGCCTGAGCGCCAGCGACATGGACGAGCGCGTGGAATGGGCGCTGAGGAAGGCCGCGCTGTGGAACGAGGTGAAGGACAAGCTGCACCAGAGCGGCGCGGGCCTGTCGGGCGGGCAGCAGCAGCGCCTGTGCATCGCGCGCGGCATCGCCATCAGGCCCGAGGTGCTGCTGCTGGACGAGCCCTGCTCGGCGCTGGACCCCATCTCCACGGCCAAGATCGAGGAACTGATCGCCGAGCTGAAGGACGAATACACGGTGGTCATCGTCACGCACAACATGCAGCAGGCGGCGCGCTGCAGCGACTACACGGCCTACATGTACCTGGGCGAGCTGATGGAGTTCGGCGCCACCGAGCAGATGTTCTTCAAGCCCCGGCGCAAGGAGACGGAAGACTACATCACAGGGAGATTCGGATGACCGACAAGCACCTTTCCTCGCAGTTCGACAGCGAGCTCAACCAGGTCTCGGGCCGCGTCATGGAGCTCGGCGGCCTGGTCGAGTCGCAGATCCGCCAGGCCATCGCCGCGCTGTCGCAGTTCAGCCTGGAGGCGGCCGCGCAGGTCGAGACGCTGGAGCAGCGCGTCAACCAGATGGAGGTGGAGATCGACCACGAGCTCACCACCATCATCGCGCGGCGCCAGCCCACGGCGCGCGACCTGCGGCTGCTGATGGCCTTCTCCAAGGCCACGGCCAACCTGGAGCGCATGGGCGACGAGGCCACGCGCATGGCGCGCATGGTGCGCTCCATCATCGAGAGCGGCGCGGCGCGCTCGCTGCCCAGCAGCGACCTGCGCATGGCGGCCGACCTGGCCGCGGGCCTGCTGCGCAAGGCGCTGGACGCCTTCGCGCGCCTGGACACCCGCACGGCGCTGGCCATCCTCAAGGAGGACGACCTGATCGACCGCGAGTTCGACGGCTTCGTGCGCAAGCTCATCACCTACATGATGGAAGACCCGCGCACCATCTCGGCGAGCCTGGACCTGCTGTTCCTGGCCAAGGCCATCGAGCGCATCGGCGACCACTCCAAGAACGTGGCCGAACTCATCATCTACCTGGTGGAGGGCAAGGACGTGCGCCACACCGCCCTGGAAGAAATCGAATCGGTCGTGCAATGAAACCCTTTCCCCATGTCCTCGTCGTCGAGGACGAGGCCGCCATCGCCGAGCTCATCGCCGTGAACCTGCGCCACAACGGCTTCACGCCCATCTGGGCCGAGGACGCCGAGGCCGCACAGCGCGAGCTGGACGCCGTGCTGCCCGACGTGATCCTGCTCGACTGGATGCTGCCCGGCATGAGCGGCCTGCAGCTGGCGCGCAAGTGGCGCTCCGCCGCGCGCACCAGGGGCGTGCCCATCCTGATGCTGACGGCGCGCGGCGACGAGCCCGACAAGGTGGCGGGGCTGGACGCCGGCGCCGACGACTACATCACCAAGCCCTTCTCCACCCAGGAGCTGCTCGCGCGCATACGCGCCGTGCTGCGCCGCCGGGCGCCGGAGCAGGTGGCCGACAGCGTCGCCATCGGCGCGCTGAGCCTGGACGCCGCCACGCACCGCGCGAGCTTCCAGGGCCAGCCCCTGAAGCTCGGGCCGACGGAATTCAAGCTGCTGCACTACCTCATGAAGCACGCCGAGCGCGTGCACAGCCGCGCCCAGCTGCTCGACAAGATCTGGGGCGACCACGTCTACATCGAGGAGCGCACGGTGGACGTGCACGTCAAGCGCCTGCGCGAGGCGCTCGGCGAGGCCAGCCCCATGCTGGAGACCGTGCGCGGCGCGGGCTACCGCCTCACGGCGCAGGGCGGTGTGCAAAAATAATAGCTGCAGGCGCTTGATGGTATTGCGCTAGAGCCCTATTTCATTCAAACCTACCGGTAAGCACGGCATGCCTTGGCGCTTTGCGATCTTTCTGTGCGCCCAGGCGCTGGGCGCGGCGGCGGGCGGCTGGGCCGCCGGCCCCTGGGGGCTGGCCGCGGGCGTGGCGCTGGCGTCCTGGCTGTGCTGGGGCTGGGAATCCTGGCAGGGCCTGCGCGTGCTGCGCTGGCTGCGCCAGGACGGCGAGCCGGCCCGGGCCCCGGCGCTGCGCGGCCCGTGGGGCGAGGCCTGCGACCGCATGCGCCGCCTGCTGCGCCAGCACGGGCAGCGGGCGGCCGCCAGCGACGCGCGCCTGCAGGAATTCCTCGCGGCCCTGCAGGCATCGCCCAACGGCGTCATCCTGCTCGACGCCCAGGGCCGCATCGAATGGTGCAACCAGACGGCGGCCCAGCATTTCGGCCTGCAGGCCGAGCGGGACCTCATGCAGTCCGTGGGCAACCTGCTGCGCGACCCCGCCTTCAGCAACTACCTGGCCGCGGGCGACTACGCCCAGGGCGTGCTGCTGCCGGGGCGCGAGAGCAGCGCCGCCCACCCCGTCACGCTGTCGGTGCAGCTGCACCCCTACGGCGACGGGCGCCGCCTCATGCTGTCGCGCGACGTCACCGCGCTGGAGCAGGCCGAGGCCATGCGGCGCGACTTCGTGGCCAACGTCTCGCACGAGATCCGCACGCCGCTCACGGTGCTGGTCGGTTTCGTCGAGACCCTGCAGACCCTGCCGCTGCAGGAGGACGAGCGCGCGCGCTACCTGGGCCTGATGGCGCAGCAGGCCGCGCGCATGCAGCACCTGGTGCAGGACCTGCTGACGCTGTCGCGCCTGGAGGGCAGCCCCCCGCCGGGCATGGCCGATTGGGTGCCGGTCTGCGCGCTGCTGCGCCACTGCGAGGACGAGGCGCGCGCTCTCTCGGCCACGCTCGCGCGCACGCCGGCGCAGCAGCACAGGTTCGTCTTTCCCACGCCCGCGCAGGCGCAGGCGGCGGGCCAGGTGGCGGGCATCGCCGCGGAACTGCAAAGTGCCCTGGCCAACCTGGTCAACAACGCCGTGCGCTACACGCCCGCGGGCGGCAGCATCACCGTGGCGTGGGAGACGCTGGCCGACGGCGGCGCGCGCTTCACGGTGCGCGACACGGGCCCGGGCCTGGCGCCCGAGCACCTGCCGCGCATCACCGAGCGCTTCTACCGCGTGGACCGCAGCCGCTCGCGCGACACGGGCGGCACGGGCCTGGGCCTGGCCATCGTCAAGCACGTGGTGCAGCGCCATGGGGCCGCGCTGGAGATCTCCAGCGTGCTGGGGCAGGGCTCGGTGTTCGGCGTGCGCTTCCCGGCGGCGCGCGTGCGCGGCGTCAGTCCCGCCGCGAAAAGTGGCGCCGCTGCAGGCTGAGCACGCCCAGCAGCATCGCGCTGAAGACCAGCGCCGTCACGCCCAGGGCCGCGGCGCTGGCGGCCCAGAACGGGGCGGGCGAGTGCAGCGGCCCCCAGCCGGCCAGGCCGTGGTAGGCCAGCCGGTAGCCGCCATACAGGCCCACGCCCCACAGCAGCACGCCGTAGACCAGCAGCGGCGCGAGGGTGATGCGGTAGCTGCGCAGCACGAAGATGCACAGCGTCTGCAGCGCGTCGGCCACGTGGTAGGCCGCCACCCACAGCAGCAGCGAAGTCGCCAGCGCCACCACCTCGGCGCTGGTGGAATACAGGCTGGCGATGGGCTGCCGCGCTATTGAAAGCGTAGCTGCAAGGGCGCACCCCATGAGCGCTGCAAGCCAAAAACCCTTCAAGGCCGTGGCGCCGGCGCGCTGCTCGTCGCCGGCCCCGCGCCAGTAGCTCACGCGCGCGCTGGTGGCGATGGCCAGCGACAGCGGCACCATGTAGAGCACGGCGGCCAGGTTGGAGGCGATCTGGTGCGCGGCCGAGGCCAGCGCGCCCTGGCGCGCGATGAACAGCGCCATGAGCGTGAACGAGGTGACCTCCACCAGGATCGACAGCCCGGCCGGAAGCCCCAGGCGCATGAAGCGCGCGAGCTGCGCCCCGTCGGGCCGCTCCATGGGGCGCCACAGCGCGAGCGGCGCGTACATGGGGTGGCCGCGCATCATCTTCCAGCCCACCAGCAGCAGGCCGTAGTTCACCGCCAGCGTGGCCCAGGCGCAGCCCGCCGCGCCCTGGGGGGCGAGCCCCGCGCCGCCGAAGGTGAACCAGATCGACAGCGGCACCTTGAGCGCCAGCGACCCCACCTGCAGCCAGGTCACGAGCTGCGGGTGGCCCAGGGCCTGGTTCAGCGTGCCGTAGATGCGAAACAGCAGCGCCGGCGGCAGGCCGAAGGCCAGGATCGCGAGGTAGGCGCGCACCTCGGCGCGCAGCGGCGGCGGCACCTCGGTCCATTGCAGGATGGGGCCGGGCGAGAGCAGCACCGCCATGCCCAGCACGCAAGCCACGGCCCACAGGTACAGCGACTGGCGCACGCTCGCGCCTATGGCGCCCTGCGCGCCCGCGCCGCGCTGCTCGGCCCAGACGGGCAGCAGCGCCTGCAGCACGCCCATCAGCGCCACGTACACGCTGATGAACACGGCCGAGCCTATGGACAGCGCGGCCAGCGACTCCTGCGCATGCCGGCCGGCGACGATGGTGTCGGTCACGCCGAAGGCCATCACGGCCAGCTGCCCGGCCAGCACGGTGAACGCGTGGCGCGAGATGATGGACAGCTCGGACATCAGCGCTCCACGTCCACGCGGCGCAGCACCAGTATCCTGTCGTTGCGGTCCGTGGGGCGGCCGATGCTGGCCACCGTGCGCCACTCCGCGGGCGGCAGCAGCGTCGCCACGGCCGGGCCCATGGCCGCGTCGGCCACGGCCCAGTCGCACAGCGGCAGCTCGGAGACCGCCTCCACGCGCAGCTGGCCGTGGTACGTGAGGGCCGCGATCTGGGCGCGGCTCAGGCCATAGCTGGCCACGCAGCCCTGCCTGTCGGTGATGGCGGCGGCCACGCCCGCCACCTGCGCCTCCATGCTGCGGCCATAGTTCAGCAGCGGCAGCCACAGCGTCATCATCAGCAGCCAGCCCAGCGTGGCGCCGCTGGCGGGCAGCACCAGGCTCTTCCAGATGGCCGGGCGGTTGCGCGCCGTGCGCCAGGCCACCAGCGCGCACCAGGCGGCCGTGGCCGCCAGGGCCACGCCGAAGGCCAGGGCCGAGAACGCGGGCTCGTAGCCCGGCGCCAGCCTGGCCACGTTGGCCGCGGGCTTGGCGGGCACGCCGGTCTGCACCGACAGCCAGATGACCCAGATGGCGATGGCCGACGCGCTGAAGAACAGCAGCGTGAACCAGTCGATCAGCGCCGAGATGCTGCGGCGCAGCGTGGGCAGGGCAAAGGCCGCCAGCGTCGCCAGCGCCGGCAGGCCCAGCAGCAGCGCGCGGTCAGAGGGCCGCGTGGTCAGCGTGGCGCCCACGGCCACCAGCACGAACCACAGCGGCAGCAGCAGGTGGCGGTGCCATTGCCGGCTGGCGATCAGGTGGCGCCAGCGCCACAGCGTCCACAGGGCCAGCGGCCAGGCCGGCCAGCTGAACCAGATGAACAGGCGCAGCAGGCTGTACCACTCCTTGCCGTCGTCGAAGCCCTCGATGCGCCAGGCCCACAGGTCCAGCAGCCAGGCCAGCAGGGCGGCGCCCAGCGTCAATGCCAGCAGCACCGTCGACGCGGCGCCGCGCCTGGGCATGGGCGCCTCCTTGCCGCACCACACCAGCCAGGCGCAGCCCAGCCCCAGCAGCACGGACAGCGTCGGCGCGCCGCTGAGCACCAGGCCCAGCAGGCCGGCCGCGGCGGCGGCCACCGGCCACGCCATGCGCCAGGGCATGGCGGCGCCGGCGGCGAACAGCAGCGCCGTGCCGCACAGCTGGGTCAGGTAGCCGGTGGTTTCGTGCGACAGCTGGGCCAGCCCCAGGCTCGCGATGAGGGCCAGCAGGCCGGCATCGGCGATGGCGCGGGCATAGTCGGCGGGCTTGGCCTCGCCGCCGAAGGCAAAGGCCACGGGCTGGGCGCCGGGGCCGCGCGCCAGGTAGTACACGCCGTACCAGGTGGCGGACAGGGTCAGGAGCAGCAGCGCGATGAACGGCAGCCGGGCCGCCATCGCAGGCGACAGCCACCCCTGCAGCGCGTCGAGGCCGTCCCCATCGGGCGGCATGCCGGCCAGCAAGGGGTTCATCCAGTCCGTGCGGCCCAGGGCCAGCTCGTGCATGTAGCCGAACGAGGCCACGTCGGCATGGCGCCAGGGCGCGCGCCCGACGAAGCCGGGTATGGCATAGGCCAGGCACAGCAGCAGCAGGGCCCAGCGGGGCAGGGGCCGCACGGCACTCTGGGCGACGATGGCGGGCGTGGGATGGATCACTCGGGCTGCGCGGCGTTGTGGTTGGACGGGACGGGCGGGGCGGCACGCCCGCCAAGAAAAAAGGCAGCGCGGTGAAGCCGGGCTGCCTTGGGGCGTGCTGCAACGAGCCCACGCGCCGGTGGGCGGGGGCTGCGTTGCTTACTTCGCTGCGGTCTTGCCGAAGCGGTTGCGGAAGCGCTCCACGCGGCCGCCCATGTTGTCCACGGATTTTTGCGTGCCGGTGTAGAAGGGATGGGATTCGGACGAGGTATCCAGCTTGAACAGCGGGTATTCCTTGCCTTCGAAGGTATCGGTCTCCTTCGTGTTCACGCACGAGCGCGTCACGAACTTGAAGCCGTTGGACAGGTCCACGAACAGCACTTCGCGGTAGTTGGGGTGAATGCCTTCTTTCATGATTTCTCTTCTTTCAAGTCAGCGGGAGCCGCGCCAGCCAGCCTGACGTACTTTCCGCAAAAAGCCCTCGATTATGGCATAAGAGCCTGTTCAATATCTTTTCATGGTGCCCGCAAGGTAGCAAAAAGCCGCAATCTAGGCGCGCGCCGCAGGCCATGCTGGCGGCCTGGACAAGGTGCGCAACGACGAGTGCGGTTTTTTGCTGCCTTGCCCGCAGGGTTGCCCCGCAAAGACAGCATCTGCGGCGTTGCAAATGCTCGCCGGGCCACCAGCCCGGCTGCGCTTTGCGCCTTGCATCTGCCGCCTTTGCGGGGCAACGGGCACCATGAAAAGATATTGAACAGGCTCTAAGCCGGGCTCAACCGCCCCGGCGCATCATGTCGAAGAAGTCCACGTTGGTCTTGGTGGCCTTCATGTTCTTGATCATGAGCTCCATCGCCTCGATCTCGTCCATGTTGTACATGAACTGGCGCAGGATGCGGGTCTTCTGCAGGATCTCGGGCGCGAGCAGCAGCTCCTCGCGGCGCGTGCCGCTCTTGTTGAGCTCGATGGCGGGGAACACGCGCTTCTCGTACAGGCGCCGGCTCAGGTGGATTTCGCAGTTGCCCGTGCCCTTGAACTCTTCGAAGATCACCTCGTCCATGCGGCTGCCGGTATCGACCAGGGCCGTGGCGATGATGGTCAGGCTTCCTCCTTCCTCGACCTTGCGCGCCGCGCCGAAGAAGCGCTTGGGGCGCTGCAGCGCGTTGGAGTCCACGCCGCCCGACAGCACCTTGCCCGACGAGGGCACGACGTTGTTGTAGGCGCGCGCCAGGCGGGTGATGGAGTCGAGCAGGATCACCACGTCCTTCTTCAGTTCCACGAGGCGCTTGGCGCGCTCGATCACCATCTCGGCCACGTGCACGTGGCGCGCGGCGGGCTCGTCGAAGGTGGAGGCGATGATCTCGCCCTTGACCGAGCGCTGCATCTCGGTCACTTCCTCGGGGCGCTCGTCCACCAGCAGCACCATCAGGTGCACGTCGGGGTGGTTGGCCGTGATGGCGTGGGCGATGTGCTGCATCATCATCGTCTTGCCGCTCTTCGGGGGGGCGACGATCAGCGCGCGCTGGCCGCGGCCGATGGGGGCGATGATGTCGATGATGCGGCCGGTGATGTTCTCGTCGTTCTTGATGTCGCGCTCCAGCCGCATCTGCTCCTTGGGGAACAGCGGCGTGAGGTTCTCGAACATCACCTTGTGCTTGTTCTGCTCGGGCGGGCCGCCGTTGACGGAGTCGAGCTTGGTCAGCGCGAAGTAGCGCTCGCCGTCCTTGGGCGTGCGCACCTCGCCCTCGATCATGTCGCCGGTGTGCAGGTTGAAGCGCCGCACCTGGCTGGGGCTGATGTAGATGTCGTCGGTGCTGGCGGTGTAGCTGGAATCGGGGCTGCGCAGGAAGCCGAAGCCATCGGGAAGGATCTCGAGCACGCCGTCGGCAAACACCTGCTCGCCGGCCTTGGCGCGCTTCTTGATGATGGCGAACATGAGCTCCTGCTTGCGCATGCGGCCGCCGTTTTCGATCTCAAGCGCTTCGGCCTGCTTGAGGACTTCAGACACGTGCAGTGCCTTGAGTTCATTAAGGTGCATGAAATGACTCCTGCGGCGGAGTAGGTATTTCTTGTGACTGGAGAGGAGGTGGCTGCATGCCGGGCGGGACTTGTAGAGTGCCCTGGCGAGCCTGTGATCTGGAGCCGGCCGCTGAAGATGTGTGCTGACCGTGGGGATCGGCGCGAATTATGACAGGAAAATTCCCGCGCGCCCTCGGGATGCGCGCTGCCGGCCTCGCGCTGGGCCGGCCGGCGCGCGGGTTCAGCCCAGCTGCTGGTCGATGAAGGCGGTGAGCTGCGCCTTGCTCATGGCGCCGACCTTGGTGGCGGCCAGCTGGCCGTCCTTGAACAGCATCAGCGTGGGAATGCCGCGGATGCCGAACTTGGCGGGGATCTCGCGGTTGTCGTCCACGTTCATCTTGGCCACCTGCAGCTTGCCCTGGTAGGCGCCGGCCACTTCGTCGAGGATGGGGGCGATCATCTTGCAGGGGCCGCACCACTCGGCCCAGTAGTCCACCAGCACGGGCGTGGAGGACTTGAGCACGTCGGCTTCGAAGCTGGCGTCAGACAGTTGCTTGATGAGGTCGCTTGCCATGGGGTGTTCCTTGGATTTGGCGGGTGGGACAGAGGTTAAATTCGAATCATTGTGACAGAAACCAATCCCCCATCCGACGGTGTGCCCGGCCCGCCAGACGCTATGACAGTCATAGCGAAAAGCGATGCCCGTGCCGCCGCGCCCATGTGGCGCAGCGCCCTGCAGGCGGTGCAGGAGCACGTCCGCCGCCGCGGCGTGCATCCGGCGCGCGCCGTGGTGCTCGTGCCCTATGCCCAGCTCATGGCCGAGGCGCAGCGCCAGTGGACGCGCTGGCAGGGCGACGGCTTTGCGCCGCGCTTCGAGACCACGCGCAACTGGGCGCGGCAGCTGGCGGGCTTCGTGCCCCAGGGCCTGGACTTCGCGCACGACGTGGCGCGCGACCGCTTCACCGGCGCCGCGCTGCTGGAGCGCGCGGGCCTCGCCGCGCAGCGCGAGATGCTGCTCGCCCCGCTGCTGGATGCGGCGGGCCAGCTCGCCCCCGTGGCCGCCGCCGTGGCGCCGGGGCGGCGCGCCGAGTGGCTGCAGCAGCAGCGCAACGTGCTGGGCCTGGCGGGCGAGGGCAGCGCCCTGCGCTACGAGGCCGCCGTGGCGCGCGTGGCGCTGGAATGGGTGGCCGCCTCGCGCCATGCGACCGACGTGCTGTTCGAGCCCGGCGTGCGCGCCGCCGTGGATGCGCTGGTGCTGCTGCAGGGCTTCCAGCCCGACGCGCTGGCCCAGGCCCTGTGCGCGGCCTGGGGCGACCGGGCCCTGGCCCTGCCGCTGTGGCAGGCGCCCACGGGCCAGGGGCGGGTCCACCTGCACCGCGCGCTGGACGCCGAGGACGAGGCCCAGCGCGCCGCCGCCTGCGCCATCGCCCACGTGCAGGCCGGCCGCGTGCCCGTGGCCCTGGCCGGCACCGACCGCGCGCTGGTACGGCGCATCACCGCGCTGCTGCAGGGCGCGGGGCTTGCGGCCAGGGACGAGAACGGCTGGACCCTGTCCACCACCCGCGCCGCCGCCCAGGTCATGGCGGCGCTGCGCGCCTGCGCCTGGGACGCGGGCAGCGATGCGGTGCTCGACTGGCTCAAGGCCGTGCCCGCGATCGAGGAGCCGGCCCTGCGCGCCCTGGAGCAATGGCTGCGCCGCAATGCCGTGCGCCGCTGGAGCAGCGCCCCGGGCCGCGCCCAGGGCAGGCCCGCCATTGCCGCAACCGTCGCACAGGTCGAGGCCCTGCGCGCGCCGATGCGCGCCGCGCGCCCCCTGGCCGAGTGGCTGCGCGGCCTGCGCCAGCTTTTGCAGGCCAGCGGCCAGTGGGATGCATTGCAGCAGGACGACGCGGGCGAGCGCGTGCTGCTGGAGCTGCACCTGGCCGAGGGCCTGGAGGACAGCCTGGCCGACGCCGAAGGGGCGGGGCGCAGGCTCTCGGCGGGCGACTTCGGCCACTGGGCCGACCAGGTGCTGGAGTCCACCCGCTTCAAGCCCGACTGGGAGCAGGATGCGGCCGCCGACCTCATGGTGCTGCCCCTGCCGCAGCTGCTGGCCCGCCCCTTCGCCGCCCTGGTGCTGGCCGGCTGCGACGAAAAGCGCCTGCAGGCCGCCCCCGAGCCCCCCGGGCCATGGACCCAGGCCCAGCGCCAGGCCCTGGCCCTGCCCACGCGCGAGGCGCTGGAGGCCGCCCAGCGCGCCGCCTGGGCCGACGCCCTGCAGACCCCCTGGGTAGACGTGCTGTGGCGCGGCAGCGAGGGCGGCGAGCCGCTGCTGGCCAGCCCCCTGGTGCTGGCGCTGCCGCCCGCCCTGCATGCGCAGGCGCCGCAGGACACCCGCCTGCCGCGCGCCGTCGCGCCCGGCGCCACGCCGCGCCCCTGGCCCGTGGGCGCGCGCCTGCCCGTGGCGCAGCTGTCGGCATCGGCCTATGCCGACCTGCGCCACTGCCCCTACCGCTTCTACGCGCTGCGCCAGCTCGGCCTGCAGGAACAGGACGAGCTGGAGTCCGGGCTGGACAAGCGCGACTTCGGCACCTGGCTGCACGCGGTGCTGCAGCGCTTCCACGAAGGCCTGCGCGACGCGCCCACGCGGGACGCGGCCGAGCGCAGCGCGCGCCTGGACGCCGCGGCAGAGCAGGCGCGCGAGCAGCTGGGCCTGGCCGGCAGCGACTTCCTGCCCTACGCGAGCGGCTGGCCGCAGCTGCGCGACGGCTATCTGCGCTGGCTGGACGAGCACGAGGCCGGCGGCGCGCAGTTCGCCCAGGCCGAGGTGCAGGCGCAGCAGCGCCTGGCGCTGGCACAGGGCAGCCTGGAGCTGGTGGGCAAGCTCGACCGCATCGACGAGGCCAAAGACGCCGAGGGCCGCGCCGGCACTTTGGTCATCGACTACAAGACCGAAGGCAGCCAGGCCACCAGGGCGCGCGTGCAGGCCGGCACCGAAGACACCCAGCTCGCCTTCTACGCCGCCCTCATGCCCGAAGGGCGCGGCCCCCTGCGCGCCGCCTACGTGAACGTGGGCGAGCGCGGCGAGACCAGGACCTTCGAGGCGCCCGATGTGGAGCAGTTGCGCGACGCGCTGCGGGCCGGCATACGCGACGACTTCGACCGCATCGCCCAGGGCGCGGGCCTGCCCGCGCTGGGCGAGGGCAGCGTGTGCGACTGGTGCGCCGCGCGCGGCCTGTGCCGCAAAGACTTCTGGAAGGACTGACCGTGCAAGCCGCCTACGAACACAACGGCCGTCCGGTCTCGCGCGAAGCCTTCTACGCCATCGCCTGCGACCCCGCGCGCAGCGTGGCGGTGGAGGCCTGCGCCGGCGCGGGCAAGACCTGGATGCTGGTCTCGCGCATGCTGCGCGCGCTGCTCGACGGCAGCGCGCCGCACGAGATCCTGGCCATCACCTTCACCAAGAAGGCCGCCGGCGAGATGCGCCAGCGCCTGCAGGAATGGCTGGAGCAGTTCGCCCACGCCGCGCCCGAGGATCTCGAAAAGGAGCTGGTTGCACGCGGAATCGGCGTGGAAGCCGCACAGGGCAAGCGCGAGCAGCTACGAAACTTGTACCGGCAGCTGCTGGCCAGCGGCCGCCCGCTGCAGATCCGCACCTTCCACAGCTGGTTCGCCGCGCTGCTCTCCACGGCCCCGCTGGCGCTGCTGCAGGAGCGCGGCCTGCCCACGCACTACGAACTGCTCGAAGACGACGCGCAGGCCAAGGCCGAGGTCTGGCGGCCGTACCTGGAAGCCGTGGCCGGCGACGACGCGCTGCGCGCCGACTACGAGGCCGTCGTCGCCGCGCATGGCCGCTCGCAGACGCACAAGGCGCTGGAGGCGGCGCTGGACAAGCGCGTGGAGTTCCTGCTGTCGGACGAGGCGGGCATCGTCGATGCGTCGGTGCCGCCGTTCGGCGAGGTCCATGAACGCCTGGCCGGCGTGGAGCACCCGGGCGACTGGCTGCTGCGCCGCGCCGCCGGGCGGGCCATGCTCGAAGACGCGGCGCGCGCGCTCATGCCGCTGGCACCGAGCTTCGCGGCCAAGGGGCATGAACTGATGGCCGCCCTGCAGGCCGGCGACTGGAGCGGCGTGCTGGCCGCGCTGTTCACCAAGGACGGCGAGGGTACGCCGCGCGCCTTCGGCAAGTCGCGCCCCGAGGCCGTCACCGCCGCGCAGGACGAGGCGCAGACGCTGCGCGACGCCTGCCGCCAGCACGCCGCATGGCTGCACCAGCAGCGCATGGCGCGCCTGTCGCGCCGCCTGATCGAATGCTTCGGCGCGGTCAAGCGCGCGCATGGCTGGGTGGACATGAACGACGTGGAGCGCACCGCGCTCACGCTGCTGTCCGACCCCGTGCTCTCCGGCTGGGTGCAGGAGCGGCTGGACGCGCGCGTGCGCCACCTGCTCGTGGACGAGTTCCAGGACACCAACCCGCTGCAATGGCAGGCGCTGCACGCCTGGCTGGCGGGCTACGCGGGCGCGGGCGGGGGGCAGCGCCCGCCCAGCGTGTTCATCGTGGGCGACCCCAAGCAGAGCATCTACCGCTTCCGCCGCGCCGAGCCCCAGGTGTTCAAGGCCGCGCAGGCCTTCGTGCGCGAGGCGCTCGGCGGCGACCTGCTGGCCTGCGACCACACCCGGCGCAATGCGCAAGGCGTGATCGGCGTGGTCAACGCCGCCATGCAGGCCGCGCAGGCGCAGCAGGAATACGAAGGCTTTCGCGCGCACACGACCGAATCGCGGGACGCGGGCCGGCTGCTGCGCCTGCCGCCCATCGCCCGGACGGATGCGCGGGCCGGAGGCGGCGCGTCCGACCCGCTCGCCTGGCGCGACAGCCTGAACGAGCCGCGCCACGAGGCCGAGGAAACCCTGCGCATGGCCGAGAGCGCCCAGGCCGCGCGATGGGTGGCGGCGCAGCTGGCCGCCGGCCTGCCCGCCAGCGAGATCATGGTGCTGGCGCGCCAGCGCGAACGCCTGGCGCGCATGGAAGAGGCCCTGCGCGCCCTGCACATTCCCTGCGTGCAGCCCGAGAAGGCCGACCTGGCCCAGGCCCCCGAGGTGCAGGACCTCGTCGCGCTGCTGGACGCGCTGGTCTCGACCGCGCACGACCTGTCGCTGGCGCGCGCGCTCAAGTCGCCACTGTTCGGCGCCGACGACGCGCTGCTCACCGAACTGGCCCTGCTGCGCCGCCAGGAACGGCACGCGCACCTGAGCTGGTTCGATCTGCTGCAAAAACAAGAGCTGCTGGCGCTTGACTGCAGCGCCATAGCGGCCGATCTGGCTCTATACAAGGAATGGGTGGACAGCCTTCCCCCGCACGACGCGCTGCAGGCCATCTACGAGCATGGCGACGTGCTGGCGCGCTTTGCCGCCTGCGCGCCCGCGCCGCAGCGCGCCGGCGTGCTGGCCAACCTGCGCGCGCTGCTGGGCGCCGCGCTGCAGCAGGACGGCGGGCGCTACCTCACGCCCTACGCCTTCGTGCGCGCGCTCAGGAAGGGCGGCATCGCGGCGCCCGCGCGCGCCGACGCCCAGGCCGTGCGCCTGCTCACCGTGCACGGCGCCAAGGGGCTCGAAGCCCACAGCGTGCTGCTGCTGGACACCGACGCGCGCCCCAAGAACGCCGAGACCATGGCCGTGCTCGTCGACTGGCCCGGCGAGGAGCCGCTGCCCCGGCGCTTCATCTTCCTGGCCAGCGAATCGAGCCCGCCGCCCAGCGCCGAGAGCGCCATGGCGGCGGAGCGGGCCGAGCGCCAGCGCGAGGCGCTCAACACCCTGTACGTCGCCGTCACGCGCGCCAAGCAGTGCCTGGCGCTGTCCTGCGTGCAATCGGGCAGCGCCAACCCCGGCAGCTGGTGGGCGCGCCTGGCGCCGCTCATGCAGCAGGACGCGGACCCGCAGGCCGGCGCCATGGGCGCGCAGGATGCGGGCGACGGCGCCTTCACCCTGCTGGAGCTGCCGCGCCTGCCCGCGGCGCCCGGGCTGCCCATGGCCGCGCCGCGGCAGCCGGCGCAGGACAGCCTGGCGTCCCGCCAGGGCCAGGCCATGCACGCGCTGCTGGAGCAGGCCGGCGTGGCCGGCCTGCCGCTGGCCGAGGCCCGCGCCCGGGGCTGGGGCCAGGAGCGCCTGGCGCAGCTCGCGCGCGAATTCGCCCTGCCGCTGCCCGCCGCCCGGGCCGCCGCCCGCATGGCCCAGGCCATCCTCAACGGCGCGGGCGCCTGGGCCTGGGACGAGGCGCTGCTGGAGCTGGCCGTGAACGAGGCGCCGCTCACCCACCAGGGCCAGGGCCTGCGCCTGGACCGCCTGGTCTGCCTGCGCGAGCGGCGCGGCGGCGCGCGCTGGTGGGTGCTGGACTACAAGAGCGCCGCGCAGCCCGAGCGCCAGGGCGATCTCGTCGCCCAGCTCCAGCGCTACCGCGAGGCCGTGCGGGCGCAGGTGCCCGGCGAAGCGGTGGGCGCCGCGTTCCTGAGCGGGGACGGGCGCCTGGTGGAGTTGGAGGAGGGCTGATTCGCCATAGTGTTCACAGGCCCTATGGCGCCCAGGGCACGGGCGGCGCTTCGATGCGCGGGCCGTCGAAGCCGTGCACCTCGCCGAAGCGCTCGCTGTGCGCCTGCCAGTCGCGCTGCGCCTGCGTGATGTAGGGCTTGCCGTGGCCGACGAAGTTCCACCAGATGGTGATGTCCTCGCCGAATGGCGCGCCGCCGATGAGCAGTGCGCGCGTGCCGGCGGGCAGATCCAGGCGCAGCGTGCCGGCGCCGGGCGGCAGGTACAGCAGCTCGTCGGCCGCCAGGGCCTGCCCCTGCGCGGTGGCGGGGCCGGTGAGCGGCACCAGGCCGTATTCGAACGCGGGGTCGAGCGCCAGCGTGAGCGCCGCGTCCCGCGGCGCATGCCAGTCCACGCCCACCAGCGGCGTGTGCACCAGCACGGGCGATTGCCGGCCCATGAACGCGCCGGCCAGCAGCACGGCCTCGGCGCCGCCCTCGCTCCAGCGCGGCAGGTCGGGGTAATGGTCGAAGCGCGGCGCCATGCCGGCCACGCGCGCGGGCAGCGCGATCCACAGCTGCGCCGTGTGCAGCCGCGTCTCGCCGGCCACCGATTCCTCGGTGTGCGCGATGCCGCGGCCGGCGGTCATCAGGTTGACCTGGCCGGCGCGTATGACCTGCTCGTTGCCCAGGCTGTCGCGGTGCAGCACCTCGCCCTCCAGCATCCAGGTGAAGGTCTGCAGCCCGGTGTGGGGATGCGGGCCTACGCGCAGGCCCTGTCCCGCCGCGAAGCGGGCCGGCCCGGCGTGGTCGAGGAAGCACCAGGCGCCGATGGTGCGCCTGTGCCGCGAGGGCAGCATGCGCGCCACCGGCACGCCGCCGCCGATCTCGGCGGTGCGGGCGGGGATGCGGGTGAAGGTGTCGGTCATGGGGGCCTCCGTTCGATGGGGTATTTCACAGCACGTCGCCTTGCGCCGGCAACAGGGGGGGCAGGGAGCGGCGCCGCGCCCGCGCCCGCTATCGGGCCATGCTGCCGAAGCGCCCGCTGTTGAAGTCGTTGACCGCCTGGACGATCTCCTGCCGGCTGTTCATCACGAACGGGCCGTAGCCGACCACCGGCTCGGCGATGGGCTCGCCGGCCAGCACGAGCAGCTTGGCATCGTCCCGGGCCTCGATGGCCACGCCCGTGCCGGCAGTGGACAGCGTGGCCATCTCGGCGGCGTGCAGCGCGGTGGCGCCATTGACCGCCACCGTGCCGTCCAGTACCACGACGAGCGTGCTCCAGCCCTCGGGCTGGCGCAGGTCGGCCAGCTTGCCGGCGGCCAGGCGCACGTCCCATACGTTCAGGGGCGAGTAGGTCCGTGCCGGGCCCTGCGCGCCCCCGAACGCGCCGGCGATCACGCGCACGCGGCCCGCGTCGCCGGGCAGGGCGACGGACGGGATCCGCGCATCCGTGATGCCCTGGTAGTGCGCCGGCGTCATCTTGTCCCTGGCGGGCAGGTTGACCCACAGCTGCACCATCTCGAACGGGCCGCCGCTGCGGCTGTAGGCCTGCGAATGGAATTCCTCGTGGAGGATGCCGCCGCCCGCGGTCATCCACTGCACGTCGCCCTTGCCGATGACGCCGCCGGCGCCGGTGGAGTCGCGGTGCTCCACTTCGCCGTCGTAGACGATGGTCACGGTCTCGAAGCCGCGGTGCGGGTGCTGGCCGACGCCGCGCCGGTAGCCGGTGTTGGGGCCGAACCGGGTGGGCGCCGCGTAGTCCAGCAGCAGGAAGGGGCTGCGCCCGGCCACGCCCTCGCCGTCGTAGCCGAACATGCCGTGGACCGGAAAACCGTCGCCCACCCAGTGGCGCTCGGGCGCACTGCGGGTGGACAGGACTTGCTTGAGGGGGCTGCTCATGGTTGCTCCAGGCTTGCGTGGCGCGCCGGCCCTGTGCCGGCGCATGATTGAATGGTATGGGCGCGCCAATCGGAAATAAATAGCCTGTTTTTCACCAGATCGTCCTGAGAATGGTGCGATTTGCCGAATTTTTAATGAAATTGGCCTCTAAGCCAGTCTGGGAAAGCGCCGGCAGCTATCAAATGAAAAGCAGCCGGGGCTTTCCGGCGAAAGGCCCGGATGATCTGGGATGATCGGCGCATGTCTTCCGTTCCGGCCGATTCCTCCGATCCTTCCCCCCGCGCGCCGCACTGCGACGTCGCCATCGTCGGCGCCGGCCCGGCCGGCCTGATGGCCGCCGAGGCCGTGGCCGCCGCGGGCCTGCGCGCGCATGTGTTCGACGCCATGCCCTCCGTGGGGCGCAAGTTCCTGCTGGCGGGCAAGGGCGGGCTGAACCTCACGCACTCCGAACCCCTGGAGCAGTTCCTGGCGCGCTACGGCGCGCGCCAGGCGCAGCTCGCGCCCTGGCTGCGGGCCTTCGGCCCGGAGCAGCTGCGCGCCTGGGCCGACGCGCTGGGGGCGCAGACCTTCGTCGGCACCTCGGGCCGCGTGTTCCCGCGGGACATGAAGGCCGCGCCGCTGCTGCGCGCCTGGCTGCACCGCCTGCGCGGCCAGGGCGTGCAACTGCACATGCGCCACCGCTGGCTGGGCTGGGCCGATGGCGCCGCAGGCGGCGTGCAGCGGCTGCGCTTCGCCACGCCCTCGGGCGAGGCGCTGGCGGATGCGCGCGCCGTGGTGCTGGCGCTGGGCGGCGCCAGCTGGCCGCGCCTGGGCTCCGACGCGGCCTGGGTGCCATTGCTGGAGGAGCGCGGCGTGGCCGTCGCGCCGCTGCGCCCGGCCAACTGCGGCTTCGACGTGCCGCGCGTGGATGCGCCCGCGGGCGAGACGCGGCGCGATTTTTTCCGCGAGCTGATCGGGCGCGGCCCCGCGCCCGCCGTGGGCTGGACGCCGTTCTTCGCCGAGCGCTTCGCGGGCCAGCCGTTCAAGTCGGTGGCGCTGTCGTTCACCGACGGCCAGGGCCGCCGGTTCGAGCGCCGCGGCGAGTTCGTGGCCACGGCCACGGGCGTGGAGGGCAGCCTGGTCTACGCCGTCTCCAGCCTGCTGCGCGACGAGATCGCGGCGCACGGCCATGCCACCTTCCACCTGGACCTGCTGCCCGACCACACGCCCGAGCGTGTGCTGGCCGAGGTGCGCCACCCGCGCGGCTCGCGCAGCCTGCCGAGCCACCTCAAGGGCCGCCTGGGGCTGGACGGCATCAAGACCGCCATCCTCTACGAGCAGCTGGGCAAGGCCGGCATGGCCGACCCGGCGGCGCTGGCGCGCGCCATCAAGGCCCTGCCCATCACCGTGGTGGCCGCGCGCCCGCTGCAGGAGACCATCAGCACCGCCGGCGGCGTGCCCTTCGAGGCGCTGGACGCGCACCTGATGCTGCGCGCCGCGCCCGGCGTGTTCTGCGCGGGCGAGATGCTGGACTGGGAGGCGCCCACGGGCGGCTACCTGCTTACCGCCTGCTGGGCCACGGGCCGCGCGGCGGGTGATGGCGCGGCGCATCTGCTTCAGAACGTGTTCACGATCTTTTCATGATGCCCGCAAGGCAGCAAAAAGCCGCAATCTAGGCGCGCGCCGCAGGCCATGCTGGCGGCCTGGACAAGGTGCGCAACGACGAGTGCGGCTTTTTGCTGCCTTGCCCGAAGGGTTGCCCCGCAAAGGCAGCATCTGCGGCGTTGCAAATGCTCGCCGGGCCACCAGCCCGGCTGTGCTTTGCGCCTTGCACCTGCCGCCTTTGCGGGGCAACGGGCATCACGAAAAGATCGTGAACACGTTCTCAGAATTTGGTGCGGTAGTACAGCATGGGCCCGCCGCCCCGCGCCCGCAGCAGCAGGCGCGAATCGCCCTGCAGCTGCACGCCGATGGCGCCGAACTCGGGCACCAGGCCGCGGGTGCGCGAGGTGGTCCACTGCACCTCCAGCCGCGTGCCGTAGCTGCCTTGCTCGCGGTGCCAGATCATGCCCATGGCGTCGGTATCCTGGGCGGGCCGGGCCGTGCGGGCCCAGACGGCCATGTCCAGGTGGTGGCCGCTGCCCAGCGGCGCGCGCCAGCGCAGCCCCACGTCGCTGCTCCACGGGGCCACGGCCGTGGTGTACGGCCGCAGGTCGGCCTGGGTGGGCAGCATCAGGCCGAGCGAGAACCCGAGGCTGCCGGCGCGTCCGGGCGGCATCCAGCGCGTGACGTCCAGGCGCAGGGATTCGCCCCGCGTGTCCAGGGGGGCGCTGCTCCCGGAGATTTCCACGGGCGCCATGGCGGGGGCAGGGGGGGCGAAGCTGGTCTGGCCCATTGCCGGGCACAAGGGGCTGCCGGCCAGCAGCCACGCCAACAGGCGGCAAGTGCGTGTCCGTGCTGTCGCAAGCGATGGCATGGCGTCACTCCAGGCGTGAAGGGCGATCGTCGGACTCCAGTATGGGAGCGCGCGTTTTCCGCGCAGCTCCGCAAGGGCGCTTCGCCGTGTAGGACGAAGTCTCGCGGCAGCCGCCTCCCCCGGATGGGCGGCCGGGATTGATCCATCTCAGAATTGCGGGCGTGGATCGTTGAGATTCGCTATATATGAATATATATTGCGATGCGTAAATCACTTGGCGCCACAGCATGGCGCTTGTTTTTGTCTAGCGCTATATAAAAATTGCTATAGCGAATCGAGGAGGTGGGAATGGCAGCGAGGGAATCGGCGAAACGGGGGCGCAGGCGCAGCGGGGCCGGCCCGGTGCTGTTGGCGCTGGGGCTTTCCGCGGGGGCGGTGCAGGCGGCGGACGGGGTCTTCGAGCTGGGCACGGTGACCGTGGTGGGCGCGCCGGTGAAGAGCCAGGCGGCCGGCGAGGCCGTGCTGGGCCGGGAGGAGATCGCGCGCAACAACGCCGACACCGTGTCCGACGCGGCGCGGCTGCTGCCCGGCGTGAGCATTTCGCGCGTCGGCGCCCGCAACGAGGAGATGATCTACGTGCGCGGCTTCGACTCGCGCCAGGTGCCGGTGTTCGTCGACGGCGTGCCGCTGTACGTGCCCTACGACGGCTACGTGGACTTCGGCCGCTTCACCACGTTCG
>Ga0209959_100528_pt1 | contig 25064 bp, 26 predicted proteins | sample ThiBiot_300_biof_2_FD_183943 | JGI IMG/M metagenome (GOLD analysis project Ga0209959, IMG submission 183943) | Wastewater bioreactor microbial communities from Cape Town, South Africa - Thiocy_expt_300_biof (SPAdes) | ecosystem: Engineered > Bioremediation > Thiocyanate > Unclassified | place...
CTTGAATTGACGCAATCCACGATGGACTCGAAGCGCCGGGCCAGAGACTCGCCCATGTCGGGGGATTGATGCATCGATATATCCATTGAAGAACAAAAATTCCAAAGAACAGAACCCGATCACGGTAAAAGCCAGCCATGCCACTGCCATGGCTGCGGACACGATGCTCCTGGCTCTTGAGTGGCAATCAAGCGGTTCAGCGGTTCGTTAAAGTTCTGACAAGAAGAACAAAAGTTCTACAAATATTACGCTCAAGCGTTTCAGGACGATCCAAGGGTTTTCACCGATTCCGCAAAACGAAACGAGGATGCGTTTGATCGCCATCCTGTCTCTTTGCTTATGCCACTCCTCAGTGTTCTGACAAAGAGATTTTTTGTTCTCTTTTTTCAATTTTCAGGAAACCACATCCCTCGCCAACCCGTTTGCTTAGGGGTTAACCCCCGGAATCAGGCAACGGGAAATCCGCGCCATCGACCCTGGAATGGATAGGCGGTTGCCCACGATAGAATTCCTTCAAACAAGATGCCCCGCGCGGCTTCACTCCCAGACGACCCATGCCCACCCTGACCTCCCCAGAGCCTCCGGAAAAGAACGACGGCGTCGCGGCGGTCGATCGCGCGCTGCACATCGCGACCGCGCTGGCGAACTCGCCCCAGGCCCTCACGCTCACGGAACTTTCGGTCGCCACCGGGATGTACAAGAGCACGCTGCTGCGCCTGCTGGCCTCGCTGGAGCGCGCGGGCCTGGTCACCCATCGCTCTGACAAGCGGTACGCGCTGGGGCCGCTGGCCTTCGTGTTCGGCCGGTCCTTCGAGCAGACGCATGGGCTCCAGGGCGCCATTCAGCCCATACTCCAATGGCTGGTGGAACAGGGCACGGAAAGCCCGTCGTTCCATGTGCGCCATGACCAGACTCACCGCCTGTGCATCATGCGCATCGACTCCAACCACTCGACGCTGGATCGCGTGCGCATCGGCGACCTGCTTCCCCTCCACAGGGGGGCGGCCGGAAAGGTGATCACCTCCCTGGAGCAGGGCCCGCCCCCCAGCCCCACCGCGTCCAGCGACCTCGTCTTCACCTCTTTCGGCGAGCGCGACCCGCTGTGCGGCGCCATCGCGGCGCCGGTGTTCGGCCCATCGGCCTCGCTGCTCGGCGCGATCTCGGTATCCGGGCCGCTCGAGCGGTTCTCGGAACTTGCGGTGGAGCGCATGAAGACCCTCGTCATCGCAGCCGCCCAGCGCGCCACGCAAAGCCTGGGCGGGAAGTGGCCCGGCGCCTGACGCCACCACCCGCCGGATCGGCCATCGACCACGTCCTTCGTCCACCATCCGGGCGTTTCCACGGCCCCATAAATCAGAACTGAAGTTCTGACAGTAGAAACCCTAGGTTTCTTTCTTCCATTTGTCCGCGAAAATTCAAAACAGAATTTTTGTTCCGACAGGCAAAACTAGAAAGGCCCTAGATGCTTGAACACAAGCCCATGCTGATCGCGGGCAAGGACGCGCCCGGCGAGCAAGGCATTGCCCCGCTGGTCTCCGTCAACCCGGCGACAGGCGAGATGAACCACGAGGTGGCGGCCGCGGGGCCGCGCTCCGTGGACGAAGCGGTGCGCAACGCGGCGCAGGCCGGCAAGTCCCGCGCCTGGACAGACATGCTGCCTGTGCAGCGCGCGCGCATCCTCTTCGGCATCGCCGACCGCATGGAGCACGACAGCGACCAGCTCGCGCGCCTGCAGATGATCGAGAACGGCAAGGTGTGGAGCGAGTGCGTGAAGCAGGTCAAGAGCGCCGCCGCCACCTTCCGCTACTACGGCGCGGTCTGCGAGACCACGGGCTCGGAAGTCACGCCTGCGCGCGGCAATTACCTCTCCATGACGGCTTACGAGCCCTACGGGGTGGTCGCCGCCATCACGCCCTGGAACTCGCCTCTGACGATGGAGGCGCAGAAGATCGCCCCCGCGCTGGCCGCGGGCAACGCCGTCGTGCTCAAGCCCTCGGAAGTCACGCCCTCGACAGGGCTGGCGGTCGGCCGCATTGCGCTGGAGGCGGGCCTGCCGCCCGGCCTGCTGAATGTGCTGCCCGGCACCGGGCACGACGTGGGCGCAGCGCTGGTCGCGCACCCGCTGGTGCGCATGGTGTCGTTCACGGGCGGCACGGAGAGCGGCCGGCGGATCGCCGAGGTGGCCGCGCGCAAGCTCATGCTCGTGGCGCTGGAACTGGGCGGCAAGTCGCCGCACATCGTGTTCGCCGATGCCGACATCGACGCCGCCGTGGCCGCCGTGGCGGACGGCATCTTCGAAGGCAGCGGCCAGTCGTGCGTGGCCGGCTCGCGCCTGTTCGTGCAGCGCTCGGTGCACGACGAAGTGGCGCGCAAGCTGGTCGAGCGCGCCCGGTCGCTGCGCGTGAACCTGCCCGATGCGGCAGGCGCCGAAATGGGGCCGCTCGCCACCTTCGCGCACCGCGACAAGGTCGAGCGCATGGTGGACGATGCCCGCGCGGCCGGTGCGCAGATCCTGGCGGGCGGCGCGCGGCCCGATGCGGCTGCGCTGGCGCGTGGCGCCTACTACCTGCCCACGGTGATCGGCGGCATCGACAACCACGCCGCCATCGCCCGGCAGGAAATCTTCGGCCCGGTGCTCTGCGTGCTGCCGTTCGAGGACGAGGAAGACCTCATCGCCCAGGCCAACGACAGCGCCTTCGGTCTCGCATCGGGCGTCTGGACGGCCGACTACAAGCGCGCCTGGCGCGTCGCCCGCGCGCTGGAGGCCGGCACCGTCTGGATCAACACCTACAAGCAGCTGTCCATCTCCACGCCCTTCGGCGGCTTCAAGGAAAGCGGCATCGGGCGCGAGAAGGGCGTCACCGGCATGCGGCTGTACCAGCAGCCCAAGGGCATCTATTTCGGCATGGCCTGAGCGGCCGACGGGAAAAATACATGAGCAACACCACAAGCCAAGTGATCGGCTTCATCGGCCTGGGCGTGATGGGCGAACCCATCTGCCGCAACCTGGCCACCAAATCGGGCGCCCGCGTCGTCGCCCATGACCTCGACGCCGCCCCGCTGCAGCGCCTGGCGGCGCACGGCGTGCAGGCCGCGCCCAGCGCCGCGGACGTGATGCGCGCGGCCGACATCGTCTTCCTCTCCCTGCCCTCGGGCGAGATCGTGGCCCAGCTGTGCCGCCAGGACGGCGGCCTGCTGGCCTCGGCCCGCGCGGGCCAGACCATCGTGGATCTGAGCACGTCTGCGGTGAACACCACGCGCGAGCTGGCCGGTGAATTCGCGGCCCTGGGCGCGCAGTTCGTGGACGCGCCGGTGGCCCGCACCCGCACTGCCGCCGAGGCGGGCACGCTGGCGGTGATGGTGGGAGCCACCCCCGAGGCGTTTGCCACCGTCGAGCCTCTGATCGCCACCTTCGCCTCCGACATCGCGCTGTGCGGCCCCGTGGGCTGCGGCCAGGTGCTCAAGATCCTCAACAACATGGTGCTCTTCGAGACCGTGGTGGCCGTGAGCGAGGCCAAGGCCATCGGCGAAAAAGCCGGCGTGGATCCCACCGTGCTGTTCGACACCCTCTCCAAGGGTTCCGCCGACAGCTTCGCCCTGCGCAACCACGGCATGAAGGCCGTCCTGCCCGGCGAATTCCCCGAACGCGCCTTTTCCGTGCTCTATGCGCACAAGGACCTGAAGTACGCCCTGCAGCTGGCCCGCGACACAGGCGTGGACGCGCGCGGCGCGGCCATTGTCGATGAATGGTTCCAGCAGGCCATAGACAGCGGCCTGGGCGAGAAATACCACCCCGTCATCAGCCGGCTGATCGCCGGCCAGCGCTGAAGCGCGAAGGAGAGAGACATGCAATCCATCACCCGCCGCGGCGCGCTGCGCTGCGCCCTGGCCGCCGCATGCGCGCCTGGCCTGGCGCTCGCCCAGGAACCGGCTTTTCCCACCGCCAACGTCCGCCTCGTCGTGCCCTACGCCGCGGGCGGCGCCACCGACATCGTGGCCCGTGCCGTGGCCGACAAGCTGGCCCCGCGCTGGGGCAAGCCGATCGTCATCGACAACAAGCCCGGCGCCGGCACGACCCTGGCCGCCGCCCAGGTGGCGCGCGGCCAGGGCGACGGCCACTTGCTCTACATGACCACCTCGGCGCACACCATCAGTGCCAACCTGTACAAGAAGCTCGACTACGACCCGCTGACGAGCTTCGCCGCGCTCACGCTGGTCGCGAAGGTGCCGCTGGTGCTGGTCGTGCGGCCCAGCCTGGAGGTCTCGACGCTGGACGAATTCATCCGCTACGTGCGCGCCAACCCGGACAAGGCCGCCTACGCGTCGCCGGGTAATGGTACGGCCCAGCACCTCACGGGGGAGATGTTCAACGCCGCGATGAAGACGCGCATGGTGCACGTGCCCTACAAGGGTGACGCGCCGGCCGTCACCGACCTGCTGGGCGGCTCCGTGGATGCGATGTTCGCCACACTCACCGTGGTGCTGCCGCACATCGCCTCGGGCAAGCTCAAGGCCATCGCGCTCGCCAATGGCAGCCGCGTGGAGAAGGTGCCCGCCATCCCCACCTTCGCGGAGGCCGGGCTCAAGAACTTCGAGGCCGCCACCTGGTTCGGCGTGCTGGCGCCCGCATCGCTGCCCAAGGGCCTGCGCGAGCGCATCAGCCAGGACATCCGTGCGGCAGTGGACCAGCCCGACCTGCGCGCCAAGTTGATCGATCTCGGCGGCGAAGTCGTCTCCAACACGCCCGCAGCCTTCGAGGCCTTCATGCAGGCCGAGTCGGCCAAGTGGCAAGGCATCGTCAAGCAGTCCGGCGCGGTGATCGACTAGAGACCCGCCCGGGCTGCCCTCGTTTTCAGCGCCCCTGGCTGCGCAGCAGCGCATCCAGGCGCGGGTAGACGCGCCGCGCGTTCTGTTCGAACAGCTTGTGCCGCCCGGCGTCGGAAACACCCTGCACCGCGTCCACGTAGCGGCGCGTGTCGTCGAAGTTGAAGCCCGTCCCGGGGTCCACGCCCTTCACCGCGCCGAAAATCTCCGAGGCGAACAGCACGTTGTCCGCAGGGATCACCTTCAGCAGCAGGTCGATGCCCGGCTGGTGGTAGACGCAGGTGTCGAAGAACACGTTGCGCAGCAGCTCTTCCATCGGCGGGCGGCCCAGCTGCTGCGCCAGCCCGCGGTAGCGGCCCCAGTGGTAGGGCACGGCGCCGCCGCCGTGCGGTATCACGAGGCGCAGCGTGGGAAAGTCCTTGAACAGGTCCGACAGCACGAACTGCATGAACGCGGCCGTGTCGCCGTTCAGGTAGTGCGCGCCCGTGTGGTGGAAGTTGGGGTTGCACGAGCAGCTCACGTGCACCATGCCGGGCACGTCCAGCTCCACCATCTTCTCGTAGAGCGGGTACCAGTAGCGGTCCGTCATCGGCGGGTCGGTCCAGTAGCCGTCCGAGGGATCGGGGTTGATGTTGCAGCCCACGAAGCCCAGTTCGTTCACGCAGCGCTCCAGCTCGGCGGCGCACTCCGCCATGCCCGAGCGCGGCGACTGCGGCAGCTGACACACGCCGGCGAACTCGCGCGGGTAGAGGCGCGTCACGCGGTGGATCAGGTCGTTGCAGGCCTGCGTCCAGTGGCGGCTGGTCACCGCGTTGCCCACGTGGTGCGCCATGGCGCCGGCCGTGGGCGAGAAGATCGTCATGTCCACGCCGCGCAGGCGCTGCATGGCGAGCTGGTTCGGCTCCAGGCTGGCGCGGATCTCGTCGTCGCTGATGCGCACGTCCGGGCTCAGGGCGGGCGCGCCCGGCCCGGCGAGCAGCGCCACCTGCCGCGCGCGGTAATCATTGAGCGCCTTGGGCGCCGTGGTGTAGTGGCCGTGGCAGTCGATGATCATGCGCGGGCTCAGTTCAGTTCGATGCCCGACTCGCGGATTACCTTGTCCCACCCGGCCGACTCCTTGCGCGTGCGCTCGCCGAGCTCCTTGGCCGAGGTCACGTGCAGGTCCACGCCCTGGGCCTGCAGCCGGTCGTCAAACGCCTTGTCGACCGCCAGCCCCGACAGCGCCTTGCCGAGCCGGGCGATGACCGCCGCCGGCGTGCCCGCCGGAGCGTAGAGGGCGTACCACGTCGTGTACTCGAAGCCGGGAACGCCCTCCTTGCCGATCAGGGGAATGTCCTTGTACGCGGGCGACGGCGAGGGCCCGGTCACGCCCACCACGCGGATCGTGCCCTTGTCGATCATGCCCTTCATCGACGGCAGGCTGCTGAACATGGCCTGCACCTCGCCCGAGGCCAGGTCGGTCATGGCCTGCGACGTGCCCTTGTACGGAACGTGCCGCGCGTCGATGCCCGCCGCGCGCTTGAACAGCTCGGTGCCCAGGTGCGCGAGGCCGCCCACGCCGGCCGATGCGAAGTTCACCGCGCCCGGGTGCGCCTTGGCGTAGTCGGTCAGCTCCTTCACCGTGCGCACCGGCAGCTTGCTCGACACCACCAGCACGTGCGGGCTGGTGGTCACCATGCCCACGGGGGCGAGCTGCGTGAGGACGTCCACGCGGTTCTTGGCCAGGAGCGGCTGGATCACCACGTTGCCCGAGGCCGCGAACAGCAGCGTGTGCCCGTCGGCCGGCGCGCGCGCCACGGTGTTCAGCGCGGGCACGCCGGCGCCGCCGCCCATGTTCTCCACCACCAGCGACTGGCCCAGGTCCTTGCCCAGCGACTGCGCCATCTCGCGCGCGATCACGTCGGCCGGGCCGCCCGCGGCGAAGGGCACGATCACGCGGATGGGCTTGGCGGGGTAGGCGTCCGCCTGGGCCATGGCCCGCGGGGCGATCAAGGCTGCGCATGCGCACAGGGCTGCGCCGAATACGGCTCGCTTCGTCATCACGGTTCGTCTCCTGATGGCCCTCCACGTGGGGCCGCGGCGCGATGGTAGGAACGATGCGGCGCGCTGCGAAGCGCGTTACGGCAGGCGTAACGGGTCAGGGATGCCAGGTGGAGCGCAGCGCCGCCACCGACACGCCGCCCAGCTTCCACGACAGCTGCGCCGCCGCGCGCACCACGGCGGGCGCGCAGGCCTGCAGCAGCTCCTGCGTCAGCCGTTCGATGGGGCCGGAGATGCTCACCGAGCCCAGCACCGCGCGCTGCGCGCCATGCACCGCTGCCGACACGCTGGCCGCGCCCGCGCTGCGCTCGCCGCGCGTGATGCTGTAGCCCTCGCGCCGGATGCGGTCGTAGACGGCGCCGCCCTCCCCCAGCGCGGCCAGGATCACGCGGCCCGCCGAGCCCCGCTCCAGCGGCAGCAGCTCGCCCGGACGCACGTGGCGGCGTATGCCGCGCGGCCCCTCGCAGCGCAGCAGGCAGCTGCGGATGTTGTCCTCGTAGACATGGAACGAGGCGCTCTCGCCCGTGGCAGCCGAAAGCTCCATGAGCTGCGGCTCGATGATGATGTTGACGTCGAACTGCGCCTGGTAGCGCGAGCCGATCGCGCCCGCGCTCGGCCCCAGGCGCCATGCGCCGTCGGCGCGCTGCACCAGGAAGCCATCGGCCGCCAGCGTGCGCGCCAGGCGCAGCACCGTGGGCTTGTGCATGCCCGTGCGCCGCGCCAGCTCGGTCAGCGGCACGAAGGCCTCGCCGCCCGAGAACGCCTTGAGCACCGCGAGCGCCCGCGCCACCGACTGCACCTGCGCCGCGGCGCCCTCTCGCGGCATGGCTCAGCGCGCCGGCCGGTGCAGCGGCAGCCCCGGCGCGTCCAGCGCGGCGCGCAGGATGCGGCCGTGCGAGGAGTCGGTCACGTAGAGCGTTCGCCGGCCCTCGCCGCCGAAGGCCAGGTTGGTGGTGGAACTGCCCGGCGCGCCGCGCAGCACCAGCACGGGCTCCGCGCGGCCGTTGAGCACCCAGACGCAGCCCAGGCCCGGGTTGGCGACGAGCACGCGGCCTTCGGCGTCCACGGCCAGCCCGTCCGGACCGCTGGGGCCGTAGGAGGTGAAGAACTGGCCCACCTTGGCCACGCTGCCGTCGGGCAGCAGCGGCACGCGCCACACGCAGTTGCCACGCGTGACGGCCAGGTACAGCACGCGCTCGTCGGGCGACAGCGCCACGCCGTTGGGGCTGGGCACGTTGGCGAGCAGCAGGTCGAGCTGGCCATTGGGCCGCAGGCGGTACAGGCGCCCGCTCGGGTCGTGCAGCCCGCTCTGCCCCTGGTCGGTGAAATACAGGTTGCCCTGGCTGTCGAAGACCAGGTCGTTCACGCCCTTGAAGCGCTCGCTGTTGCGGCGCTCCAGGTACGGCGTGACCTTTCCGCTCGCGACATCCAGGCGCATCAGGCCGTTCTTGTAGTCGGTGATGAGCAGCGTGCCCGCGTCCAGGAACTTCATGCCGTTGGGCTCGCCGTCGTACTCGGCCACCAGCGCCCAGGCGCCCAGCGGGTCGATGCGGAAGATACGGCCCCAGGGAATGTCGGTCACGTAGAGATTGCCGGCGTCATCGAACACCGGGCCTTCGAGGAATGAGTCCGTCACCGCGCCACCGCGGTTGGCGTCGGCCCAGGCGCTGCGCTCGGGGCGGCGCAAAGGTTCGGGCATGGAGGTGAACGGTTCCAGTTCACGGACGTGGGGGGCTTGCAGCAGAAACATGGAAGTCAGTCCTTCAAAAGCCGTACAGGCGCGCCGGGTTGTCGACGAGGATGCGATCCATCGCCGCGTCCGAACCGGCCCAGGCGCGCAGCAGGTCCACCAGGCCGGCATCGTTCACGGTGCCCGGCGCCTCGGTGGTGTGCGGCCAGTCGCTGCCCCACACCAGCCGCTCGGGCGCGGCCCGCACCAGCGCCTGGGCGAGCGGCAGCGTATCCGCATATGCAGGCGCGGTCGAGCGCATGTACGCGCCCGAGAGCTTGACCCAGGCGTTGCCGCCGTCCAGCAGCCGGCGCAGCACGCCATAGGCTTCGGCGGCCGGCCCCTCGGCCGGGTCGACGCGGCCCAGGTGGTCCACGACCAGCGGCACGGGCAGCGCGGCCAGCACGCTTTCCAGGGCGACGATCTGCTCCGGGTGCATGAAGACCTGGATGTGCCAGCCTTCCAGCCGCGCCACCTTGCGGGCCAATGTGGTCAGCATCCCGGGCGTGGTCTCGCCCCAGGACTGCGGCGTGACGAAGTTCACGCGCAGCCCGCGCACGCGGCGCGCGTGCAGGCGGTCGAGTTCGGCATCGCCCACGTCCTGCGCCACCACGGCCACGCCGCGCGCGCCGTCGCCCAACTGGTCCAGTGCATCGAGCGTGCAGGCGTTGTCGATGCCGTAGGTGGAGGGCGTGACGACCACTGCGCGCTGCGTGCCCAGGCGCTGCTGCAACTGCCGGTAGGCGGCCACGGGCGCGTCGGGCGGCGTGCGCTTCCAGTGCGGCGACGGCGCGAAGCGTGGGTCGAAGATGTGCATGTGGCTGTCGCAGGCGAGCGGCGGCAGCGTGCGCGCGGGCCGGTTCAGGCCCACGGAATGCGGCACGGGCGCGGGGAGCGGGGGCTGTGCCATGGAGGTGCTCAGTCCAGCTTGATGTTGCCCTTGCGCACCACCTCGCCCCACTTCGCGTCTTCCTTCTTGAGGAAGGTGGCGAACTCGGCCGGCGTGGAGCCGATGGGCTGCGCGCCCAGGTCGGCCAGGCGTTGGCGCACCTCGTCCTCCTGCAGCACCTCGGCCAGCGCCTTCTGCAGCTTGGAAGCTATGTCGGCCGGCGTGCCCGCAGGCAGGAACATGCCGTTCCACTCGTAGGCCTCGTAGCCGGAAATGGCGGCCTCGGCCACCGTGGGCACGTCGGGCAGGCGCCTGGAACGCTCGGGCGCCGACACGGCCAGCGCGCGCAGCTTGCCCGACGACACCAGCGGATACGTCGCGGCAACGGTGCCGAACATGAAGTCCACCTGTCCGCCCATCGTGTCGGCGATGGCCGGGCCGCCGCTCTTGTAGGGCACGTGCACCATGTCCAGGCCGAGCTTCTGGCGGAACAACTCCGCGGCCAGGCGCTGCACCGTGCCGCTGCCGCCCGAGGCGAAGTTGAGCCTGCCCGGCTCGGCCTTGGCCTTGGCGATGAGGTCGTTCACGGTCTTGAACGGCGAGCTGGCGGGCACGATCAGCACGTTGGGCGCCAGCAGCACCAGCGACAGCGGCTGCAGCGCGTTGGCCGCGTACGGCATCTTGGGGAACAGGTGCGGGTTGATCGAGTACGGCGTGGCGTCGTAGAGCATGGTGTAGCCGTCGGCCTGCGCCTTGGCCACGTAGGCTTCGCCGATGGTGCCGCTGGCGCCGGCCTTGTTGTCCACGATCACGCTGCCGCCCAGCCTGGTGCCCATGCGGCTGGCAATCACGCGGGCCACGGCATCGGCCGCGCCGCCCGGCGCGTAGGGCACGACGATGGTGATGGGGCGCTCGGGGAATGCGGCGTGCGCGGCCAGGGCGACACAGGCGCAGGCGGCCAGCAGGTATTTCTTGAGGGATTTCATAAGGTCTCCATAGCTGAAAACGAAGGGCGGCGGACTACTTCAGTCAACCTTGAGGTCGAGTTCCCGCGCGATGCGGGTGTAGGTGGCCGCCTCTCGGCGCACCTGCTCGGCGAACGGCGCGCCACACAGCGACGCGGCCTCCAGGCCCAGGCCGCGCAGCTTGTCGGCCGTGGCCGCGCTCTTGGCAAAGGCCGCGGCAGCGCCTTCGAGCGCCTGCACGATGGGAGCCGGCACGCCCGCCGGGGTCAGCACGCCGTACCAGGCGTCGGCGGAGAAGTCGCCGCCGCCGGCCTCGGCGAAGGTGGGCACCTGCGGCAGCAGCGCCGAGCGCCTGGGCGATGCCACGGCCAGCGCCGCGAGCTTGCCGCCCTCGACCTGCGGCAGCACCGAGCCCAGCGTGGCGAACGAGCTGTCGAGCTGCCCGCCCATCAGGTCGTTGACGACAGGCGCCGCGCCCTTGTAGGGCACGTGGTTGAGCTTGAGGCCGCTGGCGCGCGCGAACATCTCGGTGGCGAAGTGGCCCGCCGTCACGCGCCCGGGCTCGGCGCGCGCCTTGGCGACGTAGGCAGCCAGCGTGCGCACCTGCATCGCCGGCCCCACCACCAGCACCGTGGGGCTGGTGGCCACCGTGCACACGGGCTGGAAGGACTTCACGGCGTCGAACTTCACGCGGTCGCCGTAGAGCGCCGGGATCATCGTGTGGTTGGTGGCGCCGAACAGCAGCGTGTAGCCGTCGGCCGGCGCCGCGGCCACGGCCTGCGCGGCCAGGATGGTGTTGGCGCCGGGCTTGTTCTCCACCACGAAGGGCTGGCCCAGCGCGCGTGCCGCGTGGTCGGCGAAGGCACGGGCCACCACGTCGGTGGGCCCGCCCGCGGCGAAGCCCACCACCAGCTTCACCGGCTTGGAGGGGTAGCCGCCCGCCTGCGCGAAGCAGACACCGGACGCTATCAGTACGGTAGCTAGCAACGCTTTACCAGAAAGCGCTAGAGGCTGATTTTTCTTGAACATGATGAATCTCCTTCAATCCATGCGGATGCCGCTTGCGCGGATCACGCCAGCCCACTTCGCGGTTTCGGATTGCACGAAGGACTTGAACTCCTGCGCGCTCGATCCCACGCCCTGCACGCCCAGTTCGGCGAAGCGCTTCTTCATCTCGGGGCCGGCGACGATGGCGCGCGTTTCGGTCTCCAGGCGCTGCAGGATGGGCTGCGGCGTGCCGGCGGGCGCGAACAGGCCGTTCCATTCGTTGACCTGGAAGCCCTTCAGGCCCGATTCGGCCACCGTGGGCACCTGCTCCCAGCCCGGCGTGCGCTGGGCCGAGCTGATGGCCAGTGCGCGCAGCTTGCCGCTTTTCACGAACGGGCCGCTGGCCGTGGTGGCGCTGAACATCAAGTCCACCTGCCCGCCGATCAGGTCGGTGAGCGCGGGCGCGCCGCCGCGGTAGGGGATGTGCGTCATCGACATCTTGGCGCCCTGCTTGAACAGCTCGCCCGCGAGGTGCTGCGCGCCGCCGTTGCCGGCCGATGCGTAGGTCAGGTGCCCCGGCCTGGCCTTGGCGGCCTGCACCACGTCGGCCACCGTCTTGAAGGGCGACGCGGCGGGCACCACGAGCAGCAGCGGCGCCTGCATGACGAGCGAGATGGGCGCGAAGTCCTTGGCCGCGTCGAACGGCAGCCTGGCGAACAGGCTGGGGTTGACGGTGAAGGCCGTCGCGTCCAGCAGCAGCGTGTAGCCGTCGGGCGCGGCCTTGGCGACGGCCGCCGCGCCGATGGTGCCGCCGCCGCCCGGGCGGTTGTCCACCACCACCTGCTGGCCCAGGCGGGCCGACAGCTGCGTGGCCAGCAGCCGCGCGGTGTTGTCGGCATTGCCGCCGGCCGGGTACGGCACGACGAGCTTGATGGGCCGATCGGGCCAGTTCTGTGCCTGCGCCGGCAGGCCGGCAGCTACCAAAGCGATAGCTGCCAGCGCTTGGCTGGCAAGCGCCAGACGCCGATTTTTATTGAATTGCATGTCTGTCTCCTTGGGAATCCGCAGCGGTCAGCGCGCCAGCACGGCCAGCGCGTTGCGCGCGGCGCCCAGGCCCATGTTCACGTAGGCGTCGCTGGTCACGCCGCCGATGTGCGGGCTCAGGATGAAACCCGGCTGGTGCTGGAACGGGTGGCCGGCCGTCATGGGCTCGACGGCGAAGCTGTCCAGCCCCGCCATGCGCACCTGGCCGCTCTGCACGGCGACGAGCAGCGCGGCCTCGTCGATCAGGCCGCCGCGCGCGGTGTTCACCACGATCACGCCCTGCTTGCAACGCGCGAGCGTGTCGGCGCCCAGCAGGTGGCGGTTGTCGTCGGTCAGCGGGCAGTGCAGCGAGATCGCATCGCTCTCGCGCCAGATCGTCTCCAGGTCGGCGGGCTGCACGTACTCCGGCAAGTTTTTGGCGAACGGGTCGAAACCGAGCACGCGCATGCCCAGCGCATCCACCATCTTCGCGAAGCGCAGGCCGATGGCGCCCAGGCCGACGAGGCCGATGGTGCGGCCGGAGAGTTCCAGGCTCTTGTGCGTGGCCTTGTCCCAGTGGCCGGCGTGCATGCGCTCATTGAGCTGCGGCACGGACTTGGCGCAGGCCAGCAGCAGCGCCAGGGCCTGCTCGGCCACGGCGGCGGCGTTGGCGCCCACGGCGGCCACCACCTCGATGCCGCGCGCCTGAGCGGCCGCCTTGTCGATGGTGTCGGTGCCGCTGCCGTGCTTGGAGATCACCTTGAGCGACGGCGCCGCGTCCATGGCCGCCGCGCCCACCTTGCTGTAGCGCACGATGATGGCCACGGGGTCGTGCCGGCGGCACAGGGCGACGATGTCGTCCTCGGTGGGCGTCTTGCCCGCGTAGACGATTTCGTAGTCAGCCAGCAGCGCGAGCGCCTGCGGCGCGAGGTCGGCCGCGGTGACGAGGATGGCGGGGCGGCTCACAGTTCCTCCCCTTCTTTCAGCACGCCGGCGGCGCGCAGCGCGGCGGGCAGCCACTTGGAGGCCGTGTCGCCACGCGCTATTGATTCGATGCGCGCGGCCTCGTCGGCCACCTTCTTGACGGCCAGGGCCATCATCGCGGGCGCCTTGGCGCGCTCGATCACGACCACGCCGTCGGCGTCGCCCACCACGAGGTCGCCGGGGTTCACCTGCGCGCCGGCGCAGGAGATGGGATGGTTGATGCGCCCGGGCACGAACTTGGTCGGGCCCGCGGGGTTGAAGCCCGCGCTGAACACGGGAAAGCCGAGCTCCAGCAGTTCCAGCTTGTCGCGGATGGCGCCGTCCACGATCACGCCGCCCAGGCCGCGCTTCTTGCAGGCGCTGAGCATCAGCGTGCCCATGAGGGCCGCCGTCTGGTCGCCCTTGCCGTCGATCACGAGGATGTCGCCCGGCTGCGCGAGCGCGATGGCCGCGTGGATCATGAGGTTGTCGCCGGGGCGCACCTCGACGGTGAAGGCCGGGCCGGCGAGCTTCATGCGCTCGTGCACGGGCGCCACGCGGGCGTGCATGGTGCCGCGGCGGCCCGCCACGTCGGCGAGGATGGCGGCCTGGAAGGTGCCGGCCTGCTGGACGACTTCGGCGCTCACGCGCTCGAAGCTGCGGATGACTTCGGGGAGTTGGCTCATGGTGGTTCCTAAGAAGAGAAAAGGGTTCAGTCGGCCTTGATGTTTCCGTCGCGGATCACCTTGGCCCATTTGGCGGAGTCGGCCTTCTGCAGCGCCGCGAGCTGCCCGGGCGTGCCGCCCACGAGGGTGATGCCGAGCTTGTCCGCCAGCGCGGTGACGGCCGGGTCCTTGAGCGCCTTGGCGATCTCGGCGTTCAGGCGCTGCACGATGGCGGCCGGGGTCCTGGCGGGCGCGAACACGGCGTGCCACTGCTCCACCACGAAGTCCTTGAGGCCCGCCTCGCCCATCGTGGGCACCTGGGGCAGCGCCGGCAGCCGCCGGGCCGAGGTGACGGCCAGCGCGCGCAGCTTGCCCGCCTGCACGTGCGGCAGCGCGGCGGCCGCGGGCGCGAACATGAACTGCACCTGCTCGCCCAGCGTGTCCTGCAGCGCGGGCGTGTCGCCCTTGTAGGGCACGTGGATGAAGCGCGCGCCCGTCTGCTGCTGCAGCAGCTCGGCCTGCATCTGCAGGATGGTGCCGTTGCCGCCCGAGGCGTAGGCCAGCTTGCCCGGCTGCGCCTTGCCCGCCGCGACGAGGTCGGCCACGCCCTGGAACGGCTGGCCCGCGCCCACCACGAGGATGTGCGGGATCGTGCCGATGGTGATGACGGGCTCGAAGCCCGCGATGGGGTCGTAGGGCAGCTTGCCCATGAGGTGCGGCGCGATGGCCTGCGGGCCGATCGTGGTGCCCAGCAGCGTGTAGCCATCGGGCTGGGCGCGTGCGACGAAGGCCGCGCCGATGGTGCCGGTGGCGCCGGGCTTGTTGTCCACGATCACCGTGGTGGCGAGGAGAGGGCCCAGGCGCTGCGCGATGTTGCGGCCCAGCACGTCGGTGCTGCCGCCGGGCGGGTACGGCACCACATAGGTGATGGTCTTGCCGCCGGGCCATTCCTGCGCCAGCGCGGGGCCGGCGGCCAGCGCCACGCCCAGGGCCGCGAGCAGGCGGCGGCGAGTGGCGGAAAAGTCGTGTGCGTTCATGGGATGTGTCTCCTGTCGGGTTCAAAGAGGGGGGAAGCCGTAGAGCGCCTGCGGGTTGTCCACCAGCACGCGCCGCGGCGAAACGGCAGCCAGCCGCAGCCAGTCGTGCAGGCGGTCGATCTGCCGCGCGTCGTCGGGCATGGGCTGCAGGCCGGCCGAGGCGGTGGCGTGGGGCCAGTCGCTGCCCCAGAGCACGCGCTCGGGCGCGCAGCGCAGGTAGCTCGCGGCCAGCGGGTCGAGCGCGGGGTCTTCCACCGTGCGCAGCGCGCTCACGATGTAGCCGCCCGAGAGCTTGATCCACGCCCGGCCGCCCTGCAGCAGCTCCAGCAGCAGCGCATGCGCCGCCTGCCCTTGCGCGCCCGGCGCGATGCGGCCGAAGTGGTCGAACACCAGCGGCACGGGCAGGCGCCGCAGCACGCCGGCCTGCGCCGCGAGCAGATCGGGCGCCATCAGCAGCTGCAGGTGCCAGCCCAGCGGCGCGATGCGGCGCGCCAGCGGCTCCAGCATGTCCGCCGTGCCCGACACGCCCAGCGACAGGTTCAGCCGCACGCCGCGCACGCCGGCGCCGTGCAGGCGCTGCAGCTCGGCGTCGCTCTCGTCGCCCGTGACCACGGCCACGCCGCGCGCCTGGGGGCCGAGCGCGGCCAGGCCGTCGAGCATGCAGCGGTTGTCCGTGCCGTAGGTGGAGGGCGTGACCAGCACCGCGCGCGTGGTGCCCATGCGCCGCTGCAGCGCCCGGTAGTCGCGCGCCGAGGCGTCGGGCGGCAGCAGCTTCGCGCCGGGGGCGGCGGGGTAGCGGCCGTCGTACACGTGCACGTGGCAGTCGCACGCACCGGCGGGCGGCACGGCCCGGGGCCGCTGCCTGCCGGCGGAGAAAGGCATGGCTTGCATGGCCTTTTCGCGCGAAATGGCGGTGCTCAGTCCAGGCTCGCGCCCGAGTCCTTGACGATCTTGCCCCAGCGCGGCACCTCGGCGCGCAGCAGCTGGTCGAACTGCTCGGGCGTGCCGCCCAGCACGTCGCCGCCTTCGGAGCGCAGCTTCTCGGCCACTTCGGGCTGCTTCAGGGCCTCGTTGATGGCCTTGTTGAGCTGCTGCACGATCGCGGCGGGCGTGCCCGCGGGCGCGAGGACGCCGAACCAGGTCACGGCGTCGAAGCCACGATAGCCCGACTCGGCCAGCGACGGAGTGTCGGGCAGCTGGGCCGAACGCTTGAGGGAGGTGACGACGATGGGCCGCAGCTTGCCATTGCGCACCTGGCCCAGCAGCGTGGGCACCGAGGACATGTACAGGTCGATCTGCCCGCTCACCAGGTCGGTCATGGCCTGGGCCGCGCCCTTGTAGGGAATGTGGCGCAGCTTGATGCCGGCCGCGTTCTCCGCCAGCTCGCCGGCCAGGTGCGCCACCGTGCCGTTGCCCGAGTAGCCCAGCGTGATGCCGTCGGGCTGCTTCTTGGCGGCGGCCACCACGTCGGCGAAGGTCTTGAACGGCGTGTTCGCCGGCGCGGCCATCACGATGGGCGAGGACGACACGAGCGCCACCGGCACCAGGTCCTTGAGAGGGTCGTAGGGCAGCCTGGGGTACAGCGTGGGGTTGATCGCGAGGTTGCTCGTCTGGCCCATGACCAGCGTGTAGCCGTCGGGCGCGGCCTTGGCCGCCGCGTCCACGCCCAGGTTGCCGCCGGCGCCGGGGCGGTTGTCCACGATCACGCTCCACTTGTTCTGGTCGGCGACCTTCTGCGCGACGGTGCGCGCGATCATGTCGGTGCCGCCGCCGGGCGGGAACGGCACGATGAGGCGGATCGGCTTGGCCGGGTAGGCGGCCTGCGCCAGGGCGCCGGTGGCGGCGGCAAGGCCGAGCGCGGCGGCGCACAGCGAGCGCGAGAGGGTGCGTGCAAGCATGGGTTGTCTCCTTGGGATGGTGCGTTGAAGGCGCCTGCCGGCATGCTCCCGGCATTGGGGGGCGACTTTAGGCAAACGTTTCAACCCATACAATTGCGTTCCGCACAATGCAACGTATTGCACCATGAGCAACCCTCCCGCCTCCTCGAAACCCGCCGACGGCGGCGTGATCGCCGTCACCCGCGCCCTGCAGCTGCTCGAAGCCTTCGCGGTGGGCGAATCGCACCTGTCGCTGGCGGAGCTCAGCCGCCGCGCGGGCCTGCACAAGACCACGGTGCTGCGCCTGGCACGCACGCTGGCGCAGTCGGGCTACATGGTCCAGCGCGAGGACGGCGACTGGCGCCTGGGCCCGGCCGCGGGCTGGCTGGGCGCGCGCTACCAGGCGGGCTTCGACGTGCAGAACGTGCTGGAGCCCGCGCTGCGCGAGCTCACGCAGACCAGCGGCGAAAGCGCCGCCTTCTACGTGCGCGAGGGCAACGTGCGCACCTGCCTCGTGCGCGTGGAGGGCCCGCAGGCGCTGCGCCACCACGCGCGCATGGGCGAGGGGCTGCCGCTGGACAAGGGCTCGCCGGGCCGCGTGATCCTGGCGTTCTCGGGCGAGCCGGGCGAGGTCTACGAGGAGATCCGCCGGCGCGGCTACCACTGGTCGATCGGCGAGCGCGAGCAGGGCGTGGCCACCGTGTCCGCCCCCGTCTTCGGGCGCAACTGGCGGCTGCTGGGGTGCGTGTGCATCTCGGGCCCGCAGTCGCGGCTGCCGCAGGAAAAGCTGGAGGCGCTGGCGCAGACCATCATCAAGACGGCCAACCAGCTGTCCTACGCGCTGGCCGGCAAGGCGGCCAGCACGGCCGCGCAGACGCCGGGCGTCTGGCACCCGTGAGGGGCCACCCAGCCGATACACTCGCCCGGCACGCCGCCATCCTTATTCCATTTCCAGATCCATCGAGTACGCGAAGGCAAAGCGCAGACAGTGCCGTAGCACGGCAAGCGAAGCCGACAAAGTAATCGATTGATCTGGAAATGGAATTACCCCTGCCTTTGCCGCCATGCTCCAGTACCTCACCATCCCCGTCACCGCCTTCCAGCAGAACTGCTCCCTCGTCTGGTGCGACCAGACCATGGATGCGGCCGTGATCGACCCCGGCGGCGATCTGGACGTGCTGCTGGCCGAGGCGAAGCGGCGGGGCCTGCACCTGAAGGCCATCTGGCTCACGCACGCCCACATCGACCACGCGGGCGGCACGGGCGAGCTCGCGCAGCGCCTGCAGCTGCCCATCGTCGGCCCGCACGAGGGCGACCAGTTCTGGATCGACGGCCTGCCGCAGCAGAGCGCCATGTTCGGCTTTCCGCCCGCGCTGGCGTTCACGCCCACGCGCTGGCTGCACGACGGCGACACGGTCACCATCGGCAAGGAGACATTGAACGTGCGCCACTGCCCCGGCCACACGCCGGGCCACGTGGTGTTCCACGCGCCGCAGATCGACCGCTGCTTCGTGGGCGACGTGCTGTTCGCGGGCAGCATAGGCCGCACGGACTTCCCCGGCGGCAACCACCAGCAGCTGATTGACAGCATCACCCAGCGCCTGTGGCCCATGGGCGACCAGACGGTGTTCATCCCCGGCCACGGGCCGGAGAGCACGTTCGGGCGCGAGCGGCGCAGCAATCCCTACGTGGGCAACACCTGAAATTTTGATAGCTGCAGGCGCTTGCCAGGCAAGCGCCGCAGGCATTTTTGACCACTGAACGGTCAGCGCCCCAGCTCCTTGGCGCTCACCCCCGCGATGCCCCAGTTCTCCTTGGGCACGTCGTGGATCCAGACGCGCACGTTGGCGGGCGGCGCGCCCACGGCATCGACGAGGGCCTGGGTCACCTTCTCGATGACGGCCTTCTTCTGCTCCTCGGTGCGGCCTTCGATCATGTAGATCTGTGCGAATGGCATGGTGTGTTGCTCCGTGAAGAAAAGGGTCAGTCCGCCTTGATGCCGAGCTTGCGGATCAGGCCGCCCCAGCGCTGGTTCTCGGCGCGGATGAACTCGGCGAACTGCTGCGGCGTGGTCACGCGCAGGTTGCCCGAGATGTTGTCGAAGGCCGCGCGCGCCTCGGGCGCGGCGGAGCCCGCGGCCCAGGCCTCGTGCAGCCTGGCCACGATGGCCTGCGGCGTGCCCGCGGGCGCGACCAGGCCGAACCAGGTCTCCACCTCGAAGCCGGGGTAGCCCGACTCGGCAACCGTCGGCACGTCGGGCAGCGCCCTGGCGCGCTGCGGCGAGGTGACGGCGATGGCCTTGAGCTTGCCCGCCCTGACGTGCTGCAAGGTGGTGGCCAGCGAGCTTTCCATGCTCATCATGACGGTGCCCGACAGCAGGTCCGGCACGATCTGGCTGGAGCCCTTGTACGGCACGTTGGTGAGCTGGATGCCGGCCACCGACTGCAGCAGCTCGGCCGCCAGGTGGTTGCTGGTGCCTATGCCCGACGTGGCGTAGCTGAGCCTGCCGGGGTTGGCCCTGGCATAGGCCACCATGCCCTTGAGGTCGGAGAACGGCGCCCCCGGGTTGATGACGAGCGCGCACGGCGTGGTGCCCACGAGCGAGATGGGCGCGAAGTCCTTCTCGACGTTGAACGGCACGCTGCCGTACAGATGCGGCGCGATGGCCAGGCTGCTGATGGCGGTGAGGCCGATGGTGTAGCCGTCGGGCGCGGCCTTGGCCACGGCGTCGGTGCCGATGTTGCCGCCCGCGCCGGCCTTGTTCTCGACCACGAACTGCTGGCCCAGCCTGTCGCCCATGGCCTTGGCGGCCGTGCGGCCCATCACGTCGGTCGGCCCGCCGGGCGGGAACGGCACGATCATGCGCACGGGCCTGGCCGGGTAGCCGGCCTGCGCCCAGGCGCTGCCCTGCGGGGCGGCGCCCCATGCGGCCAGGGCTGCGGCCGCCATGAAGTCTCGTCGCTGCATGGTGTTCTCCTGCTCAATCGAACCGCAGGTTCGTGCAGCCCATGCCCTGCACGCGCAGGCTGACGCTGTCGCCGGCCGCCACGGCCACGGCCTCGGTCACGCCGCCCGACAGGATCAGGCTGCCCGCCGGGATCTCCCGCCCGCGCCGGCCCAGGTGGTTGGCCAGCATGGCGATGGCCGCCGCCGGGTGGCCCAGCACGGCCGCGCCCGCGCCCAGGGCCACGGGCTGGCCGTTCTTCTCCAGCACCACGCCCACCGTGCGCAGGTCCACCCCCTCGGGGCGCACGGCACGCCCGCCCACCACGAAGCGCGCGGCCGAGGTGTTGTCGGCGATCACGCTCTTCAAGTCGAACTTGAAGTCGCGGTAGCGGCTGTCGATGACCTCGATGCCGGGCATCACGAAGTCGGTGGCGGCCAGCACGGCGCCGATGTGGCAGCCCGGCCCTTTCAGAGCGTGCTTGAGCACGAAGGCGATCTCGGGCTCCACCTTGGGGTGGATCAGCGCGCGGGTGTCCACCGCCGCGCCCTCGGCCACGGCGTAGCCGTCCACCAGGAAGCCGAACACCGGGTCGGTCACGCCCATCTGGCGCATCTTGGCGTGCGACGTCAGCCCCGCCTTCAGGCCCACGACGCGCGCGCCGCGCGAGAGCTTGCGCGCGAGGATGGCGTCCTGGATGGCGTAAGCGTCGTCCCAGTCCATGCCGGGGTGCTCGTCGGTGATCTTGGGGGTGTCGCGCACCTGCAGCTGGCAGTTCTCCAGGTGTTCGGCCAGCCGTTCGATGGTTTGCTCGTTCAATGCCATGGTGTGCGTCCTTTCAAGCCGGCACGTGCAGGCCGCGTTCGCGCGCCATGGTCAGCGCGGTGTCTTCGATCATGTCTTCCTGGCCGCCGACCATGCCGCGCCGGCCCAGCTCGACGAGCAGGTCGCGCGCGGGGATGCCGTATTTCTTCTCGGCCCGCTTGGCGAACAGCAGGAAGCTGCCGTACACGCCCGCGTAGCCCAGCGTGAGCGCGTCGCGGTCGATGCGGATGGGGAAGTCCATGAGCGGCACCACGAGGTCTTCGGCCACGTCCTGGATCTTCCAGACATCGACGCCGGTCTCGATCCCCATGCGGTCGAGCACGGCCACGAGCACTTCCATGGGCGTGTTGCCCGCGCCCGCGCCCAGGCCGGCGGCGGCCGCGTCGATGCGGTTGGCGCCGGCCCGGATGGCGGCGATGCTGTTGGCCACGCCCATGGCGAGGTTGTGGTGGCCGTGGAAGCCCAGTTCGGTCCCGGGCTTCAAGGCCGCGCGCACGGCGGCGATGCGCTCCTCGACCTGCTCGGGCAGCAGGTAGCCGGCCGAGTCGGTCACGTAGATGCAGTTGGCGCCGTAGCCTTCCATGAGCCTGGCCTGCCTGACCAGGCCCTCGGAGCTGTTCATGTGCGCCATCATCAGGAAGCCCACGGTGTCCATGCCGAGCTTGCGCGCCATGGTGATGTGCTGCTCGCTCACGTCGGCCTCGGTGCAGTGCGTGGCCACGCGGATGGTGTGCACGCCCAGGCCGTGGGCCATCTTGAGGTGGTCCACGGTGCCGATGCCGGGGATCAGCAGGGCCGAGACCTTGGCCTGCTTCATGAGCGGGATGACGGCGCCCAGGTATTCCTCGTCGGTGTGCGCGGGGAAGCCGTAGTTGACCGAGGCGCCGCCCAGGCCGTCGCCGTGGGTGACTTCGATCAGGGGCACGCCGGCCGCGTCCAGGCCCTGGGCCACGGTTTTCATCTGCGCGAGCGTCATGAGGTGGCGCTTGGGGTGCATGCCGTCGCGCAGCGTCATGTCGTGCAGGGTGATGTGCTGTTTGGTCATGGCGGGGTTCTCCTTCAGGCGGCCTGCAGGGAAAGGCGGCCGGCCAGCATTTCTTCGGCGAACATTTCGGCGGTGCGCGCGGCGGCGGCGGTCATGATGTCCAGGTTGCCGGCGTACTTGGGCAGGTAGTCGCCCAGGCCTTCGACTTCGAGGAAGACGGAGACGCGGTTGCCGTCGAATACCGGGCCGTTGACGAGCTTGTAGCCCGGCACGTATTTCTGCACTTCGGCCAGCATGGCGTGGATGCTTTGCGTGATGGCCGCCTTGTCGGGTTCGCCTTCGGTGAGGCAGTGCACGGTGTCGCGCATGATGAGCGGCGGCTCGGCCGGGTTGATGACGATGATGGCCTTGCCTTTTTGCGCGCCACCGACCTTCTCGATGGCGCCCGCGGTGGTGCGCGTGAATTCGTCGATGTTCTTGCGCGTGCCGGGGCCGGCGGATTTGCTGGAGACGGTGGCGACGATTTCGGCGTAGGCCACGGGCTGCACGCGGCTGACGGCCGCCACCATGGGGATGGTGGCCTGGCCGCCGCAGGTGACCATGTTGACGTTCATTTCGGCCTTGCCGACATGCGCTTTCAGGTTGACCGGGGGCACGCAGTAGGGGCCGATGGCGGCGGGCGTGAGGTCGATCATCAGCGCGCCTTCGGCGTTGACCTTGCGGGAGTTTTCGGCGTGCACGTAGGCGCTGGTGGCGTCGAAGACGATTTGCACGCCGTCCCGCCTCATGTGCGGCACGAGGCCGTCCACGCCTTCCGATGTGGTTTTGATGCCCATGGCGCGGGCGCGTTTGAGGCCGTCGGACTCGGGGTCTATGCCGACCATCCATACGGGTTCGAGCACGGGGCTGCGCTGCAGCTTGGCGAGCAGGTCGGTGCCGATGTTGCCGGGCCCGATCAGGGCGCATTTGATTTTCTGGCTCATGGGGGTTCCTCGTTGTCAGATGAAGCGCACCGAGCAGCCGCCGATGCCGCCGATGCTCACGCGCAGGTTGTCGCCGGCTTTCACGGGCACCATGGCCGCGAGCGAGCCGGAGAGCACGATTTCGCCAGCCTCCAGCGCGATGCCCAGGCGGCCCAGGGTGTTGGCCAGCCACGCGACGGCGTTGGCCGGGTGGCCCAGCGCGGCGGCGCCCGCGCCGGTGGCGACGATTTCGCCGTTCTTCTCCAGCACCATGCCGCAGGTGGAGAGGTCGACGTCGCGCACGTCGACCAGCCGGTCGCCGAGCACGAGGACGCCGCAGCTGGCGTTGTCGGCCACGGTGTCCTGGATCTTGATCTTCCAGTCGCGGATGCGCGAGTCGACGATTTCGAAGCAGGCCATCACGCCTTCGGTGGCGGCCAGCACGTCGGCGGCGGTGACGCCGGGGCCTTGCAGGGTTTTCTTGAGCACGAAGGCGATTTCGCCTTCGGCCTTGGGCTGGATCAGCGTATTCGCGGCAATGGCCTCGCCTTCGTTGTAGACCATGGCGTCGGTGAGCCAGCCGAAGTCGGGCTGGTATACGCCGAGCATGTCCATCACGGCCTGGCTGGTCACGCCGATTTTCTTGCCCACCACGCGCTCTCCCGCCGCCAGGCGGCGCGCGAGCATGCGTTGCTGGATGGCGTAGGCGTCTTCGAGGGTCAGGCCCGGGTGGCGCTCGCTCAGGGGGGCGAGTGTCTGGCGCTGCACCAGGGCCTGGTACAGCTCTTCGCCGAGATGGTCGTGCAGTGGTGTGTTCATAGGTTCAATCGGCTAGGGGAAGGGGTTCGTCGGCGGCGGCTTCGGCGAGGAAGTCGCCCACCAGGCGGGCGAAGCGCGCCGCGTGCTCGATCTGCGTCCAGTGCCCGCAGCGGCCATAGACGTGCAGCTGCGCGCGCGGAATCCAGTCGGCCAGCGTGTGGGCGTTCGCGAGCGGGATCACGCGGTCCTCGCGGCCGTGGATGACCAGCGTCTCATGCGGCACGCGGCGGATGTCCTGCTCGCGGCTGGCCAGCGCATCGACCCAGCGCTGGCGCGGCGCGGGGAACATGGCGGCGAACGATTCGTGGAAGCCCGGGCGGATGCTGGCCTCGTAGCGCAGGCGCGCGAGCTCGTCGTTCACCAGCGCGCGGTCGAACGCGAAGATGTCGAGCAGCGCGCGCATGGCCGGCAGCGAGGGCTCGTAGCCCCACACGGCATCGAGCCCCGGCGTGAGGGCGAACGGCACGCCCACGCTGCCCATGAGCACCAGGCGGCGCACGCGCTCGGGGTGGCGGATGGCCAGCGCCAGCGCGAGGCCGCCGCCGAAGGAGTTGCCCACGAGGTCGGCGCGCGCGATGCCCAGCGCGTCGAGCAGTCCCACGGCCTGGCGCACCCAGGCGTCCAGCCCATAGGCAAAGCCCGACGGGCGCTCGCTGTAGCCGAAGCCCGCCATGTCGGGCGCGATGACGCGCCGCTGCTGCGCCAGCTGCGGCATCACCAGGCGCCAGTTGGCCCAGGCCGATACGCCCGGACCCGAGCCGTGGATCAGCAGCACCGGATCGCCCTGCCCCACGTCGTGGTAGTTGGTGCGTATGCCCGCGGCGGCGATGGTGCGCGCCAGCTCCGGGTTGGGTGCGGTGTCGTTCATGTTGCTATCGTTGGAGTAGCTATCAGCGCTTGACTGGCAAGCGCTGGAGGCCGGTTTCATTCAAAACTTCACCATCACGTTGCGCAGCTCGGTGTAGAACTCCAGCGAGTGCACGCCACCCTCGCGGCCTATGCCGGATTGCTTGGAGCCGCCGAACGGCGTGCGCAGGTCGCGCAGGAACCAGGCGTTGATCCAGCACAGGCCCACCTCGATCCGGTGCGCGAGGCGATTGGCGCGCGCGATGTCCTGCGTGAACACGGCCGTGGCCAGGCCGTAGCGGTTGGCGTTGACCTTGGCCAGCACCTCCTCCTCGGTGTCGAAGGGGCTGACGTGGCAGCAGGGGCCGAAGATTTCCTCGGTGACCACGGTGGCGGTCTCGGGCAGGCCGGTCCAGATGGTGGGCTGCACCCACGAGCCGCCGCGCAGCGCCTCGGGCATGTCGGGGATGCCGCCGCCGGTGACGATGGTGGCGCCCTCGTCCCTGGCCTTCTGGTACAGGCCCAGCACCTTGTCCTGGTGCTTCTTGCTGATGAGCGGGCCGATCTTCGTGTCCTTGTCGAACGGCAGGCCGGGCTTCATGGCCTCGGCACGGTCTTTCAGCGCGGCGACGAGTTTCTCGAAGATCGGGCGCTCGACGTACACGCGCTCGGTGCCCAGGCAGA
>Ga0209959_100530_pt1 | contig 24938 bp, 24 predicted proteins | sample ThiBiot_300_biof_2_FD_183943 | JGI IMG/M metagenome (GOLD analysis project Ga0209959, IMG submission 183943) | Wastewater bioreactor microbial communities from Cape Town, South Africa - Thiocy_expt_300_biof (SPAdes) | ecosystem: Engineered > Bioremediation > Thiocyanate > Unclassified | place...
CACGCTGGTGCCGCTGCTGGCCTACTGGATGCTGCGCAGGAAGCTGCCGCACGGCGACAACCGCGTGGTCGTCTCGGCCAAGCGCCTGTACGGCCCGGTGCTCGACTGGGCGCTCGCGCGCCGCCGCACGGTGGTGGTGATATCGCTGGCCATGTTCGCCGTCGCGCTGGCCGCGGCATCGCGCCTGGGGTCGGAGTTCCTGCCGGAGCTCGACGAAGGCACGATCTGGGTGAACGTGCGCCTGCCCGCCAGCGTGTCCAACGACGAGGCCGCGCGCATGCTGCGCCAGGTGCGCCAGGCCCTGCGCACCGTGCCCGAGGTGCGCACCACCATCTCCAAGGCGGGCCAGCCCGAGGACGGCACCGACCCCAAGACCATCAGCATGGCCGAGGTGTTCGTGGACGTGAAGCCCGCGGACCAGTGGCGCGCCGGCCTCACGCACAAGCAGCTCATCGAGGAGATGGACCGCGCGGTCTCCGCGATCCCCGGCCTTGAGCCCGCGTTCTCCCAGCCCATCCGCGACAACGTGCTCGAATCGATCTCGCAGATCGACGGGCAGATCGTCATCAAGGTCTCGGGCGACGACCTGGGCGAGCTCAAGCGCATCACGCAGGGCATAGAGCGCGAGATCAAGCAGGTGCCCGGCGTCTACCGCGCGGAGATCGACCGGCTGGGCGACCTGCCCCAGCTCGTGATCGACATCGACCGCGACCGCGCGGCGCGCTACGGCCTCAACGTGGGCGACATCCAGGACGTGATCGAGGCGGCCCTGGCCGGCAAGGCCACCACCAGCCTGTGGGAGGGCGAGCGCAAGTTCGCCGTCGCGGTGCGCCTGCCCGAAGACCGGCGCGCCATCGCCAGCCTGCCGGGCACGCCCATCGCCACGCCGGACGGCGGCTACACCACGCTTGGCGCCGTCGCCAGCATCCGCGAGACCACGGGCGCCATGAACATCGCGCGCGAGAACGGCAGCCGCACCATGGCCATCGGCATCTTCATCAAGGACCGCGACATGGGCTCGGTGGTCAAGGACATGCAGGAGCGCGTGCGGGCCCGCATCCAGCTGCCGCCGAGCTACCGCGTGACCTGGTCGGGCGAGTTCGAGAACCAGGAGCGCGCCATGAAGCGCCTGTCGGTCGTGGTGCCCATCTCGCTGCTGCTGATCTTCGTGCTGCTGTTCGACGCGTTCAAGTCGTTCAAGACCGCCTCGCTGATCCTCGTGAACGTGCCGCTCGCGCTCATCGGCGGCTTCATCGCGCTGTGGATGCTGGACATTCCGCTGTCGGTGTCGGCGGCCATCGGCTTCATCGCGCTGTCGGGCCAGGCCGTGCTCAACGGCGTGGTCATGCTCTCGGTCTACCAGCAGCTGCAGGCCGGCGGCATGAGCGTGATCGAGGCCGTGCGCCAGGGCTCCATGCAGCGCCTGCGCACCGTGCTCATGACGGCGCTGCTGGCCATGCTGGGCCTGCTGCCCATGGCGCTGTCGCACGAGATCGGCGCCGAGACGCAGCGCCCCCTGGCCATCGTGGTCATCGGCGGCCTGGTCACGGCCACGCTGCTGACGCTGGTGGTGCTGCCGGCCCTGTACGTGGCCTGGTTCGCGCCGCGCAGGAACGGCCCCGCACCCGAGGCGCCCGTGGCCATCGCCTGACGGAACGCCGGGCGGCGCGCGGGCAAAATTTACGTAAAAAATGCCTGCAGCGCCCGCCCACCAAGCGCCTCCAGCTATTGAATCGATAACAAAAAAGCGCACCCTGGGGTGCGCAAAGGGGGAGATCCATGGGGCGGCCCGCGCCGCCCAGGTCGTCAGAGCCTGTTCAAGATCTTTTCATGGTGCCCGTTGCCCCGAAAAGGCAGTGAATGCAAGGCGCAAACCGCAGCCGGGCTGGTGGCCCGGCGAGGATTTGCAACGCCGCAGACGCTGCCTTTTCGGGACAACCCTTCGGGCAAGGCAGCAAAAAGCCGCACTCGTCGTTGCGCACCTTGTCCAGGCCGCCAGCATGGCCTGCGGCGCGCGCCTAGATTGCGGCTTTTTGCTGCCTTGCGGGCACCATGAAAAGATCTTGAACAGGCTCTCAGGCCACGCCCAGGCGCGGCAGGGCCGGGTCGGCTTCCAGGGCGGCCCGTGCCGGGGCACCGGCGCGCGCCGCCGCCTGCTGGCCGTCCGCCAGCTGGAACTGCTGCACCACCTGCGACAGGCGCGCGGCCTGCTCGCGCAGCGACTCGGCGGCCGCGGCGGACTCCTCCACCAGCGCCGCGTTCTGCTGCGTCATGCGGTCTATCTCGCCTACGGAGGCATTGACCTCGCCGATGCCCGCGGCCTGCTCGGTGGCGGCGGAATGGATCTCGCCGATCATGTCCGTCACGCGCTGCACGCTGACCACGATCTCCTGCATGGCCTTGCCCGCGTCCTCCACGTGGCGCACGCCGCCCTCCACGGCCTGCACGCTCGACTGGATCAGGCCCTTGATCTCGCTGGCCGCCGCTGCGCTGCGCTGCGCGAGGTTGCGCACCTCGCCCGCCACCACGGCGAAGCCCCGGCCCTGCTCGCCCGCGCGCGCGGCCTCCACGGCCGCGTTGAGCGCCAGGATGTTGGTCTGGAACGCGATGGAGTCGATCAGGCCGATGATGTCGCCGATCTTGCGGCTGGAGGCCGAGATCTCGTGCATGCTGCTCACCGCCTGCTGCACCACTTGGCCGCCCCTCATGGCCGTGCCCGAGGCCGAGGCCACGAGCTGGTTGGCCACCTGCGAGGACGAGGCCGTCTGCTGCACCGTGGCCGTGAGCTGCGACAGCGCGGCCACGGCCTCCTGGGCGTTGCTGGCCGTCTGCTCGGTGCGCGCCGACAGGTCCTGGTTGCCCATGGCGATCTCCTGGCTGGCGGTGGCGATGTTGCCGCTGGCGTCGCGCACCTGCGAGACCATCGCGCCCAGGCCGCCCTGCATGTCCAGCAGCGCGCGCTGCAAGTCGGCCACCTCGTCGCGGCCGTCGACCTCGATGCGCTGCGCCAGGTTGCCGCCGGCGATGGACTGCGCCAGCGCGCGCGCCGCCTCCAGCGGGCGGCAGATCGACGCCATGTTGAGCAGCGTGAACGGCACCACCACCGCCACGGTGATCAGCACCGCCAGGCCGAACAGCCACTGGGTCTGCTCGGCGATGCTGCCCTGGCGCGCGATGGCGCCGTCCACCTCGGCGCCCAGGGCCTTGTCCAGGGCCTGCAGCTTCTCGGCGGCGACCGTGAACTGCGCCACGGCCTTGGTGCTCATGCGGTTGGCGATCGTGGCCGTGTCGTAGCCGCCCTCCTCCAGCTGGCGCGCCACGTGGGCGAACTGCTCGCGGTAGGTGTCCAGGTGCTTGGCGATGTCCCGCGCCAGGGCCTGTTCCTGCTCCAGGTTCAGGCCTTCGATCCTGGCCGCCACGGCCTTCGCGCGGTCCAGCGCCGCCAGCCACTGCGTGTGCGCCGCGCGCACTGCCTCGGGCCGCTCGTAGTGGATGATCATGTCCTTCTCGGCCTGGCGTATCTGCCCCATCTCCCCGCGCAGCTCGCCCAGCAGGCGCACCGCCGCATGGGGCTGGGCAATGAAATCCTGGCTCAGGCCATGGAGGCGGAACATGCCCAGCATGCCCGCGCCTCCCAGCATGAACAGCAGGGCGAGCACCACACCGATGGCGCCAATCATGCGCATGCGAATCGAGAACCAGCGCATGAGCGCGTACATAGTCATCACTGTCTTCCTTCTGTCATATGAGAGACACCGTCTTGCAGTGCCGTGCGTGAATATGCAACAAATTGCTGCGACCCAACAGACAAAAGGGGGAATTTGTGGCAATTACTTACACTTTACGCGGTGCTATCCGGCGCGCCAGCGCTTGAGCAGCAGGGCGTTGGTCATCACGCTGACCGAGCTCAGCGCCATGGCCGCGCCCGCCACCACGGGGTTCAGGTAGCCCAGCGCCGCCAGCGGTATGCCGGCCACGTTGTAGGCAAAGGCCCAGAACAGGTTCTGGCGGATCTTGGCCACGGTGCGGTGCGACACGTCGAGCGCCGCCGCCACCAGGCGCGGCTCTCCGCGCATCAGCGTGATGCCCGCGGCGTGCATGGCCACGTCGGTGCCGTTGCCCATGGCCATGCCCACGTCGGCCGCGGCCAGCGCCGGCGCGTCGTTCACGCCATCGCCCACCATGGCGACCACCTTGCCGCCGGCCTTGAGCGCGGCGACGGCCGCCGCCTTGTCGCCGGGCAGCACCTCGGCCATGACCTCTCCCGCCGCCGGGTCCAGGCCCAGGCGGCGCGCCATGGCCTCGGCCGCGCCGCGGTTGTCGCCCGAGATCATCACGCAGCGCACGCCCCGGGCCTTGAGCCGCTCCAGCGCCTCGCGCGCGCCAGGCTTGGGCTCGTCGCCGAAGGCCAGCAGGGCCCGGGCCGCCAGCCCCTGGGTGACGCGCTCGGCCACGGCCGACACGGTGGCGCCCTGCCCCTGCAGCGCGGCGGCCTGCCCGGCCAGCGGCCCCAGGTCCACGCCCAGCTCCTGCATCCAGCGCAGGCTGCCCACCAGGTAGCTGCGGCCCGCCACCTCGCCCTCGGTGCCCCGGCCGGGCACGGCGCGCACGCCCTCGGGCTGGGCCAGGGCCAGGCCGCGCTCCTGGGCTGCGGCCACCACCGCGCGCGCCAGCGGATGCTCGCTGCCGCTTTGCACCGCCGCCACGGCGGACAGCAGCGCCGGCTCGTCCGATCCAGGGTGCGCGTGGAACGCCGTCAGGCGCGGGCGCCCCACGGTCAGCGTGCCGGTCTTGTCGAAGGCCACCGTGCCCACGCGGTGCGCCACCTCCAGCGCCTCGGCGTCCTTGATCAGGATGCCGTGCTTCGCGGCCACGCCCGTGCCGGCCATGATGGCCGCGGGCGTGGCCAGGCCCAGCGCGCAGGGGCAGGCGATGACCAGCACCGCCACGGCGCGTATCAGCGCCGTCTCCAGCCCCACGCCGGCCCACAGCCAGCCCGCCAGCGTGACCAGCGCGATCGCGATCACCGCGGGCACGAACACGGCCGACACCTGGTCCACCAGCCGCTGGATCGGCGCCTTGGCGGCCTGGGCGTCCTCCACCAGGCGGATGATGCGCGCGAGCACCGTCTCGCCGCCCACGGCCGTGACCTGCATCACGATGCGGCCGTCGCCATTGATGGAGCCGCCGGTGAGCACCCCACCCGCCTCGCGCGCCACGGGCAGGGGCTCGCCGGTCAGCATGGACTCGTCCACCTGCGTGTGGCCCTCCTCGACCAGCCCGTCCACGGGAATGCGCTCGCCGGGGCGCACCACCAGGCGGTCGCCGGCCATCACCTCGGCGATGGGCACGTCCACCTCGCCGTCGCGGACCAGCAGGTGCGCCACCTCGGGCCGCAGCGCATGCAGCGCGCGGATGGCCGCCGTGGTCTGGCGCTTGGCCCGCGCCTCCAGCCACTTGCCCAGCAGCACCAGGGTGACGACCACGGCCGAGGCCTCGAAGTACAGGTGCGGCGCGTGGCCCGGCGCGGCCGTCCACCACAGCCACAGCGACAGGCCGTAGCCCGCGCTCGTGCCCAGGGCCACCAGCAGGTCCATGTTGCCCGTGAGCGCCTTCGCCGCGTGCCAGCCCGCCTTGTAGAAGCGCGCGCCCAGGATGAACTGCACCGGCGTGGCCAGCAGGAACTGCGCCCAGGCCGGCAGCATCCAGTGCCGGCCGAACAGGTCGCCGAACATGGGCAGCACCAGGGGCGCCGACAGCAGCAGTCCGATCGCCACCGGCATGAAGCCGGCCCAGGGCGACTGTTCCGCGGCGCCGTCCGCGTCCTGCTCCGCCACCGAGCGCGGCTCGTAGCCGGCATTGCGCACGGCGCGGCGCAGCACGGCATCCATGCCCGCGGCGGCTGCGGCGTCGACGACGATGTGCGCGCGCTCGGTCGCCAGGTTCACCGTGGCGTCCCGCACGCCCGGCACCTTGCGCAGCGCGCGCTCCACGCGGCCCACGCAGCTCGCGCAGGTCATGCCGCCGACACCCAGGTCCAGGGTGTCCGGGGCATCGGCAGTTCGAAGGGAGGCAGAGTTCATGGCTGGCATCTTGCAATCAATGATTGGCGCCACCTTAAACCCTGACATGATGGCAGAGTCAAGCATCGCCTCCGGCCTTGACTTTGACACCATGTCAGGCTTCATGATGCAGCCGTCGGCCACGCGCTGGCCCGCACTTTCCTCCACAGCCCTCCACGAAAGGACCCCCATGCAATACACGTTCCAAGTCCAGGGAATGACCTGCGGCCACTGCGAGCGCGCCGTGGTGCACGCCGTGCGCCAGGTCGATACCGACGCCATCGTCAAGGTGGACCTGGCCACGGGCCAGGTCGCGGTCGAGAGCGACCAGCCGCGCGAAGTCCTGGCCGCCGCCATCCAGGAAGAGGGCTACAAGGTCGCCGCGTGAGCGCGGCTTGAGCGCGGCCGATGCCCGCGGCGGGCATCGGTTCCTTCAGCCGGCCAACCCCGGGTTGGGCACTGCGCCGGTGAGCCTGGGCATATTGGCCCGGCGCGCCGGCACCTTGCCCCCGCGCGCCTTGAGCCATTGCTCGACCAGGTCCCAGACCATGGGATTGCCGGCCTTGGCGGCCTCCTCCGACACGGGCGCCCAGCCGGCCACCTTGTAGGTTTTGTTCGGATCGATGAGCTCGCCCTTCAAACGCATGTCGCTCACGCGCCTGCCCATGGATTCGAGCGGGTTGAAGGCATAGGTCAACCCTCCCACGCGCACCATGTCGCCTCCCTGCTGGTAATACGGGTCGGGATTGAACAGGTTGTCCGCCACGTCTTCCATGACGGTCTTGATCATCTCGCCCTTCATCTCGGTGAGCGTGGCGTAGCTGTAGGTCGTGGCCGTCATGTCCATGACCCATTCGCGCGTGATGGACTGGCCCGGCAGCAGCGTCGTGCCCCAGCGGAAGCCCGGCGAGAACGCCAGGTCCGCGCCCTGCACCTCCATCAGCGCATCGACGATGAGCTGGTCGCCCGTGCCGTTGAAGTTGCCGCGGCGGTACAGCAGGCCCTCGGTGACGGCGAGCTGCTCGGAGAGCCTGGCCTCGTAGGGCGCGCGCATGCGGGTGATGAGCGCGTCCATCTCCGCGTCGGGCGGCAGCATGTTGGCGAACACCGGCAGCAGCTTGTAGCGGTAGTCCTGCACGCGGCCGTCCTTGACCTGCAGGTCGAGCACGCCCAGGAACTTGCCGTTGCTGCCGGCGTTGGTCACCAGCGTCTGGCCGCCGGCGTTCCTGACCACGCTGGCCACCGGCATGCCATCGTGCGTGTGCCCGCCCAGGATGGCGTCGATGCCGCGCACGCGGCTGGCCATCTTCAGGTCCACGTCCATGCCGTTGTGGCTCAGGACGACGACGACCTTGGCGCCCTTGGCGCGCGCCTCGTCCACCACCTTCTGCATGTGCTCGTCCTGGATGCCGAACTCCCAGTCGGCCACCATCCAGCGCGGGTTGGCGATCGGCGTGTAGGGGAAGGCCTGGCCGATCACGGCGCAGGGCACGCCGCCCACCTCGCGCATCACGTAGTGCTTGAACACCGGGTCGCCGAAGTCGGTGGTCTTGATGTTCTGCGCGACGAAGTCGATCCTGCCGGCGAAGTCCTTCTCGACGATCTCCTGCACGCGCTGCATGCCCAGGGTGAACTCGAAGTGGCCGGTCATGACGTCCACGCCCAGCAGCTTGCAGGCATCGACCATGTCCTGCCCCTTCGTCCACAGCGCCAGGCCGCTGCCCTGCCAGGTGTCGCCACCGTCCACCAGCAGCGCGCCAGGGCGGCTCGCGCGCAGGCGCTTGACGAGCGTCGCCAGGTGCGCGAAGCCGCCCACCCGGCCGTAGCGCTGCGCGGCCTGCTCGAAGTCGAGGCAGGTCAGCGCATGCGCCATGGCCGTGCCGGGCTGCACGCCGGCAACCTTGAGGAGCTGCTCGCCCACCAGGTGCGGCAGGCGCCCCCGCATGTCGCCAACGCCCAGGTTCACGCTGGGTTCGCGGAAGTACAGGGGCTTGAGCTGCGCATGGCAGTCGGTCATGTGCAGGAAGGACACATTGCCGAAGGCCGGGATGTCGTAGAGGCCCTGCGCGGCCGTCTGGGCGCTGGCCTGGGCATAGGTGCCCAGGCCCATGCCGGCGGCGCTGGCCGCGCCGAGGACTTGCAGGAATTCGCGTTTGCTGAGGTTCATGGGTGCTGCGCCCGGCGCCGCCCGCATCCAGGCGCCGGGCCTGCGCGGGGCTGGCGGCCGGCTCCTTGCTTACTTGTTGACGGGCGATGCGGGGTCGAGCAGCAGCGCCACGAGGTCGGCCACCTGCTTTTCGTTGAGGATGCCCTTGTGCCCGGCGCGCGGCATGTTGGAACAGGCGGCATAGGCCTTGCTGTTCCAGATCTTGCCCCAGGTGTACCTGACGACTTCCCGGGACTCGGGCGCGTTCGGATCGGACACGCCGCGCAGCTTGCCGTAGTGGTACAGGCTGGGGCCGATGGTGCCGAAGGAGATCTCCTTCTTGTCGATCTGGTGGCAGTTGTAGCAGTTGCCGCCGTTGGGCGTCTTGGCGGTGTCGGTCCAGGTCATGCCCCGGCCGCTTTGCGCCAGCGCCTCGCCGGCCTTCCAGTCGCCCAGGTACTTGCCGTCGGCAGGCCACTTGACGGTCTGCATGTTCAGCGCCTCGATGCGCTTGGCGGTCTCGGCGTCCAGGGGCTTGCCCGCCACGTCGGCGGCATTGCAGGCGCGCAGCGTCTCGTCCTCGGCGAACGCCTGCTGCACCTTGACGATGCCCTTGTCGTGGAAGGATTGCGCCACGATCTGCTGCGTCAGCGCGTCAATCTCGGCCGCAGACGGCGTGCCAGGGCCGCTGAAGCCTCCAGCGCAACTGGCTAGCGCGGCGGCGGCAAGCACGACGGGCAGCGCCACGAGAGTGGTACGGGAATGCATGTCCGGCCCTCCTTGTTTCTTCAACGCTTGATGGTCGGCACCGCCGACTTGTCGCCCCGGGCGTTCACGCCCAGGTAGACGCCCAGCGCCACCGTGGCGTCGCTGGCGAAATCGGGCTCGGGGAAGCGCTGCTGCCGGTAGCAGTCGTTCAGGCGGTGCTGCATGCTCCACATCTGGCCGTTGGAGACGCGATACGCCGGCCAGGCGGCAAAGCCCACGCCATCGCCCGGGTTCCTGGTCAGGAGCGGCAGATCCTGCAGGCGGATGCGCTTGCCTTCCTCGCCATGGCACGAGGCGCAGGCAAAGTCGTGCGCCCCGCCGCGCTGGAAGAACAGGCGCTTGCCCACCTGGTACATGGTGCGCTCCTGCACATGCGACTGCGGCAGGCTGAAGGGCATGCCCTTGGACTGCGCCGCAATCCAGGTCGCCAGGGCCGTGGTGTTGGCGCGTTCGCCCTTGCCCCATTCGCCCTTGATGATGGCCTTCGGGTCTATGCCCTGCAGCTGGCTCATGCAGGTGACCAGGCGCGACTCCAGGTCCTGCACCTTGCCGGTGTCCTCGAACCAGCGCGGCAGCTGCACGAATGCGCCCTTGACCACGCCCGGACCCAGGCCCAGGTCGCAGCGTTCGAGCGAGGCGTTCTTCGGGCCGCGCTTCTTCGTCCACAGCTCCTCGCCCTTGGCCTCGAACAGGTCGGCGGGATTGCCATCCTGCAGCATCTCGCGGTATTCCTCGATGGCCTGGGTCGATGTCTTCTGCGCCAGCGCCATGCCGGCAAAGGCCACGAGGCCCGTTGCGGCGGCGACGGCCAAGGCTTTGTTCCTGCCTCTCATCGTGTCTGTCTCCTTATGGGCGAAAAGAACAAAAGGCAGCGCCACGGCCAGAGCGGGTGCCGCTGCGAATGGTCTTGGAACGGGTCAGGACACGGTCGCCTGGTCGGTGCGCGTCTCGCCCCTGTTGTCCTTCCAGGTCACGCTGATCTTGTCGCCGGCCTTGGCACCCTTGACGACGAACTGCAGGAAGGGGTTCTTGGAGACCGCGGGCCCCCATTCGCACGAGAACACCTCCTTGCCGTTGAGGCTGGCGGTGACTTCCTGGATGTGCCAGGCGGGCACGATCTGGCCGGACGCGTCCTTGCGCTGGCCGGACTCCATTTCGTGGCTCATGAGCACGCGTACCGTGGCCTTGTCGCCCTGCGCCTGGGCGCGTATGCGCATCGGATCTGCCATGTCTTTTCTCCTTGCTTGGAAAATTGGGGTTGCCGCCTGCCGTCAGCCGCCGCAGCCGCCGAGGGTGACCTTGACTTCCTTCTTGGCGAAGTGCGCCTTGCCGTCGCCCGTGATGGCGATCGCGTACACGTCCGACGACTCGCCCATCTTGGTGCGCGTGGCGAAGCTGGGTTCGACGTCCGGGGTCACCTTGAAGGTGGCCACCAGGGTGTTGGGGTTCTTCTCGACCAGCAGCACGAGCTGCTTGACGTCGGGCAGCGTGCTGGCGATCGCCAGGGGCACGACCGCGCCGTTCTCGGCGATGTCGGGCGCCGTGAGGGTGACCGCATCGCTGGCCTGCGGTGCGCCGCTGGCCCCCAGGGCCTTGAGCGCATCGCCCAGGTTCTTGGCATCGAACGCGGCCTTGTTGAAGGCCAGCGCATACTGGGGGAACAGGCCTGTTCCCGCCAGCAGGCCGGCCACCACGAAGCCTTGCCTGAGAGTTTGTCTGCGTGTTTGCATGGGGCGGTTTCTCCTTACAGATGAATGCGTGCCGATTGCGCTGCCGCGATCGGGTCCGAACAAGGGCTGCGCCGGCAAAGCCTGGGCTTCACCTGGGCGCGCCGGCTGCCAGCCATGCAGCCATGGCCTTCGTATCTTCCTCGGGAAGGTCCTGCGGCGGCATGGGTGTTTCGCCCCACACGCCCGAGCCTCCGGCCTTGATCTTTGCCTGCAGGTAATCGGCCCTGCCGGAATATTTCCTGGCGATGTCGCTGAAGCCCGGGCCCACCAGCTTGCCGTCCATGTTGTGGCAGGCCGCGCAGGCGTGCTTTTGCGTCAGCGCGATGGCCGCCGCATGCGGGCCAGCCTGGCGTGCGGAGCCGACCACGTTGACCGGCCCTGCCGCATCGCCCAGCCTGCCTTCGGGCCTGGTGGTGTCGGAGCCGCGCTGCGCGCCCACGGTGCGGTTCTGCTCGCGCAGGTTGCCATGCGCATTGCGCGCATGCTCGGGCAGGCGCGAGCCTGTGGCCGGCTCGGGGCCGCAGTCGCGCATGCAGGCCTTGGCCAGGACGTCGGGCTTGTCCCGTCCATCCTTGAAGTCCTTGCCGGGCCACAAGGCGTGGGCGGTGGTCATGCCGTTGCGGTTGGGCATCCTCTGCTGCACCTCGGCGATGTTCTGGTCGGACAGCGTGAAGTCCTCCGGAACGATGTGCGCCAGGTTCAGCAGAAAGGCCGTGACGGCGTAGACCTCGTCGACTTTCAGCGACTTCGGCCTGTCCCAGGGCATGGCCCGGTTGATGTAGTCCCACAGCGTCGAGACCGTGGGCACCTTCATCAGCGTGGTACGGCCGGGGTAGTCGGTGCGCTTGAGCGTTGCCACGCGGCCGGTCTTGATGTCCTCGGCACTGGTGCCGCCCACCAGCGGGTTGAAGACCGAGTTGGATTCGCCGAAGAAGCCGTGGCAGGTGGCGCAGCGGCTTTCCCAGATGTCCTGGCCCATGGCCACGCTGCCCCTGCCCGCGGGCAGGCCCTTGAAGTCGGGACGCACGTCGATGTCCCAGGCCGCGACTTCCCTGGGCGTGGCGGCGCGTCCGACGCCGGGAAACCTGTCCTGGGCCAACGCGGGAGCCGCCAGGCAGGCGGCGACCAGCGCCGCCGCCATCCGATCACGCAAGCTGAACATTTTTGACCTCGCCGTTTTCCTGCACCAGCCACGCCTGGGTCGCGTTGTTGTGGTAGATCGACCGGGTGCCGCGCGCCTCGCGCAGCTGGCGGATGCCGGGCTGCACATACCCCGTCTCGTCCGTCGCCCGGCTCATGACGATGGCGGGCTTGCCGTCCCAGACCCAGTCGAGGTTGAAGCGCGTCAGGCATTTGTCCAGAACCGGAGTCTCCAGCCGGGCCGTGCGCCAGTTGCGCCCGCCATCGACCGAAACATCCACCTTCTGCACCTTGCCCCGGCCCGACCAGGCCAGGCCGCTGATGCTGTAGAAGCCCCGGTCCAGCAGCACCTGACCGCCCGAGGGCGTGGTGATCACGCTCTTGCATTCCTGGATGCTGGTGTATTGGCGGTGCGTGCCGTCGGGCAGCAGGTCCACGTAGTGGACGGCCTCGTCCTTGGTGGCCCAGGGCTGGTCGCCCAGCTCGATGCGGCGCAGGTATTTCACCCAGCTCACGCCCTGCACGCCCGGCACCACCAGGCGCAGCGGGTAGCCGTTCTCCGGGCGCAGCATCTCGCCGTTCTGGCCGTAGGCGACGAGCACCTGGCCGCTGGCGACCAGGCTCATCGGGATGGTGCGCGTCATCGACGAGCCGTCCGCCCCCTCGGCCAGCACGAACTTGCCGCCCTTGAGATCGGCGCCCGCCATCTCCAGCAGGGTGATCAGGGGCACCCCGGTGAACTCGCTGCACGACAGCATGCCATGCGAATACTGGCAGGTCGGCACCGCGACGTTGCCCCACTCCATGCCGGTATTGGCGCCGCACTCGATGAAATGGAAGCGCGACACGCTGGGCAGGCGCATGAGGTCGTCCATGGTGAAGACCTTGGGCGTCTTCACCATGCCGTTGACCATCAGCCGGTGCCGGGCCGGGTCCACGTCCCACCAGCCTTGGTGGTGGCGCTCGAAATGCAGGCCGCTGGGCGTGACGATGCCGAACAGCGACTGCAGAGGCGCGAAGGACACGGAAGCCTGGTTGGTCTGCGTCAGGCCCGGGCTCTGGCGCCGCTGCACGTTGGCTTCGTACTGGGACGGCAAGCCGTAGCCGTCGGCCGCCACCGGCCGGCCCAACCCCGTGCTGTGTGCGGGAAGTTCGAGGATGGCAGGGTCGCCATCCCCCACGCCCTTGGCCCCTTGCGCGGCAGCTGCAGCCGCGCCGCCTCCAGCCACGGCGGCCGCAAAGGCACTGCGGATGAAGTCGCGCCGCCCCTGCCGGCCCTCGGCAAAGACGGTACGGACCCCCGCAGCATCGAGGAAGTTCTCCGGCGCCTTGCGCAGGCGCCCGCGGTCCATGCTGGCAGGAGCGGCCTGAGGCTGGATGTCCGTCATATGGTCAATCGTATATATGCACAATGACTTATGTTATGACGGTTTGATCAGGATCAGTGCTGGGGTTAATCCGAACCACTAGGTCACGGGCCGAAGCGATAGTGGTCCCGGTTGAGCACCGCCGCGATGGCGGTCACCTCCTCGGGGAACAGGCCGAGGTTGAGTTCCAGGTTGCACTGCTCGACCATGCCGCGCAGCAGCCCCGGCGCATTGATGCGCCCCTGGGGCCGGTAGACGGCCTTGCCATCGTTCGCCCACTTTGTGGCATGGCATTGGTTGCACTTGTGCTCCGCGATCAGCTGCTCGCCCAGCCTCAGGTCGGCGCCCTTGAAAATGGCCGGTCCCTCCGCCCAGGCGCATGCCGCGGCGGCCCAGAGGCAAGACAGCAACAGGCTGCGTGGGTGACGAATGGCGACTCGCATGCATGACCTCCTCGTGCGACAAAAAGCCGGGAACGGCGGGCCGCGTCCTCGTCGGGCGGGCCCTTCCCCCGGCGCCATGGGCTGCGCGCAGGAGCGCGCGCAGGCTTCAACCGGCAATCGTCCTGCGCGCCTGCTCCAGGCGGCGCTCCAGGTAGGCGTGGTAGAAATCCGGCGACCCGCCCACCAGCCGATCAGCGACCTCCCTTCCCCCGCGCCCCAGGAACAGCACCGTTGGCGCCACCTTGACGCCCCAGGCGCGCACCAGGGCATCGTGCGTGATGCCCTGCCCCTGGGGCGTGCGCGTGGCCTGTGCGCCGTGCATGTCCACCTGCACCACGGGCAGCCCCTGCGAGGCATGCATGGGCGCCAGGTAGTTGTTGCGCACCTCCTCGCACCAGGGGCAGCGGTGCAGGCTGACCATGACCACCAGCGGTTCGCCCTTGGCCAGCGCATGCGCCAGTTCGTCGGGCAGCGAGGCGGACGGCGGCAGCGTCCTGCCGGCCGCCGTGGATGGCGCCACCCTGCCGGCCAACAGGCCCAGCCACGCCAAGGCAAGCAACTGCCGGCGGTGCGGCGTCCCCATGGTCCTCATGGCGTCTCGTGCTCCATCAGCAGATAGGTGTTGTAGGCATTCATGCGATTGGCCGCGCCGAACAGCGGCAGGTGCTCGAACCGGCTCCAGTCGGTGGCCTCGTAGGCTTCTTCGAAAGGCGTCATGTCACGCGCCGCCGCACCCATGGTCTTGCGCAGGTAAACGAGGTAGTCGCGCGTGAGCTGGATGTCCTTGCGCGCCTGCGTGGAGGCCGGTCCGTGGCCGGGCACGATGACCTCGGCCTCGAACTCCAGCAATTTGTCGAGCGACGCGATCCAGTTGCGGCTGTCGGCCTGGCCGACGAAGGGGATGCGGCTGCGGAACACCAGGTCGCCGGCATACAGCAGCCTGGCCTTGGGGACGTAGACCGCCAGGTCTTCCGGCGTGTGCGCCGGGCCCACTGGCTGCAGGACCAGCTTCGTATCGCCCACGACCAATTCATGGCGGCCGTCGATCCACTGCGTCGCCGGCACCAGGCGGGTCCGCTCGTCGATCCAGGGGGCCAGTTCCGTGCGGGACGCCTGCAGGCGCAGCCGGGCCGTATCCGAATGCAGGTATTCGCGCCCGCCCTGGTGCGCCAGGATACGCGCGCCCGCCTGCTCGAAGACCTGCAGGCCGTAGATGTGGTCCGCGTGGTAGTGGGTGACGACCACGTGCGAGACCTGCTTCGGCGTGACCTTGCGGATCTCCGCGAGCAGGCGCTCGGCAAGGGCGGGAGAGCCCAGCGCATCGATCACCACCACCGATTCCGAGGTGACGATGAAGCCCGCATTGGAGATGAAGTTCTGGTTCTCCGTGGAGCCCAGGGCCGAGACCCCCTGCACATACCAGCAACCGGGCGCGGCCTCCAGTGCGCGCATCTGCGGCACGCCGCCCGCTTCCCCGGCGGCGCGGGCATCGGGCGAAAACGCGCTTCCCATGCCGGTGCCGGCAAGCAGCGCGGTGCCGCGCAAGAAAAATTGACGCCGATCAATTGCACGCTGCATGGGGGCCTCGCTTTATAAGCCTGCGCTGAAGTAATCTACCGGAATGACACCCGACCTGACAACCCTGGTGGAGCTGCACGACACGGTGCCCGTATTGGCTGCCGGCGGCGCGGCCATTGGCCTGCTGTTCGGGTTTTTCGCGCAGCATTCGCGCTTTTGCCTGCGTGCGGCGGTCATCGATGTCTGGCGCGGCCGGTTCGGCGAGCGGCTGTCGGTATGGCTGCTGGCCTTCGCCACGGCCCTGCTGGCCGTCCAGGCCCTGATGCTGGCCGGCTGGCTGGACGTGGGCAATGCGCGCCAGATGGCCAACCGGGGCAGCCTGTCGGGCGCGCTGGCCGGCGGCGTGCTGTTTGGCGTCGGCATGGTCATGACACGGGGGTGCGCCAGCCGGCTGCTGGTGCTGTCGGCCAACGGCAATCTGCGCGCGCTGCTGTCGGGCCTGGTGTTCGCCGTGACCGTGCAGGCCGCGCTGGGCGGGGTGCTGGCGCCGTTGCGCACCGAGATCGCCGGCTGGTGGGTGGTCGATGGCGGCAGCGCGCGCAGCCTGCTGGGGCGCCTGGGCCTGGGGCCGGCGCAGGGGCTGGCATTCGGCGCCGTCTGGATGGCCGCCGCCATGTGGTTCGCGCTGCGCGCCGGCAGCCGCTGGTGGACATGGGCCGGCGGCATCGGCACTGGCCTGGCCGTGGCGCTGGCCTGGTGGTTCACGTATGCGGTATCGCGGGCCAGCTTCGACCCGGTCGCGGTGGCGGGGCTGACGTTCAGCGGCCCTTCGGCGCAGTGGCTGATGCGCGTGCTGACCAGTCCGGCGCCGCCCTTCGACTTCGACGCCGCGATGCTGCCCGCGGTCTTCGCCGGCTCGGCCCTGAGCGCCCTGGCCAGGCGCGAATTCAGGATCGAGGGCTTCCACAATGGCCTGACCATGGTGCGGTACATCGCCGGCGCCGTGGCCATGGGCTTCGGCAGCGTGCTGGCCGGGGGGTGCGCGGTGGGTGCCGGCATGACGGGCGGGGCGATCTTCTCCGTCACCGCATGGCTTGCCCTGCTGGGCATGTGGCTGGGCGGCGGCCTCATGGACCGCTGGCTGCCAGAGCCCGCGCTGCAAGCCTCTGCCCGGGCAACGGCCTGACGGGCCCGCTACTTGCCACTCAGGTACTCGGCCACGGCAGCCATCTCCAGCGCGGTCATCTTCTCCACCACGGTGTGCATGACGGCGTTGTCGTTGGTGCGCTCGCGCTTGCTGAACAGCTTCAGCTGGTTCTCCAGGTAGGCTGCATGCTGGCCAGCCAGGCGCGGCAGGCTGTCGCTGCCCGCCCCTTCCTTGCCGTGGCAGGTGGAGCAGGCCGGCACGCCGCTGAACCTGTTGCCCTGGTGGTAGATGTAGCGGCCCACCTCGGCCAGGGGCGCATCCCTGGCCGCCTCGTGGTGGGCCGGGCGGCTGGCGTAGAAGCGCCCCAGCGCCGCCATGTCCTCGGCGCTCAGGTTCTCCACCATGCTGGCCATGGCCGTGCTCTTGCGCTTGCCGCTCTTGAAGTTCTCGAGCTGCTTGGCGATGTACTCGGCGTTCTGCGCCGCCAGGCGCGGAAAGACCTCGCTGGCCGATTCGCCGTCGGAGCCATGGCACAGGAAGCACGAGCCGCCGATGATCTTGCGCGCCCGGGCCTCCCCGGCATCCTGGGCCTGGGCCAGGCCCTGCAGCAAAGCCCCTGCGGCAAGCACCGCCATGCCTGCCCACTGCCGTACATGCATGAAACACCCTTTCTGGCACGGAAAGAAAAGGGGCCGGCGGCCCCTGAGAAACACCGGCATGGACGCCTGCGCCCTGCCCGCAAGGCCGCCTCACATCAGCGCATCGGCCCAGATGTTGCGGGCCCAGGCCATGGCGTAGCGCCCTTCCAGCTCGCTGGCCGCTGCCGACACGCCGCCGGAGCCCGGCACGGTCAGCATGGTCTTCTTCTCGGCGTCGTAGCGGTGCACGCTGGCCACGTGCACCACGTCGGTATCGCTCACGAAGCTGTAGCAGGTGTTGTTGTACAGCGGCAGGGCATTGGGCTGGCGGCCCGACAGCAGCGCGACGATGGCGGCGGCAGCCACCTTGCCGTGCTGGTTGGCCATGTGCCCGGACTTGGGCATGAGCGGGGCAATCTGCAGCGCATCGCCCAGGACGTGCACGTTCTTCGCGGCCACGGATTCCATGGTCAGCCAGTCGACCTCGCACCAGCGCTTGTTGGCCGTGGTCAGGCCGGCGTTGTGCGCGATGTCGCCCGCGCGCTGCGGCGGCACCACGTTCAGCACCTGGGCCTTCACGTCGTCGTTGAAGTCGAACTTCAGCGTGCCGGTGGCCGCGTCCACGTCGATGGCGTTGTGCTTGGGGCGGTACTCGATGATGCCCTTGTAGCGCTCGGCCCAGGCCTTCTTGAACAGCGGGCCCTTGGACGTGACGTCGTCGTTGGCGTCCAGGACCAGCACCTTGGACCTGGGCTTGGCCTGGCTGAAGTAGTGCGCCACCTGGCAGGCGCGCTCGTAGGGGCCGGGCGGGCAGCGGTACGGGGCCAGTGGAATGCTCAAGGCATAGACGCCGCCGTCGGGCATGGCTTCGAGCTGCCTGCGCAGCGCCACGGTCTGCGCGCCGGCCTTCCAGGAATGCAGCACCTTGTCCTGCGCACCGGGCTTCTTCATGCCCGGCAGGGCGTCCCACATGAAATCGACGCCCGGAGAGACCACCAGCCGGTCATAGGGCAAGGTGGCGCCGCCAGCCAGCCGCACCAGGCGCTTGTCCACGTCGATGGCCTCGGCCCGCGTTCGCACGATCTTCACGCCGTGGCGCCTGGCCAGGCCGTCGTAGGGGACGGTGACGTCGCCGATCTGCTTGCTGCCGCCGAGCACCAGGTTGGAGATCGGGCAGGAAACGAAGCTCTCGCCGGGCTCGACCAGCGTGACCTCGATGCGCCCCCCGGACCACATGCGGATGTACTTGGCGGCAGTGGCGCCGCCGTACCCCCCGCCGATGACGACCACCTTGCCGCCGGCGCCGCCGCCGGCCGTGGAGGCGCAGCCGCGGAGACGACGGAAGCCGCCGAGCCGGCGCGAATGAATTGACGACGATCCATCATGGCCTGCTCCTCACTTCTTCTGCGCCGCGAACCAGCCGGCGATTGCCTCCAGCTGCTCGTCCGTATAGCCCTTGCTGAGCTGGTGCATGATGGTCGCGGGCTTGGCGCCGCTTCGGAAGTCCCTCAGTTTCTTGAGCATCTCGTCCTTGCTGGCGCCCGCCAGCGGCTCGTTGCCCGGCTGGGCACTGCCATTGGTTCCGTGGCAGTTGGCACAGGCGGCGGCCCAGCTGCGCACCTGCAGGGGGTCGGTCTGCGCCCCGGCGGTGCCGGCCGTGGCCAGCAGGCCGATGGCCAGGCCGATGAAAACGGTTTTTTTCATGCCAGGGCTCCTCCAGTGATGACGCGGCAACGACTCCATAAATTTGTTGTCGCTTATATACAAAGTCATCATAGGGTTGCCCCACGGCACGCGGCACTGGGGATTTACCCGCAACGCCGTGTCGGCTTCTCAGCGCCGCGCGGCGGGCATTTCCGAAGCGACCTGGGCGCACACGGCGCGGCACAGGGCGGTGACATGCGGGTTGGCGATGTGGTAGTAGATCTGCACCCCCTCGCGCCGCTTGCCCAGCACGCCGGCCTTGTACAAGGCATTGAGGTGCTGGCTCATGTTGGGCTGGGTGGTGGCCACGCAGGCCAGCAGTTCGGTGACGTTCTTCTCGCTCTGGCACAGGGCGCCGATGATCTTCAGGCGCATGGGCGCAGACATCAGGCGAAACAGCTTTGACGCGCGTTGCAGGACTTCGTCCGACTGCAGCGCGGTATCGGTGAGGGTGGCCATTTTTCGAACGCGAAGAGACAAATCGACAGGGTTTGGGCGCAACTATGACATGGCCATAATGGCCGCCGGAAGACCCGATCCATCGGCGATGGAACCGCTATTTTCAAGGAGTGGGGAAATGAAACCGGCAAGGGGCGCCGCCGGCCCATCGATCCGGCGCATGGACGAGGCCGCCGGGCAGAACCGCACGCATTGGCCCGTGGCCATAGGCATTGCCGCCCAGCGCGCCGGCGTCTCGGCGCGCATGGTGCGGCACTACGAGTCGCTGGGCCTGCTCAGCGGCGTGACGCGCACCGACAGCGGCTACCGCCAGTACACCGAGGCCGACGTGCACACCCTGCGCTTCATCCGCCGCGCGCGCGACCTGGGCTTTTCCATGGAAGAGATCGCCGCCCTGCTCGGCCTGTGGCAGGACAAGGCCCGCGCCAGCAGCCAGGTCAAGCAGATCGCGCAAAGGCACATAGCAAGCCTGAGCGAGCGCATCGCCGCCATGCAGGCCATGCAGCGCAGCCTGCAGGCGCTGGTGGGCTGCTGCCATGGGGACGACCGGCCGGACTGCCCCATCCTGGACGACCTTGCCGGGCCGGGCGGAGCCTGAGAAAACCGCCTATTTGTAGAACGCCTCCACGCTCCCCTTGAGCGTGATGAGCAGCGGCCGCCCCTTGCGGTCCAGCGTCTTGCCCGCGGGCACCTTGATCCAGCCCTCGCTCACGCAGTACTCCTCCACGTCGAAGCGCTCCTTGCCGTTGAAGCGGATGCCTATGTCGGCCTGCTGCTGGAACACGGCCGCCACGTGGTGGGGGCTGCGCGGGTCTACGGCCAGGCGGTCGGGCAGGGGGATCAGGGCGGAATCGGTCACGGGGAAGGTCTCGGAAGAAAACGGACGGGCCCGCATTGTCCCGCAATCACACGGCCGCGGCGGCCTGCACGCTCCATAGCTCCTGAAAAAGTAGCTGCTTGCGCTTGCCAGCAAAGCGCTTGAACCACTTTTCATTCAAAAACCACGCCTGTGGATAAGTCTGCGGAGCGTTCCGGCACAACCCGCGGCTTATGCACAGGCGCGGGCCGGATCGCGGGCTTGTCCCCATTCGCGCGACAGCGGGCGCCCGTTGCCGTCCCCATGCTTTGGCGTCCTGCAAGTGGTTGATGCGCAACGCAAAAACCGGCTTGCCCACAGCCGTGGCCGAGCCTCTACTACTACGACTATTCTTTATAAGAAGATCAAAGAACAACCAGGAACGAACCGGGGCGCCGCGCAAAAACCCCCCTGCCCGGCCGCGCCGGTGCGCGGCAGAGCGGTGCCCTGCCGGGTGCCTGGGGGAAAAGAGTGGGAGCCGGCCGGTCAGCGCAGCATGGCGTAGCCCACGCCGATGGCGGCGATGAGCCCCACGGCGTCGGCCAGCAGCGCGCAGGCGAGCGCGTGGCGCGTGTGCTTCACGCCCACGCTGCCGAAGTACACGGCCAGCACGTAGAAGGTGGTCTCGGTGGAGCCCTGGATGATGGCGGCCAGGCGCCCCACGAAGGAATCCACGCCGTGCGTCTGCAGCACGTCGATCATCAGGCCGCGCGCGCCCGCGCCCGAGAGCACCTTCATCAGCCCCACGGGCAGGGCGGGCAGGAAGTCGGTGTTCCAGCCCAGCGCCGCCACGCCCGCGCCCAGGGCGGCCAGCAGCGCGTCCATGCAGCCGGCGGCGCGGAACACGCCGATGGCCGCCAGGATGGCGATCAGGTAGGGAATGATCTGCACGGCCACGCCGAAGCCCTCCCTGGCGCCGTCGATGAACGCGTCGTACATGTTCACGCGGCGCCAGGCGCCGGCCAGCAGGAAGAGCGCCACCACGCCCAGGATGACGGCCGCGCCCGTGGTGCCCGCCACCTGGGCCGCGCGCTCGGCGGGCAGGCGCGAGAGGGCCGCCACGGCCGCCGCCAGCAGGCCGCCCACGGCCAGCAGCGGCAGCAGGAGGCGCGCGCGCCACAGCGGCAGGCGCTGGAATGCGGCCACGGACAGCACGCCCGCGAGCAGCGAGGCGAAGGTGACCAGCAGCGTGGGCAGGAAGATGTCCGCCGCGTTGAAGCCCGCGCCCAGCCCCTGCTTGAGCGCCACGCTCTGGCGTATGGCGATGACCGAGGTCGGTATCAGCGTGAGCCCGGCCGTGTTCATGACCACGAACATGATCTGCGCGTTGCTGGCCTGGCCTGCGGGCTCGCGGTTCAGGGCCTGCAGCTCCTGCATGGCCTTCAGGCCCAGCGGCGTGGCGGCGTTGTCCAGCCCCAGCAGGTTGGCCGATATGTTCAGCGTCATCGCGCCCTGGGCCGGGTGGCCGGCGGGCACTTCGGGGAACAGCCGCCGCAGCAGCGGCCCGGCCAGGCGCGCCAGCAGCTCCACCATGCCGGCCTGCTCGCCCACGCGCATCAGGCCCAGCCACAGCGCCATGATGCCGGCCAGGCCCAGCGATATCTCGAAGCCCGCGCGCGCGCCGTCGAACATCGCCGACAGCAGGGCCTGGAAGATGCCCGCCTCGCCCAGCAGCCAGCGCACGGCGGCGGTGGCGAAGGCGATCAGGAAGAAGGCGGTCCAGACCCGGTTGAGCGCCATGGCTTAGAGGCTGGAAGGGCTAGAAAGGCGCGCCGCCGTCGTCCTGCGGGGGCTGTGCGGGCGAGCCCAGCCCGGTGCGCCCTTCCCCGCCCAGCGCCTCGATCAGGTCGGGGATGAGCTTGGCCAGCTCGCCCGTGGCGATGGCCACGTCGGCGTCGAAGCCGCCATCGTCCTGCTGGCCTGCGGAATTGCCCTCGAACACCGCGTCCAGGAAGGCCAGCTTCTTGAGCTGCAGCCCCTCGGTGAGCACGAAGCTCACGCGGTCGTCCCAGGTCATGGCCAGCTTGATGGGCAGCTTGCCGGCCTGGATGTGGGCCTGCACCTCCTCGATGTCCAGCGGGTGGCGCGCGTAGCGCACGACGGACTTGCTCTCGTCCGCGGCCTTGAGCTCGCATTCGCGGTCGATGGAGAAGCCCGCGGGCGGCTCCTGCTCCTTGAGCCAGTGGGCCATGGCCGCCTGGGGGCTGGTCTGCGTGTCCACCAGCGCCAGCGACAGGCCGGGGAGCTGCTCGACCAGCGCGGTCACGATCTCGTCGGCGCGGCCCTGCGCGCCCGTGTCCAGCACCAGCAGCCGCGCCTCGCGGTCGATCCACACCCAGGTCGATCCCTGCTTGGTGAAGGCCATGGGCAGCAGGTCGAGCTTGGCCTCGTCCTTCAGTTCGCGGGTTTCCTTCTTGCCGGGCTTGCGGCCGGTCTGCTGCTCGATCTGCGCGGCCTTCTCCTTGACCTTGCGCGCCAGCACCGTGCCCGGCAGCATCTTGGACTCGGTCATGAAGCGCAGGATCCACTGCCCGCCCACGCTCTCGGCCAGCAGGCCATGGGCCTCGCCGCGCGGCGGCACCCAGCCGCTGGACTTTTCCTGCGTCGCGCCGCATTCCTGGAATGGCGCCTTGGCCAGAGCCTCCTCCAGCTGGGTCAGCTCTGCCTGCCACTCGGGGGCGATGCGGTACACGATGATGTTCTTGAACACTGGAGATGCTTCCTTTTTAATAGCTTACAGCGCTTGATGGTAAAGCGCTAGAGCCTGTTTTTGCTTGAAATTTCAGACTGCGGGCGCAGCGCGTGCGGCGCGGCCTGGCAGAACTTTACACAGGTGCAGGATTCGCACACGGAGGCGTTACACGGGCGCCGCACATTACTTCTCAAGCGCCGGGGTGGTCCCGGCGACGCAAGAAAGGAAGTCACCATGACCCGTCTCAAGATCACCCAGCGCCTGGCCTGCACCGCCCTGGCGGCCGCGTTGGCCGGCATGGCCATCCCGTCCATGGCCCAGCCCGCGCCGGGCGCCGGCCCCGCCGCGGAACAGGCGCAGCGCCAGGGCCCGCGCGCCATGACGCCCGAGCAGCGCCAGCAGTTCATGCTCCAGCGCGCCGAGGCCTTCAAGCAGAAGCTGCAGCTCACGCCCGCGCAGGAGCCGGCCTGGAACACCTTCATGCAGTCCATGCGGCCGGACGCCGGATCGCGCAAGGCCTGGCTGGACATGAAGGACATGGACAAGCTCACCACCCCCGAGCGCATCGACCGCATGCGGGCCGTCCGCGCGCAGCGCGCGGCCGAGATGGACCGCCGTGGCGACGCGGTGAAGGCCTTCTACGCCACGCTGACGCCGGCCCAGCAAAAGACCTTCGACGCCGAGGGCACGCGCATGTATGGCCGGCGCGGCGCCCAATGGGACAGGCACATGGGCGATCACAAGGGCGACTGGCGCGGCCCCCGGCACGGCATGCACCGCCATGGCCCGGGCCCCATGCCGGCACCCGCCGCCCCCGCGGCGCAATGACCGCCCTCCACGGCCGCACGCCGCGGCCGTGGCCTATGGCGCAGAGCATGCATGGGCTCATGGTTGTGGCTACAGTTGTTACGCTTGTGCGACACAACATCGTGGATGGATAGCATGCAACCTCTCGTCTCCCCTGGTCTCCTTCGCTCATCCGGCGCAGGCAGGCACGGCCGCCGCCGCCCTCTCCTCTCGGCCGCGGCCGCCTGCCTGCTTTGCGCCGTTCCCCCCGCCTTCGCGCAGCAGGCTGCGCATTCCCCGTCGGTCTACCTGCAGGCCAGCCGCGCGCAGCACGGCACCGACGCCGTCACGCTCGGCGCCACCCTGCCCTTCGGCGCGTGGAGCATGCCGCTGTGGGGCGGCGAACTGCGCGGGCATTGGGACATGTACCTGAGCCGCTGGTCCTTCGACGGCATCGCCGGCCACGACAGCGCCCTGGTGCTGGGCGTCACGCCCACGCTGCGCCTGCGCCCGGACCAGGGCCGCTCCGCGTGGTTCTGGGAGGCCGGCGTGGGCGGCACCCTGGCCAACCACCGCTACCGTACGGCGGAGCGCGAGTTCAGCACGCGCTTCAACTTCGCCTCCCACCTGGGCGTGGGCATCAACCTGGGCGCGCGGCGCCAGCACGAGCTGCTGCTGAGCGTGGAGCACCTCTCCAACGCCAGCATCAAGAAACCCAACCCCGGCCTGAACTTCGTGCACCTGCGCTACGCGCTGCACTTCTGACGCCCGCTGTGGACAAGGCTGGGGATGGCCGGCAGGCGAACTGCCGCTTGTCCACAGAAACGGGCCGCACGCGGAAGTTGTTCCCTTTTCGCGCGCGGGTTGCACCGCCCTCCGGGCACAGACTTGGCCATGCCGCAAGTGCCTGCAGCCATTGGACAAAAGCGCCTTGTCCACAAAAAACGGGCGGCTCTACTACTACCACCATGTATTGATAAATACCTTGATGGAATAACCAGGGATCCGCCGCGGTGGAACGGGTCCCGGAGCTGGATGCTTCAGATTCGATAGCTTTATGCGCTTACCAGGTAAGCGCTATAGCCCGTTTTTTCACTTGCCCAGCCCGAGCTTGTCGATGATGGCCTTCTCCGTCTTCATCGTGTCCAGCGCGTACTGGCGGTAGGTGGCGCTGTCCATGTAGTAGGTGTCCATGTCGAACTTGGCCAGGGACTCCTTGTAGTTGGGCATCTCCATGGCCTTCTTGAACGCGTCGTGCAGCGCCTGCACGACCTTGGGGTCCGTGCCCTTGGGCGCGGCCAGGCCGAACGGCGAGGTCTGCACCAGGTTGATGCCCGACTCCTTGAGCGTGGGCGTGTTCGGGAACTTGGCCGAGCGCTTGTCGCCCCAGGTGGACAGCAGGCGCAGCTTGCCCTGCTCCACGTAGGGCGCCCAGCCGGGCGTGTCGGCCACCGACATCACGTGCCCGCCCAGCACCGCCTG
>Ga0209959_100537_pt1 | contig 24602 bp, 22 predicted proteins | sample ThiBiot_300_biof_2_FD_183943 | JGI IMG/M metagenome (GOLD analysis project Ga0209959, IMG submission 183943) | Wastewater bioreactor microbial communities from Cape Town, South Africa - Thiocy_expt_300_biof (SPAdes) | ecosystem: Engineered > Bioremediation > Thiocyanate > Unclassified | place...
GAAGCTCAAATCGCTGTCGAATGCAGAAAGCTTCCTCAAGCCGGGCGTCTCGTTCGACAGGCTGGATGAAATCGCCAGGAGATGCAGCGATAATGAGGCCGCCAGACGCCTCAACCAGGCCAAAGCAAAACTCTTTCAACTCATCAACAAATCCCGACAACGCGCCGCCTGAATCAACTCCGATTGCCCCGCTCGCTCAGGCTCATGTGTGAATTGGAAAATACTGCCCTCCGCGGCAACGCCACGTGATTTCAACGGTGCGATCCCTTGCAGCGCCAAGTGCCCCCGCGGTGATTGGTTGCCGTGATGGGCCGCCCGTCTGGCCGGCTGCATCGTGTGCGGTGGCGAAGCATCTTCTGTGATCAAGCCTTCAACGCATTCCCCACCACTTCCGACACGTCCTTCGCCAGGCCCTCGACCGCGGCGATGCGCTCCAGCGCGACACGCGCATGCGCTTGCCTGCCGGCGTCGAACTGGCGCCAGCGATCGAAGCTGCGTGCGATTCTGGATGCGACCTGCGGGTTGATCGCCTGCAGGTCGCTGATGACGTCGGTCGCCAGCGCGTAGCCGCTGCCATCGGCGGCGTGGAAGTGGCGCGGGTTGGCGCCGCAGAAGCCGCGAATCAGGGCGTAGACGCGGTTGGGGTTTTTGAGGTCGAACGCGGGGTGTTGCATCAGCGCACGCACACGGGCGGCGGTGCCGGGCAGGCGCGAGGTGGCCTGCACCGAGAACCACTTGTCGATCACCAGCGCTTCGTTTTGCCAGTGGCTATAAAAGTCGGCGAGCGCGGTTTCGCGTTGCGGCAGGTCGAGGTTGGCAAGCGTGGCCAGCGCGGCGATCTGATTGGTCATGTTGCCGCCAGTCCCGTTATTGCCAGCCGCGAGTTGAGCGACGAGGCGCGGCACGACCGACGTTTCCAGATAGCCGGGGTCGCTTTCAGCCAGGTAGCCGAGGCAGGCGTTGCGCAGCGCGCGCTGGCCGACCTGTGCGCCGTCGGGGGCGTAGGCTTCGCTTGGCGCCAGCGCGTTCCAGACGGCCTCGAATTTGTCGCGCAGGCGGGCGGCGAGGTGGCGGCGCAGGGCCACGCGCGCACTGTGGATCGCTTCCGGGTCGATGGTGCCGCCTTGCACGACGACCGCTTCGGCAAGCACGGCTTCGGCGGGCAGGTTGAGTGCTTCGGCGGCGAGCGCGGGGTCGCCGGCGAGGCCGTCGTCGAGCACGCGCCCGCAGGCAGCGATGAAGGCGGCGGGGACCCAGTCGCTGCCGACGCCGCCGACCGTGACGCCCGCGAGCAGGACCCGCGTCGCCAGCCGCTGCCCGGCCTCCCAGCGGTTGAAGGCGTCGGAGTCCGTCGCCATCAGGTGTGCGAGTTCGGCATCGGTCTGTTCGAATTCGAGCTGCACCGGCGCGGAGAAATCGCGCAGCAGCGAGGCGACGGGGGCGGCGGGAACGGCTTCGAAGACGAAGGTCTGCGTGGCTTCGGTCAGCGACAGCACGCGCGTGGTGCCGACCGCTTCCGGCTCGCCCGCGAGTCGGAGCGGTGCATCGCTGCCATCCGGCAGCACCAGGCCGAGCGCGACGGGGATGTGCAGCACGCCCTCGACGACCGGCTGCCCCGATTCGGCCAGCCGCTTTTCGTAGGCGGTGGGGGCGAGGTGCTGCGTGAGCGTGAGCGTGTAGCGCCGGGTCGCGGCGTCGTACGTGCCCGTGGCATGCAGGCGCGGCGTGCCGGCGCGCGCGTACCAGCGGCGGAACTGCGCGAGATCGACGCCGGAGGCATCCTGCATCGCCGCGACGAAGTCCTCGCAGGTGACCGCCTGGCCGTCGTGGCGCTGGAAGTACAGGTCCATGCCGCGGCGGAATCCGTCTCGCCCGAGCAGGGTGTGCATCATGCGGATGACTTCCGCGCCCTTGTTGTAGACGGTGGCGGTGTAGAAATTGTTGATCTCGGCGTAGGAGGCCGGCCGGATTGGGTGCGCCATCGGCCCCGCGTCCTCGGGAAACTGGCCGATGCGCAGGGCGCGCACTTCCTGGATGCGGGTGACGGCGCGCGAATGGATGTCGGCGCCGAATTCCTGGTCGCGGAAGACCGTCAGACCTTCCTTCAATGACAGCTGGAACCAGTCGCGGCAGGTGACGCGGTTGCCGGTCCAGTTGTGGAAATACTCGTGCGCCACGACGCGGTCGATGCCCTGGTAGTCGGCGTCGGTCGCGGTGTCGGGGCGCGCCAGCACGTACTTGGTGTTGAAGATGTTGAGGCCCTTGTTCTCCATCGCTCCCATGTTGAAGTCGTCGACGGCGACGATCATGTACCGGTCGAGATCGTATTCCAGGCCGAAGCGCTGCTCGTCCCAGCGCATGGCCTTCTTCAGCGCCGCCATCGCGTGGCCGCACTGGTCGAGCTTGCCGGGTTCGACGTAGACCGCCAGTTTCACCCGGCGCCCCGATGCGGTGGTGCAGGCGTCTTCCAGCACGTCGAGTCTGGCCGCGACCAGCGCAAAGAGATAGCAGGGTTTGGCGTAGGGGTCTTCCCAGCGCGCCCAGTGCCGCGTCGCGTCGTCGCATGCACCTGCCGCCACCGGATTGCCGTTGGAGAGCAGGTGCGGGAAGCGTTCACGGTCCGCCTCGACCATGCAGCTGAACGTCGCCATCACGTCCGGCCGGTCCGGAAAGAAGGTGATGCGGCGGAAGCCTTCCGCCTCGCACTGGGTGAAATAACCGTCGCGCGAGCGGTACAGGCCCGAGAGCCGGGTGTTGCGGTCGGGGTCGATGCGCACCACGGTTTCCAGTACGCAGGCATCCGACAACGGCGCGGCGATGGTCAGCAGGTCGTCCGCGTAGACGTAACGCGCGGGGTCGAGCGTTGCGCCGTCGAGCGTGATGCGCTTTAACTCCAGCGCTTCACCATTCAGCACCAGTGCGTCGGACCTGGCCGCCGGGTTACGGCGGCAGGCGAGGCGGCTTTTGACTTCGGCGTAGCCATCGAAAATTGCCACGTGAAGATCGACCGATTCGATCCACCAGGCGGGCGGGGTGTAATCCTTCAGGAACAGCGTGACGGGGGTTTCGGTGCGCATGGGTGCTCCGGCGGCGAACTGGGTAAATAACAGGGCACGACAATCAAGCCGTTTGATTTAACCGGATCCTCATCTTCCAGGAAATTCCGAAAACCGGATTGATGGACGTGCCAACAATAAACAGGCAGGTGTAACAACAGAGCGGGCAGGGCGACGATGCTGACCCTGCCCGACCTTATGGAAAATACCGGTCAATATCGAGCGCGCCGTGAAACACGCCAAGAATGTCCACTGATTCGTTATCTTGCCGGTGTAGATAGGCGATGCGGTAATGGCCATACAACAGGATGCGTATCTCGCCCTCTTCAACCTGCCGGTAGCGGTAGCCCACATCCGGAAAACGGAGCAATACCTGAGATTTCGCATAGATGCCTTCCACCACGCTGGCGGCGGCCTGCGGGTTTTCGGCGGCGATGTAGTCGAAGATGTCGCGAAGCCACGTCTGGGCCTCGTTTGTCCACCTCAGTTCGACCATGTCTTGATGCGGTGCAGCATGTCCTCGTTACTGACCACGCGGCGCTTGCGAGCGTCTTCCAGCCCGCGCTGCACCATGCGGTCAAACGCCAGCTCGCGAACGATTTCGTCGTAAGTGGCATCCTCGGGTTGCGACTGCACCAGGTTCTGGATCAATTCTTTAGCGGTGTTCATGGTATGGGGCTTCTCGATATCTCTGCGGTCAACTATATAAGTTCCGGGGCGCGCCGAAAATTCAGACTAGCCGAAGTTTACGCCCGGCATGATCCGCGGCAAGCCCGACGCTACAGTATGCCTTCCTGCTCGCCCTTGACGTTGTGCTCACGCATGTAGGCAAGCAGTGCGGACAGGGAATCGGGCAGGGCGCTTTGCGCGAGTTGGGCGATGCGCGTCTGGTCCCAGGCATTGAGCAGGCTGCGGCTGGGCAGGCTTTGCAGGGTGGCGATGTCCATCTGCCAGGGCTGCCAGTCGAGGCCGGCGGCTTGCCACAGCGCGCCGGCCTGCAGGGCGATGGTGACGCCGGCGGGATCGGGATCGCAGGCGATGGCGGCGGGGGCGGGCGCCAGCGCGAGCAAGTGCGCCACGGTTTCGCGCCACCAGCCGGGCGGAAAGCCGGGCAGCCAGATGACGCCGGCGTCGGCGGCGCGGATGCGGGCGACGCGCTCGAAGCTGGTGCGGTTTTCCACCAGTTGCCAGTGGGCCGGCGCGCCGTCGGCGGACGTGGCGGCGGCGAGGGTGGCGGGGGTGAGGGCGCAAAAGTCGGTGCAGGCGGCGAGGTCGAGCGCGCCTTGGGGCAGCTGCAGCGTGACCGGCGCGGCGATCAGCAGCAGCGGCGTGTGACGCTCGATACCCCATTCGCCGAGATCGGTGGCTTCGCCGAGCCAGGCCCATTCGGCCGAGGTGATGGCTTTGGTGGCGCCGCGTGCAAACAGCGCGAAATCGCGTTGGGTGCCGCTGCATTGTTCGCCCTGCCAGCGGGCGAGCGCGCTGGCCAGGTCGGCGCGGGCGAGCGCGGTTTTCGGCGGCAGCGCATCGAGCGTGTCGAGCAGCGGCGTATCCGGCGGCAGGGCGTCGCGCTGGCTGTGCCAGTTCGCCGCCGTCGCCTCCGCATCCGCGATGCCGAGCGCGGCGCGCAGGGCGGCGGGTTCCTGAAACTGCACCCGGTACGGCCACCATTCGGCGCGCTCGAATTTTTCGCTCAGCCGAATCCAGCCGTTATCGAGCAGCCAGTCGAGCAGCGCCTGCGCCAGATTCTGCCGCCCCACGCCGGCGTCGCCCTTGAGCGTTTCCCAGCGGCTGTCGCCGCCGCGTTTGACCCAGCGTTTCAGCAGTTGCCGCCAGTCGGCGGGCAGGCTGTCGAGCCCGCGCGGCGGCTGCCCGGATACGCGCAGCCGCCGGGTTTTGCTCTGCGGGGTGATGCGCAGCATGGTCAATGCGTCGTCGAGGTGTCGCGCATCAGCACTTTCACGCCCGGCGCCCACGTCTCGCCCGGGCGTTTCTTGAACGTCACCAGCGTCAGTGTGGCCGGGTCGTAGATGTTGACGTTGTGCGTGACCGGCGTGGTGAGCAGGTATTGCGCCCGGGTTGCTTTCAAGAAGCCCGACACGCGCTCGATGTTGACGATGTCGAGGTGCGCGAAGGGTTCGTCGATGAAGACGAAGCCGCCGGGGCGCGATTCCTCCATCATCAGCGCCACCAGCAGGATCAGCGATTTCATCACCTGCTGGCCGCCGGAGGCGTCGCCGTCGTTCATGCCCATGAAGCCCTTGGCGTCGAAGTCGAAGCGCACGGCCAGCCCCGCCTGCGCCAGCGTCACATCGTCGTTGCCGAGCGCCACCGGTTCGTGGTCGACCCGGATGCCGGCGACTTCGCCCAAGGTCTTGAGATTCTTTGCATACCGGCCGACGGTATAGCGCAGTGCATCGGTATACACCGAGCGCGCAGTCTCTGTCTGCTCGCGGGAAATATCGTTGTCGCGGCGGCGCGCGGCGAGATCGGCTTCCATCTGCCGGTAGTTGGCGGCGATCCTGTCGCGCAGCGCCACGACGGCCTCGTCGGTTTCCCAGCTTTCGTCGGCGAACTTGGTGTCGATTTCGGCGAGGCGGCGGTCGATGTTGGTGGCATCGCGCCACGTTTCCAGCAGTTGCTGGTTGGCCGCGACGTCGCGCCAGGCGCCGGGCATCTGGCGGCGGTCGCGCCGCAGTTTCAGGCGGCGGCGGATCTGTTCGTCGCGTCCGCTGCGGTTTTCGCGCTCGGCGATCTCCTTGTCGAGCCGGACACGTTCGACATCGAGCCCGCTGCGCCGGCTGCGCAGATCGGCGATGGCCTTGTCCGCCGCTTCGCGTTCCTGCGTCGCCGCCAGCACGCCGTTGTCGCGGCGGCGCAGCACCAGCGCCTCGTAGTGCATGCGCGCTTCGGCGAATTCGGCGGCGCGCTGGGCCAGTTGCGCGGCGGCGGTTTCGCCGCTCAGTTGCGCTTTCATGCCGTGGATTTTGCTTGCGAGTTCTGCTTGCTGGGCCTTGAGCGGCGCAAGCGCCTTGTCGAGCGCCGCGCGTTCGTCGCGCAACGCGTCCAGCCGGGCGCGGCCGAAGCGCATCTGCTCGGGCGCGGCAAAACGGCCGCCGCGCCGTTCGCGCAGGTAGCCTTGCCGGGTGATCCAGTCTTCGCCGCGCGGCAGCTTGCTGCCCGCGGCGACGTCCTCGACGCGGCGGGTGCGTTCCAGCGTGCGCAGCAGCCATTCCGGCACCGTGCTGGAAAAGCGCACCACTTCGAGCAGCGATCCCTGCGGCGGCAGGCCCGCGTTCACGCATTCGGGGACGATGAAGTTGCGGTAGCGCTGTTTTTCGCCGAGCGCCATCGCGCGTTCGGCGTCGCGGCCATGTTGCAACAGCACGATGTGGGCGAACGGTGCGAGCGCGGCCTCGACCGCCGGCTGCCAGCCCGCATCGACGATTTCGACGACGTCGGTGAGCAGGTGGTGGGCGATGTCGGCGGCGCTCAGCGCCTGGCGGAAAGCCGCCACGTCGTGCGGGTCGGCGCGGCGGCCGGCGGCGAGGTTTTCCAGCATTTCGTCGAGCTGGGTCCGGCGCTGCTGCAGGCCGGCGATGCTGACCAGCAGATCGGCACGCTGCGATTCGAGGCGCTCGATTTCGCGGGCGTCGGCGACCTCGCCGCCGGCCGCCTGCGCCTGTTCTTCCAGGCGCTGCTGCTGCTTGACGATCGTTTCCCAGCCGCCGAGTTCGTGGTTGATCTCGTTGAGCGCCTGGTTCTGGATTTTTTCGTTGTCGTCGGCGGCATGTTTGCGCAGCAGCGCCTGCGCGAGCGCGGCATCGAGCGCATCGGAATCCATTTTCTGCACGGCGCGTTCGGCGCGCCGGGCGCGCCAGTCGCGGCGCTGGGCGAGCAGGGTGCGCGCGGCATGCTCGGCCTCGCGCTGCAACAGGCAGTGTTCCAGACGCGGACGGGTTTCGCTGACGAGCGCGATGCGTTCCTGGTTGAGGCGCTGCCACTCGCGGTAGCGGTTGACCTTCTGCTCGTGTTTTTCGAGATTGTTGCCGAGCGCTTCGAGCTGGTTCTGGCCGGCGTCGAGTTCGCGCGCGGTGTGTTCCTGGTGGTGGCGCGCTTCCAGATAGCGGTCGAGCACGTCCTTGTCGCCGAACACCTGGAATACCAGATCGAGCAATTCGCGCGGCGACAGTTCGCACAGCTTGTCGGTCTGCCCCTGTTCGAGCGAGAGCACGCGGGCGATGGCGGGCGACAGGCCGGCGCCGTGCAGGATGCGCTGGTAGTCGCGCACGCCGAATTCCTCGCCCTGTTTTTCGAGCTCGGCCAAGGCGACTTCGCCGTCGGCGATCCAGTATTTGCGCGTCCAGTCGCCGCCTTTTTTGTCGATGCGGCAGGCGAGCGTGATGCGGTCGCCGGTGTAGGGCAGGCCGAACGGGCGGCGGCTGGAATCCGGCACGCGCTGGTTGTCGATCACCCCGCGCAGCCAGCAGAAGTCCTCGCCGTTGCGTCGCACGTAGCGCTTGTAGTCGCGCTTTTTCGAGCAGTCGAGCGCCAGCAGGGTGCGCAGCGCGTCGAGCAGCGTGGTCTTGCCCGAGCCGTTGGGGCCGGAGATGGTGACGATCGACGCGTCGAGCGGCAGCCGGAAGCTGCGCCAGAAATCCCAGTGCACGGTTTCGAGCTCGAGCAGGCGGAACATCAGGATGCGTCCTCCGGCGTCGCGACGGACTCCAGCACGCCGCGCTGCTTGAGCAGGTCGGACAGCGCGCCTTCGAGGATGCGCGGCGCGAACTCGGCGTAGTCGAAGGCGAGGTCGAGCAGCGGGCCTTCGTGGATGACCTTGTTGCGGCGTTCGATGAAGCCCAGCCGCGACAGTTGCGGCAGCGCGAACTGCTGCAGGCGTGCACGGCCGCCCAGTAATTTCCCGTAATCTTCCAGCAGTACGTTTTCGGGGATGCCGCGCGACGCCTCGTGCGCGGCAGGCGTGAGTTTCACCGTTTCGAACAACTCGTTCTGCGTATCGGTTTGCGTGGCTTCGCTCGCCAGCTGGCGCTCGCGCTTGGGCAGGACGATGAGCGCCCACAGAATGACCAGCAGCGCGGCGGCATCCCTGGGCAGGCCGATGTTCGACGCCTGCCAGGCGTCGTTCTGCTCGAACACGGCGGCCTCGTGCTCGCGCGCAAGGGCGACCGATACATGGCTGGCAAAAGGCTGCGCCAGCAGACGCAGGCCGCTGGCGGCGAGCCGCGCGTCGACTTCGTCGCGGAAGCTGGCGTCGACCAGCAGGCGGCGCACCTCGGCGTCGTCGCGCGGCAGGAAACGCAGCGCGAGCAGGCGCGCAATCAGGCGGGCGGCAAGGTCAGTATTCATGCTGGAGCGTCATCCCTGGTTTGCTGCGGCAGGATGCGGCCGGCGCTGATATGGGCGACTTCGCCGCGCCCAACCGCTTGCAGCGCATCGCCCCATTGCAGCGTCAGCGGCAGATCGGCGAGCGGCGCGAGTTCGGGGCCGATGTTGGTTTCGCCGATCAGGGCGAGCAGCGACAGGCGATAGGACGCCGAACTGAAGCTGCCGCCGACGACGGTGTCGGCGACGCTGGCCGGGGTATTCAGGCCGGCGAGCATACGGGTGAGTTCGACGAGCTCGCGCGGCGGTTCCAGCGGCACGTCGCGGGTGTATTCGATTTCGGCCGGCGCGGGCATCGCCGAGGTTTTTCGATTGGGCTGCTCGCGCGCGACGAATTCCTCGGTGTTGTCGAGCATCACGTCGGGCAGCACGAAGCTGCATTCCGGCGTGGTCGCCAGTTGCCCGTCGGCGAGCGCGGCGAGGTCGTCGAGCGACTGCGTTTTCAGCCAGGCCGCGAGTTCGGAGGTGGACAAGCCGCCCTGCGACAGGTGCACCTGCTGGCGCGCGATGGCGGCAAGCTCGCGCTGGAACACCGAGGCCATGCGCAGCAGCCGCGACTGGCGCTGGCCGATGCTTTGCGCGAGCCGCCAGCTGTCGTCGTCGAGACCGGCGTCGGCCAGGTTTTTCATCACCGCGTTGGCGCGGTCGAGCCATTGCTGCACCGAGGCCAGTTTCGACTGCGCCGCGCGCAGGCGGAATTCCGAACCGGAGGCGACCGCCTGCGCAAATTCCTCTTCCAGTTCGCCCAGCCGCGCCAAGAGGTGGGACAAGGCCTCCGGGGCGAGCTTGCCGACCGCCGCGCCCGCGGCGACCTGCGCCGCCAGAAAGCCGAGTTCGCCGTCCGCCTCCAGATTGAACGCCAGCAGGTTCGACAGCGCGGAAAGCACCATGCGGCCTTCGCTCGAAAGCTGGTAGACGCGCCGCTCGCTGTCCCACAGCAGCAAGGCGTGTTCGCGCAGCCGCGCCAGCACGGTGTTGAGCTTGGTCTGCGAGAGGTAGGCGAAATGCGATTCGAGTTCGCGCGGCGTCCATTCCGGCGCATCGGCGCGCAGGCCGACTTCGCGCAGCACCATCAGGCGAATCAGCACCTCCTCGTCGCCGCCGCGAAACAGCGCGATCATGGCGCCGATCAGCGGTCGTGCGGCGAGCAGCGGAAACAGCGGCGGGATGTCTTCGGCGACCAGGCCGGGCGCGAGGAACTCTACCAGACTCGCGCCTTCGCCCGACGCTGCCATCACACGCCCTGCTTGAGGCTCGCCTCGATGAAGATATCGAGATCGCCGTCGAGCACCTTCTGGGTGGCGGAGACTTCGACGTTGGTGCGCAGATCCTTGATGCGCGAGTTGTCGAGCACGTAGGAGCGGATCTGGTGGCCCCAGCCAACGTCCGCCTTGCCGGCTTCGAGCTTGTCCTGCTCGGCCTGGCGTTTGCGCAGTTCGGCCTCGTAGAGCTTCGACTTCAGCATCGACATCGCCTCGGCGCGGTTCTTGTGCTGCGAGCGGTCGTTCTGGCACTGCACCACGATGCCGCTGGGCAGGTGGGTGATGCGCACCGCCGAATCGGTCTTGTTGATGTGCTGGCCGCCGGCGCCGGATGCGCGGTAGGTGTCGACGCGCAGGTCGGCCGGGTTGATGTCGACCTCGATCGAATCGTCCACTTCCGGGTAGACGAACACGCTGGCGAAGCTGGTGTGGCGGCCGCCGGACGAGTCGAACGGCGACTTGCGCACCAGGCGGTGCACCCCGGTTTCGGTGCGCAGGGTGCCGTAGGCGTAGTCGCCTTCGAGCTTGATGCTGGCGGATTTGATGCCGGCGACGTCGCCTTCGGATTCTTCCAGCAGTTCGGCCTTGAAGCCCTTGCGTTCGGCGTATTTCAGGTATTGCCGCAGCAGCATCGAGGCCCAGTCGCAGGCTTCGGTGCCGCCGGCGCCGGCCTGGATGTCGATGAAGCAGTTGCTGGGGTCGGCCGGGTTGTTGAACATGCGGCGGAATTCCAGCCGCGAGACGTCCTGTTCGAGGGTATCGAGATCGTTGCGCACGGCGATGAGCGTGTCATCGTCGTTTTCCTCCTGCGCCATCTCGAACAGTTCCCCGGCGTCCGCGAGGCCTGCCGCCACGCGGTCGAGCACCAGTACCACGTCTTCCAGCGCCTTGCGTTCGCGGCCTAGTTCCTGGGCGCGGGTCGCGTCGTTCCAGAAATCCGGGGCTTCAGACAGGCGGATGACTTCTTCGAGGCGATCTTTCTTGTGATCGTAGTCAAAGAAACCCCCTGAGCTGAGTGGCACGCTCGCCCAGGTCGGCGAGGCTGGATTCGATCTGATTGAGACTTTCAGCTTCCATGATGAGGGGTGTCGTTCAGGCGGAAAAACCACGAATTATAGCCCAGGCCGCAATCAGACCCAGTCCGGCCGTTGCCATCCCGGCGACTGCGTGGCGCGCCATCTGCCGGCCGCCGATCGACAGGGTGAGTATCGACTTGAAAACCAGATTGGCCAGCACGGCGAGTGTGACGGTGTTGACCACCACGCTTGCCGGCAGCGTGCCCAGATTGTGCAGGCGCAGGCTGGACAGGGTGATGGCGTTGACATCGGTCAGTCCCGAAACCAGCGCCACGCCGTACAGCCCTCGTGCGCCCAGCCACTCGGACAACCAGGCGGCGGCCAGCAGGATCACCGCATACATCAGGCCGAATCCGAGTGCCTGGCGCAGTTCGGTGGGGTTGTCCATTGTCAGCTCCGGGATCCCGCCATGCGGCTGGAGCTTGTGCACGCCATAAGCCGAACCCAGTCCGCCGATGACCAGCCCGCCGATCAGCACCGGCAGCAACTGCGGCAGGACCGACGGCGCGACCACGGTTGCCAGTACGCCCAGCCTGATCAATACCACCAGATTGGCCAGCACGATGACGATCACGGCGACCGGCATCATCGCGCTGTTGCTACGGGCGTGGCGGCTGAACGCGAGCGTCGTGGCGGTGGACGACACCAGCCCGCCAAGCAGGCCCAGTACCACCGCGCCGCGCCGCTGTCCGACCAGCCGCAGCGCGATGTAACCGGCCAGGCCCACGCCTGCGATGAGCACGACCATCCACCAGATCTGATACGGATTGAGCGCGCCGTAGGGGCCGTAATCACGGTTCGGAACCAGCGGCAGGATGATCAGCGAGAGCACCGCGAACTGCAGCACCGCCAACAGGTCGCGTCGCGAAATCCGCTCGCTCAGGCCGCGCAGCTCCGGCTTGAAATACAGCAGCATGGTGGACACGATGCCCAGCATGACCGCCAGCTGGCTCTCGCCTTGCCACACCATCACGCCGAGACCGTAGCACAGCATCAATGCCGTCACCGTCGTCGTACCGGGGTCCTCTTTCTGATGGATGGAATTCAGGTAGGCCACAATCATCATGGTACCGATCAGGAACAAGCCCACGGCGATCAGCCACAACTCACCCAGGGCCGTTGCCAGATGCGCAGTCAGCACGCCAAGCAGCGCGGTCAGGGCAAAAGTGCGCAGTCCTGCTTTCGCTGCCGGATTACGTTCGCGTTCCAGGCCCATCAGCAGACCGATCGCCAGGGCCACGGCATAGCGCGGCAACGAGGCCAGTTCGGGGGGCAACCAGTCGATCAGTTCTTTCATCTTGATGTGGTGAATGGCGGATATGGGGGTATCGTAGCGCCGGATTGGCATGCCAGCCCATCGGATGGGGAGGTTGCGCACCGGATTCGAGCGCAACACGATATAATCAAATATTCGAATATTCATATATTAATTGTTTATTAATGATTCGAGGAGAGACGCTCATGCTGCTTCGTCTGTTTGCATTGATCCTGCTTGGCGGATTGGGCTGTTCACAGGCCCAGGCGGGTCCGAACGGCGCCAGGCTGTTTACGAGTCACTGCGCCGCCTGCCACGGTGAAAAGGGCACGGGCGGTATCGGCGTTCCCCTGGCGTTGCCTTCATTCCAGGCCAGCGTCAGCGACGACTATCTGCGCAAGACCATCCGTCTCGGCCGCCCGGGTCGGGTCATGCCGGCTTTCCCCAGCCTGAAGGAAGATGAGATCGACGCCATCGTCGGCTATCTGCGTTCCTGGAACAGCGGTCCAACCGTCACCTATTCTGACAAGCCGGTGGCGGGCGATCCGGCGCATGGCAAGCAGTTGTTCCAGAAGTACTGCGTCGCCTGCCACGGCGCCAATGGAGAAGGTGCGAAAGGCACGGGCGTGACGTTCTCGCGCCCGCGCGATCTGCCGATCATGGCCCCCGCGCTGCACAACCCCGGTTTCCTGGCCGCCGCCACCGACGCCATGATCAAGACGACCCTGATGAAGGGTCGGGCCGGTACGCCGATGACTTCTTTCCTCAAGCAGGGGCTCAAGGAAAAGGACATCGACGACATCGTCAGCTATGTGCGCCACTTCGAGACACAGCCCCTTGCCGATTCGGCGCAGCTTCTGGAAGCGGAAACGCCGGTGATCGTCCGCGACTCGCCGTACGACCTGAAAACCACGGTGGAAAACGTCAAGACGGCGGTGACCACCCACAATTACTTCTATGGGCGGGTGCAGACGCTGGAATATGGCCTGACCCGACCGGAGACCGAGAACCCGAAACAGGTCATCGTCTATTTCTGCAACATCAGCCTGCTCAATCAGGCCCTGGCCATCGATCCGCGCGTGGGCATGTTCCTGCCCTGCCGCATCACCATCCTGGAAAAACCCGACGGCAAGGTGCAGGTGATGTCGGTCAACCCCAAGGTGCTGAGCCGCTTGTTCAACAATTCCGAGTTGAATGAAGTATGCGAACAGTTGAAGCAGCACTACACCGCCATCATGGAGGAGTCGACGCTATGAAAAAACTGATGTGGAAAATGGGCGTGGCGATTCTGGCGCTCTGGGTACTGGGGTCGCCCGCCCGGGCAGAGGGCTTGCTCATGGCGCGCGTGAACGCACCCTTCCCCGAGGCGATGACCCTGCTGCAAAGCGCCATCTCGTCCCGCGGCTACACGATCACGCGCCTGCAACAGGTGAACGAGAATCTGGCCCGGCGCGAATACAAGAGCGATATGTACCGCGTGGTGTATTTCGGCAAACTTGACGAAGTGAGACAGATGACGGCCGCCCATCCCCAACTGATTCCTTTCCTGCCGCTGAACATCACGATTTTTGCGGAAGGCGAACAGGCCATCCTGGTGGCGAGCCATCCTCGAACCCTGTATCAGTTTTTTCCCGACCCGTCCCTGAAACCCGTGCTGGAGCAATGGGAAAAAGACATGGACGACATCATGGACGAACTGCGGGAGGCAGGCGCCGGTTCGTAAAACCGGCATGAGTTGCGCATTCGGAATACCGCTTGGCGCGCCGCCATGCCGTGTTGAACAGAGATCGACAGCGGGGGCGGCCCCATCGGATTCAGGGACGTGGCCAACCGGCAAGCTGGCCCAGGTTCGCCAATACCCTGGCGGGGTTTTCGTGGCAGATGGCATAGAATCAAGCCGCCTTGCCAGGGGAACACAACGGTCCTGCCCCTCGGCTTGAGGCACTTCCACGAGCAGGCAGTCGAAACCGGGCACTCTTGACCACGCACATCAACGCACACAGGAATGAAGCTCATCGAAACCCCCTTGCCCGGCGTCCTGATCCTTGAGCCCAGGGTGCTCGGCGATGCGCGCGGCTTCTTTCTGGAAAGCTGGAACAAGCGGACCTTTACCGCGCTGGGACTGGATGCGGACTTCGTGCAGGACAATCATTCGCGTTCGGCCAGGGGCGTATTGCGAGGGCTGCATTACCAGCTCACCGAACCACAGGGAAAACTGGTCCGTGTCGTGAGTGGCGCCGTCTTCGACGTGGCGGTGGATCTGCGCAAGTCCTCGCCGCATTTCGGACAATGGGTAGGCTACGAGCTTTCGGCCGAGAACCGGCGCATGATGTGGATTCCGCCCGGGTTCGGACATGGATTTCTGGTGCGCTCCGACAGCGCGGATTCTCTCTACAAGACCACTGCCTATTACGCGCCGCAGTGGGATCGCGGCATCCGCTGGGACGACCCGCAGATCGGGGTGGCCTGGCCGCTGGACGATGCGCCGGTGCTGTCCGCCAAGGATCAGGTGCAGCCGCTGCTCAAGGATGCGGAGGTGTATGCATGACGGCGGCCCGGCCTATCGCCCTCACGGGTGTCCGTGGTCAGGTCGGCTGGGAGTTGCGGCGTACGCTGGGTTGCCTGGGCGAGGTGTTCGCGCTGGATTCCAGCACCCTGAATCTGGCGGATGGCGACGCGATACGCCGGATCATGCGTGAGATCGCGCCACGGATTATCGTCAACGCGGCGGCCTATACCGCGGTGGACCAGGCCGAGCGCGAGCCGGAACTGGCGTGCACGGTCAATGCCATCGCCCCCGGCATCCTCGCCGAGGAATCGGCGCGGCAGGATGCGTTGCTGGTGCATTATTCCACCGATCATGTGTTCGACGGCAGCGGGGACCGACCCTGGCGCGAGGACGACGCCTGCGGGCCGCTCAATGTCTATGGCGCGACCAAGCTGGAAGGTGAGCGTGCCATCCAGGCCACAGGTTGTCGCCATCTCATTTTCCGCACATCCTGGGTGTATGGTGCGCGTGGCCGCAATTTTCTGCTGACCATGCGTCGCTTGATGCGGGAACAGCCGGAACTGAAAATCGTCGCCGACCAGATCGGCGCGCCGACCTGGTGCCGCGACCTTGCCGAAGCCACGGCCCAGGTGCTGGCTCAGATCGTTTCACCGGCTGGCAGATTCGGTCGGGCGGAACCCTGGGGGATCTACCATATGACGAATACAGGCCAGACCTCGCGGCACGGTTTCGCCGAGGAGATACGGGCGCTTGACGACGCGGATACCTGTCTGCTTCCCATCCCCGGCAGCGATTATCCGGCCCCGGCGAAGCGGCCGCTCAATTCGCGATTGAACAACGACAAGCTGCAGCGGGTGTTCGGTATCGGCCTTCAGGACTGGCGCGCGGCGCTGGCATTGTGCCTGGAGGCGGACAGCAAGTGATGACCATTGGCAGGAGACGCGAGTGAATGTGCTATTGACCGGCGGCGCGGGCTATATCGGCTCGCATACCGCGGTGGAATGTCTGGCGGCGGGGCACGAGGTGGTGGTGTTCGACAATCTGTCGAACAGCAGTGTGGAATCGCTGGAGCGGGTGGCGCAGATTGCCGGCAGGCCGGTGACGTTCGTGCAGGGCGACATCCGCGACCGTGGGGCGCTGCACAAATTGTTCACCGACCATGCGGTCGACGCGGTGGTGCATTTCGCCGGCTTGAAGGCGGTAGGCGAGTCGGTAGAAAAACCGCTTCTTTATTACGACAACAACATCAGCGGCAGCATCGCGCTGTTCGAGGAGATGGCGGCGGCCGGCGTGAAGACGCTGGTATTCTCGTCATCCGCCACGGTGTATGGCGACCCGGCGACGGTACCGATTACCGAGGATTTTCCGCTGTCGGCGACGAATCCTTACGGTCGTTCCAAATTGTTCATCGAGGACATGCTGCGCGATATCGCATTGGCGGATGGCGGCTGGACCATCGCGTTGCTGCGCTATTTCAACCCGGTGGGTGCGCACGAGTCGGGCCTGATCGGCGAGGATCCGCGTGGGATTCCCAATAACCTGATGCCTTATGTGGCACAGGTGGCGGTGGGCCGTCGTCCGCATCTCAACGTATTCGGCGGCGATTATCCAACGCCGGACGGTACCGGCGTGCGCGATTACATTCATGTGGTCGACCTGGCGCGCGGCCATGTGGCGGCGTTGAAGAGGCTGCTGCAACGGGGGGGAGTGCAGACCTGGAACCTGGGTACCGGATGCGGCGTGAGCGTGCTGGACGTGGTGCGTGCATTCGAGGCGGCGAGCGGCAAACCCGTGCCGTACCGGATCGTGGCGCGCCGCGCCGGCGACGTGGCGCAATGCTGGGCCGACCCGGCGCGTGCGGCGCGCGAACTGGACTGGCGCACGGAATACGACCTGGCGCGCATGTGTGTCGATGCGTGGCGCTGGCAGGCGGGCAATCCGGACGGCTACGCCTGAAAGGCAGATTCAAGATTCAAGTTACAAGGGGGTCGTGGCCGGGCATAAAGCCGCTCGCTCTCCTTGAATCTTGTAACTTGTAACTTGTAACTTGTAACTTGTAACTTGCAACTTGCAACTTGAATCTTTAAGGCGAAGGCCGCTTGCCGAATACCCCGCGCCCGCGGAAATACTGCACCCCCAGCCAGCCGCCGAAGAGTCCACCGAGATGAGCGAAGTGGGCCACGCCCGCATCGGTGCTGGTGAGGCCGAGGACGAGCTCGACGATCCCGTAGCCCAGCACGAATGTGCGCGCGGGAATCCGGATGAAGGGCAGAAAAATGAAGGTGATGACGTTCCGCGGAAAATACATCGCATAGGCCAGCAGCAAGCCGAATACGCCGCCCGAGGCGCCGATGACGGGGCTGCTGCTGTGCAGGAAATAGCCCGAGACGACGATCTGCGTCATGGCGGCCACGACGACGCTGAGCAGATAGGTCAGCAGGTAGCGCAGATCGTTCCAGCGCTGTTCCAGCGCGGCACCGAACATCCACACGGCGAACATGTTGAATCCCAGATGGGTAAGCGAGCCGTGCAGAAAGCTGTAGGTGACCAGTTGCCACAGATGGAATGTGCCCCCCGAGCCTGGTGGCCACAGGCCGAAAACGCGGATGATCTCGGGTCCGGTGACGAGTTCGAGCACGTAGACGAGAACGTTCAGCAGGATGAGGGCAAGTGTGATCGGCGGCATGGAAGGCAGTTTCAAGTTTCAAGTTTCAAGGTGCAAGTTGCAAGTTGCAAGGGAATCGTGGCTTGGCATGGGGCCGCTCGTTCAATTGAAACCTGTCACTTGTCACTTGCATCTTGTAACTATTCCCCCACGGGTTCCCAGTATTGCAGCTTGAGCTGCAGGGACCGCTGGCCGTTGAATTCGTTCGGCATGAGTGCGTAGACGGCCCGGATACGGTCTGGCAACGGGTCGGGATGGAAAAAATACATGGCATCGAACACGGCCTCGCCGCGTGCCAGTTTGAGTTTCAGGTGCTTCTCTCCGACGACGCGCTGCATCCGTACATCGAAGCTGGCGGTGAACAGCGGTGCAGGGAAACCTTGCCCCCACACCGCGTGATCGAACTGTTCGGCGAGTTCGTAGCTGTGTTCGGCAATATCCAGTTCACCGTCGGTCTCGATCATTCCTTCGAGATCCGCGGGATCGATCAGCTCGCTCACCACGGTTTCGAATGCTTCACCAAACTCGACGTGGCGCCCGGCCGGAATGCTGAGTCCGGCCGCCATGGCATGACCACCGAATTTGGCGATGAGGCCCGGATGACGCTTGTCGATGAGATCGAGCGCATCGCGTAAATGCAGGCCGGGAATGGAACGGCCGGAGCCTTTGAGTTCGCCGCGTTCGCTCATGGCGAAGACGATGGTGGGGCGATGGAATTTGTCCTTGAGACGCGACGCCAGAATGCCGATCACGCCGATATGCCAGCCCGGCTGAAACGCCGTGAGGCTGTGGCTGTCGGTTGGATTGAAGGTGGCCAGGATGGCGAGCGCCTCCTCCAGCATGTCGGCTTCGACATCGCGCCGCGTGCGGTTGAGCGTGTCGAGTTGTTGCGCCAGCCGCTGCGCGGTCGCGGGATCGTCGGCCAGCAGGCATTCAATGCCGAGCGCCATGTCGTCGATGCGGCCGGCGGCATTGAGACGCGGGCCGAGCATGAAACCGAGGTCGAACACGGTGGCGCGCGCGGGATCGCGCCCGGCCGCACGGAACAGCGCGTGAACCCCGGCGCTGGCCTGTCCGGCGCGCATGCGTGCCAGGCCTTGCGCAACCAGGGTACGGTTGTTGGGGTCGAGCTTCACCACGTCGGCGACCGTGCCGAGCGCGACGAGGTCGAGCAGGGAGCGCAGATCCGGCTCGGGCGTGTCGGCATAGGCGCCGCGCTGACGCAGCTCGGCGCGCAGCGCCAGCAGCACGTAGAACATCACGCCGACTCCTGCCAGATGCTTCGATGCGAAAGTGCAGCCCGGCTGGTTGGGGTTGACGATACAGGCGGCGTCCGGCAACGCGTCGCCGGGCAGGTGATGGTCGGTGACCAGCACCGGGATACCGAGCGCGTTCGCCGCTGCCACGCCCTCGACCGCGGCGATGCCGTTGTCCACCGTGACCAGCAGGTCGGGCCGGCGCTTGTCCCCGAATGGGGGCTCGGCGGCGAGCCTGACGATGTCGGGCGTGAGGCCGTAGCCGTGCTCGATCCGGTTGGGCACCAGGTAATCGACACGCGCGCCGAACAGGCGCAGGCCGCGCACGCCGACCGCGCAGGCCGTGGCACCGTCCGCATCGTAGTCGGCGATGATGAGCAGGCGCTTGTTTGCATGAATGGCATCGGCCAGTATCAGGGCGGCCTGCTCGATGTTCAACAGGCCGGCGGGTGGCAGCAATTGCGTCAGGCGGTGGGCGATTTCATCGGGACGACTGACGCCGCGCGCGGCATACAGCCGTGCCCAGGCAGGAGCAAGGCCGGCCCGTTCGAGGATGACGCGGGCGTCGGCAGGGCAGGGGCGGGTGGTGATGGACGGCATGACGGGATTGTATTGTATGGTCGGACGGGGAACGGGCGTATCACGGATTCACGATTTGGTGAAGTGCCGATTCTGTCTGTCGCGTACACGGAGTACCATCACGTCATGAGCCATCTGCTTCCACTCTCTCGCGTGGCCAAACTGGTCGGCCAGCCGCGCCATGCGCTGCAGGAAATCATCCGCAGCGGGGTGCTGGCAACCTTTGACGGCATGGTCGAGCTGGACGAGTTGCTGCGTGTGTTTCCCGAGGTGAAATGGGACGACGACGCAGAGTTTCGCCGGGTTCAGGAAATCAAGGACAAGGCATTCGCCAAGCGGATGTATGAAAGCGTGCTGCCGGACAAGCAGGTGCTGGCGGCGCGGCTGACAGAATTGAGCGACGAATATGCCGCGGCCAGGACCCTGTTACTGCATTACGGTAACGTGATGGCCTGGCTGGACGAGAAAATCGATGAATTCGACGAAGACGCCAGCGCCGAAACCCATCATGCCCTGCACAGCGTGCGGGCATTTCTGCTGCGCAACCTGGCCGAAATGCCCCCCGATGCGCTGCTGGCGCAAGCAGCGATTGCACAGGAAAGGATACTTAAAGTCATGTCAGCCCATGTCACCCTCCAGCCTAGCGGTCACGAGTTTCTGGTGGAGGGCAACGACACGCTGCTCGATGCCGCGTTGCGCAACGGGATTTCGCTCAACTACGGCTGTAGCAACGGCAACTGCGGCGAGTGCAAGGCACGGCTGATTTCGGGCGAGGTGAAAAAAGTCCGCGCCCACGACTATGTGCAGAAACAGGCCGATAAAGACGCCGGGATGATTCTGATGTGTTCGTATGCGCCGGTGAACGATGTCGTGATCGAGGCCAGCATCGAGGGTGCGCACGACATTCCGGTGCAGCAGATCAGCGCCAAGGTCAAGTCGGTGGAAATATTCAATCCACAGATGGCGGCGCTGCATCTTCTGACGCCGCGCAGCCAGCGCCTGCAATACCTTGGCGGACAAAGCATCGAAGTGTCGATCGGCGGCGGGCACGGGCGTTACGCCATTGCCAGCTGTCCGTGCGAAGACCGCAATATCGAACTGCAGATTCCCCATCGCCACGGTGATGCCCTGGCCGAAGCGGTGTTCACCGCGCTGAAAGCCGGCGATACCGTCGCGCTGGTAGGCCCGTTCGGCGAATTCGTGCTGGACGAGGATTCGCCGCGACCGGTGATTTTCCTTGCCTTTGGCGTCGGCTTTGCCCCGATCAAGAGTCTGGTTCAGCATGCCATGTCGCTGGAACTGGCCGAATCGATCGACCTGCACTGGGTGGCCGACGAGACTGGGCACTATCAGGACAACCTGTGCCGTACCTGGGCCGATGCACTCGACAATTTCAACTACCTGCCGCATGCGGCAACCGGCGATCTGGACGCCCTGCTCAAGAATATCGCGGCGGATTACCCTGACCTGCACCGTTTCGATGTGTATGCGGCGGGCAGCGCGGCACAGCTTGAATGTGCCCGCCGGCATTTCTTGAGCGAGGGCCTGGATGACGCACGCTGGTTTGCGGAAGCGCTGGGCGCTTAAGTGCTGCGGGCCTTGCGCTATGTCTGGGCATCTCCGGTCACGCTACTGGGCGTGCTGATTGCGCTCGTGTCACGCGGAAGTGGTGGAACGCTGCAGCGGGCGGAAGGCGTGCTGGAGGTCGCTGGCGGCTGGCCGGCGCGAGTGCTGCGTCGCGGCTTCCCTTTCAGCGGGGCGGTGGCAGCCCTGACACTGGGACATGTCGTGGTGGGCGAATCATTGAATGCGCTGGCACACACGCGTACCCACGAACGGGTGCACGTCAGACAGTTTGAGCGGTGGGGGGTGCTGCTGCTGGTTCTGTATCCTCTGGCTGGCCTGGTTGCCTGGATTCGCGGCGGCAACCCGTATCACGACAATCCCTTTGAGCGCGAGGCGCGGACAACGGAGCTTGCCGCGCGGAGCCCTGCTGAACACTCCAGGATGGTCTGAAATCAGGCTATGCCGGAATCAGTCTATGGGGCGGTGGAATTTCCCGCCGGGGTCGCCTGTATCAGGATCGATCCAGTCGGAAATACCGATTTCATCTTCGGCTTCCTCCACCGTTTCGCCCGGTTCATAGTCACTCTCCGCGTTGTACTCCATGTCCTGCATCGCTTCGAGCAGGCTGGCGAAAGGTCCATACTCTTCGCCGGTGTCGGCATCGATCCAGTAGCACCCATCCGGACGCTCAATGACGCGCGTATGGTCGTACTTGGCAGGGGTTTCGGGTATGGCAGATTTCATGGCGCATCCTCCATGTCCTGACTATAGGGCGGGAAACCGTGCAGGGCAAGCGGCACTCCCGCCGCGGCACTCAAACCGTACGCCCAAGCAGCATCAGGCCGAACAGGGCGCTGATCGTCAGTCCCAGATGTATCCAGCTCCAAAGCCAGAAATGCCGTATCAGCGCGGTGACTTCACGATTGGCGATCAGGAACGGACGGCCATGCGCCGGTTTACGCAGAAGCTGGATCCCGGCTTTAAGGCGTATGTCCAGATGGGCCCGGTCAACTTCATCAGATGCGCGCTGGCGCGCATGCTCCCATTCGTCGAGGCTGATGTCGCCGTTGCGATCAGTGTCGAAACGTGCCAGCAGCGAGACCCTGTCGGTTTTCCATTCGGCTAGCAGGGTGGAGAGATCGGCTTTTTTATCGAGCACGGCGTTGGGGCCGCCAAGCGTGACGTGGTCGCCGATGACGTAGATCGGATCCCCCTCGATCAGCGTCCATTCGGTTTTTCGAAACTCCCCCGATGTCGTCACCTGCTTGCGCGGGGCGAGGATTTCCGCACCTTCTGGATCGATCAGTATGTGGCCGCTACCGTCCTCCATGCCAAAAGTGTCGTGTGACATCCCGGACTCGACGTATTCCCAGCGATGATTGTTTCGACGTTCGACGTGGTACCGGTACCACAGGCAAGGCAAGCCATTGACCGGGCTGACCAGACTTTCGCCAGGTGGCTGCCGGCCGCGCCCGACGAGCTCGATATAGCCTTGCGGGGCCGAAGCGATGCGTGAGGTCGGTGTGTCCGCGATGGCGCGATAGCGCTTGAGGTTGGCAAGCCACGCCCAGAAACTGGTCAGGCCAACCAGCGCAATGCTGATCTGCCAGCCCAGATGTGAATGCAGCTGGAGACCGAACAGCAGGATGACCAGATTACCGCCGCCCAGCGCGAAATTGACATAGTCGTACCGCCATTCGGCCGCCCAGCGTTCAGGAAACATCAGCGGTCGAACAGTTGTTTCAGGTCAACGTCTTTCTTTTCTTCGGCGGCGAATCGCAGCAGCGGGAACTGGCGGAAGGCGAACAGTCGTGCCACGAGGGTGTCGGGAAACTGTTCCACGCGAACATTGTTGACGTTGACCGAGTCGTTGTAAAACTCGCGGCGGTCGGCGATCGCGCTTTCCAGCCCGGTGATACGCGCCTGCAGATGCTGGAAGGTTTCGTTGGTTTTCAGATCGGGATACGCTTCGGCAACCGCGAACAGATTGCCGAGCCCCACCCGCAATGCGCTTTCGGCATGACCTAGTGCGGGGATGTTCTGCGATTCCCGTGCGGCGGCGACCTGGTTGCGCGCCTGCATGACCTTTTCCAGCGTCTCCTGCTCGAACTGCATGTATTGCGTGCAGGTTTCGACCAGCTTCGGCAGCTCGTCATGGCGCTGTTTGAGCAGAATGTCGATGTTCGACCAGGCCTTGCCGACGCCATGCTTCAGCGAGACCATCTGGTTGAAGATGAACACGCCATAGACCGCCGGAAGTGCGAGCACGATGAAGAAAAGGAGGAGGCCGGGCATGGTTGCGTTCCTGATGATGAGGTCGCAGAAATAGCGGACGACAAGCGTTTAACTTGAGGCGTCAGATGCGCGCGGCAAGAATGCCCGCGATTTCAGCGTCGGTGAGATCAATCGGATTGGTTTTCATGCTGCTGCCGCGGCTATTGGCTACGATGCGCGGAATATCGGCATGCGTCACGCCGTAGTGCGCCAGGGCGGGAAGCTGAAGTTCGCGTGTCCAAGCGTCGAGCGTGTCGATCAGGACGGCGTGTGACGCAAGCTGGTTCAGTTGGCCTTGCCTGCTCAGCAGGCGCCCCACTTGTGCATACTTTCCCAGCGCCGGATGATTCGCTGCGCGCGCCTGTAACGCCTCGATATTGGCGCGCGTGGCCTGCGCCACCAGCGTGCCGCACGCGACACCGTGCGGAATCGGGAAGAATGCACCCAATGGCGCGGCCAGTCCGTGCACCGAGCCGAGTCCGACCTGCGCCAGCGTGATGCCCGACACCAGCGCCGCGTAGGCCATGCGATTGCGCGCCGCCGTGTCGCCGGCATCGGCATGCAAGGCCAGCAAACCGTCACGCGCGGCCTTCATGCCACCCCAGGCAAGCGAATCGGTCAGAGGCGCGGCGCGGCAGGAAACAAAAGATTCCAGCAACTGGGTGAAGGCGTCCATTCCGTTCGCCGCAATCACGGCAGCGGGGCAACTGGCGAGGAGATCGGGATCGACCAGTGCAACTTCGGCCACCAGTTTCTCGTCGCGGAAGGATTTCTTGAAGCCATCGCTACCCTGCACGCTTAATACGGCGTTTTTGGTCGCCTCCGAGCCGGTCCCGGCGGTCGTCGGTACGGCAATGAACGGTGTGGCCGGGCCGGTGTATGCAAGCTCGGGCCCCACACCTTCCAGATGATCCAGCACCGAGTTGCCGGGCTTGAGCAGACCGGCAATCGCCTTGGCCGCATCCAGCGCGCTGCCGCCGCCGAGGCCGATGACCACGTCAATGGATTCCAGGCGCAGGGTGCGCACGGCCTCATCCACCCTCTGCGGGGAAGGTTCGCCCGGAATGGCCAGATGCAACCAGGAAACCCCCTGAGCCTGCAACCCGTCCGTCACGGTTGCCCAGCGTGGCGAATTTTTCAATGAACTCGCTCCGGTCACCAACAAAGCACGCGTGCCGTAGATTCGGGCGATGGCCGGCAATTTGCCGAGCACGCCCGGGCCGAACTCGATACGCGGCAGGCGCGACAGGGAAAAACCGGAAATGTGCACAAGCGGACTTTCTATCGACAGGACGCTGCATGGTAGCGAGTTTGCCGACGCATTGTCTGCACAATAACTGTGCATGACTTCCGGCTGTTTCGCGTTGTCCACTGTCGTCGTCATGGCCCGAAGTGGCGCGGCTCATTCAATCGCTTGAAAACATTGGAGATGCTGCCAACGCAGTTCGATGGGCTTGGCCATAAAGTCTGCAAGTGAGTATTTTCCAATTCACACATGAGCCTGAGCGAGCGGGGCAATCGGAGTTGACTCAGGCGGCGCGTTGTCGAGATTTGTTGATGAGTTGAAAGAGTTGTGCTTTGGCCTGGTTGAGGCGTCTGGCGGCCTCATTATCGCTGCATCTCCTGGCGATTTCATCCAGCCTGTCGAACGAGACGCCCGGCTTGAGGAAGCTTTCTGCATTCGACAGCGATTTGAGCTTC
>Ga0209959_100539_pt1 | contig 24577 bp, 34 predicted proteins | sample ThiBiot_300_biof_2_FD_183943 | JGI IMG/M metagenome (GOLD analysis project Ga0209959, IMG submission 183943) | Wastewater bioreactor microbial communities from Cape Town, South Africa - Thiocy_expt_300_biof (SPAdes) | ecosystem: Engineered > Bioremediation > Thiocyanate > Unclassified | place...
CGCCTGCAAACCGCCACTAATTTGACCACTGATCAGCAAACCAACTGACCAGCGGTGGCAACGACGCTGACCAGTACAGCCAAGCGGGATGACCGACGGTGCCTACTATCTGACCGGCTCTTGCTAGGATCGATCAGCGGTTGGTGGCTTTCGACTTGCGCAGGGATTCGCCTTTGAGGTTGAGCTTGACGCTGCTGTGAACGAGGCGATCGAGAATTGCGTCGGCCAGTGCGGGATCGTTGATGAAATCGTGCCATTCTTTCACGGGCATCTGGGCCGCCACGATAGTCGAGCTTGTGCCGACGCGGTCATCGAGAAGTTCGAGCAAATCGGAGCGCCCTCGGGCCGTCAGGGTAACCAGTCCAAAGTCGTCCAGGATCAGCAGCTTCAGTTTCGCCAACTGGCTGCGAAGCTTGGCCAGCGAGCCGTCTTGGTGAGCGATCTCAAACTCTTCCAATAGGCGTCCGACTCGACGATACCCCACCGCCAGCCCTTGGCGCGCCGCTTGCACCGCGAGACAGCACGCAAGCCAAGTCTTGCCGGTGCCAGTCTTGCCCGTGACCAGCAGATTCTGCTGATGCTCTATCCAGTGGCAGGTCAGCAGTTCGGCAATCGCTGACCGGTCCAGCCCCCGACTGGGTCGGTAATCAACGGATTCCGGGTCGGCTTGCACCTTGAGCTTGGCGTTTTTCAGCAAACGCCGCAAACGCTGGCTGTGTCGATGACTGATTTCAGCATCGACCAAGTGACCGAGGCGTTCGTCGAATGGCAACTCCTGATAAGTGGCTTGGCTGAGTTGCTGCTCCAGTCCATCCACCATTCCGGACAGATGCAGTTGGCGAAGCTGGTCCATCGTGTATTGCAGCGTCATGAGAAAGTCCTCACTGGTAATAGGAAGCACCCCGCACGTTGTCGTGCGCGGGCGTTGGTTCATCGTTGGCGGCGGGGGCGCCGGAAGCAGCGTGCTCAAGGCCGCGCTTCAGCAACGAGCGCACGGTCTTGATACTGGATGCATGTAGCTGCAGGGCACGTTCACAGGCTGCCTCCAAGCGTTCCTGACCGTACTCGCGCGCGAGCCGCTGCAACCCGCGTCCAGCCTGAAGCGACAACGCCGGTCGGCGGTATTGCTCGATATGGCACAGTAGGAATCGGTGAGTGGCCTTGCCGGCACTTTCTGCCCAGCGCAGGATTGCCGCGGGCTGGTCTTGTGAGTAGGCCCGGTGCGACTGCGGCTGGTGCTCAGGCAACGTGCTCACGTGGCCGACGACATACGAACGCGGATGTAGGCCCACTCGGCGATCCCGATGGAAAATCATGATCACCGTGGCGGTCGCCTTGACGTTCACTTTTGCACTGACGAGCGTGTACGGCACCGAGTAGTACGCATCATCCCAGCGGACGTGGTAATCCCGTCCTACGCGTACGTCGATCTTCCACTCTGCGAAAGTGTAGGCTTCCACGGGCAGCGGTTGCAGCGCAGGTCGGTCCAGCTCATCGAACAACTGGCTGCGGCTCTTGCCACCGCAGCCACGCATCGGTTTGGCGTTCATGCGTTCCAGCAGCTCGCCGATCGCTGCGTTCAAGTCATGAAGGTTCGTGAAGATGCGGTTGCGCAGCCGGGCGAGGATCCAACGCTGGACAATTTTGACGCCGAGCTCCACATGCGCCTTGTCTTTAGGCCGATGCGGCCGCGCAGGTAAAATCGTCGTTCCGTAGTGAGTGGCAAACTCGCTGAAGGTTGAATTGAGCAACACCGATTCACCCCGAGGATGTGAAATCACGGCTGACTTCAGGTTGTCCGGGACGAGGTACATCGGCACACCACCGAAAAAGGTCAGTGCCTTGGTATTTGCATTGATCCAGTCAGGGAGCTTCTGGCTCGGGACGGCCAAGGCAAACGTTTTGCGGCTTGCGCCCATGACGGCAAGGAATAGCTCGACGGGCGTCTGCTTGCCGGTAGCCGGATCGGTCAAGAATGGCCGCATGCCGGAAAAATCCAAGTACAGGCACTCACCGGGGCGGTGCACCTGACGCATGACCAGTCCACGTGTTCGCTGGTAACCTGCGTACCGGCGCCGGAACTCGGTCTCCGACATCACACCTTCCGCCACGCCTTCGGCGTATTCCTCGTAGAGAAGCGTGAGTGTCACCGCGCGCCTCTGCATTTCCGCATAGACATGCGACCAGTCGGGCTCGACAAACCGCCGCCTGAGACGCTCGCGCCCGTCGTTGAGTCGCCGATCCAAGGCTTGCTCGTCCAAGTGGGCGACTTCGTCCCAGCGAAGCTGCTCGACGGTCAGGCGCTCCCGGTAGCGCGCGACGGTATTGTGGCTCACGTGCAGTGCACCACCGATCTGCCGATTCGACAGGGATGTGGCCAGCACCATTCGGCACAAGCTCTTGATTGGAATCATCTGCCCTTCCCGAAGGTGGCATGTTGCTGCGGTATGCGGCAACAACCACCCGGCGAATCGCGCGAACACGCGGTTCGACAGTTGACGTGCAAGGGAAAAGCGCAGAAAATGCAGTTACAACAAGTTTCGCCGCATCATCCAAGGCCCCGGTCGTTGCCAGACGCTCGGGGCCTTTGCTTTGCCCGCTCAGAAGCCCAGGCGTTGAGCGGCTACGTCATGGTGATCCTCCTTGTTGGCAGCCCGTCTGCCTGCGACCCACGGCGTACCGGTCCGGCCACAGCCGTGCCGGCGTAGTCTTTAGCTTCACGGCGATCAATGCCTCGATGCGGCGCGAACGACGAGCGCCTTGGCTGACCGAGGTTACCGTGGTCGCCGCGACGCCCAGCTCACGCGCAACGTCCGACAGCGAACTTCCCATCAGACGCAGGCGCATCTTGATCTGTTCATGGCGTTTCTGGTTTGGGTGCATGCGTGATAGAGTCACACTACATAGATGAGAGCATAGCACTGCATAAATGAGTAGCATAGCCACTATCGAACGAAACGCGGCGCTGGGCGCGCGGTTGGCGGCCGTACGTGCCGCGACCGGGCTGAGCCAGAATGCGTTTGCGGAAAGTCTGGGCGTTTCCCCCAGAGCGTACGTCAATTACGAACGCGGGGAACGCGAAATGCCCGTCGCCCTTTTTCGGACGCTGTACGAGATCCGCGGGATCGATCCGGCGTGGCTATTAGTGGGGCCGGAAGCCGAGCCGGTCCGCGCGCTCGAACGTCAACTCGATTTGGAATTGCTTGAAGAGCTGATGCGGATTGTGGAAGAGGCGCTGCGCCGTGCGCACAAAACGCTCAAGCCAGCCAAGAAGGCCCGTCTGGTTGGGCTCGCGTATGCGCGCTGCATACGTTCCGGGCAAGTCAATGTCGGTGAAGTACGGGACATGCTGTCCTTGGCAGCGTAGGAGGCCGATCGTGAAGCGGGACGAAGACGGGACATCACAGCACCCGGAGTTACCCCCGATGGGGTCGGCCGAAAGTCGCCGCAGAGAGGCCCATCTCTTTGACGAAGAAATAACCGCGTTGCTCCACGAAGCAGAGCCCGTGAATCCCTACTCGGCGCTGGCTGCGGCTTGGGACCAGCGAGCCGTCGAAGACGAGCGGTTCTTCTCATGGCGCTTTGGCTTCGACTGGCCGCGGCGTGATCGCATTGCCCTGATCGAACTCAAACACAAACGCGATGTAACCGACCGCGAGATTCGGTTTTTGAAGCGGACGGGCAATCTTAAGCGCAAGAACGGCACCGTCGCACTAACAGCCACACGTGGTTCGGCGATCTACGGCCGGTGCCTCATTGTTGGAATTTTCGTCGAATACGTACTGATGGTACTGCCCGGGATGCTGACCGTGCATCACTTGTCGGCTCTGCAAGCCGCTAAGTTCTGCACCGCCGCCGCTTACGTGATTGCGATGGCGTGGAGCGTCAATCTCGGCTTCGTGAAGCCCTGGACGATCCAGCGCCGCGTGCTCAGTGACGGCGTCCGGTACTCGAACATGTAAATTCTGCGCCCCCTGTGCCAAGCGACCTTGCAAGGCCGGCGGTTCTCGCCAGCTCGCTCACTCCTACCGCAGGGTCAGGCCACCTTGATGTACATGACAACGGCCCTGGCGGGGCTGTCGACGGGCCATTGATGGCCTCAAACGCGTCCCGATCGATCGGACTGGCAGACATGGCCACTGATCTCGTGGGGGTGATCATGCTGTTCCTGCGCCAAGTCTAGCGGCTAAAGGTGACGGATTGAGTCAGCTTTGGGGTTGCATCGGCAGCACCTTCACCCCAATCGCGAAGAGCCGGGCAAACCGCGTGCTTGACCCATGCATTTATCCACTTGACTTCTGCAAAATTAGTTTTATATTTTCCGAATTATGAAACAGCAAGTAGCCGTTGAAGCCTTGAAGGCGCTGGCCCACGATACCCGGCTAGCGACGTATCGCCTCTTGGTGCGGGCCGGCCCCGAAGGACTGGCCGTCGGCGAAATTAGCGACCGGCTCAAACTGCCCGCGCCTACGCTTACCAGCCATCTCAACGTGCTGCGACACGCAGGCCTTGTGCGCGATGTGCGCGAAGGCCGCTCGATACGCTGCCGCACCGATTACGTGCGCATGAACGCGCTGCTCGGCTTCCTGACCGAGAACTGCTGCGGCAGCGATGCCGCTCCCTGTGCACCGGTGTGCGCGCCCCAGCCCAAACGGAGATCATCCCCATGAAACGCTTTCATGTACACGTCAATGTTAATGACCTAGACGCCAGCATCCGCTTCTATTCGACACTTTTCGGTAGTGCACCGACCGTGCACAAGCCCGATTACGCCAAATGGATGCTGGAAGACCCGCGCGTTAACTTCGCGATTTCGCAACGCGACCGTGCTGCGGGCGTGGATCATCTCGGCCTGCAGGCCGAGAGCGGCGCCGAACTGGAAGCCATTGGCAAACGGCTGGTTGAAGCCGATGCCGTCGCCTTGGCCGAGCAAGGCACCACCTGCTGCTACGCGCATTCGGACAAGTATTGGGTGGAAGATCCGCAAGGCGTGCGGTGGGAAACCTTCCACACGCACGGCGAGGCCACGACCTACTCGGCACCCGCGACACCGGAAGAATCCGTCAAGTCCGATACATGTTGTGGTCCGCAATCCTCCTGCTGCGGACCGAAAACCACGGTGGCAGGGACGAACGCATGAAGACCCCGAAACCGTATCGGGTGCTGTTCCTGTGCACGGGCAATTCCGCACGCAGCATCATGGCCGAGGCGTTGTTGAACGTGCTCGGCCAAGGCCGCTTCGAGGCATTCAGTGCGGGCAGTCATCCTGCAGGGCGTGTCCAGCCGCTGGCTGCGGAGCTTGCGACCAGTCTCGGCTATCCCGCCGAACGCCTGCGCAGCAAATCCTGGGATGAATTTGCCAAGGAAGGCGCGCCGGCCATGAACTTCGTAATCACCGTCTGCGACAACGCTGCGGGAGAAACGTGTCCGGTTTGGTTCGGCTCACCCGTCACGGCGCACTGGGGTGTGCCCGACCCCGCAGGTGTAGTTGGGGACGAAGCAACGCGACGTGCGGCGTACCGCAAGGCATGGCTACTCCTGCGCAAGCGCATCGACCTGTTCCTGGCGCTTCCGGCCGAGCGGCTTGCCAGCCTCGACAGCCGTCGTGCCCTGCAGGAGATCGGACGCGTCGGCTCGGAGCCGGTGCAAACGCCGGCTCGGTCCGACTGATCCCGGCGCCTTATCTTCCATGCTTGCACTCGCGATCTTCATCGCCACGCTTGCGCTCGTGATTTGGCAGCCGAAGAAACTCGGCATTGGCTGGAGTGCCTTGGGCGGTGCCGCCGTTGCACTGATCCTCGGTGTAGTGAACTTCGCGGATGTGGCGCTGGTGTGGCACATCGTGTGGGACGCGACCTTTACCTTCGTTGCACTTATCGTCATTTCGTTGATCCTGGACGAAGCCGGTTTTTTCGCGTGGGCTGCGCTGCACGTCGCACGTTGGGGAGGTGGACGCGGGCGCCGATTGTTCCCGCTCGTGGTCCTGCTCGGGGCCGCCATTGCAGCATTCTTCGCCAATGACGGCGCGGCACTGCTGCTGACCCCGATCGTGATCGCCATTCTGGTGCGGCTGAAGTTTCCCACCTCGGCAGCCCTCGCGTTCGTATTGGCCACGGGCTTCATCGCCGACACGGCCAGCTTGCCGCTGGTGATCTCGAATCTCGTCAACATCGTCAGCGCCAACTATTTTGGCGTGCCCTTCGGCCGCTACGCCGCGGTTATGGTGCCAGTCGATCTGGTTTCGATTGCGGCCACGCTGGCGGTATTGTGGCTCGCGTTCGGGCGCAAGATTCCGGCGGACTACGACGTCGCCGAGCTGGATCCGCCAGCTAGCGCCATCGTCGATCATCAGGTGTTCCGCGCGGCGTTGCCGCTGCTGGTCATTCTGCTGGTGGCGTATTTCGTGCTGGCGCCCTTGCATGTGCCGGTGTCCTTCATCACTGGCGCAGCAGCACTGGTCATCATGGCCATCGCCGGGCGCTGGTGGCATCGCGGACACAGTGCAGTCGTGCCCGTTGCCAGAGTCATGCGACATGCGCCTTGGCAGATCGTGCTGTTCTCACTCGGCATGTACGTGGTGGTTTACGGGTTGGGCGAAGCCGGGCTCACCCGCTACGGCGCAACGCTGTTGGAGGCGCTCGGCCGTCAGAATGCGGCAGTCGCAACCGTGGGCACCGGTTTTCTCGCAGCGTGCGTCGCAGCCGTCATGAACAACATGCCCTCGACGCTGGTCGGTGCATTGGCCATCAGCCATGCGAACGTTCCCCCTCTCACCCATCACTTGATGGTGTTCGCGAACGTCGTCGGCAACGACTTGGGGCCCAAATTCACACCCATCGGCAGTCTTGCGACACTGCTGTGGCTGCATGTGCTGGCGGGCAAGGGTCATCGTATCGGGTGGGGCCAGTACATGAAGGTCGGCCTGGTACTGACGCCGCCGGTGCTATTGGTCAGCCTGCTCACGCTGGCCGTGTGGCTGCCGCTCGTCACCTCCTTGTGGCCTGGGTAAGCGGTATTGCTTCCCGGATGAGATCGCGACTGTGCCGTGGGATCCCCACGGGCGCGACGGTGAGTGGCGGAATGGCGACCGCATCGATCGCGACGCGTGTCAGCCCGAGTCCGCTCACTTTTCGTCCAGGCGGTACGTTGGTACCGCAATCATTCCAAGGGTAGGATCGGGTGCTTGACTTTGGAGTACACACCAAGGTTTATGCTTGTGCAGGCTCAAACAGATCATGAGGTGCCAGTATGAGTACTGCAACGGTCGCCAAGCCTGTCCCGACGCCTTGGACTGACGAGCCCGCCGGCCGCACAGATCGGCGCCGGGTACGGGCCCATATTGGCGGACTGCACTGCTCGCTGTGCACGGGCACGATCGAGAAGGCGCTGTCCCGCAAGCCCGGCGTGTACCGGGTGGCCGTGAGCCTGACCCACGAACAGACCTTGGTCGAATACGATCCGGCGCAGACCGCGGCCGGCGAACTGATGCGCACGCTGACGGCCATCGGTTATACGATTTCGGATCCGCGCAAAGTCGAGCCCTTCGAGCAACAGGAACGTGCGCTGGCGCGCGAGCGCAACCGCTTCCTGGTTGCGCTGGCCGCGAGCCTCGCCGCAATGGGTCTGATCGCCAATCCCGCGGGCCACTGGACACTCGGGATATCCGGTTTTGTGTTCGCCAGCCTGATCGCGTTTTCGATCGCAGTATTGAAGAACCGCGGGCCGCTACTGGCGGCAATGGGTGCGCTGACGCTTGCGGTGCCGGGCCTGGTGCTGTTCTTCTTGCGGGTGAACGGGGTGCTGGGCCACGCCACGCCGTGGCTGACCGGGCTCCTCGCCGTGGCGTTGATCTTTGGCCTCGGCATGCACATCCTGCGAATGGGATTCCAGGCCCTACGCCGCGGCATTCTGAACCAGCACGTGCTGGTCGAAGTCGGCGCGTTCGCGGGTTTGGCAGGCGGCATGATCGGTCTGGCTACGCGCCTCCCCGGCTATCCGGCCGCATCGTTCTTTGCTGTCGCGGTATTGGTGCTGACCTACCACATCTTTTCGGAATGGCTGTCGCTGATCGTCAAGACGCGTGGCTCACAGGCCGTCAAGAAACTGCTCGACTTGCAAGCCGATACAGCGTGTGTGCTGCGCGATGGCCACGAAGAGAATGTAAGCATTGAAAACGTCCATCTAGGCAACCGCGTTCGGATTCGTCCGGGCGAACGGATCCCGGTCGATGGCGAGATCATCGAAGGGCGTTCGGCGATCGACGAGTCGCTGATCACCGGCGAACCCTTGCCGGTCGAAAAAACCATTGGCGACGCGGTAGCCGGCGGAGCGATCAACGGCACCGGCGCACTGATCGTACGGGTGACGGCCGTCGGCGAGGAAAGCTTCCTGCGGCAGGTCATTCGCAGCGTGGAGGATGCCCGGGCGCTAAAACCGGGCTTGCTGCACGTGGTGGATCGAGTGCTGCGGGTGTATACACCGACGGTGCTGGCCATTGCCGCGGTTGCCTTTGCCGCTTGGTTGATCGTGCCGGTGCTGCTCGGCAATCCGCTGGACATCCAGCGTGCGGTGTACGCGGGCCTGTCCGCATTGGTCATGGGGTACCCGTGCGCGGTCGGCATCTCGGCGCCCCTGTCGATCGTGCGCGGCGCGGCGGAAGCGGCCGATCGCGGCGTGCTGATGCGGACCGGCGAAGCGTTCGAGGGTCTGCGCCGCGTGACCACCGTCGTTTTCGACAAGACCGGTACCTTGACCGAAGGCAAACCGAAGCTGCGCGAGGTCGAGCCGTACGGCATCGATCGGGAAGAGTTGCTCCGTATTGCGGCGGCCGTGGAGACCGCCTCCGAGCACCCCTTGGCCCAAGCCATCGTGCAGGCCGCGTTCGATGCTCACCTGGATATCCCGACGGTCGTCGATTTCGAGGCCATTGCCGGCAAGGGCGTCGTCGCAAGGCTGCAGGATCAGGAAATCCTCGCCGGCAGCCCGGTCTTTCTCACCAAACGCGGCATCGACCTCGCACCGTTTGCCGAACGGGTGCAAGAGCTGGAACAGACTGGTCGGACCGTGATCGCCATCGGCCGGCAGGGCCATCTGTTGGGCATCCTGGCACTCGGCGACGCGTTACGGGCGGACGCCGTGTCCGCTGTGCGGCAACTCAAAGCCGGCGGCGTACGGGTCGCGCTGCTGACCGGCGACAACGAACGGGCCGCCCGTCGCGTCGCGGAACAGGCCGGCATTGATGAGGTCTACGCAGGTGTGCTGCCGGAGCGCAAAGCCGAGATGATCCGCAAGCTTCAGGCGCATGCGCGTGTCGCGATGGTCGGCGATGGCATCAATGATGCCCCGGCGCTGATGCAGGCCGATGTCGGGATCGCGATGGGCACGGGCACCGACATCGCCATCGACTCGGCCGACGTGATCATCCTCAATACGCGGCTCACGGGCGTACTCGATGCCTACACCATCAGCCGCCGCGGCTATCGCAAGATGGTGCAGAACATCACGCTGGCATTCCTGTTCAACGGCATCGGCGTGCCAATCGCCGCGCTTGGCATTATCCATCCGATGTGGGCGATGATCGCGATGGCCGGCAGCGTCACGGCGATCTTCATCAATTCGCTGTGGGGCCAGCCAAACCTGTTTTTCGGCGCGGTCAGCGGCATCGGCAAGTCCGAGTCGGGGTCGGGGTCGGGGGCTTTGCCCTCGGCGGCCCGATAAACCCTCGTGCAGCGCTTCGGCGACTACGTGGAGTGGGTAGCCACTGAGACGATTGCTCCGCCGCACTTCGATTGATCACTGGAGGAATTGCGTCATGTTCAAATCGGCTTCACTCAAAGTGGTTGGTGCCTCGAAGCTTCACTGCGAGAGCTGTGAGCAACGGGTGGTGCGCGTGTTGAACGCCCTCAAGGGCGTTGAGCGAGTGCGCGCCGACGCTTCCTCTCAGCGGATCGAAATCTTGTTCGATCCGGGCGCGCTCGCAACGGACGCGATCGTCGAAAGGCTTGCCTTGCTCGGCTACACGACCGAGCCGGCAGAGCGGACGGCAATGGACAGCGAACAGGTCACGCCGGGCCAACCCCGATGATGCCCGAGGCCACCACCTTATCCAGGGCGTCGCGCAGCGGATGGACCGGCGCGGTGGGCGCGGGCGTCGTGCTGTTGCTCATGGGAGCCGGGGGTTATGTCCTTTACCTGCACGCCGGCGCGCTGCTCCAGCACGGCCGAACATTGCCCCCTGCATTGATTCTGGGCTTGGCACTGGTGGGCGGAGCGGCTTCGTTCTTCTCGCCTTGCAGCATCGCCGTCACGCCGGCATTCGTCGCCTACCTCGCGACCGGGACAACGTCATCCAGGAGCACTCGCGCCTCAGCCTCTTCGCTGGTATCGGCGGCTGGGCTGGTCGCGGCGGGCATCGTCGTCTTCTACGCCATCGCCGGTGCCGTCATCGGCGTCGTCGGGAGCGTTGCCTACAACTACCTGATCTACCTGATCCCGATCGTCGCTGCCGTGTTCGTCGTGCTCGGCGTGCTGATCCTGCTGGACCGCGCTGGGGTCTTGGCGTTCGTGGAGCGCTGGAATCCGATGAATCGGCGCTTCGCCCGGCAGGAAGCTGGGCCGGCTGTGGCTCGAACGCCGAGCAAGCGCACGCTCGTTTCATTCGGATTCGCATACGGCGCAGCGTCGCATACCTGCTCGTTGCCGATCTTCCTCGGCATCCTGCTGTTGCCGCTGGTCGCCGGCAACTATCCGATCGCGGCGCTGGCCGTGTTCGCCTACGGCCTTGCCATCGCCCTGCTGGTGGTGGTGATGATGCTGTTGGGCCAGCGCGTATTCGCCGGCCTGCGCCGACTGGGCCCGTGGCTGATGCGGATCACAGCCCTGCTGTTTCTCGGCACGGGCGGATTTCTGTTCTATTACTTCGGCCAGAATTACGGCACGTACGCCACTGCCGCACCTGCTGCACCACTCGCGGCGGTGCCAGCGAAGCATCATTACCACTTGATCGAGGGTGCGGACGCGACCGGGTACCCGTACCAACCGCGTACGCTGGTCATTCCGGCGCGACAAGCCATCCAGCTTGCCGTGACGGACCACATCGGCGGGTGCCTCTTGAGCACGGTTTTCGAAGGACTCGGCCCCGATGGCAACGCGGCCGAGATCACGGTACCAGTGGGAGACACGCGGACCGTCCAGCTTTATGCACCGCATGCCGGCCGCTACGTGTATCACTGCGGTGGCAACATGTATTCGGGCACGGTGGTGGCGCAATGAAAACCAGCATGACCATCGGAAAGCTTGCGAAGTGCACCGGCGTCACTACCGACACTATCCGCTTCTACGAAGACGAGGGCATCCTGCTCCCCGTGGAAAAGACCGATGCCGGCTACCGGCTATATGACAGTGACGCTGTGCGGCGGCTGGTCTTCATCCGGCACGCTCAGCGTTGCGGCATGTCACTCTCGGAAATCCGTCAGTTGCTCGACCTGAAGACGGACGATCGTTCCTGCTGTGGTGACGTTCGGGCCCTCGCCAAACAGAAACAGGTTCAGCTCGAGGAGAAGATCCGATCGATGGTGGCGATGTCGCAGGCCCTATCCGAACTCATTGAGACCTGCACGGTGGAAGACCGTTCCACCGACGATTGCCCCATCCTTGCGGCACTGGAGTCTCGCCTGGACGTACCGCGAACGCGTCCATTTCAGAATCCGGCGCTGGAAACCACCTGCGCCACGTTCCAAATCCGGGCGACCGGCGAGAAAGAACCTGAAAAAGAGCCGCACGGGAGGAACACGTCAGGATCATTGAGGACCGCGACCGCACGCGAGCCGACCGCGCACGCACGGAGCTCAAGGCCGCCCGCGCCGAGCTGACCGGCGCCCGTAAACGCCATCAGCCACTTACCGCAAAGATCAAAATCTTTCCTGAGTCCGGCTTTACGCGCCCGAGCACGCGGCGTGGGCTGATGCGCAATCAACTCGTTCTGGCGGGCCTTTACATCCCAAACGCTACTCCTTCGTGATTCCGCCACTCGCGGCCGAGCGGCCGTACCTTCCCAATATTATCCGAGCGGAGAATTGACTTGGTCCATGATGCCGTCGGCGCACAGGCCCCGGAGGAGCGCGAGCATTTGCTTCGCATGCTCGCGGCCGCCACGTTTATCATTTTTTTTCAGGCGTACATGGTCGCACCGGTCATACCGGCGCTGTCCAGCATCTTCGATGCGCCCGAGCAGACCGTCGGCCTGATCGTTCCGGCCTATCTCATCCCATATGGGATCGGGACCTTGATCTATGGATTGCTGGCGGATCGCCTGGGCATTCATCGCATCATGTTGGTTTCGCTGGCCGCGTTCGCGGCGCTCACGGCTTTAACGGCGACGGCCACCTCCATCGAGCAGATTGCACAATGGCGGGTCTTGACGGGGCTTGGCGCCAGTGGCGTCGTGCCACTCGGTCTCGCACTCGTAGGCAGACTGTTCCCTTACGAACAGCGTGGGCGCCCGCTTGGCTGGTTGTTCGGTGCCATGGCTGGTGGAATGGCCTTCGGCTCGCCGTTGGGCGCAGTGCTGGTGCCCTTTATCGGCTGGCGAGGCTTGTTCCTCGTGGTCGGAGCGGCGGGAGTGGGCGTTCTCTTTCTGCCGTACAGGCGCCTCGTCGCCGCTGCCAGCGTGCCGGTCACCGGCGCGCTGGGTGATCTGTTCCACGGCTATGTGAGTCTGATCGGCACGCCGCGAGGGCGGCGCACTTACGGCTATGTGCTGGTCAATTCGATATTCCACTCCGGTGTCTTTACTTGGCTTGGCGTCTATTTCGAGCGGCACTACGGTTTGGGGCCGGTCGGTGTCGGACTCGCGTTACTCGGTTACGGCGTACCTGGTTTTGTGCTCGGGCCGCTGATCGGGCGCATGGCGGACCGATGGGGCCGTGCGCGATTGCTTCCGATTGGCCTTGCCCTCAGCACACTGGCGGCCGCGGTGCTGCTCGTCGGGTTCCCCTTGATTTTCGCGCCGGTCGTGGTGATGGTGTTGTCGCTGGGTTACGACATGACGCAGCCGCTTTTCGCCGGCATTGTGACTTTGCTGGGAGGCAAGCGGCCCGGACAAGCAATGGGGCTGAACGTGTTTACCCTCTTCATCGGCTTTGGTGTGGGCAGCGTAGCCTTCGGCGAGGTGCTCCGTTTCGGCTTCGGACCCGCGCTCGGGGCATTCGCTGCGGTCGAGCTCGCGGCTGCGCTGTGCTCGTTCCCGTTATTCCATTCAGAGCTACCTTCGCCCGCACTGGATCGGTCGGCGTAGGCTCGGTCAGCCCAAGGGCGGGGCCGGCCATAAAGGGAACAGTGGGAAATGTCCGGAGTTCGCTCAGAGGGCCGACGTGAGATCCGGGCCGTCTCAGGCTGGCCACGCAGATCTGAGGCGCATTGAAGCCGCTTGTCCATGCTCGTTACCTAGTGTCGTACGCATCGGGATGGCGCGTGCCACGGCTTGCTTATCGCTACCCTCACTCGTTGCCCAGAATGCTATCGGTTCGAGCCGGTCACCTAGCTGGCGGCCCTGGTCATGCGGCTGGTGCTAGTGGTCACCTTCGCTGGCGACGTTGGTCAACTTGTTGGTTTTTTCCAGTCGCCAGCATCACGCGGCTGTCGCTGCTCGGCCGCGGCAGGTTCACCGTGCGGCTCGGATGGTGCTGCCGCAATTCGGGCCGGAACACGTCGCTGTTGGCGAAGATCCCTACCCCTCCGGCCACCAATCCGCGTCGGCGCAGCTTCTCGCAGGCCCGAACCGCGAATGTCGCGAGCGCCTGGGCGATGGCCTCGTGATCGTCCACGCGCTGGCCGAACGACCGGCTCACGATGATCTGCTTGCGATCGGGTTCGATTTCCTCGAGGGCAATGCAGGGATGACCCTGCAGCTCGCGTTGCACCCGCGCGATCGTCACGCCAAAGGCGATCAGCACATCCGCCGGCGGCGCATCGCGCAGTTCCGCAGCGCTGCGAATCCCGCGCGCTGCCAGCTTGGCCGCCGTGCGCGAACCAACACCCCATAGGTCACCGGTAGGGTAATTCGCCAATACCGCGTCGCGTGTGGCGGTGTCGGTGAGGTCGACCACGCCGCCGCCGCGCTTCGCGATCTTGTTGGCGGCTTTCGCCAGCACCTTCGTCGGCCCGATGCCGACGCAGTTGGGAATACCCGTCCAGCGGTGCACCCGTTCCCGCAGGTCGCGCGCGAACGCGAGGCGATCGTGAATGCCAACCAGGTCGAGGAACGATTCATCGATGGAGTACGGTTCGACGCGAGGCGCGGCATCGCGCAGGATCGCGAGTACGCGCGCGCTCAAGTCGCCATACAGCGTGAAATTGGCGCTCCGCACCACAAGTTGCCGCCGAACGTCCTTTGGCACTTCGTGGATGGGCTGGGCCATGCCCACGCCGAGCGCCTTGGCTTCCGCGCTGCGCGCGATCGCGCAGCCGTCGTTGTTCGACAGCACAACCAATGGCTTCCCGCGCAGCGCGGGATCGAACACACGCTCGCAGGACGCGTAGAAGTTGTTGCCGTCAACCAGCGCGAACATGGCCGCCTCGCCGCAATGAGCGCGCGACGCCGACCACGGCGAAGATTTCGACGACGGTGTCTGGCGGCAGGACGATGTTCGGGCAGTGCGGGTTGCGGCTGTGCAGTTCCACGTGGTCCGCGGCGACGTGCAGCACCTTGCACACCGGCTGTTGGCCATCCCACGACGCCACCACCACGTCGCCGTGCTGCGGTTGCACCGAGCGGTCCACCACCAGCACGTCACCGTCGCAGATCCCGGCCAGCATCATCGACCAACCTTGCGCGCGATACAGGTATGTCGCGGCCGGGTTGCGCACGAGCAACCGGTGCAGGTCGATTTCGTCGTCGAGGAAGTCCTCGGCGGGCGACGGGAAACCGGCTCGCGTCAGCACACCGGCAAGGGGCGTGGCGTGGGCGGGCGCGTCGCACAGCGCAGCGCCCAGCGGCACGGCGATAGTTTCGAGAGCAACATCGAGCATGGCGCGCACTGTCCGATTTCCCCGTCTCACGGGGTAGGACACGTCACGGTAGCACCCAGGCAAAACGCAGACATGAACAATGGTGACGGACCCGTCAGGAACCGCCCGCAAGCCCGTTCGATAAAAGGTAGTTCGGTTAGCGGACTACCCGACCAAGAGTGAATGGCGCAAAGTTAGCCTTGGAGGCGTCCGGTCCATCAGCCCCAAGTGTCACGGACATCCTCGACACATACTGTGTGCCGCGTGATGAGAAGAAATGGAAGTTGAAAGTTAAACGTTGCTGGTCCTGCTCAACCCATCGACAGAAACGATTTGGGAGTTCCAAGGCCAGCGGTCGCACTCGACCGGGCTCCAACACAAACGGGAGCGCATCCGATGAAAGCTCCGGCACAAACCCGTCCGTTTGGACTGCCAAGTCGACTTCGCGCACAAGCAGTTCCACATCGCCGGTGTTGGCGAAGGCGAATTCAAAGCCCCACGCCTCGGCGCTTCCGATCTCGGGCGCGGTCATCGTGAGAAGGCACCCGACCAATCCGGCCTTCTTGCGAAGGAACGTCAGATACAATGTCGCGATTGAGACCAGGAGCGCAAATGCCGAGAGTACCATTGGGATGACGGCACTAGCATTCATAACGACAAAGCCGTGCCGACGCGCAATGCACTCCGTTACGCACCGGCTGCCCCAATACGCAACCCCGGCACGACAAAGATGCCGTTCACTAGCCTGCATTCGAGGAACTTCGCGGCCGGTATCTTCTGCTTTAGGTCATTGTGGTTGATATAGCGATCCCGCGAGATGAAATACGTGCCTGGTTGCTCCGAAAGCAGCACGTATTCGTCCGCCTCGCGGTCCGAAACAATCAGATCCACTCCCTCGGACAAGTGCGGCTTTAGCTTCGACACCAGCGCCCGCTTCGTGAGGTGTATTCTTACCAAAGTGTTGCTATCGAAGCATGGAGTCGCTGGAATACCCTTACGCTTCAGCTTTTCGAGTAAGTCGGCGAGCGGCTCTATACCGATTATCTTGCCACGCTGGAAGCAAAGGTTACTAGCGTCGACCATGACGTGCTTGATCTGCCGAGCCGCCTCGGATGCCCTCACTTGAAGCTCACGGCGCTGGCTTTTCAGGATGCGCTCGACGTCCTCGAGCTTTCGTTTGCAATGCGCTATGACTCTCCCGGGCTTCTCATCTCCAAGGATTTCTTCCTGCCCACATTCAGCGTGGATGCGAGCCCTTTGCAATTTTGTCGTGGCTTCCAGCAAACGGCATGAGTATTCGTTTGCCAACGCAAGCTTCCGCTCGAGTTCTTCCTTCTCAGCCTCCGTTGCATGGATCGCCTTGCGCATGGGCCCCGTGGCGTCTGCCACACGTTTCAACACATCGATCATGTTATCGCCAGCCAGCGCAACGGGCTTTTGCACCGGCACCGGTACTTCCACGACCTTGCGCCGCTTCAGGGTGACCGGTTCTACCGACGCCTTCCGCGGTTCCTTTTGCCTTGCGAACCTTTGGCGTAAATAATCCAACAGCTTCAGCTTGCCCTCTCGATCAATAGTGTCCGAAATCCCCTCAAAGACCACCCCCGCCTCTGTTAACTGCGGCACAAGCACGTCGACCGGCGTTCCAAGCATCAAAGCCAGTTGTTTTATGGTCATGTCTCCCATTTGAAAATCCTCTAATCTTGTACAAAATCGGCCATGCGGCTGTCGCGATCATGCTCGACTACATCCATCAGTTTACATCCCGCTGACCTTGATTTTTGATGGCTAAGTTTCCGCTGCCACAATCGACTCCGGCCCGCCGCGGTTCCTTGAGGAATTGATCGCGCGCGACACGCGCACGACGCGCAGCGCCGGCATTGTGGCCGCCAGCAGCATGTCCATGGCGTCCTCGCTCGGCGCCGTCATCCACTCGCGCCCGAATGCGGGATCGAGGAACACCGGCATGCGATCGTGCACAGTGCCGGCCAGCTCAACGGCATCGTGGGTGATGACGGTAACGCTGCCGTCGCTGTCGTCTGCCTCATCCTGGAGTCGATGTCTCGGCTCCCACAATCCGGCCGCGTACAGCATCGTGCCGTCCTCTCTCGCAATGTAGTACGGCTGCTTACCACCGTTCTCGTCGCGCCACTCGTAGTACCCAGCCATCGGTACCAGGCATCGACGCGGCGCCTTCCACGCCGCACGGTAAGCCGGTTTCGTGGCCACGGTTTCAACGCGTGCGTTGATCGTAGCGAAGGAGCCCTTCAGGTCCTTCACCCATGGCGGGATTAGGCCCCAGCGCAGCTTGCGCAGTTCCAGCTTGTCGCCGTCGCCCAAAACGACCGCGGCACGCTGCGTCGGCGCGAGGTTGTATTTCGCGGTGACGCCGGCAAGGTCGTCGGCGAGTTCAGGCCATGGCGCCTGGCTCTTATCGAACAATGGAAGCTGGACGAAACGGCCGCACATGAGGCATCCCGGTCGAGTAAATACCGTCGGCCAGTTTTATACACTTTTGGCGAAAGTGTCCAATTGGACACTTCGTGCTAATCCTGTCCAATCAGCGTCGGACGATGCCGAGGCTCGCAGCAAGGGCACGCCCTGCTTCGATTGCGCGCTGCTCGCGTGCGGGCCACTCGGCCTCGCGCGCGGCAATGTTGGTGAGTGCGCGATCGAGGGCAGCGCTCGCCTCAGCGTTGGCCTCGCGCAACGCTGAGGCGAGCGCTGCGAGCAGTTCGTCTTTTTCAGCGCGGTGGCTGTCGTGGGTGGCAGGCATGGAGTTTCATGACTGGAATGTGGATGGGGCTAACATACACCAGCCTGACTATAGGAATAGCGATGGCTTCCTCCACCGACCTTCTTGAGTCTGCAACGCAGGCCGCCGTCCGGCTCCGCGACGAGTTCATCGCACGTGGATGGCCCACCTCCGCCGATGTCGGTAGGGCCAACGGCGTCAGCCCCAACGACAACCCGGCGAAGTGGGCCAACGACCGCCGCGAAGCCGGTGAGCTGATGGGCGCGTGGTCGCCCAAAGAGCGCACCTACCGCCACCCCGATTTTCAGTTCGACAGGCACGGCCACCTGAAACCCGGCATCAAGGAATTGCTCGCCGCCCTGGCTGAGCATGCCGATTTCGCCGCCAACGTCGACAAATCCGGCTGGCGTCGCGTGTTCTGGATGTACGGCGCGACGTACGAGCTCGCCGCACCGGATGGCACCCCGCGCTCGGCTGCCGAATTGTTCGCAACCCACCCGGATGACGTGATCGCGTACGCGCGCAAGAGTGCGGTGCCGGACATCGGCGACGCATGGTAAGGCCTGCGCCGCGATCACGGCGCCGAGGGTCCAGCTCGGTCGGCTGTTGTGGCAAGATGGGGTTATCGGGCCGCAGTATCACTCCTCCTCAAGCCCTCGGCATAAGAGCCGAGCCGGATAGACACACTTGAGAGGAATTAACCATGTTGATTGATGACGAGTTGATCGGCCGGCCATTGACCGCTGCCGAACGCGATGAGGTGATGGCCGAGGCGCTGCGCACCTGGCCGGAGGTGGAGAAGCGATGGCGGGAATGGAATGCGCGATCAATTGCCCACCAAGCCGCCCGCGAAGCCGCGCGTGTTGCCGCCGGCTTACCGGCGAAGTGTGAGGCCGAACTGGCGCACGAAGCCCAGCTTGAGCGAGAGTGGGCCGAGATGAAGCGCCATCGCACGTAGATGCAAAAAGAGCCGCCTACTTGGCGGCTCTTTTTGGGTATCCGGATTGGACTGTGGGGTGGAATCAACCTGCAAAGTGCTCGATGGCTGTTCAGCATATGGCTCAGGCACTCAACCGGTCGCTCACGAGTCGGTTCAGACTCACGCCTTCCTCTGCGGCCCGCAACGCCAGCGCCCGATGCCGCTCGGGCGGAATCCGCACCTGAAACTTGCCGGAATAGCGGCGCGTTGCGTATGGCTGCGGCACGGTTTCGTGCTCCGCGGCCATGTCCGCCACTGCGTCCGCCACCACGCGCACGATGCCGCGCAAGGCGGCGTCCTGGCTCGGCGCCAGCCACGACAGGCCCGGGAACTCTGCGCACAGCCCCACGTACTCGCCATCCTCGTCCGACCACATCACGCGGTACAGGTAGTGTTTCGCGTCCATCAGCGTTCCTCCAGCTTGACAATCGCGGCCAACACTTGCCGCACTTGATACGTCTTGGCCATGCCGCCCGCGCCGCGTTGGATGTTCACGCGCGGATCGCCCGTGCCACGTCGATGTCCACCAGCAACCATCGGCCCCCGGTGTACGCTCGGCCGCGCGGCAGCGCGTCTGGCGCTGTCGGCACCGGCACATCCATTGCCTCACCCTCAAAATACACTTCCACTGCCTCCTGCACCGCCGCCGGCAGATCGTCCAGCGCATCGGCCGCCGCAAAGCAGCCAGGGAAATCCGGCAGGGTAACGCCCCAGGCGCTGCGTTTGTCCTTGTGGATGTAGGCGGGATAGATCACGGGTGCCTCCACGGCCAGCCGGCCTGTTGCGTGCGGTGTCTGTCGGCAGGGCGCGACGTCTTGCGGTCGCGCCAGCCGCGTTTTTCAGCACGGGCCACGGCTAAAGCAAAGGCTGCCGCGAGCGCTGTCACCCCGATCATGAGCACGTAGGGAGCAACATTCGCGATCATTGTCAAAGCTCCTTGCAGATGCCGGTCATCGTAGCCGAAAACAGCACCACGCCACCTGCAACAAATGTCGTCAAAGGTAAAACACGGAGTTTGGCGTGACTAACTCCGTGTTAGTCGCGACTAACTCCGTCTTTTTGGCCGCACCACCGTGGACTTTTCCAACGGTGGTGCGCACAAACAGCCCACCTCCCAGCAGTGGTATCGTAAAGATCGAATGGACACAATTCTCAAACTTGCTGTGGTCGGCGTTATCTGCGGTGGCGGCGCCATCGCGATAGCCGTGGTCCTGCAACTGATCGCGCAACGTGCGTCGAGGAAAGAGCAATGATCATGAGGGTACTCCCCATGCTGATCCTCGTGGCGCTTGGCGGCCTCGCTGCTATTTCCACAGTAATCGTCGACGCCGACAAGGCTCGCCGCGCACGGGCCGAACGCGAGCGCCGGGACCGGCAGTGGCGGCATCTGTAGCGCCCACCCGGCACCACGTGCGCGGGCGGTGAACAGCAAAGAAGCCCGGCTCTAGTGCCAGGCTTCTTTTTTTCACGCGGGCCCGCGTGAGGGAAATTTGTCGTGATGCATAGTCCCCACATGCGTGGGGCAAACCACAATGACAAAAACCGGGTTTTCGGTCAGTTCCTTTCATCCCCACGTGCGCGGGGTAAACGTCGCGGTACCGCGTCTGAATCTGCGGTTGATCCTTCCATCCCCGCGCGCGCGGGGCAAACGTTGCTGCGTCCGTCGGCGACGTCGTTCCCTACCTTCCATCCCCACGTGCGTGGGGCAAACCTCACTCCCGCATCGACCTCCTTTCTGCTGTTGACGCTGTGCCACGTGCCAAGGCACGAGTGTAGTCAGCGACTGGCACCCAGTGCGATTGCCGGAGTCGCCCACGCATAACGGTCGTGTTGGAGGCCATCGCATCCAGCGTGGTGGCCTCGCTACGCAGGGCGGTGATGGCACTGAGCGCTCGCGGCCCTGCGATAACCAGTAACCCGGAAACCAGAACAGCAACGGCGAGGATACGCATCATTGCCGTGCTCCTCGACCACCATCGATGCCAGCAACCACGCTCAACACCGAGCGTTTGCGCGGCGAGTAGCCAAGCCGCAGGTGCGGCCATTGGCGGCGCATCATCCAGCGAACCAGCTCGGCACGATCGTGCTGCGACAGACATCGGGCTTCCGCGCGCGTGAGATGAAATTCCTTGAGCATCGTTGAATCCTCCTTTCCACCCCGGACCATGGGTGCCGGGTGGGTTCGTCGTTGTTCAGTGCGCGGTGGCGAAGTCGACAAGGACGTAGTCGCCTACCACGCAGGCTGTCAGCCGGCCGGCGCGGAGTAGGTCATGGAACCCACGCCAGCGACGATCTAGACCGCGCTCTTTCGGATCGGGCTTCAATGAGAGCCACACGCGTGGCGTCGCTGCGACCTGGCAGTCGATCCCACAACGGGCCGCCTCGAGGGAGATGTCGATGGGGTGTACCGGAAAATTGAGAATCGTTGCGTTCATGCTTGTTACCTCTCGTTTGAAGCCAGCCAGCGCTCGGGCGGCGCTGGCCGGCATGGCGATCGCTACATTCCGAATACGCGTCCAAATGCCACGATTCCAAGGGTGAGTGCTTGATGTTCTTGGCGCTCGCCCTCGATCAACTCCAACGCGACGCGCCGGGCGGCGAGCGGGTTGTGTCGAACAAATCGTCCTGTAACGTGTGCAAGGCGCGGGTTCTGCAAAGCCGCCTCTCGGGCCCGCTTCGCTACGAAGATTGCGCCTTGCGCCTGCTGGCGCACCGTCTCGTGTTCCGCCGCCGCCGCAAGCTCGCGCGGATGTGCCGCTCCGGCCGCGATGAGGACCAGCAGCTTGACGTGGTCGCGGTGGACCTGCGCCTCGTCCTCATCACTCATCCAGCGCAAGCGCGGAAGGTCCTCGATGGCATCTTTCAGGGCGGCTGAATTTTTCATGGTGGTGCATCCTCATATGATTTGATTGGCACCCATGAGTGCTCGCCGGCCCAGCTCGCAGTGTTGCGAGTTCGTACCATGAAATTTTTTGGAGTCGTTCGCTGCGCGACGCCACCACGCCGTCGGGAAAACCCACTACTACTTAGGCTTAGCCGTGAAAGTTCGTCCGAAGTTATCCGCTCGGGCCTCGCTGACATGACCAAATTCAATGGGCATCTCCCGCAACGCCCCCTTTAAGGCGAGCCTTGACGCCCATGGCGCCGCCGCCAGCGGTTCCACCGCCCTTGGAAAACTCCACCCCGGTGCCATCGAATAACCCAATGAAATACAAGGCAGGGTTGGACTCACCGGGATGGGAAAAGTCCACCACGGCACCACCGACAACACCCAAGGAATGGCTCGACCTGGTTTGCTCTCATCGCGTCACGGCGGCCCACCGCCCTTGGCTCCACCGCCCTCGGAAAAGTCCACCCCGGTGGGATGGCCATGCATGTCACTCGTCGTCGTAGCACTTGCCGACGATATTTGCGTGCGCGAGCGCATCCGCCGGCACCGTCGTCGATGCGGTATCGACCTTCCAGCAAAGTCGGCCGGCGCGCTTTGGCAAGAGAACGAGTATCTTGCCCTCTAGCACCCCTGATGCCCACCCAACGGTGATGACGCCCGGCTCCGGTCCGACCGCAACGCTCCCGACATACTTGCCGGGCCCGCTGAACTTCGGAGCGCTCCGCGGCTCGACCGATTCCGCCTGGGCGTCACTCGTCGGCAACTTGCCGTGGATGCCGTAGTAGGTGTTGATCGCCATCGTGGCGCTTCCGGCGAGCATCAGTCCCTCGGCGAGCTGCGAGGTCGTCCGGTACTGGTTGTATTCGGCAACCGGGTCGTGGGTCGCGTGAGGCAACACCGCGGCCGCGACGGCCGGTGCCGACGCAGCGTTATTCCCTCCGCCACTGCATCCACCCAGTGCAGCCAGCACGGCGAGCACAAGTACCGAAAGAACCAAAGTCTTACGCATTGTTTGTACTCCTTTGTGAGTGTGGATTTACTTCAAGGTGTTGGTGGTTTCGACCTGCTGCCGAACGCGGCGGGCGCGACAAAGGCCGTAGCACGCGCCGAGCAGCGCACCCAGCAACAAACCCGCCACGATGCCGGGACCAGAAACATACGGATGCGTGATGGGCACTCCATCGACGTACTGTTGCCACAGCCCGACGATTCCATCGCAGAGCACCGCGCCCCACCAGCACATCACAAACGCCCAGAACATCCCATACGAAACCGGCCGCTGACGAGCTTCCTCGGCGTCCTGGGCGTCGTCCTGCTCCATCGCCGCCTCGAAGATGTCAGCCAGGGGCGGCTGCATCGCGCGCGTCCGCGGATCCAAGTAGCCGTATATCGATGCCGCCCGGCGCCAAGTTACGTAACGCGATCGGCGCTCTGCACTCCACGACGCCGGAGTAACCGGCACCTCGAAAAGATGTCGTTTGGATTCGTTGTGTTCGATGGTTTGCATTTCAGACTCCTGCTTTGATATGCCCTTTTGCGCTTTCGACCGACGGGAAAGTCGGCGCCCACGGCCTATCTGGAACCGCCTGCGGGCATCGGGATCACGCGCGCGGGGCTCTGGCAATAGCTGCCGCCGTAGCAACCGGTGCCGACGACTTCGACGCGATCGCCGGGATGGATCGACACGCCCGCGGCGACAGCCTGCGTGATCTGCACCGTCCGTTGTCCGCCCCACCGCTGCGGGAACTGCACGGTGATGGCAAGGCCGGGCTGCTTGTACGCGTGGGCTGTCACGAGGTTCCCGCCGATGGCGCCGGCGACCGCCCCGGCGACGGTGGCAAGCGTCTTACCGTTGCCGCCGCCGACCTGGTGGCCAAGCAATCCGCCGGCGAGGGCGCCGACGCCGGAGCCGCTGCGCACAGCAACGACGGTGCCGATTTCGACTTGCTGGATCGTCTGGGCCTCGGGTCGCGTGTAGCGCAGCGGCGATGATGGGTACCGGTCCGTCATGCCGGGCGGAAGGGTCGCGCAGCCGGCCAGCGCGAGGACAGCGAGCGCGAGCGCGGAAAGGATCAAAGTTGTACGCATTGGTTATGCTCCTGTGTGAGTGAGGATTTACTTCAAGGTGTCGGTGTTTTCGGTCTGCTGCCGAACGCGACGCGCGGTTCGCAGGCCGAACCACGTACCCAGCACCGCGCCGAGCACCGTAAATGCCAAGATGCCAATCACCACTGGTTGGTTCTGAACGTAAGGCTGAGTGAAGGCGATGCCATCGACGAACTCCCGCCAGGTAGCCACGATGCCCTCTCCAAAAAGCATGAACACCATCAGCCCTATTCCCCCACAGAACGCTGCGAAAAAAATCGGATTTCGGCGAGCGTCATCGAATGCTTTACGGTAATCGGCACCTCGGACCAAATCCGAGCATCCCGCGCACGCCGCCACGATGCTGAAGAGCATCACGTGAGTGAAGTCGGCGCCCGCGAAGGCGGTGGACAAGCCCGCCCCCGCTCCCCACAGCGCTGCTCCCCAGAACATTCGAAGGAACCAACGAAATCCTCGCCTGTTCGAAGCGTGCGGATAGGTGTCAAACCCCGCCAACACACCACCACCGACGCCAACAACAGCCACCATCAACGGCCAGAACGGACTCTTGATCCCGGCGGTTGGAATGGAAAGTGCGGCCGTCGCACCGAAGATCACCATGCCCCACAGAGTGCTAGACACGATCACGGCCCTCGATGGTCGTGCCGCGGCATCGGTGTTGATTACGTCGTTGTGTTCGATGGGTTGCATTTCAAAACTCCTATCTTGTGATTGGCACCCATGAGTGCGCGGCTGGCTCTCACGCAGTGTTGCGAGTTCGTACCAGCACCCAGGTCACCACGAGTAACCGACGCCCACGCCCACTTGGCGCTCGCTGCTCGAGCCGCCGCCCTGCTCACCA
>Ga0209959_100540_pt1 | contig 24552 bp, 20 predicted proteins | sample ThiBiot_300_biof_2_FD_183943 | JGI IMG/M metagenome (GOLD analysis project Ga0209959, IMG submission 183943) | Wastewater bioreactor microbial communities from Cape Town, South Africa - Thiocy_expt_300_biof (SPAdes) | ecosystem: Engineered > Bioremediation > Thiocyanate > Unclassified | place...
ATACCAGTTCGTGAAGGCCCAGGGCATAGAGGCCACCCACGTGCCCTACCGCGGCAGCGCGCCGGCCGACGTGGACCTGGCCGCGGGCCAGATCCAGTTCATGACCGACACCATCAACTCGGTGATGTCCTTCGTGAAGGACAAGCGCATGAAGCTGCTGGCGGTGACCACGGCCAAGCGCATGTCGCTGTTCCCCGACGTGCCCACGCTCGCGGAAACCATCATGCCGGGCTTCGAGGCCGGCGCCTGGCAGGGCGTGATGGTGCCCGCCGGAACGCCCGAGCCCGTAGTGCAGCGCCTGAATGCCGAGATCAACAAGGCGCTGCAGAACCCCGGGCTGCGCGAAAAGCTCGCCGTGCAGGGGGCGGAGCCGCTGGGATCGTCGGTGCAGGAATATGGCGCCTACCTGCGCAAGGAGCTGGCACGCTGGGCATCCGTCGTCAAGGCGACCGGCATCACGCTCGATTGAAGGCCCGCCTCCTCCGGCAGGAGGCGGGCCGGGTGGTCAGTACTGGTACACGCCGCGGCCGGTCTTGCGGCCCAGGCGGCCCGCGGCGACCATCTCGCGCAGCAGCGGGCAGGCGCGGTACTTGCTGTCGCCGAACTCGGCCAGGTACACGTCCATCACCGCCAGGCAGACGTCCAGCCCCACCATGTCGGCCAGCGCCAGCGGGCCGATGGGTTGGTTGCAGCCGAGCTTCATGCCGGCGTCTATGTCTTCGGGCGTGGCCAGGCCCTCGGCCAGCACGAAGAAGGCTTCGTTGATCATGGGCACGAGGATGCGGTTGACCACGAAGCCGGGCGCGTTCTTCACCGTGATGGGCGACTTGCCCAGGCGCTCGGCGAGCTGCTTCACGGCGCCGTGCGTGGCGTCCGAGGTCTGCAGGCCGCGGATGATCTCCACCAGCGCCATCATGGGCACGGGGTTGAAGAAGTGCATGCCGATGAAGCGGTCCGCGCGGCCCGTGGCGGCGGCCAGCTTGGTGATGGAGATCGACGAGGTGTTGGAGGCGAGGATGACCTCGGGCGCCACGAGCGCGTCCACCTGCTTGAGGATCTTGAGCTTGAGCTCGTAGTTCTCGGTGGCGGCCTCGATCACGATCTGCGCGGCCTTCAGGTCGTCGTAGCTCGTCGAGCCCTTGATGCGCGAGAGCGCCGCGTCCTTGTCGGCCGCCGTGATCTTCTCTTTCTTGATCAGGCGGTCCAGGCTGCCGGCCACGGTGGCCACGCCCTTTTGCACGGCGGCGTCGGAGATGTCCACCATCACCACGTTGATGCCCGACACCGCGCATGCCTGCGCGATGCCGTTGCCCATGGTGCCCGCGCCGATGATGCCGACGGTCGTAATCGTCATATAACAGTCCCTTGAAAGAGTTGTGGAAGCAAGAAACCGATGGTATCGGCAATTGCGCGATGGCCCGAACCGGCCGCGCGCCACGAGGGGGACAGGCATGCGTGACTTCGACTATGTCGTGATCGGCGGCGGCTCGGCCGGCTGCGTGCTGGCGGGCCGGCTGAGCGAGGACCCGGCCGTGCGCGTGGGCCTGCTGGAGGCCGGGGGCAGCGACGGCAGCGTGCTGATCCACTGCCCGGCGGGCCTGGCCGTGATGGCGCGCACGGGCCGGTACAACTGGGGCCTGCAGACCACGGCGCAGCCCGGGCTGGGCGGGCGCCGGGGCTACCAGCCGCGCGGCAAGGTGCTGGGCGGCTCCAGCTCGGTCAACGCCATGGTCTACGTGCGCGGCCATCCTGACGACTACGACCACTGGGCGGCCGCGGGCAACCCCGGCTGGGGCTGGCGCGACGTGCTGCCCTATTTCCTGCGCGCCGAGCACAACGAGCGCTGGGACAACGCGTGGCACGGCCGGGGCGGGCCTTTGAACGTGATGGACCTGCGCTCGCCCAACCGCTTCAGCGCCGTGTTCGTCGATGCGGCAGTGCAGGCGGGCCATGCGCGCAACGACGACTTCAACGGCCCCGAGCAGGAGGGCGTGGGCCTGTACCAGGTGACGCACAGGAACGGCGAGCGCTACAGCGCGGCCAAGGCCTATCTCACGCTGCACCTGTCGCGCCCCAACCTGCAGGTGATCACCGGCGCGCACGCCACGCGCATTCTTTTCGAGGGCCGGCGCGCCATGGGCGTCGAGTACCGCCAGGGCGGGCGGCTGCAGCAGGTGCGGGTGCGGCGCGAGGTGCTGCTGTCGGCCGGGGCGCTCTTGTCGCCGCAGCTCCTGATGCTCTCGGGCGTGGGGCCGGCCGACGAGCTGCAGCGCCACGGCATCGGCGTGCTGCACCACCTGCCGGGCGTCGGCCGGAACCTGCATGACCACCCGGACGTGGTGCAGGTCGTCGATGCGCCGCGGCTCACCGACCTGTTCGGGCTGTCGCCGCGCGGCGCGCTCAACCTGCTGCGCGGCATCCGGCAATGGCGCGCGCAGCGCAGCGGCATGCTGACCACCAACTTCGCCGAGGCGGGCGGCTTCCTCAAGAGCAGCCCCGGCGAGGCCCGGCCCGACCTGCAACTGCACTTCGTCATCGGCAAGCTCGTGGACCACGGGCGCAAGACCGTGCTTGGCCATGGCTACTCGCTGCACGTGTGCCTGCTGCAGCCGCAAAGCCGCGGCAGCGTGCGCCTGGCCAGCGGCGACCCGCTGCAGGCGCCACTGATCGACCCCGGCTTCCTCGCCCACGACGGCGACATGGCGCGCATGGTGCGGGGCTTTCAGATGGGGCGGCACATACTGCGGCAGCCCGCGCTTGCGCAGTACGGCGGGCGCGAGGTGCCGGCGCTTGCCCGGGCGCAGACCGAAGAGCAGATCGCGCAGTTCATCCGCCGGCATGCGGACACCATCTACCACCCCGTGGGCAGCTGCCGCATGGGGCCGGGGCCGCTCGACGTGGTGGACGGCGAGCTGCGCGTGCACGGCCTGCAGGGGCTGCGCGTGGTGGATGCGTCCATCATGCCGCGCATCGTCAGCGGCAACACCAATGCGCCCACGGTGATGATCGCCGAGCGCGCGGCGGACCTGATTAAGAAATTTTGAGGGTTTGGATAAGCAGTTTTTAGCAGTGTCCGCGCCGCCCCGTTCCTAGACTGCGCAGCACCGATGGGGCACATGGTGTGCCTGGTCGGAAGGCCGCAGGGCCCAAGGAACCGACGATGCAATTCAACCCCCAGGAAATCTCCGCGCTGGCACAGGCAGAGTCCGCCGCGCCGCGCATGAACATGTATGCAGCCATCCACAAGGCCTTGCGCGCCTTCATGGCCGACACGCTCACGGGCCTGGGCCGCGTGGATACGGACGACGATCTCGACCTGTCCCAGGCCTGCGACCGCGTGCTGGCGCTGATGGACTTCTGCCGCTCGCACCTGCAGCACGAGAACGAATTCGTGCACACGGCCATGGAGCGCCGCGCGCCGGGCAGCGCGGGCGCGGTGGCGCGCGAGCATGAGGAGCACGAGCAGGCCATCGCCGCGCTGGCCGCGGGCGCCGCGCGGCTGCAGGACTGCCCGCGCGACAGGCGTGCGCGCGTCGCCCATGTGCTGTACCAGCAGCTGGCGTTGTTCGTGGCGCACAACTTCCAGCACATGCACCTGGAGGAAACCGCCCACAACGCCGTGCTGTGGGCCCACTACAGCGATGCCGAGCTGGCCGAGGTGGAGGGCGCGCTCGTCGCCTCCATTCCACCCGTGGAAATGATGGTCGTCCTGCGCTGGATGCTGCCCTGCATGGCGCCCGCCGAGCGCGCCATGATGCTGGACGGCATGCGCCGCGAAGCGCCGCCGCAGGCCTTCGAGGCGGCGCTTTCCGTCGCGCGCCCGCATCTGTCGCAGGCCGAGTGGGGCAAGCTGGCCCGCGCGCTGAATTTGGCGCCGTGAGGGCCGGGGTCAGGCCTGCATCTCGTCGAGCCGCACCGGCGCGTCCAGGCGCAGCCGCAGGCGCCCGCGCCCGGTCTTGTCGATGTGGATGCCCGTGTCGCTTTCCTGCAGGCGCCGCTGCAGCAGCAGCAACCGGGCCTCCAGGTTGTCGGCCACGTCGGGCAGGCGCAGGCAGGGGTCCAGCCGCAGCTCGCGGTTGCTGAACTCCTGGCGCCCGGTGCGCACATGGTCGCGCAGCAGCTTCCAGATGATGGCGCCGGCCACGCCCTTGATGAGATAGGCGTCGTTGACGAACACGCTGTCGTTCACCGCGAAGTGCCGCACGCGCACGGGCAGGCCCTGCGGCGCCGTGGCGGTGGCCTCCGCGGGCGGTGTTTCCCCGGCCTCGTCCGCCGCCTGCAGCAGGTCGATGGCGGCGGCCAGGTGCCCGGCCAGGGCCGCGAGCGCGTCTTCCTCGGGGTAGCGGAACTGCAGGTCCAGCGGGCTTTCCACGAACAGCACGCCCAGCGTGCGCCCGCAGCTCACCAGGGGCACGGCCAGCTGGCTGTGCGGCGCGGCCAGGCCCGGGTAGGGGATTTCGTGCGCCGGCGCGCCGCCCTGGCCCAGGCTGCTGCGCATGGCGTGGCTGTAGAGCGCGGCATGCGTCATGTGGCTGATGCGCACGGGCGTGGCCTCGCGCGCGGCCACGCCGATCACGCCCTGGCCCAGCTTGATCTCCGAGCCCACGCCCGAGTGCGCATAGCCGTGGCTGGCCACGGTGTAGAGGTGGCCGGCCTGCGCGTCCAGCATGAGCACCATGGCGTGCTGCACGCCCAGGTGCGCGTGCAGGCCGGCCAGCAGGGCCTGCAGCAGCTCGTCCAGGCTGGTGCAGCGCGCCAGGCGCTGGCTGCACAGGCGCACGGCGCCCAGCAGGTCGGCGCGCGGCAGCTGGCCGGGGCCCGGCGCCAGGCCTTCGCCGGGCACGGGCTCGATGCGCTCGACCGCATGCAGGTCGGCCCCCTTGAGCTCGAAGATGCCGTCCATGCCGCTGTGCGATGCGATGCCGGCGAGCTGCGCGCGCATGCGCTCGAACAGCGCGCCGCTGGTCTCGGTGTGCAGGTAGCGCAGGTGCAGCCGGTAAAAGCGCGCCGTGACCGGGTCCAGCACCAGCACGTTGGCATGGGGGTTGGCGAGGATGTTGGCGCGCGTCTTGTTGAAGAACTGGAACGACAGCGCCACGTGCCGTTCGTCCACGTAGAGCACCTGCGAGATGTAGGCCACGTTGGGCGTGCCGTCGGGCGCGCAGGTGGCCATGATGGCGGGGATGGCGCCTTCCAGGCAGGCGCGGATGGAGCGCAGCGTGGGTGCGTCGCTCATGGCGCGCCTCCCGGCTGCAGGGGCGTGCCGGCGCGCGGGCCGGGGGTCTGGTCGAACGCGGCCTCGGGCGTGAACTCCACGGCCACGAGGTCACCGCGCGGCGCGCTCAGCATGGCCGCGGTGTACTGCGGCCCGTAGCCCACCTGCGCTATGGCCTGCTGCATGGCGGCCAGGTAGTGCCGCAGCGCGGGCTCGTCGGCGGGCCGCAGGGCGCGCTGCAGCGCGGCCGTGGCCTTGACCTGCACCGTGCGGTGCGAGGGTGGGTCGCTGAAGACCACGGCGATGTGGCCCGTGGCGGCGATGTCGGCCAGCAGTTGCTGCGACTGGCTCCTGCGCAGGAAGACGGTGATGCGCCGCCCGTCGGCGCGGATGCGCGAGCCCACGGCGCGCATCACGCTGGGGCGCAGCTGCGCGTCGCGCGAGGCCACGATGGCGGACACGCCCCGGGCTACCAGGGCGATGTGTTCGGGGCTCAGCAGCGCGGGCATGGCAGGCGTGATGTTCCGGCGCGTCGTCAGGCGCGAAAGCGCTTGCGCGTCAGCGCCAGCGCCACCCAGTAGGCGGCAATGGTGGTCACGGCCACCACCAGGCCGTGGCGCAGGGGGTGGGCCGGCCACTGGTCCATGAACAGCGGGCGCACCAGCTCGACGGCGTTGGTCAGCGGCAGCCAGTCCGATGCGATGCGCACGGCCGTGGGCAGCTGCTCGCGCGGGAAGAACACGCCCGACAGGAACATCATGGGCGTGAGCACCAGCGTGAAGTAGTAGGTGAAGAAGTCGTAGCCCTGGGCCAGGGCGTTGAAGATCAGCGCGATGCTGGAGAACATGATGCCCACGGCAAGCAGCACGGGCCAGGCCACGAGCAGCTTGGGCGCGTGGCTGATGCCCAGCGCCAGCATCACGCCCAGGATGGCCGTGGCGGTGAACAGCGCCTTGAACGCGGCCCACAGCATCTCGGCCAGCAGCACGCTGTCCAGGCTGATGGGCGCGTTCATGATGCCGTCCCAGGTCTTCTGCACATGCATGCGCGAGAACGCCGAGTACAGCGCCTCGAAGCTCGCCGCGTTCATGGCGCTCATGCAGATCGAGCCGCTGGCCAGGAACAGGATGTAGGGCACGCGCGCGCCGCCGTCGCCGCCCACCTGCACTTCGCCCACCAGCGCGCCCATGCCGTAGCCGAAGGCCACCAGCCACATCAGCGGCTCGGCGATGTTGCCGACCAGGCTCGGTATGGCCAGCTTGCGCCACACCAGCAGGTTGCGCAGGAACACGGGCCACCAGCGCAGCGACAGGTCGGGCGTGCGCCAGATGGAGGATTCGGCGGTGGAATGCATGGTGGGCGTGATTTTGCAGCGATTAAGGGTGCGGGGCACGGGGCTTGATGCAAGTCATAGCCTGCCGGGGCCTGGCCGCCAGAATGGACAGTGGACGCCAGGCATGTAATGGAACGCAGTGGAGGAATCGCAATGAACCGCATGGATGTGACCGAGAAGATCATCAGCGCCAAGGTGGCCAAGGGCCTGCGCTGGAGCGACGTGGCCCGGCGGCTGGGCCGCTCCAAGGAATGGACGACCGCCCTGTGCCTGGGGCAGATGACGGCCACGCCGCAGCAGGCCCAGGCGCTGGGCGAGATCTTCGGGCTGACGCAGGAGGAGCAGCAATGGCTGCAGGTCGTGCCCAGCAAGGGCTCGCTGCCCACGGCCGTGCCCACGGACCCGCTGATCTACCGCTGGTACGAGGTGGTGAGCGTCTATGGCTCGACCATCAAGGAGCTGATCCACGAGGAGTTCGGCGACGGCATCATGAGCGCGATCGACTTCAACATGGACATCCAGCGCGAGGCCGATCCCAAGGGCGACCGTGTCCGCGTGGTTCTCTCGGGCAAGTTCCTTCCGTACAAGGAATACTGAGGCATCTTCAAGCTTCCTCGCGGATCTGGCGGCCGGTGAGCTTGAGGAACAGGTCCTCCAGGTTGGCCGGCCGGTGCAGGGTGCGCAGGTGGCCGTGGCCGGCAAGGGCCTGCAGCAGCGGGCGCGCATCCTGGGTGTAGAAGAAGACGGTCTCGCCGCTGACCTCGATGCGCCGGGCCAGCGGGCGCAGTTGCGCGTCATGGGCCAGCGTCAGCGCGCCGTTGCCGTAGGCCTCGACCACGTCGCTCTCCAGGTGCTCGGCGATCAGCTCGCGCGGCCGGCCCTCGGCGATCTTGCGGCCATGGTCCAGCACCAGCAGGCGCGAGCACAGGCGCTCGGCCTCGTCCATGAAGTGCGTGGTCAGCAGGATGGACTTGCCCTGCTGCAGCAGGCGCTGCAGCCGCTCCCACATCAGGTGGCGCGCTTGCGGGTCCAGGCCCGTGGTGGGCTCGTCGAGCAGCAGCAGGCGCGGGTCGCCCACCAGCGCGCGCGCCAGCGACAGGCGCCGGCGCATGCCGCCCGAGAGCTCGCCCGGGCGCGCGTCGGCCTTGGAGGTGAGCGCGGCGAATTCGAGCAGCGGGGCGATGCGCGCGTCCATAGCCGCGCCCTTGATGCCGAAGTAGCGCCCGAACACGCGCAGGTTCTCGGCGCAGCTGAAGTCCGGGTCCAGGCTGTCGAACTGCGCGACCACGCCCAGCTGCGCCTTGATGGCCAGCGCGTCGCGCGGCATGGACAGCGGCGCGGCGCCGCCGCCCGGGTGGAAACGCACGCTGCCCGCGTCGGGCGCGGTCAGGCCCAGGCACATGCGGATGGTGGTGGTCTTGCCGGCGCCGTTGGGGCCTATCACGCCCAGGCATTCGCCGGGAGCGATGGCGAAGGACACGCCGTCCACCACGGTGGCGCCGCCGTAGCGCTTGCGCAGGTCCTGGGCTTCGAAGAGCACGTTCATGCGGCGATTGTGGGGGAAAGCGGCCGATTCGGGTTTTGGCAACAAAAAAGCTGCTTGCGCCCTTCTGGCGGGCGCAAGCAGCTATCTATTTGATAGTTTTCGGATTATGGAGCCACGCAGCTGAAGCTCTCCGCCTTGTTGGCGTCGCCCGTGCCGCCGTAGCGCGGCCAGCCCGGGTACTCGCACAGGGGGCGGGTGCGGCCCGGCACGCCCGCGGTGTCGGTCACCACCTGGCCGGCGGGCGCCGTGCCGATGCTCACCCACTGGTCCAGCGCCTTGAGCGAGTCCCAGTTGGCGTTGAAGGCCGTGCTGGCGGCGTGGCCGTAGCCGGGCACCTCGTAGTAGCGGGCGAAGCTCTTGACCGTGTCGGCGCCCATGGTCTGGACGAGCCGCTCGTAGTACTGGGCCGTGGCGCGCGTGCTGACCAGCACGTCGGCCGTGCCGTGCGCCATCAGCAGCTTGCCGCCGCGCTTCTGGAAGGCGGACAGGTCGGTGCTGTTGATGTCCTGCAGCCGGGTCAGCTCCTGTATGCGTCCCGCCCACGGGCCGGGGTTCTGCGGGTCGAGCGAGAGCGAATCGAAGTTCGCGTCGCGCGTCACGAAGTAGCGCACCCACTGGTCCCAGAACACGGCCCAGTATGGCGCGGTCAGCGGCGCGGGGCTGGCCGGCGCGGTGGTGTTCATGGCCAGCAGGGTGACGGTGGGCTGCAGGGGGCTGGTGCCCGTCTCGCCCAGCTCGGACCCCCAGACGTTGAAGCCGGGGTATTGCGTCTCGCCGCTGCCCAGCGGGCTGCCGAACGTGATGGGCGTGTTGTATGCATGCAGCGCCGAGATCATGGCGTCGGACAGGCAGCCGTCGTTCTCGTTGCCGCCACTCGGGCAGCGCAGGGGCTTGCCCTCGAACTGGGCCGTGGCCGGGTCGAACTGCGCGTTGCAGGCGGCGACGTTGCTGACGACGCCGTCGGCAATGCCGTCCAGCGCGTCGCACCGGGCCATGGCCGCCTGGCGCAGCAGCTTGCGCTGGGCCAGGCTCGGGTAGGCGTCGGGCTGGGCGAAGGCGCGGCTCAGGCGGCCGAACTGCAGGTCCAGGCTGGCGGCGTTCCAGGCCGGGTACCAGGATACGACGCCGTCCCAGTCGGCGGGCCATTTCTGCGCCACGGCCAGCGCCTCGCGCCCGCCGGTGGAGCCGCCGATGAAGTAGCGCTTGCCGGGCTTGCGGCCATAGAAGCGGGTGACGAGCACGTCGGCCACGTCGCTGACCTTCTTGAGCGCCGCGCCGGAGAAGTTGGCCACGGCCTCGTCGTTCGTCCCGAAGCTGCCGTCGCGGCTGCCGGCGGCGCCTGCCTGGTGGCCGGAGTCGCTGGCGAACACGGCATAGCCCTGGTCCAGCAGCGGATAGGGGCCCTGGCTCGCGGGGGCGGCGGAGTAGGTGTAGAGGCTGGGGATGGTGCCGTTGTAGCCGCCGCCGCCGAGCATGACCACCTTGCCGTTCCATTCCTTGGGCAGCAGCAGCCCCATCTTGATGGGGGGCGCCGCCGCATCGACGGGCGCGATGGAGATGTTGGCCCGTATGGATGCGGGCGGCTGGGGGCCGGAGGCGGCCGTCGGCGTCTCCACCGAGGTGACGGCGGCGCCCTTGGTGGGCAGGCCGATCTGGTCGGCGGCGACCTGCTGGTTCGCCAGGTCCCTGCTGGCGGTGTCGAAGGAAAAATGGTGCGAGCCGCCACCGCAGGCGGCCAGCGCCAGGGCGGCGCCGGCCGTGAGCAGCAGGCGCGCGCCGCGGGGCCATGGGGGGCGGATGGAGAGGGGTGTGGTCATGTGCTTGTCTCCTTGTCGTTGCACGGGGCGGGCCGTCGCCGGCCCGTGGCCATTCTGGAAGTGCTTCCCGGCCGGAGACAAGCGGGGTTTTGGTTACGTAGTTGTCCATACCCCGGAAAACCCGCGCGCCGGCGGCCGCGCGGGTGGCGGGCGCCTATTGGAACGCCACCTCGGCAAAGCTGCGCAGCTTGCGGCTGTGCAGGCGCTGCACGCCGCCGGCGCGCAGGATGTCGATGGCGCGCATGCCTATGCGCAGATGCTGGTCCACGCGCTCGCGGTAGAAGTGGTTGGCCATGCCGGGCAGCTTGATCTCGCCGTGCAGCGGTTTGTCGGAGACGCACAGCAGCGTGCCGTAGGGCACGCGGAAGCGAAAGCCGTTGGCGGCGATGGTCGCGCTCTCCATGTCCAGCGCCACGGCGCGGCTCTGGCTGAAGCGGCGCTGGGGCATGTTGTCGGGCAGCAGCTCCCAGTTGCGGTTGTCGGTGCTGGCCACGGTGCCGGTGCGCATGATGCGCTTGAGCCGGTCCTGCGGCATCTGCGTCACGTCGGCCACGGCTTGCTGCAGCGCGACCTGGATCTCGGCCAGCGCGGGGATGGGCACCCACAGCGGCAGTTCCTCGTCGAGCACGTGGTCCTCGCGCACGTAGGCGTGGGCCAGCACGTAGTCGCCCAGCTGCTGGCTGTTCCTCAGGCCCGCGCAGTGGCCCAGCATCATCCAGGCGTGGGGGCGCAGCACGGCGATGTGGTCGGTGATGGTCTTGGCGTTGGCCGGCCCCACGCCGATGTTGACCATGGTGATGCCGCTGTTGTCGGCGCGCACCAGGTGGTAGGCGGGCATCTGCGGCAGGCGCGGCGGCGGCGTGCCGAGCTCGTCGCCGGGCGCGGGGGGCAGCCCCGCGCGGCGCGTGACCACGTTGCCCGGCTCCACGAAGGCGATGTACTCGCTGTCCGGCCTGGCCATCTCGGCATGGCCCAGGCGTACGAATTCGTCGATGTAGAACTGGTAGTTGGTGAACAGCACGAAGTTCTGGAACCACTCCGGCAGCGTGCCCGTGTAGTGGCGCAGGCGATGCAGCGAGTAGTCCACGCGCGGCGCGGTGAACAGCGACAGCGGCTGTGCCTCGCCGGCGCTCGGCGTCCAGGTGCCGTTGGCGATGCCGTCGTCCATGGCGGCGAGGTCGGGCAGGTCGAACACGTCGCGCATCAGCGTGCGCCGCTCGGGGCTGAGCGTGCCCTCGATGTAGTCATGCTCGGCGAACGAGAAATGGATGGGGATGGGCTGCCGGCTCAGGCCCACCTCCAGCTCCACGCCGTGGCTGGCGCGCAGCAGGCGGAACTGCTCGGTGTAGTAGCCCGCGAACAGGTCGGGCCGCGTGAGCGTGGTCTCGTAGCACCCGGGCCCCTCGACGAAGCCGTAGGCCAGCTGCGTGGCGGCGCGCGCCACGGTGGCGATCTGCACGCGCGCGTAGGGGTAGCAGGCGCGCACGTGGCTGGCGGGCGTTTCTCCGGCCACGAAGCGCTGCATGGCGTCGCGCAGATGGCCGATCTGCTGCTGGTAGATGCGCTGCACCTGCGCCAGGGCGTCGGCGGGTTCGGCGTGGAAGCTGGGTTCGGTGATGAATGCGGGGGAGGAGGCCATGGGCGTATTTTCCATGGCGCGCCGTCACGGCGCCGTCACGAAGCGGCGGCCGGCAGCGCGTGCAGCCATGCGCGCGTGCGACGCACGTCCATGGGGGGCGCGATGCCGAAGCCCTGGGCCAGCTCGCAGCCCAGGCTCTGCAGCAGCGTCAGCTGCTCGGGTGTCTGCACGCCCTCGGCCACGGACTGCAGCTGCAGGCTGCGGGCGAGCTGGACGATGGCGGTGACGATGGCCACGTCGTCGCCGTCGGCCGGCGTGTCGGCGACGAAGGAGCGGTCCACCTTGAGCTTGTCCAGCGGGTAGCGCTTGAGGTAGGTGAGCGACGAGTAGCCCGTGCCGAAGTCGTCCACCGTCACGGCCACGCCCATGGCCTGCAGCGCCTGCAGCGTGGCGCGCGTGTGCTCGGCATGCTGCATGAGGGTGGTCTCGGTGATCTCGACCTCCAGGTACTGCGGCTCCAGGCCGGTCTCCTGCAGCACGCGCGCGATCTCGCCGGCCACGTCGCGCTGGCGGAACTCGATGGCCGACAGGTTCACCGCCACGGGCACCAGCGCCAGGCCCTCGTTGTGCCAGGCCTTGAGCTGGCGGCAGGCCTCGCGCAGCACCCAGCGGCCTATGGGCGTGATCAGGCCGCGCGACTCGGCCAGGGGGATGAAGTCGTCCGGCCCGACCAGGCCGCGCTGCGGGTGCCGCCAGCGCACCAGCGCCTCCAGCCCCACCAGGCGGCCCGAGGCCACCTGCACCTGGGGCTGGTAGTGCAGCTCCAGGGCGTCGTGGAACACGGCCTCGCGCAGCAGGTGCTCCTGCTGCAGCACCTCCGCCGGCTGCCCCTCCATGTCCGGCGTGTAGAACAGGCGCGTGCCGCGCCCGCTCTCCTTGGCCTGCTGCATGGCGGCGTCGGCGCGGCGCAGCAGCTCGTCGGGGCCGTAGCCGTCGTCGGGGAAGACGCTGATGCCTACGGAGGGCGAGGGCGACAGCTGCGTCTCGCCGATGGTGTACACCGCACGGATGCGCTCGATCAGCGCGTCGGCCGCGGCGGCGGCGGCCGCGCGGCCGCGCAGGCCGCTCAGCAGCACCACGAACTGGTCGCCGCCCACGTGGGCCACGAAGTCGGTGGCCTTCACGCCTTCCTGCAGGCGCCGGGCAACCTCGCACAGCAGCTGGTCGCCGGCCTCGTGGCCCAGCGACTCGTTGACGGTCTTGAAATGGTCCAGGTCGACGAACAGCACGGCCGAGCGCCTGCGCCGCTCCTGCGCCGTGGCGACCGTGCGCGCGAGCTGCAGCATGAGGTGGCGGCGGTTGGGCAGCTGGGTCAGCGGGTCGTGCAGCGCCAGGAAGCGCGCGCGCTCCTGGGCCTGCTTGCGCGCCGTGATGTCGCGCACCGCCACCACCCGGTACTCGTCCTGCTGCTGCGGCAGGGTCTTGCCCACGGCCTCGATGGGGATGGCGTGGCCGTCCTTGTGGCGCATGGCCAGCTCGTACGGGTACTCGCGCCCGCGGCGCGTGTATTCCTGCGCCAGGGCGCGGTATTCGGGCTGGATGAAGTCGAAGATGGAGCGCCCCACGAGCTCGGCCAGCGTGTAGCCGGTCATGCGCTGCAGGGACGCGTTGGCGTCCAGGATGCGGCCGTCGCGGTGGAAGGCCAGGCCCTCCTCGGTGGCCTCGGCGAACTTGCGCATGCGCTCCTCGCTCTGGCGCACGGCCTGCTCGGCCTCCAGGCGCTCGGTGACGTCGTTGACCAGCACCAGTATGCCCAGCGTGGCGGAGCGGCCACCGCGCGACCCCATTTGCGGCCGCAGGCTGAACTCCAGCATGCGCATGCGGCCGTCCGGCCCCGCCTGCTGGCACAGGTGCTGCACGGTTTCGCCCCCGAGCGCGCGCTGCACGCAGGGCAGGATCTGCTGCCAGGTCTGTTCGCCCAGGGTATCGCGCGCGGTGGTGCCGAGGATGCCGTCCGCCGTCCGCTCCATGAAACCGGCGAAGCGCTGGTTGGCGAAGCGGCAGCGCAGGTCCGGGGATTCGTAGTAGGCCAGCATGACCGGCACGGTGTCGGCCACCAGGCGCAGCAGCGCTGCGCTGGCGTGCGAGCCCGATCCGGACGGGACGGGGTCGGAGGGGGGCTTTGCGGGCATGGGCGGTGGCCGAAGGGTCTTCAAGCTTATAGCGTATTGCCCGTGCTTTGGCGAGCGCGGCGCATGCCCTTTCGGCCGGCGGGGGGGCAGGGATAATCCCGACATGCCCCGTGCCGCCGCCAGACCCCTGCATGTCCCCGCCTGGATGACGCCCCACAACCTGCTGCGCGCCTCGGTGGGCGTGGCCGTGCTGACCATCGCCCTCAAGACCCTGGCCTGGTGGATCAGCGGCTCGGTCGGGCTGCTGTCGGACGCGCTGGAATCCTTCGTGAACCTGGCCGGCGCCATGTTCGCCCTGGCCATGGTGACCGTGGCCCGCCGCCCGGCGGACGCGGACCACCCCTATGGCCACCACAAGGCGGAGTACTTCTCCTCGGGCTTCGAGGGCATCCTCATCGTGGGCGCGAGCATCGCCATCCTCTGGGCGGCCGTGCTGCGCCTCATGTACCCGCAGCCGCTGGAGCAGCTCGGCTGGGGCATGGGCCTGTCGCTGCTGAGCACCGCCTGCAACGGCCTGCTGGCCTGGGGCATGCTGCGCGCGGCGCGGGTGCACCGCTCGCTGGCGCTGGAGGGCGATGCGCGCCACCTGATGACCGACGTGTGGACCTCCATCGGCGTGGTCGTCGGCCTGCTGGCCGCCGGCGCCACGGGCTGGGCGTGGATGGACCCGCTGGTGGCCATCGGCGTGGCGCTGAACATCCTGCGCGAGGGCGGCGCGCTGATCTGGCGCGCATCGCAGGGCCTGATGGACGAGGCCATGGAGCCCACGCTGCTGGCGCGCGTGCACACCGTGCTGCAAGAGTACGGCGACGCCAGCGGGGGGGCCGTGCACTTCGACAGCCTGACCTCGCGCCGCGCCGGCGCGCGCAGCTTCGTCGACCTGCACATGCACGTGCCCGGGCGCTGGCCGCTGGCCGAGGCTGCCCGGCAGCGCAGCGCGGTGGAGCAGGCCCTGATGCAGGCCGTGCCAGGCCTGCGCGCCACCATCGAGCTGCTGCCCGAGGACCATGACACGGTGTTCGAACAGAAGGTGCAGGCCGGGGAGGAGCAGCCATGATCGGCCTGCTGCAGCGCGTGAGCGAGGCGCGCGTGGAGATTGCCGGCGAGGTGGCCGGCCGCATCGGCGCGGGCCTGCTGGCCCTGGTCTGCGCCGAGCAGGGCGACGGCGAGCAGCAGGCCGACAAGCTGCTGGCCAAGATCCTCAAGCTGCGCATCTTCACCGACGAGGCCGGCAAGATGAACCGCAGCCTGCAGGACGTCGGCGGCGGCCTGCTCATCGTGAGCCAGTTCACCCTGGCCGCCGACACGCGCGGCGGCAACCGCCCCGGCTTCAGCCAGGCGGCGGCGCCCGCCGAGGGCGAGCGCCTGTACGACTACTTCGTGGCCCGGGCGCGCGCCGCGCACCCGGAGGTGGCCACGGGGCGCTTCGGCGCCAGCATGCAGGTGCACCTGGTCAATGACGGGCCGGTGACCATTCCGCTGCGCATCGCGCCTGGTGCCGCTGGCGTTTGATGATTCAAGAATCGTAGCTGCTATTCGCGGAGTTCAGGGAATGTCTGGCGGTTTCCGATCGCCAGCCAATACCGCGTCGATTTGCGCTCCCCGGTCTTTTTTAGCGCGCCCTTGCGGACGAGATCGGCCAGGTCGCGCGTCACCGTGGCCGGGGGGGCGCCGGTGATGGCGGCATAGTTTCCGGCGCTCAGGCCGCCGGTGAAACCTTCCGGGCCTTCGCGGAACATGCGCAGCAGCGCTTTTTCCTGCCGCGGGTTGAGTTGCCCGGACAGCCGAGCCATCAAGGCGGCCTTGTCTACCAGGAAGCGCACGAAGCGGTCGGCCTCGGCCTGCGCTTGCAGCGCCCGCGCGGCAAACCATTGCAGCCATTCGTCGATGTCGAGCCTGACGCTGTGGCGCTTGAGCTGCTCGTAATAGTCCCTGCGGTGGCGGTGCAGCACGGCGGACATGCCGGTGAAGCTGGGCGTGCTGGTCGCCTGCGCGAGCGCCATTTCGGCGATAGCGCGGCCAATGCGGCCGTTGCCGTCCTCGAAGGGGTGGATGCACTCGAACCACAGGTGTGCAACCGCCGCCCGCGTGATGGCAGGCAGCGCATCGGCTGCGCCTGGCGCCGAGCGGGCGAACCAGCTGAGGAAGGCATCCATCTCCGCGGGCACGCGCGCCGAGGGCGGCGCCTCGTAATGCACGCGCTCGTCGCCGATGGGGCCGGAGACGATCTGCATGGGCGATGCGTGTTGGCGGTAGCGCCCCACGTGACCCAGATCGCGCCTGCCGTGCATGAGCATGTGATGCCATGCGAACAGGCGCTCATGGGTCGGCTCCGAATCCGGCGCCCGGTACAGGTCCGCCATCATCTCGGCAAGGCCATACTCCCTGGGCTTGCCGTGCAGGAGAGGGGACTGCGCATGGGCCAGGCCCAGGTGCTTGCGCAGGGACGACTGCATGCTGTCGCGGTCGAGTATTTCGCCCTCGATGGCCGATGTTCCCAGCGCATCGCGCTCCAGCAGCGCGATGGTCAGGCTTTCGCGCTCTTGCGCTGCCAGATGGCGCAGGCTGCCGATGGTGACCGACACGCCTTCGGCAAAGCGCCGTTCTTCCTTGTCCAGCAGGCCGTCCTGCCAGCGAAAGCGGGGCCATTCCTTGAGTTGCCAGATCCAGGGCATGATCGATAAGGCTCCGTTCTATCGATCATCTTTTGGAAATTAATGATCGATAAACGAGGAGTTTATCAATCAAGCCCACAGGCATCCTGCCTACTGCCGCCAGAAGAACAGCCCCGCCATCACCAGCCCCGTCGCCACGATGCCCCAGCGCAGCACGGGCGCGGGCAGCCGGCGCGCCGCGCGCGCGCCGCCGTAGCCGCCCAGCGTGGCGGCCACCATCATCAGGAGGGCCTGCGGCCACAGCACGATGCCGCCCGCCGCGTAGATCGCCACGGCGATGGCCGTGAGCAGGGCGGAGACGAGGTTCTTCATGCCGTTCATGGCGTTGAGCCGCGTCTGGCCCAGCAGGCCGAACAGCGCCAGCAGGAGGATGCCCAGCCCTCCGTTGAAATAGCCGCCATAGGCCGCCACGGCCAGCATGCCCAGGCTGGCCTTCCAGGGCGCGGCGCCGTGCCGGCCCGAGCCTGCCCACTGCCGCAGCTGCGGCCCGCAGGCGAACAGGGCGGTGGCCGCCAGCAGCAGCCAGGGAACGACCTTGCGGAAGGTGGCGTCGGGCGTCACCAGCAGCAGCGCCGCGCCGGCCGAGCCGCCCGCGAGCGACAGCGCGACCACGGCGCGCATCGACAGGCCCGGCGGCGGCTGCATGTCCTCGCGAAAGCCCCAGGCGCCCGCCATGTAGCCGGGCAGCAGCGCCACGGTGCCGGTGGCATTGGCCACCACGGGCGGCACGCCGGTGAAGACCAGTGCGGGCAGGGTGAGGAAGCTGCCGCCGCCCGCGACGGCGTTGAGGGCGCCGGCGACGAAGGCGGCGGCGAGGAGCAGGGGGGTGTCGAACATCACGGCGATGTTATGCGCCGAGGGGCGCCTAAGGCGCCGGCGTTTCGCCCGAGGCGGCGAGCCCCAGCGTGGAGCGCAGCAGGGCCACGCGGGGATTGGCCACGGCGCCGCGGTATATCAACGCTACCGGTCCGGTGGAGATGCCCGGCACGGCCCTGACCTCGCGCACGCCCAGCGATGCGGGCGCAACCAGCAGGGACGCGCTGGGGACGGCACTGATGCCCAGCCCCGCCTTGACCAGCTGCAGGTTGGTGAACGGGCTGGTGGACTCGATCACGGGCGTCGGCGACATCACGCTTTCGCGGCGGAATACCTCCTCCATCATGCGCCGCAGCATCGAGCTGCGCGTGGGCAGGACCCAGCGCTGGCGCGCCAGGTACTCCCAGTCACAGGTGCGCGCATGGCCTGCGGGGTGGTCCGCCGGGGCGATGACGGTGAAGGCCGCATCGAACAGCTTCTCATAGCGCAGCGGCTGGCCTGCGGCTTCGGGCAGTTCCGTGGGGTAGCTGGTGATGAGCGCGTCGAGCTGGCCGGCCAGCAGGCATTCCACCAGCAGCGGAACCCGCTCCTCTTGCAATTGCACCCGGACATGGGGGTGCTCCGCGATCAGCCGGGACAGCACTTCGGGCAGATACCCCTGGGCCACGAAGGGCGGCGCGCCGATGCGCAGCTGGGTGACGGCAGGCTGCTGCGCGGTTTCTTGGCCCAGGTGTGCCAGTTCGTTGAGCAGCATCGCTGCGCCGCGGATGGCGGTCTCGCCCTGGGGCGTGGGCTCCAGCCCGCGCGCGGTGCGTATGAAGAGCGGTGCGCCGAAGGCGGCTTCGATCTCGCCCAGGGCCTTGCTCAGCGCCGGCTGCGTCAGGTGCATCAGGCCGGCTGCCGCGCGCAGGCTGCCGCCCTCGCGCAGGGCCAGCAGCAATTGCAGGTGCTTGAAGCGCAGGCGGGACAGCAGGCGCTGCGGGTCGAAGTCCGGCATGAGTGATTACTAAAAGTTTTCGATCCATAGAAACATATCACTATTGGAAAACTCATGCCTCACCTATCCTGCCTTCACTACGACACGCGACAAGGAGACACACCATGGATAGACGCGCCTTTCTCGCCAGCGCATTGGCAGCTACGGCCACCTCCGCGGCCTGGGCGAACAGCTTTCCTTCCCGCCCGGTGCGGGTGATTTCGCCCTATGCCGCCGGCGGCGGGCCGGACGTGCAACTGCGCCAGACGGGCCCGTCGCTGGGCGAGGTGCTGGGCCAATCCATCGTGATCGAGAACAAGGTCGGGGCGGCGGGCGTGCTGGCCGCCCAGTACGTGGCGCAGCAGCCGGCCGACGGCTATACCTGCCTGCTGGGCTCCAATACCCACCTGATCCAGAAACTTCTGCAGCCGGGGCTGCGCTTCGATCCGATCGGGGATTTCGCCCCCGTCAGCAATCTGATGTCCTCGCCCACGGTGCTGGTGGTGCGTGCCGATGCGCCGTGGCGCACGGCCCAGGAGCTGATCGCCGCGCTCAAGGCGCAGCCGGCGCAGGCCAACTATGGCTCGGGCGGCATTGGCACATCGGCCCATCTGGCCGGCGCTACGCTGGCGTCGCTGGCCGGGCTGCAGGTGACCCACATCCCGCTCAAGGGCTCGGTGGAGATCGCCGCCTCGCTGATCCGGGGCGACACCCAATATGCGTTCCCGGTGGCGGGCACGGGCATCCCCCAGGTGCAGGGCGGCAAGCTGCGCGCCCTGGCCGTAACCAGCCGCAAGCGCCTGAGCCAGCTGCCCGACGTGCCGACGCTGCAGGAAGTGCTGAACAACGAACTGGCGGTGCAGGAGTCATGGTTCGGCCTGTGGGCCCCGGCCAAGACGCCGCCGGCCGTGCTGGACACCCTCAATGCCGCGGTACGCAAGGTGGCGGCGCAGCCTGCGCTGCGCGCGGCCTTCGAGGCCGTGGGCAACGAGGCCACGGCCAGCGCGTCGCCCCAGGCGTTTGCCGACTTCGTGCGCAGCGAAAACCGCAAGTGGGCCGAGATCATCCAGCTGGCCGGCATCACGGCCAACAGTTGAGCCGAAAGCGAGAATGGATATGGACAAGCCGTTGCAAGGGGTGCGCGTCGTCGACATGTCGCACGTGATCGCGGGGCCGCTGGCCTCGCACTACCTGGCCCAGCTGGGGGCCGAGGTCATCAAGATCGAGCCGCCCGGCGGCGAGGTCATGCGCAACAGCCATGCGCCGGGGGAAAAGAACGGGGGTGGACTGCCTTCGGGATTCGTGGCGCTCAATGCCGGCAAGCGCTCCCTGGCGGTGGACATCCGCCAGCCCGAAGGAGCGGACATCGTGCGTGCGCTGGCCCGCACGGCCGACGTGTTCATCGAGAACTTCCGCCCCGGCGTGGTGGCGCGCTACGGCCTGGGCTACGAGGACATCCGGGCGCTGCGGCCCGATGTCGTCTACTGCTCCATCTCGGGCTTCGGCCAGCAGGGCGATTGGGCACGGCGCGGCGCCTACGACCACGTGGTGCAGGCGCTGACCGGCATGATGATGATGGCGGGCGACGATGAGGATGCGCCGCCCGTGAAAGTGGGCTTCCCGGTGATCGACGTGGCCGTCGGCATGCTGGGCGCGCTGTCGATCACGGCCGCGCTGCACAAGCGCAATGCCGGCGCGCCGCTCGCGCGTGCCGGCCAGCACATCGATGCCTCCATGCTGCAGGCTTCGATGATGCTCATGTACCCGCATGCCTGCACCTATCTCACCCATGGCACCGAGCCCCGGCGCGTGGGCAATCGCGGCTACACCGGCAGCCCGGCGGCCGATACCTACCGGTGCGCCGATGGCTGGCTGTCCACCGCCGCCAACACGCCGGCGCAGTTCCGGCTGCTGGCCGGCGTGCTCGGGCTGGAGGCCCTGTGCGACGACGCGGCGCTGCTCGACATCGACGCCTTCAACGCGCCGCAAGGGGGCTTCGTCGTCGCCCGCGACCTGCCCGCGCTGCAGGAGCGCCTGCGCGCCGCCTTTGCCGGGCGCAGCGCCGCCGACATGGAGGCGCGGCTCAACGCGGTGGGTGTGCCGGCCGCGCGTGTGCGGCGCCTGGGAGAATTCCTGGACGAGGCGCGGGATACCGGTGCGCTGCGGCCCGTGCGCTATGGTGCGCAGGGTTCGGACGTGCAGACCCCGGGCCTGGGCTTCCGGCTCGGAGGCTGCGAGCCGGCCCCGCAAACGCCCGCCCCCGGCCTGGGCCAGCATGGCCATGCACTGCTGCAGGAACTGGGCATCGAGGATGCCGTCATCGAGCAGCTGCATCGCAACGGCGTGCTGGGCGGGGCGCATCACTGAAGCCATTCGTTTCCCATCCGACGGAGTTTTTTATGTTCAAGGCCCTGCTGCTCACCCAACCTGCCCCGCGCGAAACCCATGCCGAATGCGTGGAGATCGACGAGTCCCGCCTGCCCGAGGGCACGGTGCGCGTTGCGGTCTCGCATTCGACGCTGAACTACAAGGACGCGCTGGCCATCACCGGCCGCTCGCCCGTGGTGCGGCAGTTCCCCATGGTGCCCGGCATCGACTTCGCGGGAACGGTGCTCGACAGCGAGGACGGGCGCTTTCGCCCCGGCGATGCGGTGCTGCTCAACGGCTGGGGCGTGGGCGAGACGCACTGGGGCGGCCTTGCGCAGCAGGCGCGGGTCAATGGCGACTGGCTGATCCGCCGGCCCGAGGCGTTCAGTGCCCAGGACGCGATGGCCATCGGCACCGCGGGCTACACGGCGATGCTGTGCGTGATGGCGCTGCAGGACCGCGGCGTCGCGCCCGCCGACGGCCCCGTGCTGGTCACCGGCGCCAACGGCGGCGTGGGCAGCATTGCCGTGGCCTTGCTGGCGCGCCTGGGCTTCGAGGTGCACGCCAGCACCGGCCGCCCGGAGCAGGCCGCGCACCTGCAGGCGCTGGGCGCCGCGCAGATCGTGGAGCGCAGCAACCTGGACGCGCCGGGCAAGCCGCTGCAGAAGGAACGCTGGGCCGCGGCCGTGGACAGCGTGGGCAGCCATACGCTGGCCAACGTCTGCGCCAGCGTGCGCTACGGCGGCTGCGTGGCCGCGTGCGGACTGGCGCAGGGCATGGATCTGCCGGCCACGGTCGCGCCCTTCATCCTGCGCGGCGTGTCCCTGCTGGGCATCGACAGCGTCTATGCCCCCGTGCAGCGGCGCGAGCGGGCCTGGCAGCGTTTGGCGCAGGAGTTGCCGCGTGAGGTGCTGCAGCGCAATACCGAAGTGGCAGGGCTGGCCGACGTCGTGGCGCTGGCGCCCCGCCTGCTGGCGGGACAGGTGCGCGGCCGGGTGGTGGTGGATACGGCGCGCTGAGTGCCGGGAGGGCCTTGGCTGCCCTACGATGGCGGCATGAATCACCTCCACACCGGCGGCACCATGGCCGCGCAGCATCGTTCGGCCTTCCGGGCCTTTGCCGGCCGCGAGGCCCTGGTGGGCGGCGGGGTGCGCTGGTCCTATGCCGGGCTCGCTGAGCGCTGCCACCGCATGGCGCGCTACTTCCAGTCCCTGGGCCTGGGGCGCCAGGACGGCATTGCCATGCTGGCGGGCAATACGCCAGAGGCCGTGGTCGTCGTCGTCGCGGCCCAGCTGCTGGGGCTGCGCTACACGGCGCTGCACCCCATGGGGGCGCTGGAGGACCAGGGCTTCGTGCTGCGCGACGCCGGCATCCGGCTGCTGGTGGTGGACGGCGCGCGCTTCGCCGGGCGCGGGGCCGAGCTGGCCGCGCTGGGCATCGCCCGGACGGTGGTCTCGCTGGGGCCCGCCCCGTTCGGCGCCGACGCGGTCGCGGCCTCGGCGGCGTTCGACGGCTCGGAGACGCCCATCGAGGTCCAGCCCGACGACGTGCACAAGATCTCGTACACCGGCGGCACCACGGGCCGGTCCAAGGGCGTGGTCCACCGCCAGCGCACGGCGCTGACCATGCTGCTGCAGCAGCTGGGCGGCTGGGAGTGGCCCGCGCCGGCGCGCTGCCTGGTGGCCACGCCGATCTCGCACGCGGGCGGCTCGCTGGTGCTGCCGACCCTGCTGCGCGGCGGCACGCTGGTGCTGGCCGACAAGTTCTCGCCGGCTTCGTTCCTGCAGACCGTGCAGGACGAGCGCATCAGCGTGACCTTTCTGGTGCCCACGCAGATCTACGCGCTGCTCGACTGCGCCGACCGCGCGCGCTACGACCTGTCGAGCCTGCAGCTCGTGCTCTACGGCGCCGCGCCCATCGCCCCGGCGCGGCTGGCCGAGGCGCTGCGCGTGTTCGGCCCCATCTTCGGCCAGATCTACGGCCAGGCCGAGGCGCCCATGACCATCGCCTACCTGCGCAGGGACGAGCATGACCCGCAGCGGCCCGCGCTGCTGCAGTCCTGCGGCCGCCCCCTGCCCGGCAACGAGGTGCGGCTGCTGGACGCGCAGCTGCGCGAGGTGCCGCCCGGCGAGGTCGGCGAGCTGTGCGTGCGCGGCCCCCTGGTCATGGACGGCTACCTGAACCGCCCCGAGGAGACCGCCAAGGCCCTTGCCGGCGACTGGCTGCACACGGGCGACATGGCGCGCATGGACGGGCAGGGCTACCTGTACCTGGTGGACCGCGCCAAGGACATGATCATCACCGGCGGCTTCAACGTCTATTCGACCGAGGTCGAGGCCTGCCTGGCGCTGCACCCGGCGGTGGCGCAGTCGGCGGTGATCGGCGTCCCCGACGCCAAGTGGGGCGAGGCGGTCCTGGCCGTGGTGGTGCCCAGGCCCGGCGCGGCGCGCCCCGAGCCGCAGGAGCTGATGGCCTTCGTGCAGCAGCACAAGGGGCCGGTGCTCGCGCCCAAGGCGGTGCGGTTCGCCGATGCGCTGCCGCTCACGCCGCTGGGCAAGGTGGACAAGAAGACGCTGCGCGCGCAGTTCTGGCAGGGGCGGGAGCGCCTCGTCTGATCAGCCGGCGTAGGGGTCGGCGAAGCCCAGCTCCTGCATGATGGCCGTCTCGTAGGCCTCCATCTCCTGCGCGTCCTGCTCGCCGGTCTCGTGGTCCCAGCCCTGGGCGTGCAGCGTGCCGTGCACGAGCAGGTGGGCGTAGTGTTCCTGCAGCGTCTTGCCCTGCTCGCGCGCCTCGCGCTCGACCACGGGGGCGCACAGCACCAGGTCGGCCAGCACCGTGGGCTCCTGCTGGTAGTCGAAGGTGAGCACGTTGGTGGCGTAGTCCTTGCGGCGGAACTCGCGGTTCAGGCGCCGGCCCTCCTCGGCGCCGACGATGCGCACGGTGATCTCGGCATCGACGGCCAGCGCGTGGCGTATCCAGCGCGCGACCTTGTGGCGCGGCAGCGCCGCGCGGTGCGTGGCGGCGTCGCGCGCGAATTGCAGGGAGAGGGCGAGGTGGTTAAGAGCCATTTTGGCCTCTGGCGCCCGCCAGGCAAGCGCTGATAGCTATCGAAACAGGAGTCATTCGCCCGCGCCGCGCCGGCTGCGCTGCGCGTCGTAGGCGTCCACGATGCGCGCGACCAGCGGGTGGCGCACCACGTCGGCGCTGGTGAAGCGCGTCACGGCGATGCCCTGCACGCGCTTGAGGATGCGCTCGGCGTCGATCAGGCCGCTCAGGGAGCCCTTGGGCAGGTCGATCTGGCTCACGTCGCCCGTGACCACGGCGCGCGCGCCGAAGCCTATGCGCGTGAGGAACATCTTCATCTGCTCGGGCGTGGTGTTCTGCGCCTCGTCCAGGATCACGAAGGCGTTGTTGAGCGTGCGCCCGCGCATGAAGGCCAGCGGCGCGATCTCCAGCACGTTGCGCTCGAAGGCCTTTTGCACGCGGTCGAAGCCCATCAGCTCGTACAGCGCGTCGTACAGCGGGCGCAGGTACGGATCCACCTTCTGCGTCAGGTCGCCGGGCAGGAAGCCCAGGCGCTCGCCGGCCTCCACGGCCGGGCGCGTGAGCACGATGCGCTGCACCGCGTTGCGCTCCAGCGCGTCGACCGCGCAGGCCACGGCCAGGTAGGTCTTGCCGGTGCCCGCGGGGCCTATGCCGAAGGTGATGTCGTGCATGGCGATGTTGTGCAGGTACACGCGCTGGGTGGGCGTGCGCGCGCGCAGGTCGGAGCGGCGCGTGGTCAGCGGGGGGGCGTCGTCCCCGTCGTCGCGCATGGCGGCGTCGCCGGCCAGCATGAGCTGCAGGTGCTCTTCCTTGATGGGGTGGTCCGCCATCTCGTAGAGCGCCTGCAGCAGTTCCATGGCCTGCGTGGCGCGGGCCTTGGGGCCGTCCACCTTGAACTGCTCGTGGCGGTGGGCGATGGAGACCTGCAGCGCGGCCTCGATGGTGCGCAGGTGCACGTCGGCGGGGCCGCACAGGTGGGACAGGCGCAGGT
>Ga0209959_100563_pt1 | contig 23473 bp, 18 predicted proteins | sample ThiBiot_300_biof_2_FD_183943 | JGI IMG/M metagenome (GOLD analysis project Ga0209959, IMG submission 183943) | Wastewater bioreactor microbial communities from Cape Town, South Africa - Thiocy_expt_300_biof (SPAdes) | ecosystem: Engineered > Bioremediation > Thiocyanate > Unclassified | place...
CACGACAGCTCACCATCGGAGGACGTCTGCTCGTCCCTGTAGGTGACACCAACCAGCAGACGCTCTATCGCGTCACACGTACGGGCGACGAGACGTGGTCGGTCGACGACCTGGGGCCGTTCAAGTTCGTTCCGCTCATCGGACGCCAGGGATGGGAAGATGCCTCCGGTCGCTGACCATCGTCCCGTTCTCGTCATCGCCGGTCCAACGGCCGCAGGAAAGACGGCCGTCTCACTCGCTCTCGCCGCACGACTCCGGATCGAAGTCGTCTGTGCCGATGCGCGTCAGGTCTACCGCCATCTCGACATCGGTACGGCCAAGCCGACACCGGACGAGCAACGGGTTTGCCCGCATCACTGCATCGACCTTCTCGAGCCGTCGGAACCGTACAATGCGGCCGACTACGCACGGGATGCCGCGAAGGCGATCGCGGGGATCGCCCCGGACGTCCTCCCTGTCCTCGTAGGAGGATCGGGGCTCTACATCGATGCGCTCCTGGACGGTCTGTCGGAAACGGTCATCGCCACCGATCCCGATGTGCGTGCCCATATGCACGAGCGCTTCGAGCGAGAAGGACGCGAGGCATTGTATCGCGAGCTCTCCATCATCGATCCGCGCGCTGCGGCACGGTATACGGACATGAATCCCCGGCGCGTGCTCCGTGCTCTCGAGTATCACCGGATGACGGGAATGCCCTTCTCGTCCACATGGGATGCACCACGCACACCAGGACCGTACGAACCGCATCGTATCGTCGTCACGCAACCTCGTCCCATCCTGTACGAGCGCATCAACCATCGCTGCGACCTCATGTGGGAGGCAGGCCTGGTGCAGGAAACGGAACGCGTCCTCGCACTGGGTATCCCGCCGACTGCGCAGGCCCTGCATACCGTGGGCTATACGGAAGCGCTCGCCGTACTGCACGGAGAGATGGACGCAGCGACCGCTCTCGAGCGGATGAAGCAGTCGACGCGCAACTACGCGAAGCGTCAGCTTACGTGGTTCGGTAGAGACCGGCGCTATCGCTGGTACGAGGGCGATCCTGCAGGAATCGCGGAAAAGATCATCACCGATACGGCATATGAGATGCTGATACGTTCTTACACGGGATGATCTCGTATTTTTGCACGGCAGCCACTGAGGAACTCCCGTTGTCCATCCGCTCGACGATACCTTCGCTGCTGACGGCGATCGTTGCCCTTGCCTCATGCTTCGGCGCCAGTGCCCAGGATTCATCCCGTCAGCAACCAACGTCCATCAATCTTCCGATCCCTTCGCAATACGACAGCACGAAGGCGCTCGCCGCATTGCGCAGCAGGCTCGATGCCGTCTTCGGTGGTCCTGCCCATCGCAGTGCGCAGTTCAGCGGCTACGTCGTCTCGCTCAAGCGAGGGAACGTGCTCTACGAGCGCAATCCCAACCTCATGCTGACGCCGGCATCCACGACGAAGCTCTTCTCCACCGCTGCGGCCTTCCATCTCTTCGGTCCGAACGGCGGCATCAACACGGACATCCATACGGACGGACGACTCGACGACAAGGGAACGCTGCACGGCAACGTCTATCTCATCGGCCGTGGCGATGCCCTGCTCACCGTCAACGATCTCGAAGACCTCGCGGACAAGGTCCGTGCCGCGGGCGTGAAACGCATCACGGGTAACGTCTATGCGGACAACTCGCACTTCGATCCCGTCGGCGACCGGGCCGTCTACAGTGGCGATGGTGAACAGGTACAGCCCATGCCGCCCGTCGCTGCGCTCACGGTCAACAAGGGAACCGTCACCGTTCTCGTGACGGGTTCCGTCGGTGGACGCGTTTCGGTACAGACCATTCCGTCGAGCGAGACCTTCGATGTCGTCATTGCGGGAGGCGCACCGGCGAAAGGCAGACGTGCACGACGCGGACGGCTCCAGGTCAACAGCAGAACGCTCGACAACGGCTTCCAGCAGTTCGTCGTGAGCGGCTCACCCGGTGCCAACCGTACCGTGTCGAAGTACGTTTCGATGTCACGTCCCGCACTCGCGGCGGCGGGAACGCTCTACAGCAGACTGCGGGCGGGCGGCATCGACATCGACGGTACCGTTTCGGAAAAGCATGCGCCCCCGGCCGCACGACGCCTCGTCTCGTTCCAGCGTCCCCTCGTCGACTTCGCCTCGGTGGTGAACAAGCGCAGCGACAACTATCTCGCAGAGCATGTCTTCAAGATGGTCGGCGCCCATTGCGGTGATCATACGACAACGGCCGTGCGTGCGAAGAAGGCGATGCTCGAGATCCTCGACTCGCTCGACATCCAGCGAACGGGATGTCTGTTCAACGACGGCAGCGGACTCTCCCGACGCAACCGCGTGTCGGCGTCCATCGAAACCAACCTCCTGCGCGAGATCGCCACGCAGCCCTATGCGGACGAGTTCCGGGCGACGCTGGCCATCGCCGGACGCGACGGTACGTTGCGCGGCAGGATGACGGGAACGCGCGCCGAGGCCAACCTCGTGGGCAAGACGGGTACGCTGCGGAACGTGAGCGCTCTTTCCGGCTACGTGACTACCGCCGATGGCGAACCGCTCGCCTTCTCCTTCATCTCCAATGGTCCGAGCGTCGGTACATACAAGGCCAGGGAGAACGATGCCGGTGCGATACTGGCAGCCTTCAGTTACCGGACTCCCGTCGTCGTCCCCCCCCCTGCTGCGGCCGTCGTGCCTCCTGCTCCCGAACGCCGAAGCGCGATCGCACCGAAGAAATCAGTGCGCAGGAAAACAGCAACCCCACAACGTCAGCAACCACGTCATCGAATCCGGCAACGCGGTGCGGGACGTACGACTGGTGCCATTCGTCGGTCAACGCAAAAGCAAGGCCGACAGAAAGCGACCACGAAGCGAGCCCGAAAGCGGACACGCTAGGTCTGTTCCCTATCACGGCGAGTTGTACGGCGATGCCATAGACGGCATAGGCTGCCGCATGCACGAGCTTGTCCTGCCAGCCGAAGCCGAGATCCGGAACGGTGAGCCCGGGAATCGACGACAACCAGAACAACGTGATGGATGCGCCGATCAACGGCGCGGACAGAAGCCAACGGCGGCCGGTCGACGTCATCGTGGAATCGCTCCCTTCATCGCCCCGATCAGATCACCGGCCATCATCGTTTCCATGGGCTGCGATACGGCCAGGATGTCACCGGCCGTCGCATGAAGGAAGGCGCCGAGCGAAGCGGCCATATAGGGTCGTACGTGCTGCGCACACATCGCGGCGATGATACCCGTAAGGACATCGCCACTCCCTGCCGTCGACATTCCCGGATTGCCGCCGATCGTATAGCAGATCGTCGTACCGTCGGTCGTGACGGACGGCACATCCTTGACATGCATGATGCAGCCACGTTCGCGTGCATACACATCGGCACGTTCGATCACGGTATCGACGATGGACGTACGTTCTTCACCGAGGAGCCGCGCGAACTCACCGAGATGCGGCGTGAGGATGACGTTATCCATGGGACGCGTCAGCAGGGGCACGATGCGCAAACCATCGGCATCGATGACGACGGGCTTCGTCTCCGGAAGCCCGTTCACGAGATCGGCCACCATGGCGATGGTCTCGGCATGCATACCGAGACCGGGCCCTACGGCAAGTACCGTCGCCCGTTCTGCAAGGGTATGCAGGGATTCCTTCGCCGACGGTGCGATCGTTCCCGTATCGGTCGTGGGCATGACGTGCGTGATCACTTCACGCGGTGTGTGCGGATGCACGGACGGTGTGGCGAGCTCGACGAGTCCCGCACCCGAAGCGATGGCGGCATGAGCGCACAGCGAAGCTGCGCCCGGCATGGCCGTCGATCCGGCGATCACGAGTATGCGACCGTAGTCGAACTTCGACGTCGCGTCATCGCGTCGTGGCAACAGGTTCCGTATGTCCGATCCTTCCATCACGAAGCCACGGATGTATCGCCACACCAGGTCGTCGGGAGCGCCGATGTCGGCTTCGTGCAGGACTCCACAGACGCGTCGACCACGTCCACGTAGCAGCCCGGGCTTCAGCGCGGCCATGGTGATCGTATGATGGGCATGGAAGACGGGACCGTCACACGCACCCGTCGATGCATCGAGTCCGGTCGGAACGTCGATTGCTACCTTCAACGCATGGACACCGTTCAGTGCGTCGACGACATGACGCAGGGGATCGCGCAGGTTCCCCGAACCACCGACGCCGATCAGGGCATCGATCACGACGTCCCAACCTTCGCTCACGATGGTATCGATATCGTGTATCGGGCGAATGGGGCGGCATGCTTCGGCCTTGCGGCGATTCGTATGCGTCTCCGGGGTCGTATGCCGTGACGTTTCCGTGGCGATGACGGTGACGTCGGCGATATCCGCGAGCATCCATGCGATCGCATAACCATCGCCGCCGTTGTTGCCCGCTCCGCATGCGATCAGTATCCGTGATCGTCGATCAGGACGCAGCAGCGTCTTCACGATCTTCGACGCGGACCGTGCCGCCTGCTCCATCAATCCGGCGGCGGACAACCCGGCTTCGGCGATGCATGCAGCATCGAGCGTTCGAACGGATACAGGATCCAGTACTGGTTTCATGGTTCAATAATACGCAGGCAGCGTTCCATGCAATGCGTAAGTTGCGCCATGATTCGCTGGCTCCTTCCCGTATGTATCGCCATCGTCATCCTGTGCGGTTGCGATGGCCTCGATCCTACCATCGCACCACCGCCCTTCACGGGCCTGAGCGGCACCATCACCTACAAGGATGGTCCGGCGGCATGGCCGGCGGATTCCGTCTACGACGTTCGCGTCGTCGTCTTCGACTCCATCCCGAGAACGCCACAACAGATCCTGCCCGCCATTCTCGGCGGCAAGGCCGTCTTCACGACGCAGCTTCCCGCCCGCGTCGAATCGTCGACGTACGAACTGCAGATTCCCGGTGCTCCGCGCACCTTCACCTACGTCGTCGTGGCGATGAGGTATGGACCGGACATCGCGGCCGACTGGAGGATGCTCAGCGTCGTCGACATCGACGGCGATCCGTCACGCCCCGCCTCCGTTCACGTCGAACGGGATCGACGCGTCAACATCGACTTCACCGTCGACTTCGCTAACCTGCCTCCCCAGCCCTTCGAATGAATCGCCTCCCGATGTATCGCGTCCTGATCACCGTCATGGCATTGCTGTATTCATCGGTGCTGCTGCATGCCGATCTCGGCACCATCACCGGTCTCGTGACGGACCGTGCCACGGGTGATCCCCTCGGCGGCGTCACCATCCGCATCGAAGGCACGCGGCAGGGCGCGATCTCGAATTCGAACGGACGCTTCCATATCAAGGGGCTTCCTTCGGGTAACGTCACGATAGCCGCCTCGCTCGTGGGCTATGAACCGACACGGACGCAGGTCTTCCTGAACCGCGATGAAACACGCGACGTCGTCTTCACGATGCTCGCCTCGCCTATCCGTACCAACGAAGTCGTCGTCAGCGCGAACAAACGCGTCCAGGCCGTACAGGACGTTCCCATCAGCGTCGCCGTGATGAATCAGGCCGACCTGTCCAGACGCAACATCACGCGTCTGGACGAAGCACTCGGCTACGTCAGTGGCGTCACCGTCGCGAAGGACCAGGTCAACATCCGCGGTTCTTCCGGCTTCGCCTTCGGCGTAGGCTCGCGCACGATGGTATTGATGGACGGCTTCCCGCTCCTGTCGGGAGATAACGGCGACATCAAGTTCGACGTCCTGCCCGTGGCGGACATCGAACGCGTGGAAGTCATCAAGGGTGCAGGCTCGGCACTCTACGGTACGGGGGCCCTCGGAGGTGTGGTGAGTCTCATCACGAAGGAGGCGACGGATACCGGTGAACTGAATGCAAGGATCTATGCGGGTGTCTATCCACTGCCGAAGTATCAGCAATGGCGGTATTCGGATGTACCGTCGATCCAGTCGGGCGCCGACCTTCGATATGCCAGGGCCTTCGGACAGTTCAGCGTGAACGCCAGCGGCGGCATCCGTCAGGACCAGAGCTATCGCGATTTCGATGCAGGTGTACGCGGCTTCGGCTACACGAAGCTGGGGTGGCAGCCGAACGAAAGAACATCGCTCAAGCTGTTCGCTCTGGGAGCGGTGGACGACAAGGAGAACTACCTCTATTGGGAGAGTCTGGCGCGCGCCACCTTCCCGCCCACGGATCAGAAGCCGGACGAGCGGCTGCGTTCCACGAAACTGGCGGCGGCCCTCGAATTCAGTCAGATCCTGTCCGGTACGACGTCCCTCGTCGTACGCCCCGGTGTCTTCGTCACCCGATTCGAGAATACGCAGACAGGCACGCCCGTCGATTCCAACCAGTCTACGGCCTCCACCTATAACGCCGAAGCGCAGCTCACGTCGATGCTCTCATCGACGACCGTCATCACGGCAGGACTCAACGCCCGATTGAACAGCGTACGTTCGGACGTCTACGGCAACCAGCTCCAGAGCGTCGTCAGCGGCTATGCGCAGGCGGAGTTCACCTTCGTCGACGATCTCATCGTCACGGCCGGCGTACGTGCCGATCGCGAAGAAACGGGTGGACGCACGTCGCAGCTCGAATTCAGTCCGAAGTTCGGCATGACGTGGCATGCCTCGGAACAGACCACACTGCGCGCATCCGTAGGCAGAGGCTTCCGTGCGGCGACCATCGCGGAACGCTATGCCCGCATACGGTACGGTCCGTTCCAGGTAAGCCCGAACGAGAACATCCTTGCCGAAAGCTCCGTATCGGCCGAGATCGGAGCCCATCACACGGGCGTCCTGCTGCTGCCCGTCGAACTCGACATCGCCGTGTTCGACAACGAACTCTACGATCTCATAGAACCGACGTTCGACTTCGCACAGCCGGGTAGCCCCATCGTCTTCCGCAACGTCACGCGCGCACGTGTCCTCGGTGCGGAAGCCACGGCCCGCATGATGATCGCCGACGGACTCGGCATGGAAACCGGGATCACGGCCATGCTGCCGCGGGATCTGGTCCAGGACAATACACTGCCGTTCCGCAACAACATCATCTGGTACAGCCGTGCGTTCTGGCGTCCGTTCGACGCCGTCGAACTGCAATGCGATTACCGGTTTCTCAATCGTGTGGAGCGGGTGGACGATCGGCTGAAACTCTTCATCGCCGATGCCGATGCCCGCGTCCCGACGCATATCGTCGATGCGCGTCTCGTCTGGTCGATGAACGCCATGACGAAGCTCCCGCTGAAACTGACGCTCGGCGGGCGTAACGTGCTCAACTATGCCTATACGGAGACGGTGGCCAATCTCGGTCCATCGCAGAGTGTCTTCCTTCAGCTCTCCTGGGGTCAGTAACGGCCGAGCGTGAAATTCTCGCCGAGATAACGGCGGCGTACTTCGGCATTGGCTGCGATGTCTTCGGCCGTACCGTTCACGAAGATGCTTCCGTCGATGAGAATATAGGCGCGGTCCGTGATGGACAGCGTCTCATGGACGTTATGATCGGTGATCAGGACGCCGATTCCTTTCGTGCGCAGTTGTCGCACGATCTGCATGATATCCTCGACCGCGATGGGGTCGATACCGGCGAAGGGCTCGTCGAGCAGGACGAATTTCGGATCCGTGGCGAGGGCCCGGGCGATCTCGCAGCGGCGACGTTCGCCCCCCGAGAGCATGTAGCCCTTGCTCTTGCGGATACGCGTGATACCGAATTCCTCGAGCAGTTCCTCCAGACGTTCCTTGCGTCTGGCAGACGACATACGCTTGAGCTGAAGGATGGCCGTGATGTTCTGTTCGACGGAGAGCCGGCGGAAGATCGACGCTTCCTGCGGAAGATAGGCGATCCCACGGCGGGCACGCTTGTACATGGCCGTTCCCGTGATGTCGCCATCATCGAGAAAGACGCGCCCCCTGTTCGGCTTCACCATCCCCACCATCATGTAGAACGTCGTCGTCTTGCCCGCACCGTTGGGACCGAGCAATCCTACGACCTCACCCTGCTTGACGGAGAGGGTACTTCCCTTCACCACCGTACGCTTCTTGTAGACCTTCATCAGATCCTGCGCACGAAGGATGCTGCCTGTCTGACCGCTTGTACTAGTTTCTGGCACTGCCGCTCCGGGGACGTTGTGTAAGCGTGAGGGACACCGTTTCTTCCTTGCTGCCCCGCACGATCGTCAGTTTGAGTGTATTGCCTACTTCACCGTCGAGGACGGCGACGTTCACGTCTTCGTTCTTCACGACCGGCCTGCCGTCGATGGCCACGATGATATCACCGGGCTCGATACCCGCACGCGCTCCAGGGCTGTTCGGATAGACGCGCGTGACGAAGACGCCGTCCGTACGATCGATCTTGAAGTACGAGGCCACTTCTTCCGTGATCCCCTGCATCTCGAGTCCGGTCCAGAAGTCCCGGTTGATGGTACCGTGCTTGCGGATGCGATCGACGATGGTCCTCACGCGGTTGATCGGAATCGAGAATCCGATACCGATGGATCCCGCGCCACGGGCATTCTGTGCCGTGGAATAGATGACCGTATTCACACCGATGACGTCGCCGAGTGCGTTGACGAGCGGTCCGCCGGAATTGCCCGACGAAATGGCCGCGTCGGTCTGGATCATACCTCGATAGACACGGTCTCCGCCGCGTTCGTCCGGCTGCGTGAAGTTCACGCCGATGTTGCTCACCACACCCACCGTGACGGTCGGTTTGGCGTTGTTGTCGAACAGTCCGAACGGATTGCCGAAGGCGATGGCCCATTCCCCGACCTGGACGTCCTCGCTGTTGGACAGCTTGAGATACGGGAAGTTCTCGCCCTTGATCTTCAGTAGCGCTACGTCGGTCGTGGGATCCGTGCCGATGATTTCGGCGTCGTACTTCTCGCCATTGGTCAAGGTGACGACGATCTTCGATGCGTTGCCGGCGACGTGGTCGTTCGTGATGATGTAGCCATCCTTCGAGATCAGGAAGCCGGAGCCCAGGCCGCGCACCGTATACTGACGCTTGTATGCCCTCGGCTGGAAGTATCGGCGGAATACCGGATCGTCTTCGAAGAAGGCATCGAACGGATCCCTGTAGACCTGCTCGTGCACTTCCGTGACGTTGATGCCGACGACGGCCGGCGAGCAGTTCTTCACGGCACGCGTGATGGCGTTCTGCCTCGACGTCGAGATATCGTCGTCCGCGACGACGGCCCTCGATTCGGTGTACAGCGGCGCTTCGGCGGCCGGTTCCGGACCGGGCGCGCACGAGGCCAGAGGATGGGCCGCCAGGGCCATGAGAAAGGCGGCGACGAGCTGTTTGAGGTGTTGCATATCTTCCTGCAAAAATAGCCGTATCCGTGCCGATGACGATGGGATCGTCCACGTATTGAGTCCATCGTGGCAAGGAAATGGACCGTATTTTCGAGGTTTCCCACCGACGTCTTCTCCCGTGTTCACCCATCGTTCCTGTGTTTCCGTCGCACTGCCCGTCCCCCGACAGGACGTCTTCACGTATGCGCTGCCCGAAGAAGCGGCCCATGCGCGTGCAGGATGCCGGGTACTCGTACCGTTGGGCAAACGGATCCTCACAGGTACGATCGTGGCGATGGACGTCGAGGCGCATCCCAAAGTACGCCCGATCCTGGAACTCCTCGACGACGAGCCTGCCTTCCCCGCTCCCGTGCTCTCGCTGACGCGCTGGATGGCCGAATACTATCTGTGCTCGTGGGGCGAAGCCCTCCATGCGGCATTGCCGTCGGGCCTGTCGCCCGAAGGCGTCATCCGTGTGAGCATGCTGCGCGAACCCACGGACGAGGAATGGACGCATCTGCAGAGGCGCGCACCGAAACGCGCCGCCCTGCTCGAAGCCCTGCACGGTCATACCGGCGACGTCACCGTAGCCTATCTCCAGAAGAAACTCGACTCGACGACGATCGCCGACCAGCTCGATGCTCTCCAACGTGCAGGATTGATCCGGATCGTGACGGATATCGAAGCGCAGGCCGGTCCCAAACGACAGAAGGCCGCGCGTATCGCCTCCGCATTGCTCGATGACGACCAGGCTCTGCGCAATGCCCTCGATCAGCTCGACCATCGTGCTCCGAAACAGTCGCTGCTCCTGAGCCAGCTCTACCTCGCTGCCATGCGTGGAGAAGGGCCCTCGCTCCGCAGCCAGCTTCTCCAGGATAACGACACGACTGCATCGGCGCTGGACGCACTGGTGAAGAAGGGACTCGTCGACATCGTCGAGATCGACGTCGTACGCGATCACGATGGCCACCGTGAAGGACGGCTGTCATCGCGTGACGAGACGGACCTGGAGCTCACACCGGAACAACGGACGGCCGTCGATGCCATCGTCCAGGCCATCGACACGAAGACCTTCGTGCCGTTCCTGCTCGAGGGTATCACGGGATCGGGAAAGACGCTGGTCTATCAGCGTGTCATCGCACATGCGCTGGAACAGGGGCGGACCGCACTCCTTCTCGTACCCGAGATATCGCTCACACCGCAACTGTCCGACCGATTCCGTGCGATGTTCGGCGAACGTGTGGCCCTCCTGCACAGTCGCATGAGCGTCGGCGAACGTGCCGACACCTGGCGTTCCATCAAGGACGGAACGTCGCCCCTCGTCATCGGTGCACGCTCGGCTATCTTCGCGCCCCTGCCCGATGTCGGCATCGTCATCGTGGATGAAGAACACGAATCCACCTACAAGCAGGACGACCCTGCACCACGCTATCACGGACGCGACGCAGCCGTCATGCGGGCGAATCTCGAAGCATGTCCTGTCGTCCTCGGTTCGGCGACACCGTCGCTCGAAACCATCCACAACGTCAACACCGGCCGCTATCATCACCTGCGTCTCACCACGCGTGTGGACGGCGCCATCATGCCATCGATCCGGGTGGTCGACATGCGCACCGAACGCAAGGCGAATCCGGCGACGGGCGCCTACAGCCCGATGCTCCTGCACGAGATCGAACAGCGCATCCTGCGGAAGGAAGGCTCACTGGTCTTCCTCAATCGCCGCGGATATTCGGCACAGCTCCAGTGTACGGACTGCGGCGATGTTCCGATGTGCATGAACTGCGACGTCGCCCTCACCTATCACAAGGCCTCGTTCTCCCTGCGCTGCCACTACTGCGGCTATGCCGAACCGGTACGTACCGTATGCACGACGTGCGGTGGCATCTCGCTCAGGGAAACGGGAACCGGCACGCAGCGGATCGAAGAGGAACTCGCCGACTACCTGCGCCAGCACAACGTCGACGCCACGATCCACCGCATGGACGCCGACTCGACCACACGCAGGGGTGCACATCGCACCATCCTCCAACGCTTCTCCGACGGCGGTATCGACGTCCTCATCGGCACGCAGATGATCGCCAAGGGACTCGACATCGGCCGCGTAACGCTGGTCGGTGTGGTGAATGCGGACCAGCAGCTCCATCAGAGCGACTTCCGTGCCGCAGAGCGTACCGTACAACTCCTGACGCAGGTTTCCGGGCGTGCGGGACGTACGGCCGACAAACCGGGCGAGGTGGTGATCCAGACCAGCAGTCCCGACCACCCGGCCGTCGTCGCAGCCGTGACCGGCAACTACGCTCCCTGGCTCGAAGAGGAATTCGCCTCGCGACGCGAGGCCATGTATCCGCCATACGTACGCTTCGTCGTCATCGAATTGTCGGGACTGGATGAAGCGCAGGTCGCGCATCATGCCCGTATCGTGCAGCAGCTCATTCCCGAACGGACGGAACATCTCGTCCGCCTGCCGGCCGTCGTGCCAACCATCGCCCGTCTGCGCAACCGCTATCGTCAGATCATCGTCGTCAAGGGCTTCAAGCACACCGACCCGTCGGGCAGGCATCTGCGTGCCGCGCTGAACGGTGCTCTCGATGCCTATCATTCATCCTGGGCGGCCGCATCCATCCGCGTCACCGTTGATGTCGATGCCAGCGGCTCGTTGTAGATTCGCGCCATGAAGACCATCCTCCTCCTCGGCTCAGGTGAACTCGGCAAGGAGTTCACGATCTCCGTCAAACGCCTCGGACACCGGGTCGTCGCCGTCGACTCCTACGACGATGCTCCGGCCATGCAGGTAGCCGACGACCGGCGTATCGTCAACATGCTCAACGCCGCCGAGCTCGATGCCGCGGTGAGTGATGTGCAACCGGACATCATCGTACCGGAGATCGAAGCCATCCGTACGGAACGTCTGTTCGCCTACGAGGAGCAGGGCATTCACGTCGTGCCCAGCGCACGCGCCGCGAACATGACGATGAACCGCAAGGCCATCCGCGATCTCGCAGCGCGGGAACTCGGCGTACGTACCGCCAACTATGCCTATGCATCGACGGAAGAGGAGTATCTGGATGCCGTGCGCGACATCGGTATTCCCTGCGTCGTGAAACCCCTGATGTCGTCGAGCGGCAAGGGCCAGAGCATCATCCGCACCGCAGCCGACGTACAGGCGGCATGGACCTACGCCATGGAAGGATCACGGGGCGATCTGCGCGAAGTCATCGTCGAGGAATTCATTCCGTTCGAGAGCGAGATCACGCTCCTGACCGTGACGCAGAAGAACGGGCCGACGCTGTTCTGTCCACCCATCGGCCATCGCCAGGAACGCGGCGACTACATGGAAAGCTGGATGCCTCATGCGGTGAAGCCCGAACTGCTGAAGAAGGCGCAGGAAATGGCCGCGCAGGTCACGGCTGCCCTGACGGGTGCAGGCATCTGGGGCGTGGAATTCTTCCTCACGTCCGACGATGTCTACTTCAGCGAGCTGTCGCCCCGTCCCCACGACACGGGTATGGTCACGTTGGCGGGCACGACGAATCTGAACGAGTTCGAGCTTCACGCACGCGCAGTGCTCGGGTATCCGATTCCCCATATCACGCTCGATCGTGCGGGCGCCAGCGCCGTCGTCCTCGCCTCCGGCAACGAAACGGTACCGCCCGTCTTCGATGGACTGGAAGCCGTGCTGGCGACACCGCATACGGACGTGCGGATCTTCGGCAAGCCCACGACGCGGCGCTATCGCCGCATGGGCGTAGCCCTCGCCTATGGCGCGCCGGATACCGATATCGATGTATTGAGAGCCCTGGCCACGTCGACGGCGGCCGGAATCACGATGTCCCTTACGGACGAGGAGTAGTGGCCGCACTCACCAGCAGCACGCCGACGAAGATCAGCGCCATTCCACCTACGAGCGGCCAGGACACCGCATCCCGCTGCACCACGATGGTGAGGACGACCGTGAACAGGAAGGTAAGCGCCGTATTGAGGGGAATGTAGGCGGCCATCTTCGCGAAGGAGAGGATGACGCCCATCACGAGAAAGGACGAGAACAGCAGAACGAGTCCGCCGATTCCCTGCCACGTCATCGTCGCCGACGTGATCGATGCCACCGAGATGTCACGTCCGTGCAAGGCCTGCGTCAGCAGGGCGGTACCACCGACTCCGAGAGCGGACTGCAGCACGCAGAACAAGAGCAGTTTCATGCCGATCACTGTCCGACGTTGACGTTCTGTTTCTGCAGCGCTTCGAAATACAACCTGATCAGATTCTCGTAGTCCTTGGTGTATCCTTCGCGAAGCTTGTTGAGAAGGTCTCGCATGGACTGCGTCTTGCCTTCGAGCAGGCGCATGTCGAGTGCCGACGGGCTCTTGCGGTTGACGTCCTGTCCGGCACGTGATTCACGCGTCTTCTCGTAGTCACGGTCGTTGATGCTTCGCGAGGCATTCAGCAGACGCGAGAGAATGCGTTCCTGACGCATACGCGTTTCGGATGTGATGGAACCCGTCTGCATGTCCGTCATCACTTCCCGCATATCGTCGGCGATGGCCTTGAGGTCACCGATCGGCTTCTTTCCGCCGTTGATCTGCTGACGTTCTTTCTCGAGTTCGTCCATCGCCTTGAGTGCCTTGCCCTGTTGCGCCGCAAGGCGCCCCATCTCCGCGCGCTGCTGCTCGTTCATGGGTTGACCGTTACCACCCATGGACTGCGAACCTTCGTTGATGGACTTCTGCTGATTGGCCAGATTCTGCAGACGCTGGAATGGACTCTGACCGTTCCCTTCACCCATGCCGGGCTTCTGTCCCTGACCGCCCTGGGCCTGGCCTTCGCCCTGCATCATCTGTCCGAGGGCATCGCTCATCCGTTGCACGGCGCTGTTCATCGAACTCATGGCGCCGCTCTGGTTCTTCGCAGCCATCTGTCCGTTCCGGTCCTGCAACTGCTGGATGGCATCCTTCATGTTCTGCAGCGAATTGCCCATGTCCTGTGCCATTTCCTGCGACACGCTGGTGGACTTCTGGGCGAGCTGCATCATGTTGTTGGCGATGTTGGACATGGCTTCCTGGATGCGCTGCTGCTTCTGGGCCATCTGCGGATACTGTGCGGAATTGGGATCGAGCGACTGCGTCTGGTCCCGCAGGGCTTCCTGCTGACGCGACAGGTCGAGCATGTCGTTCATCGAACGCTGCATCTGCCGCATGGCCTCGCGTGCAGAATTACGCTTCATGTCGCGCTTCATGTTCTTCATCTGCTGTGCGAAGCGCTGCAGATTGTCGGAAGCCTGCTGCTGTTTCTTGCGGGCGTTCTGCATGTCGCCCTTCTGGGCGTCACGTTCGGCCTGTTCCATCTGTTGCTGCGTCTCGTCCTGGTTGAGCTCCTTCTGCGCTTTCTCCATCTGGTCCATCGGCATGTCGGCGCCGAGTTCCTTCATGAGCTTTTCCAGATCCTTCGTCTCCTGACCGAGCTTCTGCAGATCATCCTGCAGACGCTTCTGCTCTTCGGCGATGCGTTGACGTTCTTCCTTGTTCGATGCATTCGTGTTCTCGGTGCGCTGCTGCAGTTCGTCCTGCTTCTGCGCGAGTTCCTCGGCGCGCTTCGAAAGTTCGTCGGCCTTCTGTTCCGCCTGCGTGCGCTTGAGCAGGTTCATCGTCCGTTCGATGTTCTTCTTGAAATCCTCTTCATTGAACTTGAAGTCCTTCATCGCCTTCTGCAGTTCTTCGGGCGACATCTGTTCCATGGCCTTCCGCATCTGTTCCTGCATGCGCTGGAGTTCGGGAGACTTCACCTGCTGCATGAGCTTCTGGAGTTCCATGTACTTCTGCAGGGTTTCGGGAGAGATGGCGTTGTGCTGCTGCAACTGTTCCGTCATCTGCTCGATCTTCTCCACCACCTGTTCCATCTTCTTCTCGAGCGCTTCCTGGCGCTTGAGGAGGTCTTCGGCCTTCTTCTTTTCCTTCCAGTCGACCTGTTCCGCCGGCTTCTGCGACTGCTTGGCCATCTCGCGCTGGAGCTGTTCGGCTTCCTTGCGTACTTCCTCCGCTTCCTTGGCGATCTCCTTGAGTTCGCGTGCGGCTTCGTCCTGTGTGCGATCGGTCTGGGCGAAGACCTCGTCGAGCGAGGGCAGACGCACCTTCATCGTCGATGTCCGTGCCGTCTTCGGTCCTCGCACGCGGTCGTTGTCCGCCACTTCCACGTAGAATTCGTAGACGTCTTCCGGCGAGATTCCGAGCTTGCCGAGATTCCATACGTAGGGCACTTCGATCGCCGCACCGTTGTTGGTGAAGGGCAGGTCGATGGACGAATACTTCTCTTCCGGACGAGCATACTTCGACGCGACCAGACGATAGTGGAGCTTCAGCGACGAGAAACCGTAGTCGTCGGCGATCGCCACGGTCACGGGAAGGACGGCCCGCTGATCCACTTCTGCATCCGTCGTGGGCTGGATGAGGGCGATCGTGGGATGTCCGTCCGTCAGCGCGACGATGGCGTAGCGCACGGGCTCGGCATTGCCCTGTCCGTCCTTGTCTTCGAGCACGATGGCGTAGGCGCCCGTAAACTGCACGGGGAAACGGCCGCTGGCCGACGAGCCGCGCACCTGCATGGGAACGCGCGTCGTATCGGTTGCCGACGAATCGGATCCGCCACGCATGACGAGGATCGATGCCGAGCGCAATTCCTTGTTGGAAACGATGGAGAGATCGACCGTGGAACCGTTCAGTGCAGTCACGTCGGCCTGCTGCTCCGTGAGCTCCGTAGGACCGAGCATGGTATAGGACGGTGGCGATACGCGGCCCTGCAGGGTGCGCACGAGAGGGCGGTCGATGACCGTGATCCTTCCGGTATCCGATATCACCCCATCATCGAGCCAGGCGCCCTGGGCATACCATTCGACGGAACCGGTGAGGCCCGACATCTGATAGTGATAGGTCCCTGCCGAGTCGGCCCGTACGGTGAAGGGCTGGTAGCGTTCGTTGGGCAGTTCGCGGATCCACACCGTGATGGACGGCGGCGGCGTTCCGATGGCATGCGCCGTCACACGCAGCGTCGTTCCCCGCATCACCGTCGTATCCCTGGGTTCGATGGTGAACCTGTAGGGAGCCGGTGGCAGGAAGGACGTATCGTAGGCGGCGAGGCGCTGGAAGGAGGCCCCCAGGCTGGATGGCATGGCGAGCGGCAATCCGATGACGAGCACAAGGCTCAGCAGCATCCAGAGTGCCGCACGCCGTATGGGTCGACGATCGATGATGACGGAGAAGTCCTTCGGTTCCGCGACTGCGACCGTCCGTTCGAAGGCCGCATTGGCGAGATCGGCGGCACCGGCCGCAGCCGGCTGGACCAGTTGCAGGACGTTGCAGAGCATGTCGCCCACGTCGTCGTAGGCGCGTCCTACGCGCAAGGCCATGCGTTCGACCGTATCGCCCTGCATCAGCCCCATGAGGCGCAGGATGGCCGGTCCCGTGAGCACGATCAGCGAAGCGACGGTCACGCCGATCCATGCCAGGACCATCGCCGTGCGTAGCTGCACCGTACCGTGCATCCATGCCTCGAACAGGATCATGGCAAGCATCGCAGCCGCACCGATGGTGACGGCCGTCGCCAGCCCGCGCCCTGCTTCGTGCATCTGCTCGGCCCTCCTGACGGATTTCAGGCGGCCGACGATCGCACGGTATCGTTGCTGTGTCTGCATCATTTGGAAAGGGCGTAGACGATGATGTTGGTACCGAAGCGAAGCGCCGCTTCGCGGCGTTCGGGCGGGTCGTGATGGACTTCAGGATCCGCCCAGCCATCACTCGGATTCGACTCGAAGGTATAGAATACGCAGAGACGTCCGTTCGAGAACAATCCGAATCCCTGGGGAGGCTTGGCGTCGTGTTCATGGATCTTCGGCACGCCGTTCCTGAAGACGAAATGTGCGGAGTAGATCGGATGATCGAAGGGCAGCTCCACCAGCTCCTGGTCGGGAAAGACCTTCCTCAGCTCCTTGCGGATGGAGACATCCATACCGTAGTCGTCGTCGACGTAGAGGAAGCCGCCGTTCTCGAGATAGGCACGCAGTTTCCGCGCCTCGACGTCCGTGAAGTTCACCGTACCGTGACCCGTCATGAAGATGATCGGATACAGGAACAGGTTGTCGCTGGCCAGGTCCACGAATTCGTAGACCGGGTCGACGAGGATGTTCGTGTTCGCGCGAACGTACCGCAGCAGGTTGATTTCGGCACTGGGATCGTTGTACCAGTCCCCCCCGCCGTTGTACTTCACGCGTGCGAGCTTGACGGCACTCTTCGAACCCGGCGCGGCCTGGGGCTCGGACACGGGGCCGCGCACCTGGGCCATGCCTGCGGTCACGCAGAACACGATCGTCAGACAGATGATACTATAGCGCATAGCTGCAGGTAATGATCTTCTTGTCATCCGTTTTGAAGCCCGGCACGCCGAACAGATCGATCGGCGTCTCCTCGATGTGCAGTCCGGGATGGCGTTCCCGCGCTTCGGCGAATTCCTCGCGCAGGTCTCCGCCCTTCAGGAAGTAGCAGACGCCGCCGGCCGGCTTCATGAGGGGGCGTACCCAGTCCAGAAGGACTCCCGTACGCGCCACGGCCCGTGAAACAATAACGTCGAACCCGCGCCGGTAGTTTGATTCCTTCACGAGATCTTCCACACGACCGCACCGGACCTCGATGTCCTTGAGTCCGGTATGCTGGGCGAACATCTCGGTACAGGTCACCTTCTTGCGGATGGAATCCATCATCAGCATGCGCAGATCCGGCCGGGCGATCTTGAGCGGAATGCCCGGCAGCCCGCCCCCGGTACCGACGTCCAGCACACGCGCCTTCTGGGGAAAGGTCGCATACTTCACCAGTGCCAGCGCATGGAGGATGTGCCGTTCCCAGATGTTCGACACGTCCTTGCGCGAGATCATGTTCACCTTTTCGTTCCAGTAGCGGAGCTCGTCATGATACCGCTCCAGGCGCTCCATCTGCTCGATGTCGAGAATGATGCCGTTCGACGAGCACGCCGTCCAGAAATCGATCTTCGTCATCGATTCCGCACCGTGGTCGAGCGGTTCTTCCAAGTCGTCGTAGTTTTGATCCATGAGCTCCGATTCCATGTTTTCCGAATCCACCAGTTCCCTGCGCGTCGAACGACGTCCGTTCTTCAGCGTCGTCATCTGCACGTACAATCGGGCAGCGCTGCTGCCCCGCGCTCTCGACTCGCTGCTCGCACAGACGGAAACGGATTGGGAGGCGATCGTCGTGGACGACGGCTCGACCGATGACACGGCCGCCGTCGTGCAAAGGTACGCAGCCGCACACAGAACCATACGCGGCTTGTACCATACGAACAGGGGCACCGGACTGTCCCGGAACGCAGGCCTGCAGGCGAGCAGCGGGCTCTTCGTGACCTTCCTCGACTCGGATGACGAATACCTGCCCGACCATCTGGCTTCCCGCAAGCGCATGCTGCTCGACCATCCGATGGTGGAATTCCTCCACGGCGGCGTGGACATCGTCGGTACGCCCTACGTGGCCGACAAGGACGATCCCACGAAGTCCATCCATATCGCGGAATGCGTCGTGGGCGGCACCTTCGTCATCCGCCGCGACGTCCTGACGGCTCTGGGAGGGTTCGACGCCGTACGATATGCCGACGACGCAATGCTGCACGAACGCGCTTCGCACGAAGGCGTCGTCATCGCCAGGACGGATCACCCCACCTATATCTATCATCGGGATACTCCCGACAGTCTCTGTTCGAACCATGGCCAAACGTGAATCCCGTGCGGCACGCCGCACACGCCTCGCATCGATCATCAACATCCTGGGCAAGACCTATCCCGATGCGAAAGCGGGGCTGGACTTCACCAATGCCCTCGAACTCCTCGTGGCCACCATCATGTCCGCGCAGTGCACGGACGAACGCGTCAACATCGTCACCAAGTCCCTCTTCAAGAAGTACCGCACACCGGAAGACTACCTGCTCGTACCCGCCGAGGAACTGGAGGAGGATATCCGTTCCACAGGCTTCTACAAGAACAAGGCGAAGAACATACGGGGATGCTGTGCGAAGCTGATCGACGACTTCGACGGCGAAGTCCCCGCCACGCTCGAGGAACTGGTGTCGCTACCCGGTGTGGGACGAAAGACGGCGAACTGTGTCCTCAGCAATTACTACGGCATCCCGGGGATCACGGTCGATACCCATGTCATCCGCATCAGCAATCTGCTGAAGCTTGTGGACGATACCGATCCCGTGCGTATCGAGTTCACGCTGATGGACCTCATGGAGCCGGAGCTGTGGAACAGCTTCAATCATCGCATCATCACGCATGGACGCCGTACCTGTATTGCGCGGCGTCCGCGTTGTTCGGAATGCACCATCACCGCATTGTGTCCATCGGCCTTCATGCCGGGTCACAAATAGTCACGTTCAGAGTCATATGCAGCACGTATACCCTGGTTCATCATGACGGGAATTGCGACTATGCTTCGAACCATACTCTCGGCCCTGGTACTGACGTCGACGGTTCTCGTCTCCGCGCATGGACAACAGGCTCCTGCCGCACGCCCCGAACTCGGCATCCTCGGAGGATACGGGCGCAACAGTCACGTGGCCTCTTTCCGGAAACTCGGCGACATCCCGTCCTGCTGCCCGTCGTTCGACGGAGGGTCGGGCAATGGCTTCTATCTGGGTGCCTTCGGCACGCTTCCGCTCGATGACCGGTGGAAGCTCCACCTTCGCCTCACCTATGCCGGTGAAGGAGGACGTCAGTCCGATGACGAACGTACGGTCGTAGCGGATCTGCGCGACTCCGCTCGCGTCGTCGAGGCGCTGTTCCGCCATGACCTCGATGCCACATTGTCCAGCATCGGTCTCGAGCCGATGATCGGCTGGCGCGCCATCGGTGGGCTGGATCTGTTCGTCGGCGGACGTCTCGCCTACGTCACGACGTCGTCGGTCCATCAGACGGAAACGATGATCGAACCCGCGGACTACGGCGCCTATCTCGGTAGTGACCGTGTATGGGTCGACGTTTCGAAGGACATTCCGGGTGCGTCCACATTGCGGGCCACCATCGCCGTCGGTGCCCGGTACGTCCTGCCCCTCAATACACGCGGCACGACCTTCCTCGCCCCCGAAATCTTCTACCATCATGCCCTCACCGGTGTGGCGGACGGTGTCTCGTGGAAGGCCCATCAACTCCGGTTCGGACTGGCACTCGGCTGGTCGCCGATCTCCGAACCTCCTGCTCCACCACCTCCGCCGCCCGATACCGTTCCGCCTCCACCACCCGTCAGACCCTTCCTCGGTGGCGACATCGAAGCGCACGGCATAGAGGACGATGGGCGGTTGATCGACGACGTCACACTGCGCATCGAGGAAATCGTGGCCACGGACCTGCGGCCGCTCCTGAACTACATCTTCTTCGACGAAGGCAGTTCCACATTACCGGCACGATACAGGAATCTCGATCCTTCGTCCGTACAGTCGTTCAGGGAAGAGCAGCTCTATGCACAAGGAACACTGGAGACCTACTACCATATCCTGAACATCGTCGGACGACGCATGCGGGACAATCCGGCGGCGACGCTCACACTGACGGGGTGCACGTCCGAGACGGGTCGCGATGCAGGCACCGCACTGGCGCTGGCACGGGCGAAGACCGTACGTGCCTACTTCATCGATGTCTGCGGTATCGATACGTCGCGGATACGGATCCAGCAGCGTCTCCTGCCGGAACATCCCACGCGGGCGAGCGATCCGGCGGACATTCCCCTCGCTCACGAAGAGAATCGTCGTGTGGAGATCACCAGTTCGGACAGCAGGATCCTGCGTCCGGTCTTCACGACGGATACGTTGCGGACATCGACACCGCAACAGGTACGCTTCGATCTCACGTCCGTCGCGTCGGCTGGCCTCGCCACATGGAAGGTGGAAGCCAGACAGGATGGACGTACGCTGTATTCCATGCATGGCAGGGATACCCTTCCCACGTTCGTGACGTGGGACGTGACTTCCGATCGTACGGCCATCCCCCGCAGCGAAAGCGCCGTCGACTATCAACTGACCCTCGAGGATCGTGCCGGAAGCGTGCTGATGCCACCGGCGAAACAGATCGGCGTGCAGCAGATGACGATCCGCAAGAAGCGTATCGAGCGCATCGCCGACAAGGAGATCGATCGCTTCAGTCTCATCCTCTTCGACTTCAACGACGCCGCCATCAAGGGAGCGAATGCTGCCATCATCGACCTCATCGCCCAGCGTATACGTCCCGCATCGACGGTCACCGTGAGTGGCTTCACCGATAACATCGGTTCGGACATGTACAATCTGGAGCTGTCGCGACGTCGTGCGAACGAAACGGCGCGCGTACTCAAGCTGCAAGGAGCAGACGTACGATCGCTCGGAGAGCAGTCGCCCTACGATGTCCACCTCCCGGAGGGACGTGCATACAGCCGCACCGTGACGGTCGTGGTCGAAACTCCGATCGAGTGATGCGCCCCATGACGATCCAGTGAGTCCATCATGACCGGCGTAGCCCTTCCATCACGGGCTGCGTCGGTCATCTCTTCTCGTACCGATACCGCTGTTTTCGTGACATTGAGACCGTCTTCATACGACATCGCGTACGGTTATCCATGATACTACCGGGCGTTCCACGATGCCTGGCATGCCCTGCGTTTCCCCGTGGACCTGGTACTGCATCGGCTTTCCCTGCAGCATAAGGTTCGGGCCATCATGAGCTTCACGGGCTGGAGCTTCGACATCCTCATCGGTCTTTCGTCCATCGTCCTGTTCTGTCGTTCCTCCGTTACACGGCGGCCAGTGCCGGAACCCTTCGTCCTGATATGGAAGGTCGTCGGCATCGCCTCCATTCGTCACCCGTTCCCTTCCAGGAATTCGCCTTCGACCGACCGAACGTCGCAGTTCGTGAATTCGCCTTCACGTACCGGCCCCTCCCGTCGTTCCGGTCGTACTCGCCTCCCATCTCCCCCCATCAAGGCACTCCGGCAAGACACTGCGGACGAACTGCGGACGAATCGACAATGATCCTCACACCGGTGCTGCGTCGTTCGGTCGCGACGATGCAGATCGGCACCGGGTTCCGAGTCCGTCCGGACAGGTATCCCTGTAACGGACCGCTGACGATCGGCGTTCTCCATTCCTGATGGCACGAGCGATGGAGAACGGGCCACCGCGACCGGCCGATACCCGGTCTTCGCCCCGTCAAAGAAAGTTTGTCGCGCCATCACCGAAATGGTACTTTTATGGCTCGTGCTTGACTCGATACGTCGTTGAATCTATTTGAGGCCTGGTTGCATGACGATGCGCACTGCTACCCTGTTCGTTCTATGCACGTTACTCACTACGATCGGACTTACGGCACAGTCCTTCGTGGTCATGAACGTGGACTCCAGGAATTATCCTGCCATCTCCACACGCGTCTTCGGCTTCAATGGATCGGGCGATCTCGAAACCATCGAATCCGGTGCCAACGATATCACCGTCAGGGAAGACGGCCAGGTCCTGCCGTCGCAGACGGTATGCCCTCCCGCGGGTACGGCGCGTATCCTGTCGCTGATGGTGGCATGCGACATCTCGGCATCGACACAGGCACAGGTCCTCGACATCCAGAAGACCGGTGCGAAGGCCATCGAAGCCGTACTGACGAATCCCGCCGATGAGGCAGGTCTCATCGGTTACGATCAGCATCCGATGCTTCAGCTCGGACCGACGTCGAACCGTCCGCGCTTCGCCTCTGCCGTCGACGCACTGCAGGTCGGCAAGGGTACGAACCTGACCAACGGCCTCAACGAAAGCCCGATGGGAGCGATCAACCAGCTCCTGAACGCACGCTACGATCGCACGCTCCTCCTGATGACGGACGGTAATACCCGTATCGACGTCGAGGCCCTGCTCTCGCTGGCGCGCACCTTCCACATCAGGATCTACGTCATCGGGGTCGGAACACCCGTCTCCGAATCCCTTCGTACCCTCGCCACCGAGTCCGGCGGCACATGGGCCGAAAACATCCAGACCGCTCTGGAAGCCACGATCCACGCACGTGCCTTCGTCGCCGATGCCAAGCAGCTCGGTTCCTGTACGGTGAGCTGGACGGCTTCCGCAAACTGCAACGCCGACAGGGCCATCGTCCTGACCAGGACCACCACTACCAGGAATCGTTCGTATTCGGTACCCGTCGGC
>Ga0209959_100568_pt1 | contig 23382 bp, 23 predicted proteins | sample ThiBiot_300_biof_2_FD_183943 | JGI IMG/M metagenome (GOLD analysis project Ga0209959, IMG submission 183943) | Wastewater bioreactor microbial communities from Cape Town, South Africa - Thiocy_expt_300_biof (SPAdes) | ecosystem: Engineered > Bioremediation > Thiocyanate > Unclassified | place...
GAGGCTCGCAGAACACCCTCAGATCAGCGAAAACGACTCCCGAAACCGCAACTGACTGCACTATGTGAAAAGCAAGTCTTCGCCGAAGAAGATGGCTCGCTTTGGAGGGGAGTATTTCCGCATCCTGCTAAGCGGGCAGGGCGCTGCGGGTAGTGTTTGCGGGAGGCTGAGGGTCCACGTTGGGTGGCTTGCGCCGCAGACGGTCAATCCACAATAGTGATGATCCGACGGCCGCAGCCTGTGCTTAGAATCGTCGCCAACACGGCCATGGCTTGGCCCCGCGGAGCGATCATGACAGTTAGTGCGACCATCCAGGTCATGACCCTGTCAGGCCTGAAAAGCGAGGACAGAGCGGTCGTGCCGACACAGGCGCTGGCGCGATACTTCGGCGCGTTGGGTGTCGCGCTGAGCTTCCTGCCTAGCCAGGTGCTCGATGAAGACCCCTCACACGACAGCGCGGCGATGGCGGCGTTCTGCGCCAAGCATGCCCCACCCCAAGGCAGCACCAATGCTCCCGCTATTCTCCTGGTGGCCAGCATGCCGCCCGAAGGCGATGGCATCAACGGCCAACTCATGGACCCAACCCGCCGCGGCGCCTGCGTGGTCTACGCGGACTCTTGGGTCTTCAAGTCCTTCGGCCCCGAAGAGCGCTTCGAGGTCTACGTCCACGAGCTCGGCCATTTGCTCAACCTGCTCCATCCTGAGCCGGGCGAAGATCCCAAGCAGGCCATGTCGCAGTTCGGGGAGCGCAACAGAGTCACGAACCGCGCGCAGCTGTGGAGTAACGTCGTCGCCAACGCCGGCCCGAGCTACCGCAGCAAGCTCCGCGCCTTCTTCGGCACCGGTACTGGGGCGCCCATTGGACTGCCGATGTCGCGGGCCTGCTGCGACCTGCTGGAGGGCCGGGACGCCTCCGAGGTGGCCCCGTGGGGTGATCCCTTCGACGACGACAGCCGAGGCGTGAGCGACGACGTTGCCTTCGATCGGCTGGGCTGCACGCTGAAGCTCGAGACCGACCGGCTGCAGGTGGCACAGCCGCTGGACTTCACCGTCAGCCTGCGGCTACGCCGCGGCGAAAAGGCCGGCGACATCCCGGCTGCGCTGGACTTGCGCAGCGGCAACGTGCGAATCGAACTCGCGGGTCCAGACGGTGAGATGCGTCGCTTGCTGCCCGACGCTTATGCCTGCGGTTCCCTGCGCCGGCGCCTGCGTCCCGGGCAGGTGGCGCGACGGCATTATTCGGTGCTGGGCGACAGGATCGGCCTAGCTTTGCCGCGGCCCGGCGAGTATCGCCTGCGGGCCGTACTGCCGGCCTTGGAGGCACAAAGCGCTTGGGCCACCATCTCCGTCCAACCCGCATCGACACGGCTGGCGGAGCTGGTGATGCCGGAGCTTTTGCGCGGTGGTCCGCGCGGCCAGGACGAACAGCATCGGCGCGTCATTGGCGAGATACTGGCCGACTCCGGCCTGCCGGCCAGCAGCCGCGCCTACGCGGCCGTGGTGGGTGCCGCAAGGCAACTCGATGTCCTGCGAGCGCCTGATGGCGCACGTCGTGCACGCCATGGGCAGCGCCCGTGCGCATCACGGGTATCTCTTCGCCAATGGGCGCGCCACGCGCGTGAAGCTGCTCGTGCACGACGGCTTTGGCGTTTGGTGCGCTGCCAGGCGACTGAACTCCGGCCGGTTCATCTGGCCGCGCGAGATCGACGGTACGGCGCCGCTGGCGTTGACGCAGGTGCAGTTCGATGCGCTGGTGGTAGGGCTGCCTTGGCAGCGGCTGCCCGAGATGAGCGTGATCACGCGGCTGTAAGTCGCGGCGTCAAGGACTTTGAAGGCGAGTCTCGCCGTCGCAGGAGCCGCACGGCGCGTTGACAGCACAACCCCCAGTGGCATGAGGCCGGCAGGACTTGCATGATTCACCCCCATGCCAGCCCTGCACGATCTCAAGGACGAGGACCTTCAAGGTCTCGCACCCGAGGCCGTCACGGCACTTGCTCAGCAGATGCTGCAGCGCATTCGCCAGCAGGCACATGAGATCCAGTTCAAGGACGCCAAGATCGAGAAGATCATGTTCCAGCTGGCGCAGCTGAAGGCGTGGAAGTTCGGTGCGAAGACTGAGGCGATGAACGCCGAGCAACGTCGCTTGTTCGAGGAGACCGTTGCCGAGGACGAGGCCAGTCTGCAGGCGCAGCTCGGTCAGCTGCGCGGTGCGACGCCGTCACCCGAGACCACGGGAGAGAACAACGACAACAAGCGCAAGCCGCGTCGTCGTCCGCTGCCTGAGCACCTGCGCCGTGTGGAACACCACCACGAGCCCGAGGACACGAGCTGCCCGAGTCCGGAGTGCGGCCGCCCGATGGTGCGCGTAGGCGAGGACGTGAGCGAGCGCCTGGACGTCATTCCGGCGGAGTTCTTCGTTCACCGCCACATCTACGGCAAGTGGGCCTGCCGCTGCTGCCAGTGCCTGGTGCAGGAGCCCGCTGCGCCGCAGATCATCGATGGCGGCATGCCCGCGGCCGGGCTGGTCGCGCACACGATGGTCAGCCACTTCGTGGATCACCTGCCGTACTACCGGCTGGAGTCCATCAATGCGCGCTCGGGCGTGCACACGCCGCGCTCCACGCTGGCGAGCTGGTCCGGGCGAGGTGGCGCGGCGCTCGTGCCGCTGTATGACGCGCACAAGCGCTTCGTGCTGTCGGCCGCAGTACTGCATGCTGACGAGACACCGGTGGCCATGCTCGATCCAGGTGCAGGCAAGACGAAGCGAGCGTACGTCTGGACTTATGCGCGCGGCGCCTTCGATGCGGTGCCGGGGGTCATCTACGACTTCTGTGCCGGACGGGGTGCGCAGTACCCCGTGGCCTTCCTCGGCCCAGAAGATGACAGGCGCAGCGACCCAGGCTGGCGCGGCACGTTGGTGCGCGATGAGTACGCGGCCTATGACAAGGTGATGGTGGCCCAACCCGGGCGCATCCCTGCTGGCTGTCTTGCGCACGCGAGGAGGAAGTACGACGAGTTGCTGCGCGACGCTGGCAAGAGCGCGGTCGCCGACGAGGCATTGCGACGCATCGCGCAGATCTATCGTCTGGAGCGCGAGCTGGCCGCCTTGACGAGCCAGGAGAGACTGACCAGAAGGCAACGGGACGCAAAGCCGCTGTGGGAGGACCTGCATTCGTGGTTGCGTCTGGAGAGAGGCCGTGTACCCGACGGCAGCGCCACAGCCAAGGCTCTGAACTACAGCCTCAATGCCTGGAGCGCGTTGACGCAAAACCTACTCGATGGCGACGTGAACGTTGACAACAACCATTGCGAGAATCTGATCCGTCCATGGGCCCAGGGCAGGCGCGCATGGTTGTTCGCCGGAAGCGAACTGGCCGGCCAACGTGCCGCAGTCGTGATGAGTCTGGTCCGGTCAGCAAAGTTGCAAGGGCACGACCCATGGGCCTACCTCAAGGACGTGCTTACGCGGCTGCCCACGCATCTGAACAGCCGCATCGACGAGCTTCTGCCTCACAACTGGCGACCGGCCTGATCTAGGCGTCCACACACGCCTCACGTCGGCCTTAAAAGGTGGGACGGCGAGCCGCTTACATTGCGTCGGCGGCGGTCCCAATAGACACACCGCAAGAGCAGATCTTCGCGGAGTTTGGCGACTATCTGCGAAGCGAGCGCGGTCTGACAGAAAAGACTATCGCGCACCATCAGCCTGCGATCCGACGGTTCCTGTTTGAAGTCTGCCCCTCTGGCGCCAGCGATCTCGGCAAGATCAAGCAGGATGAGGTGATTCGCTATGTCGAGTGCCACGCCCAGGATTGGAGCCCGAAGTCCGCCAAGTTGATGTGCTGGTCGCTGCGCGCGTTTCTTCGATACCTTCATCACACGGGATTGAACCCGCACGCATTGGCCGGCTGCGTGCCCTCGATCAGGCGATGGAACCTCGTGGGCCTCCCGACCTATCTCTCCGCGGCACAGGTTCAGAAGGTCCTGGATGGTTGCGACCAGGCATCGGCGGTGGGACGACGTGACTTCGCCATTTTGATGATGCTTTCCAAGATCGGCTTGCGGGCCGATGAGGTCGCCACACTCACTTTGGATGACATCGACTGGAGAGCTGGTGACATGCTTGTTCGTGCCAAGGGCCGACAGCGCGCCAGGATGCCGATTGCGTTAGACGTCGGCGCAGCGATCGTTGCCTACCTACAGGAAGGCCGACCCAAATCCTCCTGTCGTCAGCTATTTCTCCGCAGCCTTGCGCCTCACACCGGATTTGCGTCCGCAAGCGCAATCACGATGATCGCCAAGACCGCGCTCGAGCGCGCCGGCATCCAGGGCTACGCGCACCAGGGTGCCCATATTTTCCGGCACAGCCTGGCCACGGAGCTCTTGCGCGCCGGCGCCACCTTGTCGGAGATCGGCCATCTGCTGCGGCACAAGAGCCATGACACCACACGGATCTACGCAAAGGTTGACATCGAGGCGCTCCGCACGTTGAGCCTGCCGTGGCCGGGAGGTGCGCAATGACGGATCTACATTCGGCACTGCAGCGGTACCTGAACATGCGCAAGGGCTTTGGATTCAAGTATCAGCATCAGACACGACGGCTCGCCGACTTCGTCTCCTTCATGGACAAGTGCAAGGCCACGACCATCACCACGAAGCTCGCGATGGAGTGGGCGACGTTACCTGCCGGTCGGCATGCGTCCTGGGCATTGCGGCTGACGGATGTTCGCGGATTTTCGCGACATATCGCAAGCTTCGATCCAAAGACGGAAGTGCCTCCGGTCGGTCTCCTGCCAAGCCTGAAGCGTGCCAAGCCCTACGTCTATAGCGATGAAGACGTCAGCGCGTTGCTGGCAGCCGCCCTGTCCTTGCCGCCAGCAGGTGCACTGCGCCGCTGGACCTACCACTGCCTGTTCGGACTGATCGCAGTGACGGGCATGCGTCTGTCCGAGGCGATCGGCCTTGAATGTGGCGACGTTGACCTGGACGCCGGCGTGCTGACGATTCGGTTGACCAAGTTTAGGAAGTCACGGCTCGTACCTCTGCATCCAACGACGAGCGCAGCGCTACGAGATTACAAGCAACGGCGCGACACCCATCTACCAACGCGCCGCACCCCACACTTCTTCGTTGCGGAGCGCGGTGGACCACTGCTGCATCAGTACGTCCACCGCGTCTTCTGGCGCTTGTCGCGTGAGATCGGTCTGCGGCGTCCTGGCGATCATGCGGGGCCGCGCGTGCACGACTTCCGGCACCGATTCGCTATCTGCACGCTGTTGGGGTGGTATCGCAAAGGCCTCGATGTCGAGAAGCAACTCCCTTCGCTGTCCACCTATCTTGGCCACACCTGCGTGCGCGACACCTATTGGTACCTCTCGGCGTGCCCGGAGCTGATGCAAGAGGCGGCGCAGCGTCTCGATAGACGGTGGGAGACTCAACCATGAAGCCCGGTTGCAATGTCGCCTCACTCGTCGAACGCTTTTTTACCGAGCGGCTTGTCCGTCAGCAAGACGTGAGCGTCCATACGATCGCGTCCTACAGGGATACGTTCAGGTTGCTGTTGAAGTTCGCGATGGCGAAGCTTCGCAAGGCGCCGTCCGCCCTGACCCTCGATGAACTGGATGCGCCTTTCATCGGCGCGTTCCTGACCGATCTCGAGATGGAGCGCGGCACCAGCGTCACGACACGCAACCTGCGCCTGACCGCCGTCCGCTCCTTCTTCCGGTTTGTGTCCTTCGAGGAGCCGGCGCACAGCGCCCTTATCCAGCGCGTGCTCGCGATACCGAGCAAGCGACACGACAAACGTCAAGTAAATTTCCTGACGCGTTCCGAGATCGAAGCCGTCCTCGCTGCGCCCGATCGGACGACGTGGCTCGGCCGGCGCGATCACACATTGCTGCTGCTCGCGACCCAGACCGGCTTGCGCCTCTCCGAACTGATCGGCTTGAGCAGAGAAGCCATTCATCTCGGTACCGGTGCGCATGTGCGGTGTGTGGGCAAGGGCCGCAAGGAGCGATGTACCCCATTGACAAGATACGCCCGGATCGCGCTTCAGGCGTGGCTCAATGAACCCGCGCGCCGCGATGCCAAAGTCTTATTTCCCAGCTTGCATGGCGGTCAGCTCAGCCCGGACAGCGTTCAATCGTTGCTGGCTAAGCATGTAGGCGTCGCCAGCAAGACATGTTCATCGCTGGCAACCAAGCGGGTATCACCGCACGTCCTGAGGCACAGCGCCGCAATGGAACTCCTACAGGCGGGAGTCGACAGTTCGGTGATCGCGTTGTGGCTCGGTCATGAATCGATCGAGACCACGCAGACCTACCTTCATGCCCACCTCGGCCTCAAAGAGGCAGCGCTCGCGAAGCTCGAGCCGTACAAGCAGCACAAGCGACTTCGATTCCGCCCTGACGATCACGTGCTCGCCTTTCTCGAGGCACTGTGAGCGGTCAAACTATGCCGACTGGATCAACTGCAGCTTTCAGTGCATCCGGGGAGAAGCAAGGCCGCTCGGCATAGTTCGGCGGTCGGCATAGTCGGCCAAGCTCAATGGGCACGACCCATATGCCTACACGAAGAAGGTACTGGCGCGTTTGCCGACGCAGCCAATGCGCCAGATCGATGATCTGCTGCCGCATCAATGGACGCCGCGGATTGAGCGACAAGACTGAGGCTTCGCGTCAAGCCTGACTTCGCTCGCCGCTTACGATTTTCTTCGAGCTGGGCCAGTTGCCGCTGGGAATCACCATGCTGGGACACTAATCGAGTTTTGCGGCTTTGGGCAACAGCCGCAAAGCGAAGGCCTTGCAGGACCTCGGCAGGCGCATCACGGCCACGATGGGCGGCAGAGGCGTCGAGACGCGCAGGTGTGACGCTCATTAATCCAGCGGCGGGAACGCGACCCTCGCCCGGTACGTCGCATCGGGATGCCGCTCTGCCGGCAAGCGATCCGCCTCAGACTTGGTCGAAATCCAAAACCAAGGTTGGAGACGTGGGGCGCGCCTGACAGGTGAGCACGTAACCTTCGTTCACTTCCCAGGGCTCCAGGGAATAGTTCGTCGCCATGACGACGGAACCTTCGGACACTCGCGCTCTGCACGTTGAGCACATCCCACCCTTACAGGAATACGGCAGCGAAACGCCGTTCAGGAGCGCAGCATCGACGACGTTGCCGTCGCCCTCGTTCATCTTGAACCGGCGACCCACGCCATTGAGGATGGCAGTCACCTCGACCGCGTCGGAATTCGACTTCTCGGTGCGCACAGGTATCCGGAGAACATTCAGTTTTTCCGATGGCGTGAACAACTCGAAGTGAATCTTCGCCGGATCCAGGCCCAGCTTCGCAAGGCCGTCACGAAGCATCGCGACCATTTCGCCGGGTCCGCACAGGAATGCATGGTCGAGATTTGCCGGGTCGAAATGAAGCCGGGCCAGCGCCTCGAGCTTGTCGGGATCCAGCCGACCCGAATGCAACGGAAGCTGGCTAACCTCGCGACTCAGGAAGTGCACGAGGGAAAAGCGAGTCAGATAGGAATCCTTCAGATCCTCGAGGGCTTCCTTGAAGATGATGGAGTTGCTGTCCTGGTTTCCGTACAGAAGCGTGAAGTGCGAGTGCCGTTCGTAATCCAGCACGCTGCGGATGATCGAGATGATGGGCGTGATACCACTGCCGGCCGCGAACGCCACGTAGTTCCTGCTCACGTCGGGGTCGGGTTCGATCCCGAATGTTCCCGCCGGCGTCATCACATCCAGCTCGGCGCCCGGCGCCAGATTCTCGTTCGCGAAGGAGGAAAAGATGCCGCCAGGAACGTTTTTGACCACGACGCGAAGTTCGCCATCGCCGATGCCGGAAGAGATCGAGTAGCAGCGCCGGACCTCGTGGCCGTCGAACACACGACGAAGGGTCAGGTATTGGCCCGGCACGAAACGGTACTGATCCGGGCAAGCGCTGGCATCGAAAGCAATGGAGACCGCATCCGAGGTCTCGCGCCTGACGTCCAGCACCTTCAGGGTATTGAACCGCGGCGCGGTGCGTGGCTCCGCGATCGGGGTGCTCCGGTGCAAGGGCCCAGCGCTGTTGATAGCTGACGTCGAACTCATGGTCTCATCCTCGTGCGCGCAGAACTCGGTCCTGCTGGCGGTCTAGAAATTTTTGAAGTATGCAAAGGGTTCCCGGCAGTTACGACACCGGTATTGAGCCTTGCATGACGTGGATCCGAACGAACTCACCAACTCCACCTGTCGGCTGCCGCACAAGGGGCAGCTCACGAAGTCCACCTGGAATGCCTCCTGTGCCGCGACAGTCCCCACCGGCGGGGCGATGCCGTTCGCCTTCATGATCTCGCGCGCGTCATCCCCGATCCAGTCGGTGGTCCAGGGAGGGTTGAAGCTGGTGGCGACCCGCACGTCCGTCACGCACAGCTCGGCCAGCACACGCTTGATTTCATGGGTGATCACATCGATCGCGGGACATCCTGAGTACGTCGGCGTGATCACGACTTCGGTCAGTCCGTCGTCCGAGATGCGCACGTCGCGGAGTATTCCGATCGCCCGTATGCTGAGTGCCGGGATCTCCGGATCGACCACTTGCTCGAGCGCAGCGTGAATGGCTGCGATCGAAGGCGGCCGGTCATCCGAGGGCACCGCAGTCACCATTTCTGACCAGGATAGGCCCGCTGAAGGAACTGCATCTCCGCCAACATGCGCCCAAGGTGCTCCGTGTGTTGACCGGCGCGCCCGCCGCTGACCATCCAGGTATCGCCGGGCCGGGTCAGTGTCGATCGATCGAGCCATGCACTCATCTGCGACAGCCACTCGCCCTTGAGTAAAGCCGCGTCGACACCCAGCCCCGCCTTGAGGACGGATTGGGCGACAGCGTCCATCTCGAACATCTCGCCGGTATACATCCACACCTGGTCGACGCCATCCTGGCAGCGCGCATGACTCTCCTCGGTGCCGTCGCCCAGACGAACCAGCCATTCACCTGCATGCTTGACGTGGTAGCGCGCTTCCTTTGCCGCCTTCGCGGCGACGCCCGCAACTTCCAGGTCCTTCGAGGTGGAGAGAGCTTCCCAGTACAGGCGCGCATACACCGAATAAGCCAACTGGCGGGCGATCGTGTAGCCGAAATCGCCGTTCTCTTTCTCGACAAGCAGCAGGTTCCGGTATTCGTGCGCGTCGCGAAGAAAGACCAGTTGATCCTCGTCCCGATCGTCGCCGCCCGCCGACAACGCGTGTTTGTAGATTGCGCGCGCCTGCCCGATCAGGTCCAGCCCGATGTTGATCAGCGCCAACTCCTCTTCGATGGTCGGAGCTTTTCCCAACCATTCCGACAGGCGATGCCCAAGGACGAAATTCGTGTCCCCCAGGCGAAGAAGGTATTCGGAATAAATTCCCGGATCGACTTGCATCACATGTGCCCGATCTCGGCGGGGATTTCATAGAAGGTCGGGTGCCTGTAAGGCTTGTGGACAGGGTCCGAAGGCGAGAAGTTGACGTCCTTCTCACCCGGATCGCTGGCAGCGATGTGAACACTTCGCACGACCCAGATGGACTTCGCCTCGCCACGCCTCGTGTAGACGTCCCTCGCGCTTTGCAGCGCCATCGCCTCATCGGCCGCATGGACGCTGCCCACGTGAAGGTGTGCCAGGCCGTTGCGCGGCCGCAGGAAGACTTCGAAGAGCGGGGTGTTAGGTTCTTGCATGTTGGATCCCGGATATCAGGCTTGGGCCTGTTCAGCGTTTCGTTGTGCTTGCTTTCGAGCATGTGCGGCCAGGCCCGCGCGCACCCATTCGCCTTCGGCCGAGGCCTTGCGTCGTGCTGCGATTCGTTCCCGATTGCACGGCCCATCGCCCTTTACCACGCGCCAGAATTCGCTCCAGTCGATGGGGCCCGGAATCCACTGCTGCGACTCCGGGTCGAATTGCATGTCCGGGTCGGGGATTTCGATCCCGAGATACTTCGCCTGGGGAATCGTGGCCGTCAAGAATCGTCGCCGCAACTCATCGTTCGTTGCCGTCTTGATCTTCCATTTGATGCTTTGCTCCGAGTTCGTCGATTGCTCATCGGGGGGGCCGAACATCATCATGCAAGGCCACCACCAGCGGTTGACCGCATCCTGCGCCATCCTGCGCTGATCCTCGGACCCGTTCATCAGAACCATCATCGACTCGTAGCCCTGTCGCTGATGGAAGCTTTCTTCCTTGCACACCAGCACCATGGCCCGGGCATAAGGCCCGTAGGAGCAGCGACACAGCGGAATCTGGTTCATGATGGCCGCGCCATCGGCGAGCCAGCCAATCACGGCAATGTCGGCCCAGGTCAGCGTCGGATAGTTGAAGACACTGGAGTACTTTGCAACTCCGGTGAGCAGCTGGTCCATCAGGTCCTCGCGAGAGACACCGAGTGTCTCGGTGGCCCCATAGATATACAGACCGTGGCCCGCCTCATCCTGGATCTTGGCCATCATCTGCAGTTTCCGACGGATCGTCGGCGCGCGCGTGACCCAGTTCGCCTCGGGATACATCCCGATGATTTCGGAATGCGCATGCTGCGACATCTGCCGGATCATGGTGCGGCGATATGCGGACGGCATTTCGTCCATCGCCTCGATCTTCTCTCCGGCATCGATCCGGCTCTGAAATCGTGCCAGGAACTCCTCGTCCTCCGTGGCGGTCACCTCTGCGCCGATCAATCCCTGGGAATACATCGCAGTCTCCTGAAGTCGGGGAAAACATGGGAACGCTGGAATGACGGCACGCACGCCGGCATCTCAACTCCAACTCTTAGTTTACGCTACAGGTTTTGGTATGACAACGAGAATCTGTAGTGGTTCGATACAGCTTTTATCGAAGCGGCGACCACGGTCATCGTTGCACCAGCGCAGGGCGTTTAGGATCCGAGATACGAGGCTTGAACGCGCGGATCGGCGCGGACCGCTGCCGCGGGCCCTTCGAGCGTCACGGACCCTGTTTCCATGACGTAGGCGCGGTTCGCGAACTCGAGTGCAAGCGTCGCGTTCTGCTCGATCAGGAGAATGGTCATGCCTTGCTGCTTGAGCGCATGGAGCGCCTCGAATACCTGCTTCACGATCAGCGGAGCCAAGCCCATACTGGGTTCGTCCAGCAGAAGAAGCCTCGGTCGGACCATCATGGCACGGGCGATCGCCACCATTTGCTGTTGGCCCCCGGACAGCCGGCCCGCGGCGATGCTGCGCTTTTCATGAAGGATGGGAAAAGCTTGGTAGGCCCAGTCCATGCGCGCACGCTCGCGACGCTGAACTCGACTGAGGGACCACGCGCCGAGTTGAAGGTTGTCCTCGACGGACAGCGATGGAAAAACGTGTCGCCCCTCAGGCACCTGCGCAATGCCCCGACTGATGCGGCGATGTGCGGGCACGCGATCGAGCGACTCGCCGGCGAATCGCATGCTGCCGGCAGACAGATCCTGGACGCCAGAGATGGTTCGCATCAAGGTGGTCTTGCCAGCCCCGTTTGCACCGATGATGGCGACCACCTCGCCTTCGAAGACGTCCAGCGATATGCCGTGCAGCACCTCGACGCGGCCATAGCAGGACTTCGCATCGACGACCGACAGCAACGCTTCTTTATCACTCATGCGGCTTGCCCCAGATATGCTTCAATCACCGCTGAGTCGGAGCGAACCTCTTCCGCGGAACCGCTTGCGATCTGCCGCCCGAAGTTGAGCACCACGATGTGGTCCGAGATTTTCATGACCATTCGCATGTCGTGCTCCACCAGGACGATGGTGACGCCGGTTGCGGCGATCTTGCAGATGATGGCGCTGATCTCTTCGGTCTCGCTCGGGTTGCATCCGGCTGCAGGCTCGTCGAGCAGCAGCACCTTGGGTCCGGCCGCAAGGGCACGCGCGATCTCCAGTCGCTTCAGTGCACCGTACGACAGCGATGCGGCAGCCCGGTCGGCCAGGTTTTCCAGGCCGACTGCCCGAAGGCTTTCCATGGCCAGCGAACGCGACTCCTGCTGTTCCCGCCGTACCGAGGGCAGTGCCAGTGCATGGGCCAGGATCCCATGGCGTTCGCGCAGGTGGCGACCGACCAGCACGTTCTCGATGGCGGACATGCTTTGAAAAATCTGCAGGTTCTGGAACGTCCGGGTCAGGCCCCGTTGCGCCAGCTGGTGCGGAGCCAGGCCCGTCACCACTTCGTTGCCGATCCGAACCTGGCCGGCCCGGGGCCGGTAGAGTCCGGAGATCACGTTGAACAACGTGGTTTTACCGGCGCCGTTCGGGCCAATCACTGCGAGGATTTCACCCGGCGCGGCGGAAAACGAAACGCAATCGAGCGCTCTGAGTCCGCCGAAGTCGATCCCGACCTCAGCCACCTCAAGAAGTGATGTCATGGCGGTTCCTGGACTGGAGGGCGCGAGCGAGGGAGGGAACGATGCCCGCCCTCAGGAAGATGGCCGACGCAACCATGACGAAGCCGATGAATGCCTGCTCGTAGTCATGCAGGCTGCTGAGCACCTGCGGCAGCAGCACAAGCAATGCGGCGCCCACGACAGAGCCCAGGACGGAGCCCATGCCGCCGAGAACGACCATGGTCACCAGTTGAACCGAGACCATGAAGTCCGACAGCCCCGGTGTGACGTGCCCGTTGAATAGCGCGATGAGGCTGCCCGCGACCGAGGCGTAGCACGCGGAGAGCACGAAGACAAACAGCTTCTGGCGGGCGATGTCGACTCCCAGGGAGGACGAAGCGATTTCGCTGTCCCTGAGGGCGCGCAGCGCGAGTCCCGTGGGGCTGTTGGCGAGATTCAACGCGATCCACGCGCCGATCATCAGCAACGAGCCGGTCAATGCGTACCAGAAGATGTTGCCCCGCATGTCCCAGCCGAACAATGCCCTGCGAACGACCTGCATCCCGTCCGGGCCGCCCGACCATGCAACCTGGTTGGTCAGCGCCATGAACACCAGGACGCCGAAGCCCAACGTTCCCACCGCAAGGTAATGGCCCTTCAGTCGAAGGATGGGGCGGCCGACGACGAAGGCCAGGGCCGCCGACACCAGGACGCCCCCCGGCAGCGTCACTGCCGGGCTCAAGCCCCATCGGGACGAACCCACTGCCACGGCATAGGCGCCGATGGCCAGAAACGCCCCGTGGCCCAGGCTCACCTGACCGCCGTAGCCCATCATGAGGTTAAGCCCGATCGCCGCAAGCGAGTAGATCCATACGAGGACGATGACGCGCAGATGGAAATTGGCCGTGAACACGAATGGCAACAGCACGATGACTGCGGCAAGGAGCAACAGGCTCGCCAGCGGCCTCGGGCGAGCGACACCGCGGCTACGCACGAGTCACCTCTCCCGAACCGACCAGGCCATTCGGGAAGAAGAACAGGGCCAGCATGATGACCACAAAGGCAGTGGCATCCTTGTAGTCGGAGGAGATATAGCCGGCGGACATTGCCTCGCTGAGTCCGACCAGAAGCCCGCCAAGCACGGCACCAGGGATGCTTCCCATGCCACCGAGGATCGCGGCCGCAAAGCCTTTCAATGCGAGCAGCGTGCCCATCTCGTAGTTGGCAAGAGCAATGGGCGCGATCAGGATGCCGGACACGGCCCCGAGCGAAGCCGAGATTAAAAAGCTGAGTCGCACGATGTTGCTGACCCGGATGCCCATCAGCGTCGCAGCCATGGGATCGGAGGAAGCAGCGATCAACCCCTTCCCCAGCAGCGTCTTCCTCATGAACAGCCACAGCAATAGAACTGCACCCAAAGTACCAGCGACCACGATGAGGCTCTGGGGTTGCACGACCGCGCCCCCGATCGAGATGGAGGCACCTGGCACGACGGCAGGCAGCGAGGCGACGCCCGTACCGAAGATCGGCCGGGCGAGGCCGCGTATCAGAATGGATGCGCCGATCGTGATGATGATCAGCATGATCACCGGCGCATTCTTCGCAGGTCGGATGGCAACGTCATACAGCAATAGCCCGACGACGGCCGTGGCCGCCACGGCAAGGAACGCGGCGAGCGGGTAGGGAAGGCCTGCACCGAGCAGCAGGACACACGTCATCGCGCCTAGCATGACGAATTCGCCTTGGGCGAAATTCACCACATGCGAAGAGTTGTAGATGATGTTGAAGCCGACTGCGATGGCGCCATAGATGACGCCAACGGAAATGCCGGCAAGTGCAAACTGCAGGAATTCGGTCATGGAGAGGCACGCCTGGGCCAGCGACCCGAGCTTATTGTTTGAGAGACCAGTCGCCGTTCTTGATGTCGACCATGTACAGCGAGCTTCGGTCCAGACCGTTGTGATCCGTCGGGCTCAGGTTGTACGTGCCGGTGACGCCCATGTAGTTTTTGGTCGTTTCCAACGCGTTCCGGATGGCCGCGGGATTGCTGGAGCCGGCGCGCTTGATGGCGTTCACGATGAGCATCAGCGCGTCGTAGCTGTAGCCGCCGAACGAGGAAGCGTCCTTGCCGCTCACCTTCTTGTACGTGGCGGCGTAGGCCACCGGAACAGCTCGCGCAGGATCATTCGGGCCGAGCTTGTCTGCGACGACCAGGAGAGGTCCAGGCAGGCGAACGCGCTCGCTCGCGGGGCCCGCCATCTGGATGTATTCCTTGGAAGCCGATCCGTTCGCGTGGTACTGCGGGAAGGGCAGGCCCAGTTGTCCATAGTTGCGCGTGACGACCGCGAGCGGCTGCCCGAATCCGCCGACGAAAACCGCATCGACACCCTTGGTGTTCTTGATCTTGGTCAGCTGCGGAGTCATGTCGATGTCCTTCGCGTTGAAGTTCTCATCGGCAATCACCTTGATTCCCTGCGCTGCCGCCGCGGCCGTACATTCCTTGCGCATGGACTTGCCCACGCCATCGGTTCCGGTCATCAAAGCGATGTTCTTGTAGCCCCGCGCCTTCATGTCCAATGCGATGGCCGAGCAAACCATCCGGTCGTCGTGCGGCGTCTTGAAGACGAACGGCCGAACGGGCTGGACGATCTCGATTCCGGCGGCCAGGGAAATCAGTGGCACCTTCGCTTCGTCGAAGACCGGCGCGATGGCCAGGGTTCCGCCGGTCGTGCTGGCACCCATCGCCGCAACCACTTTATCTTCTTCGATCAGCCGGGTGGCGAAAGTGCGCGTGGTGTTTGCATCGGAGGTGTCGTCGTAGATTACGAGTTCGAGCGGGCGGCCGAGCACGCCACCCGACTTGTTGATCTCGCCGACGTAGTGTTTGAGCGTGATCTCCTGCGGCTCGCCAAGGAAGGCCGCCGGCCCCGTTCTCGAGATGACGGCGCCGATCTTGATCGGATCGGCGGCGTACACGGGATGGATTGCCAGCGCAAGCAGGCTTGCCAAAAGCAACTTCATGGTTTTCACGTTGTCTCCTTCTAGTAAATACTGGCCGAGCTGATTGCATCGACCGATGACCCGGTAGCCGGGGTTTCTATTGCGGGAAATGAGTTCCTTCGATCAGCCTGGAGTGCCCGCGAAATTCGGCAATCAGCTGGTGATCCGCATCGCGCACGGCCACGTCGTAGATGCCGGAACGGCCCGTCAGGCTGCGTTCCTCTGCAGTCGCTGTATATCGACCGCGGTTGAGGCCGGCCTTGATGAATGCAATGGTGCAGAACTGGCCCACCGCCATGTGATTGCGCGAATTGCATGCGTAGGCGAACGCAGAGTCGGCAAGCAGGAAGATCAGCCCGCCGTGCGCCATTCCGAAGCCGTTCACTGCCGTCTCGTCGAACTCCATCGACAGTCGGGCGGTCCCTGGCCCGATCGCATCCACGGTCATCCCGAAGCGCTGCAGCGTCTTGTCGCTGGCGCTCATCAGCTGCGCGCAGCTTTCCGCCATGCGCCGCTCTTCTTCGCCGCTCATGATTTCACCTGCAGCGACACGGACTGCGGCTCGCGCTTTCCCAGGAACGCGGCAAGCGCCTCCTGGTATTCCGGTGCTTGACCCGCAATGGTCTGCAGGTCGCGCTCCACGTCCAGTTGTTCGTCCAGGGAGTTCGTGCTGCTGGAGTCCAGCGCACGCTTGGAGAGCGACAACCCCGACGCCGGCATCGTCGCAAGCCGTCGCGCGAGTTCCATCGCGCCCTTGCGCAAGTCTGCATCGTCGAAGAGGGCCCAGACCAAGCCCCACTCGCTCGCGGTTTTGGCGTCGACGGATTCGCCCAGCAGGATCATCGCCCGCGCGCGATGCGGCCCCAACAACCTGGGCAGCAGCCAGGTCGCACCGGAGTCCGGCACGAGGCCCAATTTCGAGAAGGCCATCACGAATCGCGCCGACCGGGCAGCGACGACGATGTCGCACGCGAGGGCGAGGCTGGCTCCTGCTCCCGCTGCAACGCCGTTGACCGCGGCGATCACCGGCACCGGAACGGCACGAAGCGCTCGAATCAAACGGTTGTAGCGCCTGTCCAGGTGGTCGCCGAGCGACTTGATGGGTCCGTTCGGATCGGCAGCTTCGACAAGGTCCTGCCCGGCGCAAAACGCCTTGCCGGCGCCCGTGAGGATCACGCAGCGGATCCCCGAATCGTCCGCGATGCCATTCAACGCATTCAACAGCGCCTCGTGCATGTCGATCGTGAACGCGTTGAAGCTGGCCGGCCGATTCAGCTCGATCAGCAGGCAATCCTGCGTTCGGGTTGCTACGACGGAATCGACCACCTTGTTCTCCTGCATGGGCGCGGGAGGCGCGGGACCCGGATGTCGGATCCTGCTGCTCGCCGCTCGTTTTTAGTATGACACAGGATTTTATTTTGTCGAGATTTTCTGTAGTACACACACCGCGGACCGACTGGCTCTTGGTGCGTGAGTTCACGAGTGCCAGAATAGGTAAAAACCAGAAAAGGCACTGACCTAATGAAGGCATCCGCGAATCACAAACAGAAGCGGGCGGCGACGTTCGAAGCGGTTCTCGCGCATGCAATTGACCAGCAGCCAGTCAAGCCGAAGTCGCTCATCATGTCGATCTTCGGCGACAGCATCGTTCCGCGAGGCGGTTCGATCTGGCTTGGAGGCATCGTCAAGCTGGCTGCCTCGTTCGGCCTGGCCGAGCCCCTGGTCCGTACGTCGACGCTGCGCCTTGCCAGCGATGGCTGGCTCATGCGGCAGCAGATAGGCAAGCTCAGTTTCTACTCGATGACAGAGGCGTACGCCGCAGCCGATGCGGCTTATCAGAGCCAGATCTATGGCGCGGCGGCAAGTCTCAGGCGCAACGGGTGGACGATCTTCAAGATGTTCGCCGAACAGCTGGATCGCAAGGAGGTCTATCGCTTGACGAACATCTTGAATCGAAATGGATTCGGCCAGCTGGGCTCGGGCGTCTATATCCATCCGAGCATCGCCAGGTCGGTGATGCAGCACATCATCCGCAGGACCGATGGCGGCGACGCCGGAGTGGCCTTCTTTTCGAGCACGCTGCGAGCGCAGGAGGGTTCATCCGCCACCCTGGCACGCGTTGCGTGGGACCTGAGCGAACTTCACTCGGGCTACCAGGAGTTCATCGAAACCTTCGAGCGGGTGCCAACGCTTCTCGATACCGGGGAGCCTGAACCGCAAACGGCCTTTGCGCTCAGGACGCTGATGGTTCATCGATTCAGGCGACTGGCGCTGAAGGATCCTCGCCTGCCGGCGGAAAGTCTGAGCGAACCTTGGCCTGGAGAAGCAGCGTTTGACCTCATGAGCAACTCTTACCAGAGGCTGGTCCCACCTTCCGAGATCTATCTGGACGGTATCGAGGGCACGGGACTGCGCGATCGGCGCGCCTGGAAGAAGGAGATTTCCAGCCGGTTCTCGCGGGACACATCTGCGGAGCCGATGCCCATGGCGTGAAGCCCCGTTCGACTTGACGACGAACTGGACGGCTTCGGCGCTTCAGTCCAACTGCTCGCAGAACGCGACCAGGTCTTCGGCAAGCGCCCGCGGGTTTGTCAATGCCGGATAGTGTCCGCCGGACGCGTGGATCCTGAAGTCTTGAACGTGGTGGAGCCGCTCGGCCCACGATCTGGGCGGCGGCGGAAAGAAGCCGCCGCCGAAGAATGAGAAGCCCACGGGCGTCGACCCTGTTCCCCCGGGTGGCGCGCCAGTGTCGTCGCGACGCCTGCCGGCGGTGTAGACCCAATTGGCCGACGCGATCGACCCGGTGAGCCAGTAGGCCGTGATGATGGCGGCGAGGTCATCCATCCCCACCAGCGGGTTTTCGACAGCTTGCTCCGTCGTCCAGCCGTGAAACTTCTCGGCGATCCATGCTGCCAGCCCCGCAGGCGAATCGGCCAGTGCGGCGCTGGCCGTGTTGGGCCGCGTTGCCTGGATCTCGCGATAGCCCGCGTCGGCCGCAAGGCGCTTTTGCACCACCTTGATCCATTGCTGTTCGCTGTCTCCAGGTGGCCTCGCGGAGCCATCGAATCGCGGCCGCATCCCCATCATGGAGAGGTGGATCGCAGTCACCATGCGAGGAAAGTCGATGGCGAGCCAGCACGCAACCGTGCTGCCCCAATCGTTGCCATGAACGATGGCATTGCGAAAGCCCAGCCCTTCACCGATCACCTCCGCGATGCAGGCTGCCATCGAACGCGGACCCATGGGTTCCGCAGGTGCATCCGAGAAGCCAAATCCGGGAAGATCGATCAACACCGGGTACATGCCTTGCGCGACAAGATGCCTGGCGACATGAACGAATTCGAAGCTGCAACTCGGCCAGCCGTGCAGGAGGACGAGAGGTTTCGCTCCCTCTACTTTCCCGACGGGCAAGGTCACATGCAACCGATGTCCGGTGGAGCGGGCACGAACCATCAAGTGCTGTTCTCCGAACCTCTCGATGTCCTCGGACCAGCAATACGGTCCCGCGAGATGATCGCAAAGGCGATCGAGGTAATCCGCCTCGATTCCCTCGGTCCAGCCTGGACGCGCAACCTTCGGCTTGCGCCTGTCGTTCAGCCGCCGACGCATGTCCTGCAGCGCAGCAGCGTCGACGGGCAACGACCATTCCTGAACGGCGCCGCCGTTCATGGCGAAGCCTCGCCGCTCGATCGCGATTCCAGCGCCATGGCCGATCGGGTCTTGATCCATATTCTCATGATGACCACGCAGACACTGTTGCCGTCCTGCTTCTTCACGTCCCAGCGAATGTCCGCGATGCCGGATCCGGCGTCGCGTGGCTGCAGCTTTTCGACGGTTGCCACCACATGGATCGTGTCGCCGAAGAAAGTCGGCTTGGGATAGCGGATGCGCTCCGATCCGTAATTTGCGATCACCGTCTGGGTCTGTGGGGGCACGGCGAGCCCGCCCGCCATGGCGAAGATCATCACACCGGGTGCCACGCGTTGCTTGAAGACGCTGGCTTCGGCATACAGCACATCGCAATGGATAGGGAACCAGTCCCCCGTGAACATGCACCACATGGTCACGTCGGTCTCGGTGACGGTCCTGCGCTGAGTGATCTCGACGTCGCCGACCTTCAAATCATCGAAGCACTTCTCCAGCATCCGCATGTCAGGCCCCCGAGGCGGCTTGCGCGCCTGCACGAGACAGAGCCTGGGTCGCACGCGACTGCTCTGCCCGTTTCTGGATCTTGCCTGTGGCGCCGCGCATCAGTGCTTCGCGGAACTCGATCGACTTGGGCCTCTTGAACTGCGCCAGGCGGGTCTTGCACCAGTCCTTGACGTCTTCCGCATGGAGTGTCGTGCCCGGGCGAACCACGATGACCGCGTGCACCGCTTCGCCCCATTTCTCGTCCGGCACGCCGAACACACAGGTCTCGAGCACATCGGGATGCGCCGCAATGACGTTTTCGACCTCGATTGGGTAGACGTTGTAGCCGCCCGTGATGATCATGAATTGCTTGCGGTCGACCAGATAGAGGTACCCGTTCTCGTCAAGACGCCCCATGTCACCGGTGTGGAGCCATCCGTCCTTCAAGGTCTTGCGGGTCAGCTCCTCCTCCTTGTAGTAGCCCTCCATCACGAAGTCGCCAGCGACACAGATCTCGCCGACCTGCCCGGTCTCGCAAGGGTGTCCGTCATCGTCGCGGATCTGCACGCGGGCATGGATGGTGGGCTTCCCACACGAAGAAAGCAGGTCGTCGTTCGACTCCAATGCTCTCCTGTGATCGGTGGCGGACAGTTTGGTGAACCAACCGCCCGCGCCCTCCGTGGAGCCGTATATCTGCTCGAATTCGATTCCCTCGAAAACCTTTCCCCCGCGTCGGATCAGCGCGGGAGGCGTGGACGCCGAGCCATAGAGGATCTTGCGCATGGAAGACACATCGCGCGGCTTGCGTTCGGCCTCTTCGCAGACGGCCGTCAACATGGTGGGAATCAGCAGCGTGGACGTGCAACGATGACGCTCCATCAAATCCAGGGCGAGGTCCGCCTGGAAGCGCGGCATCACCACCGTCGTGAAGCCGAGCATCACATTCCACGTCGCAAGAACCGAGGGCACGCCGGCAGCAGGCAGGCAATGGAGGTACACGTCCTCTTCGGACAAGCCGATGTCCAGCAAGGTGAAGCCCATCGCATGGACCACCGAACGATGCAGCCAGACAGCGCCCTTCGGATTACCGGTAGATCCCGTCGTGTAGCAGATCTGCGCGACGTCCGAACCCGCGACGGGACCGGAATGGGCAGGTGCCTCGAAGTCGAGCATCGACTCGTACTCGCCAAGTTCTCCTTGGCCGTCGCCGGCATCGACGATGCCCAGTTCGATCGAACAGCCGTCGAGCAGGTTTCTGCAACCGGTCTCGGCGATCGCAAACCGCGCCCCCGAGTGCGCCACCAGTTTCTGGATATCGGTTGCCGCGAATCTGTAGTTGAGCCCCACCCGAATGGCGCCCAGGCGCGCCGCGGCGTAGATCACTTCGATCTGGACCGGGCCGTCAGCGACACAGACCGCAACCACGTCACCCTTCGCAAGCCCTTTCTTCTTGAAGGCCGCCACCAACGCGTCGACACGTCGGTCCAGTTCCTTCCAGGTCACCGCGCCGCTGGAATAAATGTAGGCTGGATGATTGGGACGTCGCAGGGCATGCGTTTTCAAGAATTCTGAAATCGTCGTGACGTCCATTTCGATCTCCTTCTGCCTCACATTGTTTTCACGGGCGGACCTTGGCCAAGCTGAGCCGCCTTCCCGCTTTCGCGGGCCGGCGTCGCGGAATACTACTGCAGTTTTTTGCACGATACAGCATTTTTTGTCTCACACAAACCAGGGTGGATTCATCGCTCCGGGCCAGCTCGTCCAGCTGGTACCGCCGTCGACCCGTTGAGTGGTGGTCGTGACCGCCGGACTGCGATGCGCACTTTGCGCACTGCGCTTGGGCGTGCTCACCGACGCTGGCAGAAACTTCTGTTCCGGCATAGACCTTAAGGCGTCCTGCGAAATGAGTTGCCAAGCGTCGAAGGTCGTGGATTCGGTGGACTCACGCGGAAGCCACCAAGAAGCCGCTGATCGCCGCCGTCGAAGGCTACGCTCTGGCGCGTGGCTTCGAAATCGTGCTGGCGTGCGATCTCATCGTCGCATCGCGCGTAGCCAAGTTCGGTTTGCCTGAAGTCAAGCGCGGGCTCGCAGCGAGCGCTGGCGGCATGATGCGGCTTCCGCGCCGCATTCCGTCTCACATTGCCATGCAGTACATCCTGCTGGGGACACGATGCGGGCTAACCGAGCTGCGGAACTGGAACTCGTGAACGAACTGACCGCCCCCGGCGACGCATTGAAAGCAGCTTTGGTCCTGGCCGCCAAGCTGCTTGCGAACGGCCCCTTGGGGCTGGCCGCGGCAAAGCGCGTTGTCTGCGACTCGCGAGACTGGAGCGACGCGGATATGTTCGAGCGACAGGCAGCCTACTGCGCCGCGGTGTTCGCGTCCGAAGACGCAAAGGAAGTGCGCGGGCGTTCGCTGAGAAGCGCCCGCCGGTCTGGCAAGGCCGGTGATCAGGCCCCGCGTTCAGCTTGAATCGGGCCACCGCGGCCAGCCTTCGAGCGGATGGCGAGTGGTGGCCTCCTGCATCGCGTGGTCTCAGGCCCGCTCAAAAATTGCGGCGATTCCCTGCCCTCCGCCGATGCACATCGTGACCAGTGCGTAGCGTCCACCGATCCGCTGGAGCTCGTGAATTGCCTTCGTCGCGATAATGGCTCCGGTCGCACCCACCGGATGGCCGAGCGAAATGCCCGATCCGTTCGGGTTTACCTTGGCCGGATCGAACTCCAGGGCGCGCGACACGGCACACGCCTGCGCAGCGAACGCCTCGTTCGATTCGATCACATCGAGGTCCGCCACGCGCAGGCCCGCGCGGCTGAGCGCGAGGCGGGATGCTGGCACTGGGCCCATGCCCATCACTTCGGGATCGACCCCGGCATGCGCATAGCTTACGAGTCGCGCGAGAGGCTTCAGGCCCGCGGAGCGCACTCCCTCCCCGGACGCGAGCACCAGCGCGCCCGCTCCATCGTTGATCCCGGAGGCATTGCCGGCTGTCACCGAGCCGCCCTCGCGGAAGGCGGCCTTCATTTTTGCGAGTTGCTCGTGCGTCGTATCGCCGCGCACGTGCTCGTCTGTGTCGAAGGTGACGGTCTCCTTTCGGGTGCGCACCTCCACGGGAACAATCTGGGACTTGAACCGGCCCTCGGCGATGGCCCTCGCGGCACGTTGTTGACTTCCCAAGGCGAGCGCGTCCTGTATCTCGCGAGTGATCGACTCGCGCTCGGCCACATTCTCCGCAGTGACGCCCATGTGGAATCGCCCGAAAGGATCCTGCAGCACACCGAGAGTGTAGTCGGTTGCGGTGAGGTCGCCCATGCGCCCACCCCAGCGGGCCGCGTTCATGAGGTACGGCCCTCGGCTCATCGCCTCCGCACCTGCGCCGATGGTGAACTCGGCCTCGCCGAGCAGGATCGTCTGGGCGGCGGAGACCACAGCTTGCAGGCCCGATCCGCAAAGCCGGTTCACGTTGAAGGCGGGCGTTTCGTTCGGAATGCCGGCCTCCATCGCGGCCACGCGCGACAGGTACGCGTCGCGCGGCTCCGTCGGGATCACATTGCCGATTACCACATGTCCTATCCGGGCGGGTTCCACGCCGCTGCTTGCGAGAGCGGCGCCGAGGGCAGTCGTGGCAATCTGCGAGAGCGGCACGTCCTTCAGGCTGCCACCGAAGGTGCCGATGGCGGTTCGCATTGCGGCGAGAACGAAGACTTCTGGTTGACTCATGGGGAAACTCCTTCTAAACGATTCTGCTGGCAGTCTCTGCTGACGCGGGAGGAAAGATGCTGCTCTCGGGCCTAGGAGTCCGCGCGGCAGAAGTTTTTCTGCGCCGCTGTGACCCCACGTTGAGTTGTGCGCGCCTCGCAAGCACTCGCGCGGCGCGTTGGCTGTTCTCGAACGACCACAAGGGCGCCTACTCGGCCT